>Ga0222719_10003072_pt1 | contig 14963 bp, 9 predicted proteins | sample C33_34DmetaG_FD_165039 | JGI IMG/M metagenome (GOLD analysis project Ga0222719, IMG submission 165039) | Estuarine water microbial communities from San Francisco Bay, California, United States - C33_34D | ecosystem: Environmental > Aquatic > Marine > Unclassified | place: USA: California...
AGGCCCTTTCTAATTCTTCTGTTGACCCTACTTATGCTACCCAAACATTAGAGATTAGAGCTTCTGTACCAGAAGCACAGACTCTTGGCAGTTTTTCTGATATGAGAGATAGGAAACCTGATGTCGGTACTACTTCAGAAAAAGAATTTAAAACAGTAAAGTTTGAATCTCAGGCAGGGTATGAAAAAAGACGATTAATGTCACGTAGGCCAAAACGTAAATTTGGACTCTCATACACTAACGTTACTGGGGTAGAAAAACAAGCTATTGATGATTTTTATACTGCAAGAGGAGGAGAGTTTGAAACTTTCACTTTTGACTTGTCACATATTAATGAATCTGGTACAGTAAGAGTAAGATTCGATGGTAAATTAGATATTACTCACGTAGCATCTAGAGGGTCAAATCTTGTTGACAACTTCTACGTTGTTAAACTTTCATTACAGGAAGATTATAATTAATGAGTTCTAGACTTTATGACTATATATTAACAGTAGCTGACGCTTCTCCGTTTGTAAATGGTAACAACCTGATTGGAGTGACAACTAATACCTATGGTATTATTGCTAATGTTGATACCACTACTAATAATATTAAAGTCAGAGTTTCTAATACTCTTCAAGAGTATCAAATCGGAGAGTCTTTAGTTAGTAATCATGCTTTATTGTCTAACGTAGTATCTACACAAAATTTTTCTGCCGCTGCTTCTATTACACTAACTGGTGCTACAGTTCCTAGATTTGCACATGAGTTAACAATTTTTGAAAATAGAGAATATATTCACGATACTAATTGGTCTCTTAATGGAGCGGTAGTTACATTTGATGCTAATGCAATTCCGACTGGATCAATAGAAGTTAGAAGAGAAACTGGAAACTTAGCTTCTCAAAGCTTTATGGAGTCTTTTTCACATTTAGGCAATATTCAACAGTCTAGCACCACTTCTGTTACAGCTATTACCAGTAACCCTTTCATTAGAGAGACCTATAAATTACAACAAAATCCTATTGTAAGGCTCATAGATTTTTATTATCCAGGTGAGTGGTATCCTCCAAATAAAAACGGTAACCCTGCTGCAGATGGTGCAGGACTACCTTGGCCCCCTGATATTCCGTGGAGAATAGCAGAAGTTGTAGGAGATATACATTCTGATATTCAATATAATGTTACTTTTTCTGGAGAAAGCTATCTTCCTTATCCTTTAGAAGTAGATGGTATTGAAACAAGCTCAGACGGAAGAATAAATCAAATTAGTATTAAAGTTTCTAATTTTGATGGTGTTGTAACTGCGTTCGTCGAAAATCCTTCATTAGTAGGAAATGTGACCTCTAACTCTGCACAAGGTATTGTCAATGGAGAGTTAGTTTATGGATTAGATCCAAGAACTGTAGTTGGAAATGTTCATTATGATCAGACCGTAGTAGATAGTTTCTACCCAGGCCCAAATAGTGCATGGACTAAATCAGAGGCTGATAAACTAAATGAAACATTTAAACCTCTTAAATACGACTCAAGAGACTTTCTTGGGGGAGTTGTAGAAATTAAATCTACTTTTGCTAATAATCTTAGATACTGGCCGGAATATTCTGTTGTTGATTATATTAGAGGTAATACTATTGAGATGTTAAACTCAGCTCCTTATAGAGTTGGAGATACTTTACAAGCTAACTCTGATACTTCTAATACTGTTACTATTGTTGAAATTGAAGATAATGGTAGAACAGTATTCCTAAACAGTCCTTTCCCTATCTTAAGAACAGGTGATAAAGTATTTATCGTTAATGATGATTACGATCCAGAAGCCTACGTAAAAGACATTTTTAAGGTAACAGCATTAGCAGGGCTTAATGAAACTGCTGCTGAATTTTCTTTAACAAGTTGGTTACAATATTTTAAACTTAGACTTCCTAAAAGAAAATTTTATAGAAATACCTGCCAATGGGAATATAAAGGTGTAGAATGTCAGTATCCTGGCCCAGGAGGCTTACCTATACCCAACACTATTCCTGTAAAAACTTCAAATGCTAATCCTATAGATACTAATAATGATGTAGCTGTTAGTGCGGATGACGATGATTGCTCCAAGTCTTACATTGCTTGTAAAATAAGAAATAATACAGTTCATTTTGGAGGATTTCCTGGTACTGGCAGACAGCTTCCAAGGCAGTAATGACAGATTACATTAAATATTTAGGGATTAAACACGACTATCTTAATAACAATTGCATAACTTTAATAAGTGACATATACAAGAATGAACTAGATTCTGATGTGTTCGATTCTTTGTGGACTCATTTAAAAATTCCTGAAGGTAAACCTATAGACGGTAGAAAGTGGATGAAAAGAGTTAGTTTTGATTCTATAATTAACTGGGCATCTACAGTTGCTAAAAAAGTTAACTTGACAGAGTTACAAGAATATGATGTAATACTATTTAAATCAGGAAGATTAATTCCAACTCATTTTGGGTTGTACATAAGCAATAATCGCTTTATACATTTAGAAGAGTTAAGAACTAGTAAAATAGATGTTTTAAATGATTATTGGAGAGGGCAGATACATAGTACATGGAGATGGAATGGCTTAACAAATACTTAAACATACCATACAAGCATTTAGGTAATAATTTAGAAACAGGAATAGACTGTTTTAACTTAGTAGCGCAAATATACAAAGATAAACTGAATATAGAAATACCTTATACAACTTTAGATTTTTGTAATATTGTAGATGAAAATTGGTATACTAAGACTAATGACAGAGTTTTTGAAATAGCTGGTACTAAAGAGTATGGTTGGCAAAAGGTGCACTCTCCAGAACTCTATGATGTAATTACTATGAGTATCGGTAGTACTAATGTAACTAATCACTGTGCAATGTACTTAGGGAATAATAAAATTTTACATACTTTACAAAATAGCACATCACATGTAGCAGTTTACGGTAAGTATTATAAACAATATACGATGGGGGTTCACCGATGGATCGGTATGAAAAACTAATACAAAGTTTCAAAGATCACATGGAATTGACTCCGTCTGAAGAATGTTGCGGTATTATTACGAAAGATTTTGAGTATATTCCTTGTGATAATCTTAGCCCTTATCCAAAAGATAGTTTTATTTTAGACCCCAAAGCTCTGTTAAAATATGCAGATAGCTGCTGGGGTATTTTTCATAGTCATACATCTGAGCATAGTGAGATACCAAGTAATAAAGACGCAGACTCTACAATATTTAAACAATATAAATTTATTATGGGGAGTCCTAGTAATGTATTTTATGAATACTGGTTAGACGAAGAAATTAAATCATTAAGAATTAAGGCCTTTAGTGAGGAAAGTTTAATATGTTAATTACTTTAAAATTTCATCCAGCATTTTATGACATGACTGGAGGAGTTAAAGAACATACTTTTGATGTCACTTCGCTCTCTTGTATAAGAGAAGCGTTGCCTGTACTATTTCCTAAAATGAGAAGGTATATAAGACAAATTATAAGAGGCAGTGTTAAAGAAAATATGTGTTTAATTAGCGCTGAAGGTAAGATACTAACTAAACAAGAATATTATCTTGATAGAGTTAAAAGTGAAGAGTTTACTTTAGTTCCTACAATAGCTGGTGAAGGTGGTAGAGGTTTTGGACAAATTATTCTTGGTATTGCACTAATAGCCGCAGGAGTTGCGTTAGGCGGTACACCGCTTGGCGGGTTCTTAATTAAAGCCGGTATTTCAATGGCTATCGGAGGACTGATTCAAGCACTATCGCCAACCCCTAGTTTTAATAAACAATCGTCTGGAACGTCTGCGGAGGCTAGAAGAAATAACGATTTATTTGATTCTATAGAAAATACAACAAACCCAAATACTTCTATTCCATTAATTTATGGTATGACTCGTGTAGGCGGTCAGATGCTGAGCGGTCATATTGAGACTATAACTCACGGAAAAAATGATACAATATTCGTAAATGATCTGTTTACAAAAGATTTAGACGAATTTACAAGGACAGGTTAATAAATGTCGGTCGTTTATATTGATGATACAGCTGTTCCTTATATCCACGGAGGTGGCGGTGGTGGCTGCTTTGCTGAAGAAACGTTAATTGATACTGAGTTTTCTCAATTACCTATTTCTGAATTAGAAGTAGGCGATAAAGTATGGGCATACGATGAGTATGGTCGGTTATCTTTATCTTATGTCACTGAGACTTTTTATCATCCAAAAGATCAAATTTATAAAGTTATTCATGATTATGGAACTTTACACATAACAAAAAATCATTGGGTATTAAAAGAAGACGGAACCTATCAAGAATTAGGTGATTTTTCTATTGGTGATAATATCTTAACTCGTGAAGGCAAGTCTTCTAAAATTAAATCTATTGATTATTTACGAGAAGATGCAGTTTATAACTTTAAAGTCTCTCATTTCCATTCTTATATTGCTGACGGTATTAAGGTTCATAATGGTGGCGGCGGAGGCAAAGGCGGGGGCGGAGGTGGAGGAGGTGTTGAAGACCCTAACTCTTTGTTCTCTACTGATATTTTATTTTTAACAATAGGGGTTGGAGAAGGCCCTGTCTATCGTATTAATCCAAACGGGCCTCAAGACTTTGAACTTAATGAGGGTAATGTTGAAGACCTTCTAGTTGAAGGAAAAATTGATAAAGAGAAATTTTTTACTCTCTATAATACTGGTACGCTACAACAACAAAGACTTCCAGTCTTTGGTGATTTTACCTTTATTCCCCAAAGACTAAGCGCCCCTGTAGAACTTAAGTTAGGTAACGTGAGCGGAGTTCCTAGACAAGCTGTAGATTTACAAGATACTTCCGTAAACCCTCTCACTGCAATTAAATTTTACTTTGTTATTGGAGGTCTTCAAGAACAGACTGATGGGGGAGATGTTATTGGAGGGTCTTTAGGTGTTAAAGTTACTATCTTTGATAGAACAGGAATCAATATACTGGCTACACAAACCAGAACTATTTCTGGAAAAACTAACACTGATTATGCTTTTGATTTATATGTAGCTATTCCTCCTTCTGAGGTTAGTGCGTCTGGTTATAAATTTACAGTAGAAAAAACTTCTCCTGATAATGCTAGTTCTAAAATTCAAGAAATATTTTCTTTACATGGTTGGACAGAAATTATAGAGGAGGACATTGCTTATACTCGTACAGCAACTGTCGGATTTGCTCTAAAGGCTTTCGCAGAGCATAATGGCGCTCTTCCCGCTATTACTCAGTTAGTAAAAGGTTTATTAGTAAAAGTTCCTTCTAACTATAATCAACCGATTTTGGATAATGGTGATGTAGATTGGCGAGAAGTAGAAGTTTCTGCTTCTGATAGAGCAGACTTTGGTTATAGATTACAAAAAACAGGCTCTACAGTTAAAACTGACACAAATCCTGTTATTTATGATGGTCTATGGGATGGTCAGTTTGTGTACGCTTGGACACAAAATCCTTCTTGGATTATTTATGATTTACTTACAAACCAAACTTATGGACTTGGTATTCCAGAAGGTAATATTGATAAATTTTCTTTTTATGATGCCGCTGTATATAGCGACGCTTGTGACGTTACTTCTGGAGCGTTCTATGGTGTTGATGCTAACGCTGACGGAACTTTTAGATATAAGCCTAGAGGCACTAAAACTCGTGTTGAAGAAACATTAATAGGTTTAGATGTTGGGACTGCGGTAAAAGAAAGAAGATTTATTTTAGATGTTCAAATAATTGATCATAAACAAATTATTGATTTAATTAACATACTGTCTTTAACTAGTAGAGGACTGCTTTACTATACTGGTGGTAAAATATCTTTCTATCAAGATCGTCCTGATGAAATGCCTGTTGCTCTATTTACTGAAGCTAATATTATGGAAAACAGTATGTCAATTAGCGGTATAGGTGAAGAAGAACTTTTAACTGGTGTTGATATTACCTACTATGATGCCACTAACCATTACCGTAAAGATGTGCTAAGAGTTGATGATTCTAAGGCATTAAGTGAAAGAAATAATATTGAAAATGTAGCACAAGTAGATTTAGAAGGGGTTACCCGAAAGAGCCAAGCTATCAGAATGGCCCAATATCTTATTGCTGAAGCAAAATTTTCTCGAAGAAGTGTTACATTTAAAACTGGTATTGAAGCTGCAGAACTAAGGCCAGGAGATTTAATCTCTGTTGCACAAAAAGCCGCATCGGTTGCTTGGGGCTTTAGTGGTATTGTTGCTCAAGATTCTGTAAATGACATCGCAAATTCTTCTATTTACCTAGAGCATGTTGGCAGCCCAAGTATTCCTACTTCTTTCTTTACTCAAAATACTCAGCCTTTAGCTCTTAGAGTAGCTAGTACTAGATCTGGATTATTAGATACTTATATATTAAGTAATACAGATTATACAATTACTCAAACTGGTAATACGTATGTTGGGGCTGATTTTATACGTGTTAAAGCAGATTTTGTATACAATCATGGCCAAAAGAATTTTATAGGATTTGGAGGAGCGTGGAGTTCCTCTCGACTACCCCAGCGCTATGACTTATGGTCTTTAGGGACTATTCAAGATCCTAACAATATTTATACTTCTTTAAATGATAAATTATTTAAAATTCAACGAGTAAGCCGTGACAACGAAGAGGTTGTAGAGCTAGAGGCAAAAGAGTATATTGCTAATGTTTATGTAGATTCTGATACTATTATTAACTATGATCCTCTATTTTATAGTGATTTATTTAACCCACTGTTACCACCTCCTGCTCCTAGTTTTGACGCTGTTCCTATATTAAAAAGAAGCTTAGACGGTTCTTTATATACTGATATCGAATTAACTATTTTTAATGATTTAGCAGGATACTCAAGTGAAGTAAAAACAGAATTTTTTCATGCTAGACCTTTACGATTAAGTACTTTGAAATCTGCTAATGCGGGAATAACTACCGGTGTTCAGACTATGGCTATTAGTAATGTTGGGGGCCTTGAAGCTGGACAAGGGGTTACTATGTTCGGTAAAAACGGCTTCAAAACTCAACTAGCTACCACTAAGGTTCTAGTTACTGATGTGGCTGTTATAGACGTTGATGAAACTAACCCCGCTGAGGCTAATGGCTTTATTAGACTACTAGCAACAGGATTCTCTGGCATTATAGATAAAAACTTTGGATCTGATATTCATGTTCTTGAGGTTAATGATGGCGAGACTTTTGATTTTGGAAACCTAAAAGGGACCGATAGAGTAACTATTCCTTTGAACCAGAAAGTTCAGGGAGGAACAGGGGATGCTGCGGGACTACTAGGCTTTGTTGGGTCTGATACTAGAGTAGTTAATTATAGTGCTAACGTAACAAGCCTAGACCTTTCTAATAGCGCATTAAAAATTAGAAATGATCACTCTGGTTCCTTAACCCTATCCAGTCTTTTGCCTGATCCACCTTTTTATATTCAAGTTCCTCAAGTCATTGACCATAGATATTTTGCTAATAACTCTATTTATCTAACTGGTACACAAAAAGTATTTAATTTTACTAACACTGCTACAACTACTAATGTAGTAAATACGCATACTTTTAGACAGCCTTTAGGCGTCTCTTTAAGGCATTCTGCGTTAGTAGACGTTTTTATAAATGGAATCAAAGCAGAAAACTACACTCTGCAACAAGGGCTAGACGGAAAAGCTAACTCTCAAGTAGATATTACCCTAAGTACTATTCCTTCTACCGACGCTAATGTAGACGTTAGAGTTAGTGCTAATGTTTATACTGTCCCTGCTATTGAGATTGGTGACAATATTTCGTGGAATGCCTCTAACATTTATGGAATAACAGATTCTACATATGATCCAACTGCTCCTTCTTACAATGCTTGGCTAACTGCAAATGGTATTTTTAGAGTTACTTTAGATGATAATATTAAAGCAAACGTAGCCATAGTTAGCGCTATCAACGTAACCCCTGATCCAGTTGGGATTGTAGGTAATGTAAATTCTACATTAAATACCTTTACTATGGATTATGATACAACCCTTTTCCATAGTAATTTAGCCTTAGCCAATACCTCTATATATGAGCTTACTGTTCCCTCTTCCTCTTTTGATGGACTATCTTTTGGAGATTCAACGACTCGTCTTGTTAGAAGAGCAGAGCCAGGAGCCCACGTATTTAAGGCTAGAAATGTTAATAGGTATGGAAGAAGAAGTCCTTTCTCTACTAAAGTAGTTCAAGTTAATACTCCTCCAATTCAAGGAGTTACTAATCTTACTATCACAGAAGAGTTATACCTAGATACTACTTTTGGAGTTGCAGTAAGAGGTACTGTATCTTTTAATCATATTACAGGGCAAGATGTTACTGACTATGAAATTTCTTATAAAGTAACTGGTCAAGCAACCGGAGAGATAACTTCCTTTAATACTGTTAAGGTTCCCGCAGTTGGAGTAGCTTCTGATGGTAAAATTAGATTTACTATTGATAACCTAGAAAGAGGGCTTCAAAGTTCTGCTAATAATATTATAGTTAGAGTAACTCCTCTTAACAAGAGTATTAGAGGCTCTACTGTCTCTAAAAGACAGTCTATCATCGGCAAAACTGCCCCTCCACAAAACGTGCTAGATTTTGCGGTAGGACAAAGCGGAGAATCATTAGTTCTCATTTGGAGATACGCTACAAAAGCTAACGGTGACAACGTTGATATTGATTTGTCCACTGTTCAAATTAGAAAGATATCTGGAGATGTTTCTTCTCTTTCTCAGACAGAACTATTAGAAAGATGGGCTAGATCAGAACCTGTATCTACTGTGGATGCTAGAACTAACCGAGTAGTTGTTGATATTGAAGTATTTGGGCAGTACACTTATTTAGTTAGAACTCTTGATACTTCTGGTAACGAAAGTACAAATGTTGTTACCGCAGCCTTTACTTCTATAGCTCAGACATTTACTAATACATTTAAAGCATATAACGAAGACGCCCCTGGCACTCCTGTAGTTGTCGGAATAACAAATGAAAACACAGGGGAAAATAACTTTGCATCTTTTTATGACTCTAATACAGGAGGTCTTTACTTCTCTAAGGCAGATAGTGATTTCGACTCTAGTATTGTAGATAATGCTAATGGCAGCTCCAATGGTTGGAGTGTGATTGCAGGGTCCCCTACAGATGTTAGGGCTACTTCTAACGCTACCTACTTTACACAAATTAGAGATCTTGGGTCTGTAGTAACTGGCTCAATTTTAATTGATATTTTAGGGCAACAATCTTTAAAATCAACGTGGGTAGACTTTGCCGAACAAATTGGCGATACAGGAATTACAGAAACTGCCCCTTCGGGTAGCTTAAGAGATGTAAACTTCTCTGGAACTCTTGGTCTTGGAAATATATTAGGGGTGTCTAATACAGGAGCCGCTGCAGTTACTTTTGATACTAATAATGGAACTCTGGTTAGCGGAGACCAGTCTGGAGGCCCTGCTAACGTCTTTGCCCTTATTACCGCCGGAAACTTTTCTGGGAATGTTAGAGAGATATCAGGAATTACTACCGCTAGCCCCGGAGTAGTAACTACTAGTAGCGATCATAACTTACCTGCCGCTGGTACTACTCGTATGATCTTACATGATATTGGTGGCATGACTGATGTAGAGGGAAAAGAGCTATACGGTAAGGTTGTAACCTCTACTACTTTTGAGTTGTATACAGATATTGCGGGTACCAGTGCGTATAACACAACATCCTTTAATACTTTCACTAGCGGTGGAGTGTTTGATTTAGGAGATTACTCTAACGCTAATGTTGTTTCTGCTATTGCAGGAACTTCTAATGCTAATACTGTTGTTCTGGGTGCTACTTACTTTGCTAACGGTCAATTAAGCTCAAGTAATGGTTATTCAAATTTAGAGCTTGCAGGGACCTCATATAAACTGGTAAACTTAAGACAATATCAAGATTTATTACCAAGCACTACCTTCTTTGGAACCCCAGGCATTGCTATTGCAAATCTTCAGTTTAGAACTTCTACTAACGACCCCTTTAATGGGGGTATTAACACTCAGAATGTTAATACTACAGTATTTAGTGCTAGCGGTGGGGACGGCTTTCAAAACTATGTTGTTGGAGCAAGATCATTTAGATATTTACAGTTTAAATATCAAGTAACAAACTCTAATCCAGCAGAAGTCGAATTTATCCTAGACAAATTTAGGTATAGAGTTGCACTAGATGATAGACCCTATAGCGACACAGTTGCGATGGATAATGAAATAGTATTTGTTGATTATCAACTTATGGAATATAAGCAGGTTCCTAAAGTAACAGGAACTACAGTAATTCAGAGTTCAAATAACCACCCTCTAGCTCAGCCACAAATAATCGTTCTTGATAGAGGGTTAACAGGAGCTAACATTTCAGTTTATTTTGCGAATGGAGTTTCCTCTCATAATGTAGGGGCCACTTCCACAGTCGTAGATTTTGCAGTCACAGGAGTATAAAAAATGGCATTATCAGATTCTAATACATATGTTTTACCATCGCAGTCTATTGCGGTGGCAATTTCTCGTTCACAGTTTAATAGCTCACTAAGAGCTGTTTTACAAAATTTTTACAGCCCTGCCACTCCTGATGCTGATAACTTTGTCCAAGAAGGCGCATCTCTTTCTGCTACTGGGTACGACGGGGCTTTGTACCGTGATTCCACAACTGGAGTTCTATATATTCATGACACAAATGTCACACCAGGATCAGGCAGAACAAATAATCCGCAAGGAGGATTTTGGACTCGTTATGGTATTGCTTGGAGACAGCAGGGTAGTTTAGCCGCTGCCGCAACTAATATTAGTGACTTTGATGTTGGAGAGGCTTTTGTTGTAGTTAAAGATACTGCGGGTTCGTCTAATAATAGAATGTACCTACGAGTTGCTACTTCTGGCACTTTTAATACTGACTTTATAGATGTCGGAACCCCTTTTCCAGGTTCTATCTCAACATCTATTATACAAGATGGGGCTATAACTGGCGCAAAACTGGCACCTACTATGAACGCTCCTTCTGTTAGAACGCTAACACCAAGATTTGTTATTAATTCTTTAGCTAATAATCAAACTACAGCCACTACAGCGGGTCTAGAGGTAACATCAACCACTAGTCTTGACTTAGCTATTGGTTTTAATAACTCCGCTGATGGAAAACTTAACACATTAAAACAGATACCGGGTAATACTCCTACTACAAGAGGACTTGGGGTATATACTACAGCTAATGCTCTTGCTCCAATTCGTGCGAACTTGGTAATGCAAAGTGAGATATTTGGTAGCACTTCTGAAACAGCTGCTGTTCTTATACCAGCAGGCATAGTAGTAGCTTGGGCAGGTTCTTCAGCCCCAGATGGCTGGTTAGAATGTAATGGCGCAGCAATAAGTAGAACAACATATGCTACATTGTTTGCTATTGCAGGTACTGCTTTTGGCCCAGGGAATGGCTCTACTACTTTCAATATTCCAGATGTTAGAGGTAGAGCTATCTATGGAACTTCAACTGCTATTACCAGAGGCGTCTCTTCTACCGCTGCATCATCTGGGATTACAAAAAGTGGTACTACGGGCGCTGGAGGGTCTGCCTCTCATACTTTAACTACTACTAGCGTTAATTCTACAAGTGATAAAGACGTAGCAGCTACAGTAGACGTAGTTACAGCAGTAGCAGCCCATCCAACACACACTCATAGTTTTAGTGTAGAATATCCTGGAATTTCTATGATGTATATAATTAAAACCTAAAAAGGAGACAGCAATGTTCAATATTAAATTTAATGCTCTTGACATAGACGGAAAAATAGTCTATTGTTATAGCAGAAATCCAGAAGATGGAAAAAAAGTTCCTGCGGTTGAAAGGACTTTTCCTTATGAGGCATTTGTAGAGTTAGTTCCCGAACTAGCGGAAATGTTAGAAGGAGATGTATATTCTATTTATTTACAAGATGATTTTTCAGAGTGGAAATCTTTAGATGGTACAGAAGGTAGATTATCTGAAGAACAAGTTGACTTTATCAAAAACTTAATTATCAGAGCTTGTACAAACCTAGAATTTGATGATTTATTAAGACCGCCTTCTATTGACGATCAGATTGATGAATTTATAAAAGAATTTTTTGAAGAAGAAGATGACCCAGTAGAGCAAAAAGATTTCTTAGCGGACTTCTTTAAAGAATTAGAAGAAGAGGAAAAATAACTAATAGGAGTTATAAGTAATGGCCCTTACACAAATAACCAGTCAAGTAATAGCTTCTAACACTTTAATAGCAGATTTAATTGCTGATAATTCGTTAGAAACAAGACACTATTCTACTGAATCTATTACTGCAGATAAGCTAGCAGCAAATGTTGCTACTGCGGGACCGATTACGCTTGCTTTTCAGGCTAATGATTTTGCTACTTATCTTACCGCTAGAGGAGGGATTGTAGGGGCTAATACTTCTATAACAAATCTTGTAACTGGGCTAGATGGTTCTAATACTCGTTTAGCATCTGAAGAAGGTAACGTAATACTTTTACAGTTAGGTGCTTCTTCAGAGCGTAGTAACGTTGATTCTTTCACAAATAGTACTGATAACGTTGAGTTGGGCGCTGGTATTTTCCATTTAGATAAAAATAACAGATCACTAGGTTTAAGTAACACCGATCCTGGTGTTAGTAACATGGTATTTGGAACTCCTGCTAATATTACTATTAACTACGGTGCTACTCCTCAAATTATTATCAATAATCCTTCTCTAACTACCAGTTTTACTCTTGATGTATTTGGAACCGCTAATACTGGGGCTCTGACCGCTACGTCTGTTAGCTCTGCGGGAGTAGGACTAAGAGCTAATGATCATGCTACTTATTTAACCGCTAAAGGCGGTATTGACGGGGCTAATACAGCTATCAGTAATATAACAGATGGATCAACGGCATTTACTGACGCTGTTACTATGAATGATGATTTAACAATTTTAGGTAACTTAACTGTCGCTGGTTCCTACGCTAATCTCGCTGTTCAAGATTCTTTTACAGATGATAGAATCATCTTCCTAGCTAATAACTTTACAGGGTCTCCCTCTCTTGACGCAGGCCTATTAATCAATAGAGGGTCTTCTGGTAATTTATTTATTGGATTTGACGAAAGCGAAGATTACTTTATATCCGCACTTAATAATGATCCTCCTACTAATACAGCAATTTCTATTGCCTCTGTTGCTAATTTTAGAACAAATTTAGTTAGATCGGCAGACGGCAGTGCTAGCACCCCTGCTTATTCTAACTATGGCGATGAAAACACAGGTATGTATTTCTCAGGAGCGGACACTCTTAATTTTGCTACTGCAGGAGTTTCAAGACTACAAATTAGTTCTACTGGTGCAATTACTACTGCAGGTAGTGTAGAAACAACTGGCAGTCTCAGTGCTACTGTAGATACAGTAGCTACAAACGCTGCTATAGCTGCAACGGTATTTTCTGGTGGAGTAGAGTTACGAGCTAATGACTATGTTACTTACTTAGTCGCTAAGGGAGGTATTGACGGAGCTAACACTAATATCGCTTCTAACGATACTGACATTACTAACCTAATAACTGGATTAGACGGCTCTAATACTAATATTTTAAGTGTTACTTCTAATGTGGGATTGAGTAATAATGCAGTAACTACCGCTTTCCAAGCAAATGATTTTATAACTTTCACCCGGATAAACGCTAATCTTAACCTTGTATCTTCTAATGCCGATTCAAAACTAGACTTAGCGGGAGGCACTATGACAGGTGCTATTGCTATGGGTACTAATAAAATTACTGGCATGGGCGACCCTACAGCTGCGCAAGACGCAGCAACAAAAGCTTATACTGATGCCCTACTTGGGGCTAGTATTATTCCTCAATATACTTTAAATACCTCTTCAGGCACTTCAAATGTTTTTGCCATGACTAACTCTCCTACAAATCAAAATAGGATTCAAGTATATTTAGGGGGAGCGCAGCAACAATATGGAGCCTCAAATGCTTGGATTCATAATACAGGTAATAACTCTATTCAATTTACCACTAATATTCCTGCAGGTATCGAGGTGTCTATTTATTCTTGGGATACCCCATAATGAGGAGTTTATGCGTAAATATCGACAACTAACTACAGAGCTAACTTTTAGATGTAATGCAAAATGCCCGGCTTGTCATAGGCTAAAACCTTTAAGAATAAATTTAAGTGATAAAGCCTACACTTATAGTTTAGATAGATTTCAACAAGTATTTTACCCAGAATTTTTAGAACAGCTAGATTGGTTAGTTTTAAATGGTAATTTCGGAGACTCTATTATGAATAAAGAGTTTCGTGAAATTATTTCTTATGTGAAACAACATGGTACAAGATTAAATATTCATACTAATGGCGGCTTACATGATCAAAATTACTGGACAGATGTAGGTAATATTTTAACTGATAAAGATATTATTAATTTTGATTTAGATGGGTTAGAAGACACTCATTCTATGTACAGAATAAATACTAATTTTAACACAGTCTTTAATAATGCTCGTTCTGTTATTGGTACTAAACGTCCTCAAGTCCACTGGAAGTATATTGTATTCGAGCATAATAAACATCAGGTTGAGCAAGCAAAAGAAATTGCACTAAAAGAAGGATTTCACTCTTTTTCAACTGTAAAAACTGGTAGAGATTTTGCAGCGCCTAAATCTGGTCAATATGTTCATTTAAAAAAGAAAACAGATTTAAATAACTTACCAAAAGAAATTAATTGTAGCTGGGAGTCTTGGGGTAAATGGTATGTTTCTCCTAACGGTTTAGTATTTAGGTGTTGTTGGACAGGTGCTCACTATTTTGATAAAACTCCAGACAGATTTTATTATCCTCAAGAGTTAGAAGACTTATTTGACGCCACTAAAGTTCCTTTAGAAAAAATCTTATCTTACAATTATTGGAA
>Ga0222719_10003074_pt1 | contig 14954 bp, 19 predicted proteins | sample C33_34DmetaG_FD_165039 | JGI IMG/M metagenome (GOLD analysis project Ga0222719, IMG submission 165039) | Estuarine water microbial communities from San Francisco Bay, California, United States - C33_34D | ecosystem: Environmental > Aquatic > Marine > Unclassified | place: USA: California...
TCCATCGTTGTCTCCATGTTATGATTGATTGTTTGGTCCAGTTTGGCCTCACCGTCTGAACCTTGTTTTGAATTCTGTGGTCTGCCCCTCCATAAGTCTGGCCGGTACAGTTCTGGTGCGTCATCCACATAGCGTCTTGATAACTCGTTCCATACAAGACCCACCTGGTGTTTGACCAGTTGCCTTGCAACGAATATGGGTGCCTTGATCCTAAACTGTAATGATGCGTGTGCGAACGGTGACCAGTGTTCGTGCTCTGCTAGGTACTTGATTAACTTCTCATCCTTGACAACGTCAAATGATTCCTTGCTCTTGGCGTAACTTACTCGTGCCGCATTGACGACGGATAAGTCTGTGCCCATCTTGTCTACGAGTGTGACTTGCATCTATACGTAATTATACTAGAACTTCAACTTGTAGGTCAATAAGATATTCCTGCCCTGTTGTGCGTAACCGTCTGGCCTCTCGTACTGCTTGTCACCTATGTTGTTGATAGACAGTATGGCGTTTGCCTTGTCGCTGATCTCATAGTTGGTGTGTACGTTTGCTATGCCTACCGCTGGTTGCGTTATGGTTGCCCACGTGGAGGAGTCGATGTCGAGGTGACTGCCCGTGTGCAGGTACTCCGCGGTCGTTGTCCACTTGTCTTTGTTCCAGTCTATCGCTGTCAGTCCTGTCCACTTGGGTCTCCTCGTGACCTGTGTGCCATCGCTATCCTCTGCTACGGTGAACGTGGCGTTGTTCCTCCAGTAGACGTTGTCAGATATCAAGGTGTTGAATTGCATTTCAACACCGTGCCTGTTGGAGGTGCCTGATGCGTTCGAGTAAGTGTTGTCGCCGTATGTGATAAGGTTCTTGAGATCTGTCGTGAAGTACACCACATCTAGCACACTGTCTTTGAATTTGAATTCAAACCCTACGTCAGTGGTGTCTGCCTCTTCTGGTAACAGGTTAGGATTCCCGTTGTATCCATAATTGTCAGTGCCGTGCATTTCATACAAGGTAGGTGTCTTCACAGAGGTCGCGTAGTTTCCTTTCAACGTCAATGCATCCGTGAGGTCGTATGTTCCGCCTAATCTGTATGTGGAGTAGTCATCGAACAGGCTTGGATCGTCCTGCCTCACACCTGCTGACAGTGTCAACCTGTCAGAGGCCATGATGTTTGCGTTGACGAAGTAACCGATGTTCTCGCCGCCCGTGTCAACACTCGCAGAGTATGATCCTCTGTTGATGAATGATCCATCAAACTCCTCGTACTCCACGCCCGGTGTGACGTCCCAGTGGTCCATTTGGATGGTGTTGGTCAATAACACGGTGTTGCTTGATGAATCGTATTCATCTATCTCCGCACCGTTCACATACTCCCTGTCATACTCGGCACGTGAGAATGTGATGTTGTAGAAACCCAGGCTGTTAGTGACCTTGCCTGATAATTGATACAGGTTCATTTTATTGTCAGCGGTGTAGTCCAGGTCATCGCTGGTTCCGTTGTCTAGGTCTGTGTCACTTTCTCTTCTTAGAAGAGTGGTCTTGATCTCTACATCATCCCATTTGCTTTTGGTGTTGACAGTTATGTTTTGTGTATCGAACCCGTCCTTCTCTGTTCCGGAAGGTGCCACAGATATACCATCGGATGCGGTGACATCAGCGATTATGCTCACTGAATGATTATTGATGTTCCTGTGTAACTTCAGGGTCAGCCCTTTGGTGTCGTTGGAACCCTTTGTCATCGAGATGCTGTTTTCGTAACTGTCAGTGGTGATGAAATTGATCACACCTCCGACTGCGTTGGCACCATACAGAGTGCCTTGTGATCCCTTGACCACTTGTATCGCTGTCACGTGTTTTATGAAGTCTGTACCTATGTCGTGTAGGCCAGCTAAGGTGCTATGATCTTTGATGGCAATACCGTTGATCGCGACCATGGTGTGGTTGGAGTTCGTGCCCCTCATGAACACGGAAGTCTGTTGTCCTGTTGGACCTGACTGCACCACGTTCAGGCCAGTGATCCTGGCTATTGCTTGTACAGTGTCTACGGTGTTTGTGTTCTGGATTGTGTACTGATCGATGTAGTCCACACTCATCGATGACGTTGTCAGCACACTGGGATCTCTTAAAATATATTTTTGAATTGTTATGCAGGGTGCATCATCTAACTGTTCACAGGTGTGTTGCCTAGTAGAATGATCCGCCTTTAGTCCTGTTGTCAAAAGCAATGACATTAAGACTGCTAATAATAGTTTCTTCATCGTCCGTATATCTCCTTGATATTGATGTAGTCGAGTACGACACAAGACCTAACAGAGAAACATAGAACAAAGTACCTGCGAGTGTGTTACCAAAGAACGGAATTGCCATTGTGTAGCAAAGTATCAGTCCTTCTAGGGTGAGCGGATACATGGTACCAGACATCCATACTGCGAAATTTGTTATCACAAAAAATATTGCTGACGACATCAGTGCGTTGGTGCCTAGGTGAGCATACGTTTTCTTCATAGACATTGTGTAATGACTCAATGTTGTGCCTAACAAGATACTAGCATAGACCCAAAACATACTCGAGTGGAACCCCAAGTACACATCCGACACAAACATGGCCAACAATGGTACCAGCATGGCCGAGTAAAGATCACGTGTAAGATATGGCATGAAAATTGCCATAGCAAGTACAGGTGTAAAGTTTGGTGGGTGAGGTATTACTCTACCCAAGGCGATCAAGCCCACGAAGTAAAAGAATAATACAATTTTTTGTTTCATTTTTTTCATAACAGTATCCTATTAAACGAGTTAACGTTAATGCCACTGCTAACTTTACATTGTAGAACTAGGCTTTCCCAGACCATCGTTCAACAGCGGACTATACTGGTTGGTACTCCGACTTTACGGTTCCTGGTAGAGCTAGTGAATTACACACAGATTCCCCAACATGATTCAGTATGTTGTTATTTTATAGTAATTTTAAAACGAAGTCAACCTTCTTGGCTAGAGACCCATGAGATCCCTGATCTCTGGATTGATCATGTCCCTGCCCCATTGTGGTTGCATGGTGACCTTGACCTTACATTTCAGTCCTGGTATAGACTCCACCTGCTGTTGCACGTCCCTGATGATGTCGTCCGCCGCGGGGCAGAACGCCGAGGTCAGGCTCATCAACACATGTACCCACTGTGATTCTGTGACCTTGATGTCATACACCAGGCCCAGGTTGTAGATGTCCACTGATATCTCTGGGTCATACACCTCCTTGAGCTTCTCTGTTATCTTTGTTATGAACTGTTCTTGTGTGGGAGGATGTTCCCGGATGTCTGACAGATCGGTCTTGAGGTGCGGATCTACAGTTGGCTCTGGCTGTGGTGTCCATCCCGGTGGCATGTCTATCATATGATTTATTCCTTATTTAATGATTACATAATACTACAAATTTTGGCGTTTGTCAAACAGCCAAGTCAATAGCACCGTGGTATAAGGTGTTTTTGGCTCTTGTTATAGATGTCAAATCTGCCCTTGTCAAAATATTTTAGTGGGAATAATAATTAAAAACATGGGTATCTATTGGTTGAATAAATATTCTTGTAAAGCATAAACACTTCAAATACAATATTAAAATGTATAATTTAGATTTCGTAATCTGTAGCGTTCCAAGGATGAACATGATGTATCCCCCGGCCGCGCCGGCTGTGATAAAATCAGTGTTAACTGCTAATTATTTCAAGTGTCGGGCAAGAGACTTCGTCAGTGATTTCTATTACTCTTTCAAGGATCACCCTGATTGGGACAAAATAGACAACTGGAATGCTTTACCAAATTTCAACAATCCCGCAATAGAAAAAATAATTACCGACAAAGTAGAACTATGGGCCAAAGAGTTGATCGACCTAAGAAGTAGATGGATAGGAATCAGTATATTCAGTTACGAGAGTCACAAGATTGGAAAACTCTTAGCGGAACAGATAAAGATACAGGACAGCACACAGAAAATATTCATGGGGGGTAATGGTGTGACGAATGTTAACAACCACTACCCAGAGTCTCTCAAAGAACAAGGTATCATAGATGCTTATATTACAGGCGAAGGGGAAGTTTCTGTTGTGGAATTCGCAAAAAATAATTATGACCATCCAGGTATAAACAAAAAAAACTTCGTCAAGATAGAGAAATCAGTGATTGATGATCTTCCAAAACCTGATTTCTCGGACTATGATCTCTCTTTGTATGGCAAGAACAATCTTGGCGTCTATGGGGATTTGAATCAAAGAAAAGACTCCCCGGAGGGCAAAGATTTGTACATAGAAAATGATCTCACTTTGCCTATCACAGGAAGTAGAGGATGTGTTAGAAAATGTAGTTACTGTGATATTCCTTTCCTGTGGTCCAAGTACACGCACAGGGGAGGATTTGAAGTTGCGAACGAGATAATAGAAAAAACTAAGCAACACGGAATACGGAAATTTCATTTCACTGATAGCCTTCTCAATGGATCTATGAAAGAATTCAGAATCATGTGCGAAATACTTGCTAAACACAATACTGATACAGGAGACAATATAGTTTGGAGCGGTCATGCTATATTCCGACCCAAAGGCCAACACACTCCTGAAGATTGGGAGTTAATGGCAAGAGCGGGAGCATCGGTTCTCGAAGTGGGATTTGAATCCGCCAGCGACGATATTAGGTTTAGCATGGGTAAAAAATACACTAACGATGATATCGAATACGAGCTTTCACACTGTTCAAAGAACAAGATCACAGTTTTTCCTTTAATGATTGTTGGGTATCCAACAGAGACCGAAAAACACTATGACGAGTACAAAGATTTTTTAAAAAGGTTCCATCCGTATGCCTATGACAAGACAATACTTTCACTGGAGTTGGGCGGAACACTCAGGATACAGCCAAACACGCCTGATGATAAAAATTTACCAAAGATAGGGGTAGAGCTTATTCCGATGCCGGATGGCTCTAGGAATGATCTCTTATGGTGGAATAAGAACAACCCAACACTCACATTGTCTAAAAGAATATGGCGAAGATTTAAATTGGGACAAATAGCAAAAGATTTAGGCTACAGCATACCTGCAGAAAGGAAAGACCTCACGTATCTTTGGTCTGTGTGGAATCAACTGAAAGATATCGAATCCAAATACCTTTATGAAAGAAAAAATAAAAATTAAATTAAAAATATCACAGAACAACCACAAAGGTCCTAATTTCCGTGTGCTCTGCGATGACACAGTACTAGATGAATGTGTAAACTACAAGGAAGACATGTATGAAAACTCTTTCGAACTGGACCTAGATAAAGGAAAACATCAACTCGTACTTGAACATTTCGGAAAACATCCAAGGGATACGGATTCAGTGGCAAAGCAGGATGTGGCTGTCCAGTTAGTGGATTTAACCTTCAACGGTGTCAAGTGCGACCCTGTCGACCTACACGAAAATTACTTCTATCCAACAAAATGGCCATACCCTTTGGAACTAAAGATGAAAAATAATCTGTACTTTGGTTACAATGGACACTACAGATATTGTTTCGAGACACCTTCAACAGGTTGGGTGTTGGGTCAAAAAAAGAAACACCAAAAACAACTATCAGAAATAGAAGATTTCCAAATAAGTGAAGACGAATTCATTAGCAGGCTTGAAACACATATTAAAAAAGAATCAAACCTTGTGCTGTCCCAAGGTAACACAGATCTATAGAATTCTATATATTTGCTATCCTGATGATCCTGTTGATCAGCTCACCTAGTCCATTCTGGCGTTGTGCGGTCAGCAATTCCTTTATGCCCAGGGCACTGAAATCATCCACCGTGCAGTTGGCAATCTCACTCCTGTGGCACCCATTGACTATGTCAGTGACCAGTTTGGCAGTCCCTTTGGTTATGAAAGCGTCTGCATCAACACGGAAGGTCATCCTATTGGCGTGATCTGCCCCACCGATGATCCATAGTTTTGACGCGCAACCGTGTATCCTATTGTCCTCTGTCTTGACTGCGTCTGGTAGTGGTTCAACTTCACGGGCCTTGTCCACTAGATACTGTAGCCTGTCATGTCCCTCTAGTAGGGCGAGGTCCTCGCCCACCTGCTTTATCTTGTCAATTATCATTTGTCCTTTTCAGATTTAAACGGCAGGTTCTTGCCTGAAAGTTCGTCGTCCGAGGCCTTGTAGCTCCGCTTCATCTGGAATCCATATCCCTGCCTGCCTAGATCATGTATCTTGGGATCGAACTGGCTGTTTCTTTCGGCCTCTCGCTCCCTGCGATTTTGATACTTTGATTTCTTCTCTTTTTTCATTTTGCTCTTTCATCATTTGTTTTTGAAATACTTTTCAAGTTTATTTGGCTCGTCTCGGTGTTTGCCATCCGGATCGAGCGAATCTTTTTTCGTTGTTAGCACTGGCCACCCGGATGTGGCCCATTTTGCATTGAAGTCTACCCATGCCCGGCCGGTGTCGTTGGTGTCGGGCTCGATAGCGTCTTCTGGGCACTCGGGTTCACAGACCCCACAGTCGATGCATTCGTCTGGGTTGATCACCAGCATGTTCTCACCTTCGTAGAAGCAGTCCACCGGACATACTTCTACGCAATCGGTGTGTTTGCACATAATACACTTGTCATTGACAATATATGTCACTATGCTCCTTTGTAGGCGTCAAGTGTTCTTTGAAACTTACCTGCGTGAGACTTTTCAGCCTTGGCAAGTGTTTCAAACCAATCAGCAATTTCCTCGAAGCCTTCTTCTCTGGCTGTTCTTGCCATACCCGGGTACATGTCTGTGTACTCGTGTGTTTCTCCTGCGATTGCACTTTTTAGATTGTCCTCGGTCTCACCCATCTTCTCACCTGTGGCAGGGTCTCCCACTTCTTCCAGATACTCTAGATGTCCGTGTGCGTGTCCCGTCTCACCTTCTGCTGTTGATCTGAACACACCAGCAACGTCTGGTGCTCCTTCTATGTCTGCTTTTTGAGCGAAGTATAGGTATCTCCTATTGGCTTGTGATTCACCCGCGAACGCATCCTTGAGGTTCTGGGCTGTCTTGCTGTTTTTAAGTTCCATATATGTTTTCTCCTTTTTGGTTAACTAGTTGATTTTACATTACTTGCTGATTTTTGTCAACAAACAGTGCAGGGTAAATGTGTCTCAGCGGTTTTATTTTCTTACCATTTTCATACCACTTGATGTACTGTAGGAATTTTGTGTAGTGTTCATGATTGAACGATGTTTTATCCATGATGTCTATTACCTTGCTTATGGGCCATGATGCTTCGTCTCCTATGTTGTTTTGAATGATATTAAGATCAGCCTCCTTGAGAGAATCTTTGACCTTTGCTCTGACGTGATCGGGAAGGCTTGAAAAGGACAGGTAATAGGGCTCATGGCACACCCCTAGACTCATCGCCAGTTGATGTTTTCTTGTCCATTCTGCCAATTCTTTGAATCCTAGGATGGTGGTTGTCTGCAGGGTGTTGTGTACAGTGATGTCGGATGGAGATGATCTACTGAACTTGACTATGTTGCTCGACACATTTTTCCAGTCTGATCCGTACCTGGCATAGTTTTGAATCAGTGATGTGCCTTCGAGGCTGACCGAAAACTTTATGGATTTGAAGTCGCCAAGAAAGTTTTTGGTTTGGATCAGGTCTTGACTCCCGTTCGTGATTATGTACAGGGAGAGATTTCGTTTTTGTTGTTCAGGCAGTGCTTTAAGCATTGTTAGTAGGTGTCGATCCAATAATGGTTCGCCTCCTAGCAATTTCAAGTATTTTAGTCTAGTATCTGCAAGGATGCTTTTGACATATTGCTTATAATTCCTATTAGCGTAACCGGTCAGCTTGATCCTTTCTAGGTATTCTGGGTCCGACGCCAGTTTTTCTTTGATGAAAAAAGCATCTGGGTTGGCACGCCAGTCATTGTAGATAAGCGAGCTGTCATCTGGCACACACATCACGCAAGAATGGTTACAAGTGTTGCCCACTTTTATGTCAGCCATTAGTATCGCGTCTGACTGTAAATTTTTCTTGTGTTTGAAATAACTGCTGAGCCATGTGTCATCAACAGAGGAAGTGTTGTTGGTCAATACCCCATTGAGCCTTTGTCGCAGGCTGGTCCTTCCGTTGTCTTCGGCCCGCCAGCATTCTGCACAGTCCTTGGCCCGTTCACCTTGGTGTAACTGTCGTTTCAATCTAATGTTGTCTGGGGTGTTGAGAAATTCTAAAGGCTCTTGGTTGGCGCTTTCAATTTGTCTGGTCCGCATGTTGCAACACACCATTTTCGCACCATCATTTTCATTCCTGACCTGGAACCATGGGGCCACGCAAAACGTTGTAGCAACAGGTTTGTCCATCAGTCAAGCAGTCTTTTTTCTAACTCGTAGTAACCGCCTATGTGTTCTTCGTCTAACCAAATCTGAGGCATGGTCCTTGCGTTTGGCACTAGTTCCAATAGGTCTTGTATCTTGTATCCTTCCGCTATGTTCTTTTCCTCATACTCGATGCCTTTGTTTTTCATTAAATTCTTTGCCTTGTCACAAAACGGACAGGCAGGCTTACTCCATATCACTGCTTTCATTCGTCATCTCCTATCATTTGTTTGGCCCTGACCCAACCATAAAACACCAAGTCAAACCAGATCATATTAATTATAAATCCTAGTTTAGTGAAATGCAATCCCAAAATATACCCTGGCAGGAAGAACATCACGAACCAAAATGTAAAAAGGTATCGTCTTATGTATTTCTGAGGTATCGTCCAGAACAGCCAATTCGTAATCATACTAGTAATTATTGACTTTGTCTAGCAAGATTTTGATCTTTGGCAGTTGTATGGTGCCTTTGAAGTGGAGTATGATTTTGAATACAGGACTGAAAATCCAATGGCTGTTGAGGAGCCTATGGGTCCACACATAAAAACTTTGAATGATGTTGAAGCACTTCTCTATGTCATTTTTGTGTGTATCGGCCTTCAAGGGGTGTTGTGAAAGTTTCAGCAATATCGTGTTGAATCTAGCACATGCATAATCGAGTGTGCCGATGTACCTGTCGACGTACCCAGGGGTAAGGTTTTTCACGAAATCAATTATCACCTGATTCCGCTCAACGTACCTCCGGAAGTCCATTACTGTTTCTTTACTTTGACCTGTAGTGGGAAGTTGTCTTGTCTCGCCGCTAGTGTTGCCTCAATACCTTTTTGTTCTGCCACTTCGTGTGTGTAGGAACCAACTATGCCCTGTCCATCTTGGTGTATCCTCATCGTGATATTCTGTGCCTGTTCAGACGTCTTACCAAATATCTGTTTGAGAACTTTAACCACGAATTCCATGGTGGTGATGTTGTCGTTTAAGAAAATAACATCGTACATTCCAGGTTCATCTAATTTAATTTTTTCTTTAGTCAGTGTTTGAATATCTGTCATTGTCATACCTTTATTATAGCATATTTCGTATAGTTGTCAATTAGGAAGGGGTGTTTTACCACCCCATCCATTTTAAGAGCCTTACTTGATCTCGATAGTTCTAGGTGCTTTACCTTCTGGAATTATTCTTTCCATTGAGATTTTAAGCAAACCATCTTTCAACTCAGCGCCTTTGACTTCCACATCATCAGCGATGGTGAACGCTTTTGAGAACCATCTCTTGCTGATACCTCTGTGTAGGATGTCACCGTTTTCGTCCTTGGATTCAGATTTGTCATCTTTCTCCTTGGATTTCACGCTCAACATGTTGTCCTCGTACTGTACTTCGATGTCATCCTTCGAGAAACCCGCAAGTGCAAGTTCCACGTCGTAGGTGTTCTTTCCAGTCTTCACTATGTTGTACGGTGGGAAGTTTGACATGGTCGGTGCCCTGAAGAAACTGTCCTCGTCGAACATTCTCTCAAAGTGATCGAACACGTTGTCAAATCCAACGGTTACTGGTCTTAGTTGATTAAAAATAGATAGATGTTTGTTTGTCATTGTTGTGCCCTCCTTTATTAAGCAAGTTTGCGATAAGATCCTATCTAAGCAATCTTATCACGTTTATTTATTATAACATATAATTGCTATATGTCAAATTGCGACCTTTTTTGGTAAATTATCTGCCTCTTTTGACACCCATGAAGATGTTGCTGTCTCGTTCTCGTTGCAGTTTGCGTAGTGTTTTCCTACGTTGTTTATGCTTTTCTCTCTTGAGCTCACTTGGTTTTTGGTAAGTGTTGTTGGACCTGATCTGGTCAATGAATTTGTCTTCCTTGATCCATCTCTTGATCTTACGGTATGCCCTGACGGCGTCCTCGCCCTCACGCACTTCAACGTAGTAGCCTTGGAATCCAAGTGGCCTATTGTTCTTCTTGAACTTTTTAAATTTGTTTCTTTGTTGATCCATCTTTTTTAAATACTAACACAGGGTCTGTTCCTTTGTCAACCACTTGATTAGTTATCTGTATCTTGCTAACTCCTTTACTTCTCATCTCTTCTGCGTCAAATTGGTAAGGTAAAACCACTGTATCTACTATGTTTTTCAGACCCCTTGCGTTGGTACCTAGTGCCTTGGCCTTCCGTGCTATGCTCTGCTTGGCCTCTTTGGTAAACTCAATTTCAATGTTGTCCAGTCCAAACAGGTACTGCGTCTGCTTCAGTATAGCATTTTTTGGTTCCGTGAGGATTCTTATCAGTTGCTTCTCTGACAACGGATCTATGTTTGTTATCATTGAGAACCTACCAACGAACTCGGGTATCAACCCATACTTGATCAGGTCCTCTGGTTGCACTTCATTGAGATAATTCTTCTCATCCTGTTCTTTAAGTTTGCTCCCAAACCCCATACCGCCTGACTTCTTTGATCTTATCTGTCTCTCCAATTCCGTGAAAGCACCACCCACAATAAACAATATGTTCTTGGTGTCTATGGTTACAGTCTTCTGATCAGGGTGTTTACGTCCACCATGTGGGGGTACATTACAGTCTGTGCCTTCAACTATCTTCAGTAGGCCTTGTTGCACACCCTCTCCAGAAACGTCACGTGTGAGAGATGTATTTTCACCTTTCCTACATATCTTGTCTATCTCGTCTATGAATATGATACCCTTCTCTGTCTTCTCTATGTCACCGTCTGCATTCACATACAACTTCTGTACCACGTTCTCCACGTCCTCACCAACATAACCTGATTCAGTGAGGGTGGTCGCGTCTGCTATCGCAAATGGCACGTCAAGGTACTTTGCTATTGTCCTTGCCATCAATGTCTTACCCGCTCCCGTGGCTCCCAACACCATCACGTTTGACTTGTCTAAATCAAAGTCAATTGGCGGTTGCACTATCCTTTTGTAGTGGTTGGCCACTGCGACACTCAAAACTGTTTTGGCCGCATCCTGTCCTATCACATACTGGTCTAGATGATCTTTGATGTTAACCGGATTTAGAATGTTCTTGTCACCTGCATACAGTTTCCCTTTCCGTGCTTTTATCACGTCCTCCTCGAGTATCTCCACACACAGTTTCACACACTCGTTACAGATAGTGGTCTTTTTGGCGCCAACGATCATCTTGGTTACGTCTTTACGACTCTTGCTACAGAATGAGCATATCAATGATTCTTCGGACACTAATTATCTTTTTTTATTTTAATTAACTTTGAAAACAACTCTTCCCAATTGGTGAATTTGTTTCTGTTCAGTACACCAAAACTCGCTGAGTCGTCGGTGTTGGAATTCAGGAACCAGGTCTTAGCCAGTGTGAGTATGTAACCTGACCACACTTTCATTTGATTCGAACTGTAGTCCATGTTCAGGATAACGTGGGTGGATGCCCTGCAGGCATTCAACAGCCAGGTGTAATCTCTGCCTTGTTTGTTGGGTTTCCAGTTCTCTAGATATTTTTCATATTCAGGATCGTCACTGACGAAAGGATCCAGGGCAGAGAAGTTGTTGTCATCCCAAAGATAGATTGTGAGATCCTCATTAGAGAAATTTGCATTTATTTGATCAGCAAACATGTCTTTGTCCCTTTTACTGAGATTGATCAGGCAGAAACTCCTATTCTGATTGACGAAGAAACTGGGCGGGGTAACCATTGTGATTGTACCCAACTTACTTCGGTCCTTCAACTTTTGCCCAGTCACAGCGATCTCTTTCTCCTGTGGCTTGTTCCTTGGTTGTTTACTCATTTTGATTCAATATCTCTATTATAAGGTCTTGATCTTCTTTGGACAAATCTTTTAATTTGATTTCTTCATTCTCTAATTTAGTTATCAGGTCGTTTATGCGTGCCTCGACTCTCTGGTGATAGTCCATTTCAGTTGTGAGCCTTTTCCTGTAACTGGTAAATTTCTCTTTTGGTATCGTTTTTTCTACCTCTATTGAATCAGCTATTTCAGGCACATCTTCTTCACTGATGGTTGGCTTCAATTCGGGAATTAGCAAATCATTCTTCTCAGGTTCTGGGATATCCAACTCTTTGGATTTGTTCCATAACGTTTCATCACTTTGTTCTTCATTCTGCACGTAATTTTCTGCGTCATTGTCTACGGGCACTTGTATTTTCTTTCCATTTTGGATTATGGTTTGTGTTTTACCACTTGTTGCCTCAGTATTTGATTCGAAACCATCCAACAGTGCATCAAGTTCCTCATCGGTCATTGGTCTCTCTTCTGTTTCAGGCTGTTCCATAAATTTTTCTTTAAATCCTTCAGTGCTCATTTTCTCAAAACCGGGTATTGGTTTTTCTTTCAAGGCAGAACCTTTCGTGATCACTGGAGGGTTTGGCATCTCTGGGTCCATTATCTGTGCGATTATCTTCCTGTTTTCTACAGGCACATTTTCATAAGTTAGGTCTCCACGCAGTATATCGTCTATCATGTCTTGGAAGAAGGCCATTCGAGATTCCGTAATGGCCTGCTGTTGCCTTGCTTCTTCATCTGTAAGACTCACATCCGCCAGGTATTGTGCCCTGTTGCTTTGATCCCTTTCTATTTTCAATTCCTCTAGGGTGATGTCCTCGAACCTGCCATTCTGATTATGGAAAGCATCGAGCATTCGTTTACGTTCATCATTGGTCATCTCCGCCGGATCCGGCAGTTCCGGCTTTGGGGGCGTCTCCTCCTGTGGCTTTATGGTCCTCATCACTAGGGGTTTGGCGTTCTTGACCTCATCCTTTGGTTGTTCAGGTTCCTTGACTTCTGGTTCAGGTTCTATGACCTCTGTGAGATCTGGCTTGATACGTTCTTCCTTGTTGGCCTTGCTCTGTGCCACGGACAGCCTCGTCAGTTCGTCTTCCTTGGCCTGCTCCTCCTGGAAGTCTCTCTTGGGTTCATCTTCTTCTGCGGCCTCTTTGGCTATACGTTCGAGTTCTGCTTTCTCTTCTTGCTCACGCTTTTTGAATTTTTCTAGTTGTGCCTGTTTGTCTATCTCTTCTTTAGTGGGCAGGTCAAACATCACTTCGTCTGGATCGAAAGCATCCGTGTTATCTGCTACTATTTCTTTGTCTTCAGTTTTTTTTTGGCCTACGAGATCTATGTGTGGGATCACACCATCATCTTCCTGTATGATCTCAACTGGTTTGTCTTCAGGTTGTGGCACCTTCTCATTGAAGGTTTCCAGTTTGTCTTGCCAATCTTTGAGACGTTTCTCTGCCTGTTCCTTCCTGATCGCTTCTTCGGTCTTGGCCATCATCTCGTTCCATTTCAGTGTGACGTCTTCCTCATCTGGTTTCTCTAGGTCTATGACCTCATCTGGTTTTGGTGCTTTGACAGGGAATCTCCTCATCAACGACTGGTTGGCCGCGATTAACAGTAATACAGCAAGTGGGTCAAACACCACGATTAACAGCAGTATAACCCAACGTACGGCCTTGCTGGTCTCGACTTGGTCCGTTATACCCCAATCCACTGCCAACGCCGCTATGTACTTGACGGGTCCTATCTCTGCTTCAAGAGTCAGCATCTCTTTCTCAAGTGGTTGCTTCTCTACTATGAATAAATCTATCTTGCCCTGTGAGTCAAATATCTTTCGTTCTGCGTTTTCTATCTCTTTGGCGAACTGGCCCTTGTTATCCTGCGATCCTGTCCTCATGTTCGCTATGATCTCCTGTGCCTTTGCGATCTCCTGTTTGTGATCCGCTTTGAGTTCAGCGATCCTTTTCTCTGCCTCCGCTATCTTGATCGCTGTCTTTTCCTCTGCTTGTGCTATCTTGTTGGCGATCTGTTCACGTTCTTCCTTCTGACTTGCCTTGAGGTCCGCGGCCGCCTTCTCCTCGTTGAAGAATGACTTGTTCGATGTCAACACGTCACTGACGTTCTTGTCCAGTGTCTTGAGCCTGTCATTGAGATCTTTGACCGTTGTATTCAGCCTGTCGTTTAGATCTCTCACCGTGTTGGTCTCGACCGCAAGTAGTGTTTTCAATTTCTCGTTGGCATCCGCTATGATCGATTGTTGCACTTCGATGTCACCTGACGCCGTGCCCGTGTCTCTGTTGATGGCCTTCTCGGCCCTGTTGATCACTAGGGTCTGTCTCTCTATGGACATCTTCTCACTGTCTATCTTGTCCTCCAGTATCTGTATACGTTGTATCAGTGTGTCAGATGCAAGGTTCTGTTCCAGGTGTGCCTTGGATAGGAAACCAAATATACCCATGGATGTGATCAGACTCAATATTATCACAGCCGTCGTAAGATAGGTCTTGAGCATGAAAGGTGTGAACCGCCAGTTACGGTACAGCCACGAGGCCGTTATAAGTTTGCCCACTTCAAGCACCCCGCCCATGATCACCACAGGCACGAAAGCACCTGGGAATATGGTCGCGAGTCCGATCACGGAGTAGAATATGGCCACCCCTGATATGGACAGTGCTGATAGTAGTGTTAAGATCGCTATAAACATTTATAAAGTGTATTTACTATAACAGATCTGCCTTTTCTATGCTACTGAAAGATGTGGTAAATACCTTAAATTATGGCGGCAAACGGTATATCAACACTATCAAC
>Ga0222719_10003076_pt1 | contig 14952 bp, 13 predicted proteins | sample C33_34DmetaG_FD_165039 | JGI IMG/M metagenome (GOLD analysis project Ga0222719, IMG submission 165039) | Estuarine water microbial communities from San Francisco Bay, California, United States - C33_34D | ecosystem: Environmental > Aquatic > Marine > Unclassified | place: USA: California...
GGGGAATAGAACCACAACGACGGCAACACGTCTGGTAGTGAGTATCATTTCCGATACTTTATGCCTCTTGAATGGCTGTTATTGTTTGTCTACGTAGTACGATGGTGCCAAGTAGTTGGCATTCCCCGAAACACGGGGAAAAGCGTCATGGTAGTCGACGATTGTGGCGGAGGCACATTCGAGACGCTCGTCCGTCGACCGTTCAAAAACGTCAGAAAACTGTTTGGCGCGCATTTGCCCTGCCGGCTTAATGTTGTGAAGAGGAATACCGGTTATTAATTGGTAGCAAGCTTGAATCTTTTTGACGTTAAATAAAATGGTCATTTGTCGATTGATTTTCACGCAAGGCGGGTATTATCCTATCTATAAGATTGAAGATGTATATTACCCTCAAAAATTGAAGGCCCGCTACGCTTTGTTAGTAGGATCGTGGATGAGTGTGTGAGAGAGGAGGGAAAGGCTCTCCGCCGCTCCTTCTTTGCCAGCGGCCTGCTCAACGCACGCCCACTCTCGTGGCTCCGCCTGCTACAACAAGTGAAACGCAGACCGCACAAGCGAGCAAGAAGATCCTTTCTCTATTTACGAAAGAGTAAAACAAGAGAGTTGGACGAGACGAAGCGACGATACCTAGGAGCTAAACGATTGGATCGTTCAGAGAGCCAAGGTTGTCGTTTGTAAAAGAGTCTGTCGAGTTGAGATTTCTCTTTGAATCTTTCCTTCGAACTGTTTGAGTTCGGAAGCAAAGAGTCATTGCGAAGATATTCCTCACGCAGTGCAGAGAAGAGCAAAGTAAGCAAAGCTAACAGTTTGTGACTGGGGTGAGATCAACAGGTTCGTGGATCACTTGAGAAAATGAGCACAAAGGCCGAAGAAGACGCCAAAGACGCCCCGGAAACGGGTGAAGGAGAGCCCAAAGAAACGTCTCCTCAACAAGCTCCGCCGCCTAATGCAGGAGCTCCCCCTCCTGCCGGCGGGGCTCCAGCACCGGGCTCCATGCCGCATCATCCACCCCCTTACTACGGATACCCTCCTCATCCTGGGGGAGAAGGCTCCCCGTATCCTCCTCCTCCGCGAGGATACGAAGGTGCTCCTCCGCCTTATCCTGGGCACTATCCTGTTCCTCCGCCAGGATATCCTCCGGCTCCGTATCCGATGCATCCTTACGGAATGTATCCACCTTACCAGCATCCCATGTATGGACAACCTCCGCCTCCTCATGGATCGCCCTATTATCCCCATGATCCGCGATATGGAGAAGCTCCCGGAGCCGATGGTCGTTACGGTCCTCCTTCGGCGGGTGCGCCGGCACCTTCCGGCAAGGATGAAGGCAAGTCTGGAGCAGCCGACGGTGAAGGAGGGGATCAAGATGGTGATGGAGAAGAGGAACCGGACGATCCGGGAGTATCGGCTCGTCTGAAAACTTATATCAAACCGCGTGTCCCTTCGACGCAAGAGGTTTTGGATCGACGATCCAGGAAGAATGCGCAGTCGCGGTCCAGGGCGTCGAAAATGAGACAGAGGATATTGGAAATCGAGGCCAAGCCTGAAGAGGAACGAACTGAGGAAGAAATGCACATTTGGCAGCAGTATGAGTTGAGGAGACACCGTAAGAACAACAGATCTCGAGAACGCGCCCAGGAAAAGAAGGAAGAGATTGATAGAATCCTGGCAAAGCCCGACAAGAAACGTACCAAGATTGAAAAACAGTTTCTGGAAACAGCCTTGTCGGCAAAGAAAAGGAAAAATGAAGGAGATCGTTTGCGTCGTCAACGCTTGAAAGATCTAGGTTTGTCCACCAAGGGGACAGGAATCAAACCCGGTATCAGTGCTCGCGGGCCGTTGCCACAACAGTATCAGCATTTGGTGCCACCGCCGCCGACGCACGGATACCCTCCGCCGATGGGGTACGGCGCTCATGGAGAGATTCCCATGTCACCCATGCCGCATCACCACCATTATCATCCACATCCACATCATCCGGGGATGCATTCCCCAGGATATGGTTCTCCCGGCTTTATGCCGGGCATGGGATTCCCCAGTCCAGCTCGACCAGGCGCACCGCACGGTACTCCAGGACGTCCTGAAGGCTCCTCGATGCCGTACATGCCGCCTCCGGGATACGATGGACAAGGATCGCCACAACACGCTGGTTCGCGAGTCGAACAGCGCCGCAATCCTGATGGCTCAATGAGCATCTCGATTGGAGGGCAGGGTGGCAACTTTTCGGGGGGAGGAGAGGATGGAAATAATTCAAAGGCGGAAGAAAACGATAAGTAGGGCGGAGACGAGCGTACGAGGGACACGGGTGGGAGAGCAGGGGTTGTTTTTAGAAAATGTGTTGTAGTATTTGAAGATTTATGATGATTGCGGGAATATTACGAGAGATTCAGAGGATCTCTTTTGGTTGTTGGACAAGCTTAGGAGAAACATACAGCGCTCGTGGAAGGATATGGTTTTATGTAATTTGTGACAAGTGCGAATCGCACTTTTGTGTGAAAATTAAATGGTAGCCTCTAGAGTTTACCTATTTTTCGATACCTACCATTGTGTTCGTCTTGTCCATCAAACTAGAGAGATTACTGATTTACATTACACGAGGAAAAGTAGAGACGGAGCTCCGAATCCATATGGCACCAACCGTCTCGCGCAATCCATTCACATATCACGAACATGTAGCCCCGGGTATCCGTGATGCTCAGCTAGCCGTCTCGAATACGACGGGTCTGACATATACACACATGAAGACACTTACACCCAGACAAAGATTACATAGAAACACATGGACCGACAAAGACAATTTCAAGTCGAAGCTCAAGCTCCTTCTTCGGCGTCTTCCTTCTTGTCTTCTTCACCTTCAACGGCCTTCTCATCCTTATTCTCGGAAGCCGCGTCTTCGGCTTCACCGCCACGGCCCATCATACGGTGGATGCCATTCGCGGCGAGAAAGACGGTCATGACAAAGCTTCCCCACGTAAAGAAGTACAGGTTTCCGATTCTAGTGCCGGGTCCGTCCACACCGCCGAAGGTGATAAAACCGACGCCAAACACCCAAAGGACGAACATGGTGACACTCATGAGGGTGTCCAAAAGAACCGAAATCATGGCGCCAAGGAAGACCCAAGCGGCGGATAGGACGGCGCTGATGACACCAATGGACATGGCAAACTTGAGACGGTTGCAATAGCTCTCCGTATGCAAATCACAGCCTGTGCCATTGTCCCAGAGACGGATCGACGAGACCATGACGACAAAGCTAGCCATGCAGAGGCCGGCCCAGCTGCCAGCATTGAACCAGTCATTGTCTCCGACTCCGATTCCTCGGGTCTCTGCGAGGAAGCTCATCATGACCATGAGCGATGCAATGAAAGCACCCCAGCTGAAGAAGTAGAGGTTAGCATCGAAAATGCCACCGTCAGCGTCATTTGCATAGTTCCCGGGCTTCATGATCGTAGGGAGGACGGCTGCCCAAAAGGCAAAGACAAGGAGAGCCTGGAGAAAGATGGATGACACGAGTTTGTCAGTAGATCAATCGTGAGTGTCAAGAAAAATCAAAGAAAAAAAGGTAAATAACCCATCAGAGTCCTGTCGCCTGTCGAACAAAATCAGTACGTACCATCCCACCTTCCATCGAAGTTCCGCCAAACTTCTCACGTAAGAGAAAGTTGCCGAAAACCGAGATGGCGGAAAGAGACAGAGTAATACTGACACCCGAGACAGCCCATTGATTCATAGATGTGGCTCCGACGTTCTCATTTCCAATCATTGTGACCAAAGAGGTCAAAGCAATGGCACAAAAGACCATGCCCGCAAACCAAGTTGGGTGGCGGCTTCCAGTATAGTCGGACATGCTTGGTGATTCGTTTCGTTATCGGTCGGTGTCAATCGTAGCCGTGTTTGCGGATCTTGATGATAATAAGATTATGAGAATTTTCGAAATCTTGCTGGATCATCTGCGAGAGAGAGTTGAGATCCAGTCGAGTTCTCAACGGCACAAGCCGGCCGCGAGGTCGTACAACCCAGTAGGATAATTTGCTTGCCACCATCTCACTCGCCGATTTGACATTGCTTCATGCGAACTCGATACTATTCTTGCCGGTCTGCTTGACGTGATGGCAAGCTGTCACGTTGAGTTTTTTTAAGAACCATGGAGAGATTCAATTCTTGGATCCACTGTGGCATCCAGCCACAGAATTCTCGTGTCAAGGCCCGACTATGCCCCAAAATTGTGCGCGCGAGCCGGTCTTGCGTGTCGCAACTTGGATAGTACTCCTAGCTAGTTCAATATGCACTACTCTACTCTAGCTAGTAGTAGTAGTACGGAACTCAGCAATAGGAATAGCTACCCTACCGAATAATGAAACTATGTCACTGATACGGGAAGTCACCGCTCACCATCATTGATAAGGTGTGGCAGCGACAATTTATTCGTTGACTAATTTCATCATGGGGGTCCAATAGAACCAAATTTCCTCGGAGCTTCACTCCGCTACATCATTGTTCGAGTTGATACGCGGAAAGTCATACTTCCGAGTTGCACATGCATGCCATGAAAAAGGGGCGCTTATAAAAAGAGACGGCAAAACGAGTCCGACATTGTCTTTTACGGCGAGTCGCAGAGATCGACGAAAGATGCCCCCGGTGGAATCGGAACAGGTTTCGGCCGGTCCTTCTTGCGGCGTCGACGTCCATTCTCACCACTTGATTTCTCCGACAAAGGCATATCTTGGGAGCTGTTTGTTCCTTCCCGAGTCTTCCAATTCGGAGACTCAGATTTGTTTGGATTATTAGGCCCTGAACCAGACTCGTTCTCGGCTTCAAAATCGCCAGAAGAAGCCAAGTCACGGATAGGACTCGCATGACGAATATTCGCTTCTTTGTTGGAATGATTCTGCACAGGCCGTGATGGTTTATTCCCGCAGGCTTCTTTCCGTGCCGTGCGTCTTCGTCCCGCTGCGGCTTTGGTCACAGTCTTCTTCTTCGACGACGAATTCGATTCCCCGCCAACATACAATTTTGTCTGGCGAAGCATTCCCGTTGTGGCCTTTTCGACGCTTTCACCTGTACTGGAAGCATTCGCCACCGAATTCCCGTTACGAGGGGAGAGGAAGGAAGATGCCTTTCTTCTGTTCTTTTCGGTGTCGCCTGCACGGGTGTTTTGATTGGAACCTTTGACCGCACAAGCGGCCGCCGGGGAAGTGATTTTGGCGTTGCCGATTCGACCAGCACTTGACGGTACAGTACCAGAGGAAGCGGTTGCTCGAGCCGGTGATGATCTCTTGGCGGCCTCCTCAGCGACCATCTTTCGAATCGTTTCCTGTTCGTCGTTTAGATCTTGATCAGACAGGAGCATCTTGTCATGGAAATAGAAATGGCTTACCAGCTCCCCACCTCCTCTGTCCTTTTTCTTTCCCCGCTTCTCCTGAGAAAGAGTGGTAAGAATTTGAAGCAACTTATCTTTCTTCACGAGTTCTTGGTGAAGTTCGTCCGGGACTGCAGAATCCTCAGATTCACGGGCCATGCATTTAAGAGGACTTCCAATATCTTTCTTACCGGCTGAGAAATACTCTTTTTCGTACCATTTTTGAGTTCGCTGCGGGGCGTCGCAGGATTTGTTTTTTGCGTCGGCCTTGTTCATAGAGCATTCCCAATAATCATCCTCTGAGACGTTCTCGACTTCTTGTAATTGCAATCGCCACTTATCACAGACGTCACATTGAATCCATGTGTCGTTTAGCTGCAAATCCTCTAGTTCTTTCGCTGAGAAGCTTCGATTATACGACTTCTTGTCAAGGACCCGAAGCGCCACCCCCGACTTGTTCTGTGGGTAGGTGAAGAGGAGAAGGAGAATCAAAAGAGTGAGAAAGACAGACGATTGCGTCGAGTGACGCTTTAAGGATCTCAACTTTCACAATTCACAACGTACGACGCTACGGGCATATATCTTTTCCTCCATAGTGCCTTCCGTCAGAAAACGATAGACAAAGACCTCCTTTTCTTGGCCATATCGGTACACTCGGAAGATGCACTGCATATCTACTGTCGGGTTGAAGTGCGTATCCAGCAGCACGACCCTGTTTGCGGTTGGCTGGAGAGAGGCATGTGTGAGCGCTGCTTGAGTCAGCAAAGTGGAGAGAAAAGAGTAGCGAATACTCACCAGGTTGATACCAATGCCGCCTGCTTTGCTCGAGATCAAGAAAACGCGGGCTGATTGTTCTGTGGAGTCATTGAATTTATCAACGAGGTCCCCCCGATCTCCGGATTTGGTATCTCCGTCGATTCTCACGTAGTCCACGTCTCTCTTCATCCCTCCGAGGCGCTTATCTGGGAACTTCTCTTTCAGTGAAGGGACGTGAAGCATCCAATCCTCGTGCGCGAGGATCCGTTCGACGTAATTTAGCGTCTTTAAGCTTTGTGAGAAGACAAGAACTTTGTCCCCGACTGTTTCAGCGTAAGCCAGCACATAAAGAAGTAAAACCATCTTTGAACTGTTCTCCACATCTCCCAATGTTTTTATCTTTCCTTCAGATAGATCTTCCTCCCACCATGTTAAAGATCCTTCGTCACCAACAGACTTCGATTCAAGCAGACATCCTGGGTGGTTGTAAATAGGTCTGTATCGATACTGAAGCGGTGAGTCCGTCGACGTTTCAATGAATCAGCAAATGCAGTAGTAACTTACCTCATGTCCTGGTACTTCCGGAGAAAGTTATTGTAATTCTTGCCGTCACTCTTTCCTTTCTGACGGCGCTTGTACAAATTGAATAGGTGCGATTGAGTACGAGTAGGTCGCAAAAGCAGGATCGCTTGTTGCATATGAGGAAGCTCAGATCTCAAGACACCGGCGTCTTTCCGGTGCACAAAAGGCTGCAATTTTTCGTGTCTTCGCATTATCGAAAATGAAAAGCGGATCGTGAGAATTCTCTGCGACTTATTCGTCTCCTCAACATTTGTACACTTACAGTTGCTGTGTGAGTTCATAAGATTTAAGGACTCTGGAGGCCGTGGCGTCCGACGGTAGTCCTCGCTCAATGGGATTTCTAAGATTGAAAAGCAGGGGCGTGAGATTCGCTTCGCACAGTGGCGTGGTCTCCTAGTATTATCACGGAGCAACTTACCGGTAGACTCTCTCAAACTCCTTCTCATCGGTTACCCCGATTGCGTTCGGTCTGGCATATTCCATCATTCGATAGTACTCTGAGACGTTGTTTGCGAGAGGAGTCCCAGTCAGAAGAATCTTCCTTGGCGTTTGAACCTGCTGCAGAGCTTTAAAAACCTGGTTCGAGGAGTTTTTCAGCATCGTGTGCGCTTCGTCAATGATAAGAATCTGCGCTCGTTTGATTACACCAGATACTTCATCACCTTGCTGAACTAGATTGTGGAACGTTTGGTCGCTTACAATGAGCAGTCCACCCATCCTATGCCAGCGAGAAATATGCATCTTTCGGGAATCATTTTTTATTTCGTTCAGATTGTAAACGACCAATGGATCAGCGAGTCGATGAGTCCACTTTTGAACCTCCTGTGACCAGTTCTGAATAGTATTCAAGGGCACGACCAAGAGAGCGTTTCGTAGCATTGGCTGATTCGACTCGCCGTCTCGCATCGCGGGGCTATTCATCACCGTGTGAAGGATGGAAATGGCTGTAAAAGACTTACCCAATCCCATACAATGAGCCAGAAGACAACCCCCAACCGTCTTCTCGCTTCCATTTCGACTCCGATCAAAGTCTGAAAAGCAGTTACGCCAGATAAACTTGATGCCTTCACATTGGTGGGGTTTCAGCGACTGGACAAGATCGCCGTCCACTTTCACCTTTCGAATCTCGGTGTCACATAGGAAGAAATCAGATGACAGCGTTTGACTGTGATCATCGGCTTTCGCCGAGCTGGCGTCGACTATGTCGCCCCCGTTCGAGATGTCGCTGCGAGCGCCCAGCTTGTCACTGTAATCCATGCCCATGTCAACTTCGTTAATTTCTTTTCCGGTCCTCTGGTGGCTTGATCGTTCCTTGGGGCGTTGTTTCTTTTCAACCGACGTTGCCGGAGCCCGAGATCGAGCAACAGAACCTCTTGTTCGTCGGAACACATGGTCTTTTCGAACAACCATACTTCCAGATGCCCCACCCCGGCGCGAAGTCTCGCGTTCTTCTCGCAATTCCTCGTTTCGGTCCTCGGTTTCTTTGAAAACTGCCTTCACTTTCAAATTAAGCTCTCTGAAAACCGTGTCCTCTTCGTCGAGCGCTTGCTGAATTGCTTTTTCGGTCGGCTTGGATCTCGTCGATTTCCATCCACGGCCATAAGTAGCATGTGACTCGATCATGTACTCTCGGTCGTCGACGAGTTCTTCGACATCTTCGTAAGTGTCTTCATGTGTCACTATCGGTTGTGAACCACGGCGACGTTCTCGGTTTCGTTTGTCAATGACCTTGTTTGCCGCCTTGACATAAGCTTCCATTTCTTCCTCATCATCGTCGTCATTGTCATGGGCAAACGGGTTGCTCTCGTCCCCATCATCTTGCCGACTTGGATCCAGTGGAACATCGGGTAAATAGTTATTATACACTTTTTCGAGATCGAGTTTAAAGCAGTTGTCGAGCTCGTCTCGTAATGACGCTGCCATATCGGAGAGCCGTTCGTCATGGTCGTTCAATTGTTTGAGCCACACCGAGACTTCTTCCTCAACAGCTTGCTCCAATGCATTCTCATCTTCACCGTATTTTGATAAAAGATCTTTTCGAAAGAGAATCCTCATCTTCTCGATGCCCTCGACGGTTCCCGCTTCCTCAAGTTTCTCCAGGCAGGCTGTTTTCTCACTCTCGACATCGAATAGGTGTTGAAGCGCTTGCTCGACGGTTCGGGTCGATTGAGGTTGTTCGTCGTCATCACCGTCACTCTCGTCCTTGACAAGCAATTGTAGCTTGCGCAAACAAGGAGGTGGATTGCAAAGTGGACACTTCCAAGGAGCATCGTCACGCTGCAAGGATTGGGCAATGTCCCGCGCCTTGTCCGGGGTTCCCTGGGCCTGCGCGATGCAATCGGCACACCAACCAGAATTATGAAAGGGACAATTTGTGTCTCCATCACACAAAAACAAAGTTCCCGTCTCATCTGCTCCCCCGCAGGCCAGACAGACGGCATCCTCCTCTTCCAAGTCGGCGTCGGCATACGCGGCGTTAAGTTTTTCTGCACATACGGAGCATGTTGGAACTTTCAACAGATGGTGAACGTGAACGGCATACAACGAACGTCCATTCGGATCATTCTTGTTGTACAACTCCACCTGACAGCGCCAGCAAAAATAGGAATCTGAAGTGTCCACCTCCATGGGTGTTGTGTCCTCCATGGATTCGTATTCGACGGTCTCCTCACCAATGACGGCATTGTCAGATGCCGAACTCTTGGACTGTACCTTGTGCTTTTTCGTACTAGAAATTTCTGGAGATTTTCGAGACGTCTGGTGAGGTGACTCTTTCTTCGTGACGTCGTCGAGGGGCCGCTTGCGCATCGCTTCGCTGGCCGCTTTGAGCGCTGTGGCCCGAGCTGGGGACTTTGATAAAGTCGGCCGTTTTGTCGTGTCGTCGTGCTCTTGTGTAATCTGCGGAGCATTCGTCACATTGTTGGCCGACCAACAGGTCTTTTGGGGTACCGACTTGGCCGGAACTGCATCGTAGTATTGATCGTCATCGGTCGACATGGTATCAGCATCAGATTTCTGTGTATTCGTGCCGTTTCCGTGGTCAAAATCAATGCCGGATGGCACTGAACTGCTACTCGTAGTACTACGAGTCGGAGAAGTTTCTTGGTTCGATGATTCCTGACAAGAGGAAACCGATCGACCAACAGAGTTTCCCATCCGAGAGTCTTTGACAGACGTTGAAATCTTTACACGGAACGATTTTTAGGTGCACAGGGCCGCGTCGAACCGTAGACGACACAACAGAAGCTTCCTCGTCTTCCCTTTTGATCAAAAACTCCAACGAAACACTCTTTGTCACCTTTCTCTTGTCACAGAAAACTCCTCCGTTGACAGGGAATGACAAAGGTCCTTTCGAAGCGTTGCTTTTTGAGGGTGTATGTCGTTTGCTGTTTCAAGAGTATCTTTCGTTCGGATGTTGCCGCTGTCAGAAAAAGAGACGATCAACCGACGGGATTTCCCTCCAAAAATTTGGGTACCGGTAAGACACAACAATGTACACAATAGTGTTAGGGTAAATCGGTAGTTTGACTCTTAGAGTTGTAGTTTTATCTATGGAGTTGAAAGGAAAGTGTAGTCTTGGTCGGGTAGCTGGATCTCAGTAAGCACGTAGCAAAGACGAGCACTGGTAGTTAGTTGTTCCGTTCCTTTCGTATTTACGATCATGATTGTAACCCTTGGTGAAAAGGACGGGTGAACCTGGATACTTGATTAGGTACTGACGCGTGAGTTGATGCGTTCGTCAAAGGCTCGGCCGGGGTATTTGGTCGTAAAGTACTTTTCGTACTTGCGAAAGAGTTTAATGTCGTTTTGAGTCAAGTCTTTGATCTTGTAAATGTCTGCCACGGAGTTGTAAGGTCCGTGACTGGCAATCTTGCCGGCCGCCGTGGGAAACATTCCGGGAAAGGCTTTGTAGGTATCCTGGACGAGTCAAAAAAGGGGTGGGAATAACGTTACATGTAAGATGAGCTACCCGTGATTCTGAATGCACTTCTGCCACTCTCCATATACTTACCACAAAGGCACTGTTAAGATCGACTTTCCCATCCGTGGGCATTTGCGAGGCTTCTCTGACTTGTTCAATCTTATCGTCATAGAAAAAGGTGGACCCCGCCGCATTCGCGGTTGCTGGTGCGACCAAGAGACCTCCCAGGGCCGTGATCAAGAAGTCCCTCCGATGAAGGTCAAGTTGTGTCGCGGACTTGGTTTTGCTGGCCGTACGAATTGCCGGAGTAAAGGCCGTGGTCAGAGACACGGTGATCAAGAGAGAAAGAACGACAATGCGCATGATGGGATGTCTGATATATATCTTTGGCGATGGATACAAAGAAGAGCAAGAGAAAGGACTTCGAGCGATAGTCTTAGTGTGAGAGGACCTATTCGTGTCCGTATCGTTGTCGTACGATTGCTTATAGGAGGTGTCCAGGTGTTTGCGAACCCCTTGAACAAGAAAGAAGATCTCATGGTTGTCACTCAAAAAGATGAGGGTATTGGGGCTACGATCGCGAACGTCTTCGTTCAGGGTGAAGGTTCACAAAGTAAAATGAACACAAACTGAAAAAGTCAATCTTAATAACAAATTTAATGTACAAAATAAGTCACCACTATTATGTACAATGTACAAAGGCTGCTGCCGAAGGCTCATGCGTGGTCGCCTCAAAAAGAACGTTCGACAACACGACCCATACGACGACGACACTTGTGTTGTTGTTGTTGTTGTTGCTCCAGGTGATTAGTAAGTTACTTTCATTTTATACTCTAAGACAAGGCAAGTCGCATTACAAAAGACGACAATACCCTATCCCACGACAATGGGTGCCATGACGAGTAAATCGACGGCGTCGGCGCCTCCGCCGCCCACACGAAGCAAACCGACGATATCATCGGTAGATCGAGCGATTCTGGATTTGAAAAACAATCGTGATCGCTTGCATCGGTATCGTCGACAACTGGAACAAGATGAAATCAAGTTACTTCAACGGGCCAAGGAATGCAAACAAGCGGGCAAAACAACACAAGCGATGGGCTTACTCAAACTCAAGAAATACAAACGACAGCAGTTGGAATCCGTAGAAGAACAGTTGTTGACTGTCATGACCATGGTGGAAACGATTGATAGTAAACAGAATGAAAAGCAATTGTTGGATGCTCTGAAATCGGGTAAAGACGCTCTTAATCAGATGCATCAAGAAACTTCCATCGATACTGTGCTAGAATTGATGGACGGAGTCACCGAAAGTATTGAAACAGAACAGGAAATCAACAACATTTTGAATGATGCTGTACCGACCGATATTGTTATGGACGAAGCCGCAGTGGAAGAAGAACTACGATTATTGGAGGAACAAGTGGCTTCCGAACAACAGGCGACAACTACTCTACCCGAAGTACCCACACACAAATTGCCCGAACCACAACAACCCGTACCAGCCAAAGCACAACCGGAACGACAACGTGTGGCTGTGCCCGGCTAGTAGCTATCTATCTGGACACTTTCAGCCGACTCTAGTCGAAATAGCATATTTTTGACTGCTCGTAGCATAGACATGACTCTAACTCGCTCTACTCGTCAAACGGAGAGACATTACAAGGCCATTTGTTCCTTCTTATACTGCACAAAACGTGCAGCGTTCATGGCCGTTTCCTTCCATTGCTCATGCAACATGACTCGTTCTTCGTCGTCGAAATCTTCATTCTTGCCGCGTGAGACTTGAGCCAGACGCACCAGAGATTTTAAGTGCGAAGCACTACTCTGAAATAGTTCCAAAACTCGTTCTTCTTTGATAACGGTATCGTACTGTCCATCATCGTCGCCACCGTAAATGTCCATTAACGAATTCAAAGTTTCTGACAAGACAAGAGCCTTGTCATGAGCTGAAAACGAACAAGTTTTTGTCTTGTCTAGCGCTTGTATTTTCACCAGGACACGACAGACTTGGGCATTTATTGCGACGGAATGGTCACATGTGGAACTCAAAAGAATGCCCAGAGCAGACACCATGTCTCGCATCATGACCGCAACGGTAGAAGGAGAAACACTTTCCGAATGGGAATGCGTCGCACAGAATGACAAAAGATCCAAAAAGGATACGAGGACAGTCAGATCACCAGAGGTTTGACAAATGGACTGCAACATCGTCGATGTTTTTCCAGTTTTCTGAGTTTGCTCTTGATATTTCTGTAAGATCAATACCATTGCTGACGTGACGCCTTCGCTGACCAGGAGTAACGACTGTTGATCATCCTTCTTGTCATTACAGTCGTCTTTCATACATGTATCGGATAATGGAGTGGCCGCTGATTTGACGATTTGTATCAATTCGGACCATAGCTGTTGTGGACGATCGACCAAAGCACCTGCAGCTAGCAAATGGCCTAGGCAAATACCAGCCTTGGACTGTAAGTCGCGCAAGGTCTCTACCACGCAAAACGGAGGGATTGATTCGGGGCTGACCGAGCTCGATAGATTGACCAAGAAGGTCTGAATGGTGGTAGTAAGCTGTCCGACCGTTTCGGGGTTCTTTGCAAGTAGCCAAGGTGGACCCTCCATTTCATCGGCGATGTCCATACCATGATCGTGCATGGACGATGGAGATGGCATCATATCGGCCGTCAGGTTTGCAAGGATTTCCAAAGCCAACTGACAAGGTCGTACGCGTGTGTTCCAATCCTCCCAAAGCTCAGACCAAACCTGTCGTGAATCGATACTTGGCTTCGTAGAGATCGTTTCCTCTTCCTCGTCCATATCCATGTCCTTATCCGTGTTGCCAATGGAGTCTTCTCCCTCTTGGGCCTTCCTTTCTTCTTCTTCCTTTTGTTTCTGCTGCAATCTCCGTGCTATCAATCGAGCGGGTTCTTTCTTTTGATTCTGCTTGCGAATCACGTCTCGCTCCATTTCCACATCTAGTCGTTCCTGTTGGTACTTTTGATGTACCTCCAAAAGTTGTTGATAGGTTGGTGAAGAGAACGTGGACGATCCAGACCCAGTGGCTGCTAAATCTTGTGGACCGACCGCATCGGATACGACTGTTTGCAACGATTTTATAGCGGTGGGTAGTTCCTCTTCTAGCAGGGACATCACTTCTATGGATTCATCGTGATTGGTTGTAGAACTGGCGTCCCGGATCGTCATCCATGCTGCAATCCAAGCCCCAGCGACGTGTATTTGTGCTGTTTGAAATAAAACCTGCTGAAAATCCTCTTTGGATCCGGTTTCGGATGTATCTGGAAACGACGGAGTTGACGCTTGAATGATTTCCTGCATGATTTGCAATAATTGATAGCCACGACGACCCTGGTCTGACGACGACGAGGATCCCTCACTTGGAACAAGCCAGGGTAGAACAAAGTCGGGATTGTCGTCAAAGGCTGAATGCAAACAACGTGCTGTCAGTAATAGCGTCATGGGAGAGGAAACCGATGCAGACAAACACTGTGCGTCCCGATTCAACGACCACTGTTGTAAATATCGAAAGAGAACAAGGCAAAAGTCGTCGAGTAACTCTTGGTCATTGTCCAGTAGTCGTTTCATTGCCAGCGGATTGGTTTCGATCAATTGACAAAGACATTCCAAACATCGATGGGTAAACTCCTCCAAATAATACGAGTATTGTTGATTGTCGCTTTCTTGTGCAGACACTTGCTCTTGTTGCACTTGTTTCAGTCGTCCCACCAAGAGTACCATCCAACCGGCTGTCATGGCATGATCACTTTCCACCACAGCGGCAGTGGAAGAAGTTTGGGAATGGTTCGGGTCGGACGACGACAAAACGTCCTTGTCCGTCTTGTTGCTGATGTATTGATCGGCGATGGATGAGTTGGCGGCCGTTGCGTGTAGATAGTTGGACAAGCATCCAGCTGCCAACAAGGCGCATTCCCACTTGGTCGCGATGGTATGTTTCTTGTGGTCGTTACGTGACGGAACGACGACGAGTTGTTCTCGGACGGCTTGCAATAAGGGTCGATCCTTGTGCAATAATCGACCCGCATTATTAAGAACAGCCGTCAAGGCAGCTTGCTTAGTTTCTGGATCATCGGAAAATCGAATACGTTGCGTCAATTTGCTAATGCTGGGGTCGTCAGGATTCTTGCTGTTGCTGTTCTTGTTGGAGTCCGATTGACGGTTCCGATGTCTCTTGCGCGTCTTTTTACCCATTCTAACAATCAAATGAACTTTCTAATACAGGGTTTGGTATGTGGCGGAACAGAGAGGCCGAATACTGTCGCGACAAGAGGCAAAAATGTCCAAGATGAGAGAA
>Ga0222719_10003081_pt1 | contig 14936 bp, 20 predicted proteins | sample C33_34DmetaG_FD_165039 | JGI IMG/M metagenome (GOLD analysis project Ga0222719, IMG submission 165039) | Estuarine water microbial communities from San Francisco Bay, California, United States - C33_34D | ecosystem: Environmental > Aquatic > Marine > Unclassified | place: USA: California...
CTAATTTATTCATATTACTTATTTAAACTAATTCTTCTACTATTCCTACTACTTCACTTAATATAAGAACAATTGTTGCGAAAACCACATCAAATGGGAGGAAAATATAACCAGCTATGCGAATACCCGATTTGATAAATGAAATAATTTTATGCCATTTTTGGTTAGGCATATAATCTAAATCTTCTTTCTTATCTCCTACCCATACACTTTTAAATTCTGTACCTGTAGAGGTATAGTCTTTATATGACTTGTTTCTATCAACATCGTAATAATATTTACTGTGTTTTATTTCACCGGTAGTACTTACATTCTTATTTTTACCGCTAAAGTAACTACCTCTTCTTGCTTCTGTTATTCCGTCTGACATATCTTTTTATTTTTATACTTTTAATATACGAACCTTACTGTAGTCTTACAACTTTATATCTTTTCAAATTACCCTTTGGCGTGTTACCAATTACACTACGAGACAAAATAAGAGAGGTTTCGGGTCTTTCAAGGTTTCTGATTATTAACGTTAAGGGGATGGGTGCATTGTCTACTCTAAACCTTTTTTCGACCTTCTTCCATCTAGTTAATAATTACAGCTTCACTACCTCTCTTTTAAATTTAAGCTACGTGATCGGCTAATACCTTCTCAACTGCAGCTTTTGCTACTTCGTAATCCACTTCTCCAGTTTCATCCTCATACTGTACGGGATCTTTTCTGCCAAGAGCAATAAAAGCCTCAATCCTCTCAACACTAGAAGCAGACTTATAATCACTATTTCCCGAAGGATAAGGCTTGTAAGAAGTATTTGTTCTCTTGTAAACCTCATCGAAGTCTATTCCTAGCTCTTCGCATAATACTTCTCCATCTTGAAGTATAGTAAATTTATCTCCTTCTAAATATGGAGTGAAGTATCCTACTTTATCTGCATCCCAATTACCTTCTCTAAATGCTTTATCGTCTGCATCTCTAAACTCTTGTCTACAGTCAGGGTAGATGGCGTGATCTCCGGCATGAATACCTAGTGCAATGTCTGTCTTCTCTCCTGTTCTGTTTGCTACTGATAAGGCAACTGCTTGAGTAATGGAGGCAAAGATCTTGTTTCTGTTAGGTACAACCGTAGCTTTCATATTATCTTCTTCGTAATGTCCTTCTGGTACATCGTTCCCTCCTGTTACTAATGCTGAGTCTAGTAAATCTACTAATCCGTTTAATTGAATCTGTCTGTAATTTACTTTGTGTCCGTTTTCGCTAAGGTAATTAACTAATGATTGAGCTCTTTCTAATTCTACTCTGTGTTTTTGACCGTAATCAAATGAGATACCTGTTACAGTATCATACTCTTTTAAGCATCGGAGTAGTAAGGTACTTGAGTCCATTCCTCCTGAAAGAGATACTACTACGTGTTTTGGATGTTTTAAATCTAATTTTAATTGCATGTTTTTAATATAACTTTAAATCTGCCAGGTATTATTAGGATATAGGCGAATCCTTTTTATCATAACTTAATATAGTAAATATCTTAAGAGATATCAACTTATTTTTCTTTACTTCTAAGGCTAAACCAGTTTGCAATACTTAATGTAAGTGTAGCTAGGATAGCTACTGTTGCTACGATCACAGGGCCAATATTATTTCCTAATCTATCAATATTAAATCCTATCACTCCAAAGGAAGTTGCTATTAAGATTGCTATAAATAGTACAGTTAGAACGGGTAGTTTTGTTTTTGTTAACTTTTCTACCTTCTTATCGTGTGCTACTCTTGATAGTGCATCTTGAAGGTCTTTTCCGTATGCCGGTACCTGTTCTGTTGTTCCGTTAGGATATTGAATAGTTATTTCATACTTTAACCATCCGTCGAAAGATTTACTTTCTTTTCTTAACTCTGCATGGATTGCTTTAGCTTTTCTTTTCATTTTTTATTATTTATTTTGTTACCATTCTAATAGGTTCTGCTTTACTGACTTTATAAGTTTTACCTTGAATCTTGCAGCTTCCTCCTTGAGCTAGTACCTTTTTGAATAGTATAAGCTCCTTCTCTACCCAATTTAAACTTAACTCTATAAGATATTCTTTAGTAGTTGCTTGCCCGTCTACAGTTACTTCATTAATTCTTCTGATAGATTGTTTTCTTAGTTTCATTTTAATCTCTACCTGTCTTAAGTGTGTTTCCTTCTACCGCTATTTCATGCCAGTATACTCTACCTTCTTCTATAGCTTTTTTAATATTCCTCTGCTTTCCCATCAAGAACGAGCTGCCGGATTTTACTTCCACGAAATGTACTTCGCACTTAGTTTTACTTTTTGTATTACTAAAACCGACATAGTCTATAGGCATTCCTAAAAATACAACATCTTCCGGCGGGATTGGAAAGTCTTCCATAAAAGGTACAAAATGTTCAATTGTTTTTCCCCAACTAACTGCGGAAGATCTAAATTGAGCATCTTTTCTAATTTCGGTTTTCTCTAACTTAAAAGCTTCTTGTATATCAACTATACGTTGTTTAGCTTTCTGTAGGAATAACCCTAAAATAACTACTGTTAAGATAAGAATTATTATAGTTATTACTGCTATTTGTATCATAGTCTTTTAGTATATCATACCAGTCCTAAGGTCTTTGCTCTTGCATAGCTTACCTCTTTACCGGTTTTAGGGTTTGGATATTTCTTTTTAGTTTTTGGAATTTTAGCGTTGGGGTAGAAGTTATAGCCTGGAGGGTATTTAATTATTGTTTGGTATGGTCCGTATGGGTTTTTCTTTTTATCGTACTTCCATATACTTATACTTCCGTCTTCTTCTTCCATTTCTAATTCATATACTGTACGAGCTACATATTCTTTAGGTACGTATTTATACTTCTTTTTTTCTTTTACCATACCTAAATATACGAACTATTTTGTTAATAAACAACCTTTCTACTGTCTTAATGTCTTACGATTAATAAAATCAGTACTAGTAAATCCTGCTGGTATCATGTCCTGATGGGTTGCTCTAATCGGGTTAATATCTAGACCTCCTCTTCTTGTATATAGAGCTGCTACCATTAATTTATTTGGTTTGTAAGCTTGGGTCAAATGGGTAAATACCATTTCTACAATCTCTTCGTGAAAGTGAGATACCTGTCTATGAGATACGATATACCTTGCAATAGATTCGTAATCCGGAGTATTTACTCCTTCCATATGAATATAGACATCTCCCCAGTCAGGTTGGTTTGTTACTCTACAATTAGATCTTAATAGATCAGAACTTATCTTAACTACTTCATCAGTAACTACATCGTCTGTTCCTTTTAATTGACTTGCGTCTGATTTAAATACATTGAATTCAACTGTGTCTAGATCTACGAGAGCGTCAAGTCGTATGAAGCCTTGTCTGTCCATATCAAATTCAGGAGCGTAACTATTTGTAAATAGCTTAGCTTTTACATCAGTTTTTAATCGAGTACTTAGATCTTTTTCAACTCTCTGCTCCATTAACGCAATACATTCTTTTTCTGTATCTCCCATCTTCGTCATATTAAAAGAATTGAGATATAGCTTAATAGATTTAGATTCTACGTGAAATTCAGAGTCTGAAGGATATATGATTTTCATCATACCTGCTACAGGTCGTCCCTTGGTTGTAATGGCCGATACTTCATAGCAGTTCCAAACATCACTTCCTACAAAAGGTAGGTTGTTTTCTTCAATTCCATAAGCCTCTCTGTTTAAATTACGCGGAATAGCTACTAATAAGTCTGGGTTATACTGATCGCTATATCCTGCTCCTCCTACTTTACCTAAATGCTTTGAAGCAATATCTACTACTTCTTGATAATTTTTTACATCTTCCATGTTTATTTCTATAACTTTATAATTTAATATACTACTTTTAATGCTTTATTACAACTTATTTTACCAGTACTTCTTACCTTCTTCTTCTATTTTTCTCCTTCTATAGCTAGAAAGCTGTGATGGGTCTTTGTACGGTTTTGGATTTTCCTGCTTAGGAGTTGGTTCTGGTTCTTTCTCAGGATTGGGATCTATAGGGTTTATAGGTATATCTATGCTCTCATCGTACGGGTATTGTTCTAAACCATCATTTGAAGTAGTAGTTAAATCTTCAAATGTATCTTCCTCTTCAACCTCTATAGTTTCTCCGTAAATATTCTCTTTCGTCTTAGGACGTAGTTGTTCGAATGCAAAATTAGCTGCCACTACTAGAGCGATAGCTAGAGGATCAAATACAAATATAATAGTTAAAAGTAGTATATTTATGATCTTATCCATCGGAGTACCTGTAAGTCTGGAAAGGTATTTTAGCGGGCCTAGTTCTCCTGCTAACTCGCTGTTAGTAGAAACTTCCACTATTTCAGTCTCATAATTAAACAACCTTTCATTTAACGTATCAACTTTAAGATTAATAGTTCCCTGCCTCTGAATTGCTTGATCTAATTGCTTTTCTAACGCTCTTCTAGTTGAAGAGGAGGTAGTTGTTATCAATTGACCGTCAGCATTTGTATATTGTATCTTGTTGTTGGATAATCCTTTTCTTAAATCAGCTACTGCTTTATCAATTGTTTCTTTTTCGCTACTATACCCTATTAATTGTTGTTTAATGTTATCTCTCTTTGTTTCTATCAATGCTATCTTAGAATCAATAGAACCTGCTTTAGAGGCTGTTTCTTGATATGCAGCACTTAAGAATCCGTAAATACCCATAGATGTTATTAATATCAATACTAAACAAGCTACTGACAGGTAATATTTTAATAGACGCGGTAGATTTTTCCGATACTGATAAAGTAGAGAAGCAATTACGAGCTTAGCTACTTCTAGAGAAGCTGCCATAACTATTACTGCAAATGCTGCTCCGGCAAAGAGTTTAGATAATCCGCTCACTGAATAAAAGGCAGCAGAAGCTGAGACAGATAATGCTGATAATGCTATTAGTGATGGGAATAATCTTTGCTTTAATTTTTCCAACATAATTAAATATAAATAGAAGTTAATAAGTAAGCAACTTCCTTTATTCTTTTTCTGTAGCGTATTTCACGCCCATTATCGTTCCGACAATCGAAAAAGCGTTAGTAAGGAGTATACCGAACATGTTCGACCAAGTTGATCCAATAATCTGTGTATCGTAGTTTGATACAATTGCGATACCGTACATTACGCTAGTTACAATACCTACTCCTACTATTACTGCTAATGCTATACGGACGATAGTACCTACTAATTCAAACTGTGTTTTCTTCTGCATTAACTCTAGATCTTCTAATGCTTGCTCTTTACCCTGTTCTGCTTCTTCTCTTAATGCTTGAGCTTCCTCCTCAGATCGTTTTGCTTCTTCTAATGCTACTTTAAGTTCTTCCATTAAAGTATCATTTTGTTTCTCTTTAGCAACTAGTTCTTTATTTTGCTTTTGAACCTGTTTAGTTACCTGTAGTCTTTTTTTACGAGCATCTGTATCTTTTACTTTACATGTTTCTAGATATTCTATAAACTCTTTATCTTTTTCTTCCGCTGTAAGTACTTTTAATATATTACCTTCTAGGTATATTTTTTTCTCTTTAGCGAAAGTTAATAACATTTTTTTAACTTCTTCAGTAACTTTCATTTGTATATTTTTTACTTTTCCTTTAATTTAATATTCTCTAGTCTTAAATCAAAAATTTCTTTTTCCTGTATTTGAATTTTTTGCTCCAAGTCCTCTCTATACATTTTACTTATATCTTCTTCTGCTGTAGTTTTCTGTTTAGCTTGAATTTTTCGCTGTATTCTCCTAATATTACTAATTGCACTTATGGAAATAACTATCCAACCCCAGTTCATAGGATTTGAATTAAATCCGTTGTCTCTAAAAAACAATATTATAAATGTTAATGATAAAAGTCCATATGTGTAAGCAACGTATTTTCTTATAGTTAAACTTTCATATACTACTGAGTATAGGGTTATAAGGCCGGTTATTATAGAAGTAAGTGCAATGTACCAGAGGTTTGGAAAAAATGTTGCTTCTAAAACGATAGGGGCAAATATTAACCATATCAGACCTTGAAGAACTTCAGTAGGTTCTGAATCATGGTAGGTTAATATATGTCCTAGTTTTTTTAACATTTATTTATAGATTTTAAAGGGGTTTGTTTTGTTCTTGTAACCCTGGTAGTCTTCTCTAAACTCCTCTAATCGTGGTTCAATATCATCTGATTTAATAATCCAGAATTGTGCACCAGCTTCTTTAGCTTTTTCGATTTCCTGCGTATCATCTGAAGATGATATTATTCCGATTACACATCCGTTTCCGTAGTCATAATTAATCTTTCTAACCATCTCAATGCCGTCAAAAGATGAACCTATAATATTTAAGTCTACAAATACGCATTCCGGTCTTTCATGGTTGGGATCGTCCGGAAACCATTTTTTAAATAGCCTATCAGCCTCGTCACTAGAGTTTAGTGCTTCTAGAGATAGTGTTATATCTAAAATGCTGCATGCATCTTCGAATACTAGGTGGAAGAGGTCTTCGTCATCTATTAAAAGGATGGAGTTTATCATTGTTATCATTGTAGTCTTATTCTTATTTTAGTTCCAGGGTTAATTTTTTCTACTGTTATAGTAAATTTATGTTCTTTTAGTATAGCTATACATATGTTTAAACCTAATCCAGAACCGCTTTCTTCTTGGTCTTTTTTTCTAGTATAAGGTTTAGATAGTTCTACAAATTCTTTTTGACTCATTCCTCTTCCGTTGTCTTGTATACATAATGTATTTTTACCCTCCATATAGATCATAACTGTCTTAGTAGAACTATCGTTGTACTTAAGTCCGTTACGTATTAGATTATCTATTGCAGTGCAGAAGAGAGGTTCGTTAACTTCCCATTCTACTAATTCATCAATAACTACTTGTTTTGTATAGGAGGTTGAATTAAGATAGTTTTTTAATATAGTTTTTAGGTTTAAATTTTTTGTATCTAATTGGACTTTCTCTTTTACTAGGTTTGTAAACTCTTTAACTCCTGCATAAACTTTCTGGGTATGTTTTAAACCTTCTTCTAGCATCTTAAGAGGGGCTTGTATCTTCAATTCTTTAATTTGATTTTCACTTAATCTTCTTTTTAAAGAACCTAAACCTCTAGGCATATAAGTATTAATACCTGAGTGCATATCGTGTCTAAGTATTTTGGCAGCATGTTCTAAGTAGGAATTCTTTTGGTTAACTACTTCCTCAGCGTTGTGCTGTGTAGTAATATCAGTTGCTATTTTCAATACTGTATCATACTCACCCTTTGAGTTTTTGATTGGTGTATAGTTACCATATAACCATCTCTTTGAACCATCCTTAGCAACTCTCTCAAATTCACCAGTTATACTCTTTCCGCTCCGTAGGGTTTCCCAAAATTCTAAGTACTCTTTACTTTTAGCATATTCAGGAGTAACCATAGCAGAATGTGGTTTTTTAACCATATCCCTTTCTGTACACCCAACAAGTTTACAAAAGTTATCATTTGCTTTAATGATGTACCCATCCATTGTTAATGTAACAACAAGATTTGATCTATTGATACCGCCTAACTGAGCGTTTACTTTTTCTTCTCTAATCTTTATATTGTTAATAAATTCACTTACAACTTTAAAGAAAGGTGGCATGAAGAATACTACACATCCCCAACCGAACTTAGCTAAAAATAAAGTAGGTTCACATAACCCAAAAACAATACATGTTTGTACAGCGAAGAAAGTCATCATAATGACTCCTGCAACGCCTAGGGATATTTTGGCATTTAGTGATATTCCACTTAATGCTTTCATTTTTAAAGGTCTGCTTTCTTAAATCCGCATTTAGCGAAGAACCATTTTGAAGGGCAAAAACCGGTCCATACACCAACGTTTAGCATAAATGTTACAAAAATAATAACTTCCCAAGATTGTAAGAAGTAACCGGTTAGAAGTATAATTGACATTAAAAGATACACCATTCGCGTATCGGTAATACTATTTAATAATTGTTTCATACTCTTTCGCCTTTATGTTTATCGATTTTATCTAAAATAATATTTAACAGCTCGTTTTTAATAAATCCAGACATTGAAGCATTTTTAAGTGCTGAGATCATCTGAAATACTATGAAGGGGGTTATGACTGTTTCGCTTAACCAGCCTGTGCCGGTAAATCCTTTTTCAATCATTAAGATAACGGTGAGTATAACTTCCCAGGCAAAAATTGATTTTAGTACCTTAAGGGCTTTATAAGTCTTAAAACCTTCTCTTCTTATACCGGCTATTATTCCGAAAAACCCATCTAACAATAGTACAGCAGCTACAGCTAAGAACTGTTCGGCATTATCCATGGTCAGTTGAAGAAAGTAGGAGCAGAAGAAGCCTACTGTTGCTGTGCTAGCTAATATTAATTTCATATAGGTTGATTTAATCATTACTGTTCTAAAAAATAGTTATCGTATAAATAAAAGCAACCTTAATTCGAATCCAAACTCTTTTCCAGAATGAAAGAGTTTTAAATTCTTCTGTTTTAAATATATCTTCTAATTCTTTGACTTCCATTATAAGCTTATTAACATATCCATAAGCTCCTGCTGTGGGAACATATCTACTTTATCTTTTCTAGTATTGGTATGAGTCCATGTACCTTTTACTTTTCCGTAATAAGCGTCTTCGTTAAATTCAAAGGCATCCGCACCTTTTTCTTTAATTAAAGCAGGCAATCCGGCTCTAACATCAATATTATCTCTTTCAGCAATCCATAAAATCCATAAGCGCATTGCATCAATTTGTGCATCAGAATATCTGTGCCATAAACTGTGTCCTCTAAATGGTTTTGCTAATTTAACGATTTGTGATTCATGAGCCGTAGTACCGGCATAAGTTTTACCGTCAATTATGTATCCAAAATTATTTACCTCTACACCTACAGAATGAGTATGCATATGTTGAGAGCCATTTTTACCTAAGTGCCAGCCGTATCCTCCTTCGGGAAATGCTTGTACCATTACACCGTCATATTTGCCGTCGTTTCCTTTAATTGAAGGACCGCCTAGTACAAATTCTGTGGCTACGGCACCTCTTGAATCTCTACCCCAGTTATCAATTGTCTTAAAGGGATTATGCCATCCTGCTGTATGATGTAAAAAAACATATTCTTTGTTTGTCGGACCAGATTTATACTCACCGGGTGGAAGGAAGTGTCTATTTACGATTAATCCGTTTTCCGTTGTATAAGTTTTTTCCGAATTATCAGTAGTAGCGATACCCATAGCATCCCAAGTGGCAGGACCAACAATACCATCATCATCCAAGCTATTGGCTCGTTGCCATGCTTTAACTGCTGTAGCTGTATCTTTACCGAAGATACCGTCTGCTCCAATCTCAAGGAATTCTTGGAGTTCTTTAACTTCTTTACCACGTGAACCTATTCTTAATATCATTACTCTGTTCCTTTTTTAGCAAATATTTTTGTAATACCGTCGATCCCGAAGGAACCTAGAGTGATTATTACGAAAGAGTTGTAGATAAATTCTTGTACCGGTAGATCTTTTCCTAAGAAGCCGGTTACAATGTCTGCGGTAGCGAATAAAGCCATGATAGCAAAGGAGGCAAAGCCGACAACGTTTTTCTCATTAATAGTATTGTCGTCTTTAAAAATACTTGAAAAGTTCATAAGTTTCTTTTTTATATAGTTTAGCATAGTATAACCGGTTAGTGCAACGTTTAATATAAATAGAGACAGGGGCGGATAACACCCCTGTCTTTCTACATTTTCCTATATTTACCTTACTAAACTACTTCGCAAGCTCCTGCAGCACAAGCTACCTCTCCTGCTAGATCTGTCATATCTTCTACCTCAGTTACTTTAGATAAATCTACCTCAGTTAGAGTCTTCATTAACTCCTCATAGTCTTCTTTAGTACAATCTTCAAAAGGAGCTTGCTGATAGGTATGATCTGAGAATGGTAGTACGGATAATCCATTGTAGTGTTTTCTCTCTCTCCACATCCATTTTGCTACATCTTCCCATTCGTCTTCTTTTACGGAAATTGTTGCTGATACGTTATGGGTATTGTACCCGTTTCTATGTCCAGGTTTGATCCACTCTGTTGAGATCTTCTTAACTCTCTCTAATAAATCTAAAGCATTTTCTGTTCTCAAGATTGCTCCTTCTGGTGCTTTTTGTGGTATAGTTATTACTGCTGTATCGTGGGGTCTGAAGAATTCATCTTCAATCAGGTCTGGATGGTTTTGAGCTAAGTAAGTATAGAGTGATTCGTTCTTACCTACTCTGATTCTTCTTAGGTAATAATCATTATGCCATGCATGTATACCGGAAGAAGTTCCTAGTGTTAAAGAGGTTGTCCCTGCAGGTTTTACTGTTGTTACTCTAGCTGCTTTATTTATTCCAATCATTTCAGCAACCCTTTCATTCTCTTTATTAGCTACTTCTGCAGCTTCAGATGCATCTAAGTTTAATACTTTTCCAGACCCAATACCTGTCATCGATACTCCTATCAAGGCATCTTTTTCAGTAGTTCGTCTCCACACCTCTCTTAAGTAGTGAAAATCTGTATAACCTGCTTGTAATGTTCCTAATAGAGAAGCTGCTTTTACTCTTTCATTTAAATCTTCTTGAGACTCTACATTACTTACATTTACTTCACATAAGTTACAAAATTGATAAGGTCTTAATGCAATCTCGCAGCATGGATTAGTTCCCCAATCTTTACTATTAGTAAAATAAATTCCGGGTTCTCCTGCTCCAGAAGCTTTAATTCTTGTCCATAACTCATCGAAGAAGTCTTTAGTTACTTTTCTTCTTAATAAAGCTGCTGAGTTGTTAGCTCTACCTCTTTGTGGATTTAGTTCCCACCAGTTACCAGATTTAGCAGAGATCATTTCTTCATCGTCTGCAGAGAATAGAGAGATTAAAGCTGCTCTTCTAATTCCTCCAGCTAATACTGCGTCAGCAATATGGCATACTATGTCATGTACTTCGATTGGTTCTAATTTATCGCCGTCTTCTTTAGTATTTAAAATACCTTGTACCTTAACTAGACATTCTTTTAATGGTTGAGGGCCTGGAGCTTTACCTCCTGATGTTACTAGAGCTGCTCCTTTAGGTCTAATATCTGAATAGTCAAATCTTAATGTTGAACCTCCTTTAAAATAAGATTTCATTAATGCTTTAACTGCATCTGCCCAACCTTCAATAGAATCACTTATTAAGAATCTTTTAAATTTAACAGGGTTTGGTTTTCTGATTTCTGGTAGTTTTTCTACGTGGTGTTTCTGTACTGAGAATCCTATACCGGTTCCTCCTAAAAGTAAAAACATAATCTCTCCGAATGTTCTCCAGTCATCAACTGGTGCGAAAGCACAATTATAAATTCGATTAGGACTAATCTCGATCGGCTTGCCTGCAAACTGCATTGACCTCATCGAAGGAAGAATTTTTTTATCATATACAAATTTGTAAGCAGTTTCTATTTCTTCTGATAGATTAGGATATTTTTTAAGGTGCATTTGTTTATTCCTATCTACTAACTCCTCCCAAACCTCTCTTCTATTTAAAGCGGGATCATGTTTTGAATACTTCAGAAAAACTGTAATGTCTGATAAAATTTTTTGATTGATTTCCATTTCGTGATTTATATTTTTATTTTTTAGCGTGTACCTTATACCTATAGTGTTTTTAAAGAAAACTATGTTTTTTATTAGGAAAAGTTGGAAAGTTGGTTAAACTTTTTTGACAATTCTCTCTTGTCAAAACTGTCCATTAAGTTAAATGTTTTAGATCCGTTACCGTTAGGAGATGGGGTTAAATCATCGTAGGTAGGTACGTCAGAAGTTAGTTCTATATGTCCATTATTTGTATCTACTTTCGCTCCAAAAGTCATACCGTCCATACCGTATCTATTCTTCATTATATGTATTCTACCCGTTCCGTTTAGTTTATCTTCTTTCTTTCTAGACAAAGACATACAGAAGTCAGATACCATAATCTTATCGTAGGAACCAGCAGCCTTATCTCCTTCAATAACATCATCTTTTGCTCCCATTCTATTTACTTGAGAAGGTGATATAATCGGTATCTTAAGCTCTTTAGCTAACCCCTTACAGGCTACATAAACATCATCGATTTCATCTTTTCTTTCCGCAAATTTATTTGATGCTGCTTTTAGGTAATCTATATAGTCAATAATTACTAAATCAGGTTTAACTTCTGAATCTACACATTTTTGAAGATGAGCTCTTAATGTAGATACAGATGCCATTTTTGGAGGATACTCTTTTATGATAAGGTTTCCTGTTAAATTTTCTACCATTTCATCTACTCTCTTTCTATGTTCTCCTATATGCTCTATATCTACTCCTGTTAGGTAGCAATCAAACCTCTTCCCTACATAATCTTCACCTAACTCCAATGTATAATAAACTACGTTATACCCCATCCTCACAGCATGAGCTGCCATTGCAACCATAAGCCAGGATTTACCTCCACCAGGGTTTCCAAATACAATTCCTAGATCTCCAGGTCCGAAACCTCCTTGCATTAAGTTATTGATATCCGGCCAGGGTGTTGGTATGGTAGGTCTATAATCTTCTCGATATCTAGTTTCGATATCTTTATTATACTCATGTCCTATATTTCTATCTGTACCTGCTTTTAATGCACTGTCTATAAGGTACCTAATACTATCATACTCTCCAGAATTTAAAAGATCTACAGAGTTTAGTAGAGCTGCTTTAAGTTGTTGGTTCTTACAAAAAGCAGTAAACTCTTCTTCTACGTATTGTAGTTCATCGTCTGAATGTTTATAGGCTTCTTTCAGCTGCTCTTTAATTGAGGTTTGTAATATTTCGTTATCAAGACGTTTAACTTCTATAGTTAATACCTCCATAGATATCACCGTATGATACTTATCCCAGTATTTAGATATTTCATTTATAATCCACTTATGGGCAGGATTAGGAAAATGTTCATCCGTCAATACATCGTGTATGTTTTGTAGGAATTGTTTCCTAGTTAGTAATGCACCTAAAGCTTTTACTTGAAATGCTGGTCCGTAATCGGTTAGTGATTTTAAGGTCATGTAACTTTTATTTATAACTGTTTAATTTTACTTTAATATACGATCTTATTTATAAGTTCCCAACTTAAAAAAAGTATCTGTAACCCAATTTTCGATATTCTTTATAAAGTGAGCTACTCCGTCTTGTTCATACATTTCTAAAAACTCTTTTTTATAAAACGGGTTATTGCTTTCTCTTACTAGATCTTCTATATAGTTGATTTGACGATCATCTAATATAGGGTTTTTTAAATCCATTAACTTATAAGAGTTTCTAAGATTATCTTGTTCGTGTAATATCTTAGCGAATACTTTATGGGTTGTTAATTTAGCTTCTGCTATTTCAAAGATTTCATCTAAATCTAAAGAATGATGAATTAATTCTGGAAAGTGTTTTAGTAGTGTTTTTGGACCTAGTCCCCGTATTCCGTTAATCTTATCTGATTTATCTCCTAGTAAGGTTTTATATATAATAAAGTTGTCTGAATGTATTCCGTATTCTTGAGCTACTTCTTTTGCTTTATAAAATTTCTTACTGATGGGTCTGTATACGGTTATTTTAGGATTAGCGAGTTGTAGGTAGTCTTTATCAGAGGATACTATAATCACATCTGAATTTCTTTCTTTAGATAGTTTAGTTGCTAGGTATGCAATCATATCGTCTGCTTCTGCTTTATCGATCATACCGATCTTTACGGGTAAGCACTGTAAATAGTGTATTAGACGTGTTATCTGGTCTACTTTAGATTCTCCTTCTTCTTCAATACTATCGTAGGTGTCCCAGTTAGTTATACGGTTTATACCTCTATTAGACTTATATTCCGGTAATAAATTCTTTCTATTAGTAGAAGATCCTTGCCCATCAAATATAACATATACTCCTGTAGGTTGAGTTAGCTGTATTAGCGAGCCAAGTGATCTAAGAAACCCTGCCATTCCTCCTATAGGTACTCCGTCTTTGTTCATAAAATTAATTGTTGCAAAGTTTCTGAAGAATAGGTTGAGGCCGTCTATGAGAAGTACTCTTGAATGGAAGTTTTTACTATCTTCCTCTACGGGCTTAGTTTCGTTTTCTGTAATGTTTGCTAGAAGTGCTCTTAGATCTTGTGACATAATATATACTCTTTAATATACGAAAAAACCCCTGCAAATGCAAGGGCTTTCTTAACTTATATTAAATTAAATTAGGTTTATGTTTCTGTTTCAAACATATCTGGTGAGGTGTTTTCTGGTTTCTCTTCTACTATTTCAAAGTCCCCTCCTCCGAGAATCCTTTCCCAGTTAGATTGGTTAGCAGCTTTATACTTCTTTAAAGCTCCATCTTCATCCATAATAAATCCATGAGGAGTCATAATAATCTTTCCTCTAGTTGTTATTCCGTTAATGTGGTTTTTATCGATTTGAAGATTAGTACGTTTAGCAAATTCAATCTGCTTTCCACTCTTAACTGCTTTAATTTTAGAAGTTCCAGCATTAGATATATTACCGAATGTAATAATAAAGGTTGCATCGTACCACATAGTTTTACCTCCTTTATTTTCTAATTTAGGCATTCCCATCGGTGATTCAGGTTTTGCAGTCCATACTTTATTCACTACAACTAAAGAGTTTGTATAAGGAGAAGATTCTTTTCTCGACATTACAATTCTCTGATTTACCTGGTTACCGAATTGAGTAGACATTGCACCTGCATTCCATTCGTTATTATTCTTATTAGAACGTACTGAAAGTTCGCAAGGTACTGATCCTACTGAGTCCCATAAGAAGAGTAGATCATAAGGTAATGAACCTTTTTTCTGCTCATCTATTAGATCTAGTATAAAACTAGCTACATCTTCTATAGTATTTATTGTTTCTCGATCTACGTAAATAAAATT
>Ga0222719_10003083_pt1 | contig 14934 bp, 6 predicted proteins | sample C33_34DmetaG_FD_165039 | JGI IMG/M metagenome (GOLD analysis project Ga0222719, IMG submission 165039) | Estuarine water microbial communities from San Francisco Bay, California, United States - C33_34D | ecosystem: Environmental > Aquatic > Marine > Unclassified | place: USA: California...
TCGGGGTTTTCGGGATCGTCTTCGGGGTTTTCGGGATCGTCTTCGGGGTTTTCGGGATCGTCTTCGGGGTTTTCGGGATCGTCTTCGGGGTTTTCGGGATCTTGAGGATTCTCCGGGTTTTCTGGATCTTGAGGATTCTCCGGGTCTTCGGGGGTATCGGGATCTTGAGGATTCTCCGGGTTTTCTGGATCTTGAGGATTCTCGGGATCTTCGGGATTCTCCGGGTCTTCTGGATTCTCCGGGTCTTTGGGGGTATCGGGATCTTGAGGATTCTCCGGGTCTTTGGGGGTATCGGGATCTTGAGGATTCTCCGGGTCTTTGGGGGTATCGGGATCCTTTGCAGGAGGATCGGAAACGTTAGCTTTTTTGGGCTCTTCGGAATCTTCTTCTTTTTTATTTTTTTTGGAACCAAAGCTAAGACTGGGCATTTTAGGCAGCCCGGGCATTCCCGGCATTTTCGGCATGCCTGGTAATCCGGGCATTTTAAAACCACTCGACTTACTGGAGCTACCTATGTCCATGGAAGAAGACGGGGAAGGCGCGGTACTCATTAACTCGGTATTCATTAGACTGCCTATCACCGGGGCGCTCATTAGAGCGTTTTTTTTGGAGGTATCCACCTGTTGAGTCATAGTGTAATAGGTACTTCCTCCGATGATCGAAACAACTATTAACAAAATAATGTAAAAGGTAATCATTTTAGTTAGTTTAAGATGAGAATTTCTTTTCATTCGATCTTCAATCCGTTTATTTCCACGGGCGCATGATCGGAACCCAGAACGCGATCCAAAACTTCACAACTGACGCCCGGCACCAAATCTTGGTGCGTTAGGACGTAGTCGATTCTCCATCCAGCGTCTCGATCCCTTGCCTTCCCCATGTAACTCCAATAGGTGTATCCGCGCCCCGAGGGGTGCAGGTGTCTCCAAACGTCTACCAACCCGGTCTCCGACAACAACATCTCGAAGCTCGCGCGCTCCTGATCGGTGTATCCCGCGCTTTTTCGCTTGTTTTCCGCCTTGTGCACGTCCATGCTGGTGCGCGCGATGTTCAAATCGCCCACCACCACCACTTGGCGATGCGCGCTCTCTCGTTTCACCAGCTCGCGAAACTCGGTGTCCCACTGATTCACTCGAAAGTTCAGCCGACCCAATCCGTCGATACCGGAGTTCGGTGTGTACACGTTGATCAAACAGATTCGGTTGAACCGAACGATCACCACTCGACCCTCGATGCCGTACATTTCGACCGACTGGACGGCATCGAGTAGATCGGCTCGAACCATCGTCAGGGTTCCTGAGTAGCCCGGGCGTTCGCTGTGCAGGTAGCACTTGTACCCGAGATCCGCCACCCAATCCACATTATAGACCTCGGCGTCTTTGGAGATCTTGATCTCTTGAAGACACACCACTTCGGGGGTGCGGTCTCGCAGAAGATTGTACAAGACCTCCTTGCGGACCACCGACTTCCATCCGTTGATGTTCCATGTGATCAGACGCATGCTTTCCGAACGAATATAAATTCCGGGAGGAGGAGGAAATTATCAATTTTTTATTAGGTTAGTCATAACTAATGGAAGCCAAGGCCTTATTTCGGTTGAACATTCCTTTGGACATCAAAGAGTCCATATACAAGTGCTTGTGGAGCAAGATTTACAAAATAGACCCCCTATTGAAGAAAGACATCGAATCCTTCGCCATGTTCGACGAATGCGTGGACGTGTACGCCCGCAAGTATAACAACATATTGACCCCCTTACAGTACATGGACGTCATGCTGTACGACATGTGCATCCAAGTGCACCACGACTCGGACGACGACATCACCTACATGCTGGCGTACTACTTCCACGAAGACGATCATAACGTCCATATCACCTTAGTGAACGACGTAGACCCGGAAAACAAATACCCGCTGCTCAGAGAGAAGTGGAGACGCATGACACCGGAGGAGCGTAGGACCTTCGCCTCCGGATTATTAGGCAAAAATTAATTTAAAAATTGATTTTGGAAAATTGAAAAACGAAACGGTGCTAATCGAATCATGTCCGAGACCGCTCCGAACGCAATCTTCACCGTGTACGAAGACGTGGAGGAGGATCCGGATATATCCTTACAATATAAGATAGAGTGCTTCCGAAAATACGAGAATGGACTCGCTGATTCGGGTGTACAATTACCAAGTACTGTTGGAAAGGGAGAGGAAACTGAAACTGGAAATTCTTAGAAAGTTACGACTCGAACGTTCTTATAAAAAAGGATCCATCGAGGAACACATCAACAAGAAAGAGATCGTGTATTTGACGCGGAAGCTGGACGAGACGATTCATCAGAAAGGGATGATCAAAAAGTGAACATGTAAACGGTTTTTTATTTAAACTACGGTACTGAATTGCGAAGTGGTTCGTGTGTCTTGACTGATCTGTTCGGGGGTCAACACCTCGTTGTTCAAGATACGGACACCGTCGACTTGGAAAGTACCGTTCTTAATGTACTTTCTCCAAAGACGGAGATACCCCTCCGAAGTTGTAAAGGTAACGTTCGAAAGGGCGTAGGTGGTGTAATTGCCGGGAGAGCGGATATGATACGCCGTCATGGTCTTCGCGACGGCGTCGTGCACAAGACCCACTTGGATCCAACTGGTGTAGCGCACCGGACTGATCGAGTAGCTACCGCTCCATCCGTCAGATTGGTAAGTTCCGTCTCCGGAGTACACACCGAACGTCTCCCACGACTGATTGTTGCCGGTCTGACTGTCGTATTTCGACAACTCCACAGTGTTGTACTTGTATGGTTCATTTATACTTTGACCCAAAGGCCAACTCACTTCGGCGGGAGCGGTGGGATGCTGGGTGACCATTCCCGATGCTTCGGCGTCCGGACCGGTGTAGGCCCAGTATATCACGGTCCAGTTCCCTTGCATGAAGATCGGATGATTGTGGAAGTAAATACCGTCCTCACCTATTTTCATAGTGATGTGGCTTGTGATTGTGAACCGGCTCGACTTTTCCTCCCAAGTGGAGACTTGGCCGTACTCGTTGACGAAGGTGATCTCCCGAAGGATCTCCTCCTGTGTGTTTCCGAGCACCAATCTGTTCTTACGGCCTGTGAGGCGGAACTGCCTACCCACTCTGCCCTCGGTATCTACAGCTAACATGTAAGCGTACACCATCATATCCAAGACGATCGGTGTGGAAGTGCCTGTATCGGAGTAGGTGTGTGTGAAATCGACGTTCACGGAGGTAGGCACGTATCGATCGACCGGACCACCAATGTATTTGGCATTCGCAGGAACATCCGCGCTTTCTATAAGAGCGATTAAGGCTTCGTTTGTGATATTCTCCTCGATAGGCGAGCTCACATCGAAGGTCACGAGATATATTTTTTCTATGTTCGTGTGCTCACTGTAGACGGCACCGGTTATGTTGATCAAATTATCCAATGCGCTGAAAGAGTCCATCGCCACAAAGGGAGTCGGATCCGACACTTGTCCAGCCCCGTGGTCCATCCCGATGGTGTTGACGTCGGTGACCTTGTCCATGTCGGTCAGCGTGGGCGCGATCGAGGCCATGGTGCGGTACCCGATCAACATGTAAGGACCCAGACCGGTGGTGATGAAAGCTATAACGGGGTGTTGATCGGCGATCTTGTACGCGCGTGTGGTGGTGGTCGTCGTCACCGCGTCGCCGTTGCCCAAACGACCCTCGTCGTTCTTACCGAAGGCGTACACACCGCCGGCACGAACCACCACAATACCTGTCGTACTTTGATGCAATATGTCCAGCACCTCCGTACCGTCGTTGATGGAGGAGTCGATCAAGGTAGGGCCGTTCGTTTTTACACTCGCACCGAACACACCGGATGGCCAACCGCTGGTCTCGTAATGGGCACCGCCCACGTAAATGTCGTTGTTCTCGTCCACCATCCATGTACGGATGGGAGTCATGAAGAACTGCTTGATCTTGCGGCCGTCGGGGAACTTCAACTCCACGAAGGAGGTGTTGGTCGCGGGATGAGTTTGACCGTTGTGGTACTGATTCTGGTAGCCCCAACCGCAAGCGAAGGCGCGACCCGATTCGGTGAAGAAGCCGGACGCGGAGTGTCCGTCGGTGGTGTACACCTGCTTAATAGTCTCGATGGAGGTGATGTTGGTGGCCACCTCGCCGAAGGTGTTCGTGCTGGTGGTGTTGCTGTTACCGAGAGCGCCGTGCTCGTTGTTGTTACCTACGGTGAAGAGTTTGTTGTCCGTGGTGAGAATGATACAAGTTGCACCGGATTGATGGAAGTCTTTGATCACCTTGTCGGTTGCGAGGTGAGTGATTGTGTTCAACTGAGTACTGTTGGTTCCCGTACCGAAGTGACAGTAATGGGTTGCCTCTCCCTTGCCCATCCCGTACAATTTGCCGTCCGTGGTGAGGAACATGGTGGAATTGCGACGAAGAATCATCTTCTTGATGTCGTAGGCGGCGAAGTGAGGTAGCTCCACCGGCACTTTGAAGTAGTAGCTCTCCGCCACGTTCGTGGCATCCGTCATACTGGTCATCTCAGTGTAGGGCATGCCCATTTGCCCGTATTGGTTGAAACCCACACCGTAGTACTTTCCGTCGATGGTCTTGATAATCATCCATTTGTCGGTTCCCCAAACGTTCTCGACGGGCACTTGGAAGTAGTCCTTCCACATCTCCACCTCGATACCGGTCTGCAGCTTCGTGCCCTCGCTCTTCAGGTAGTAGTCGAACTTGCCCCAGCCCAGCACGGTGTCCGCGGGCGTCACGTTGTCCAAGGCGATCGGTTGGGTGTAGGTCAGCGCCCACTGTTTCTCCGCGACGTAGGTCGGATCCGCGAAGGAGGTGATGATCTGGGTGCTCTGCACCACGTCGCAGGACTCCACCAACAACTCCCCGTTCGAGTCCCCGCCGATCACCAAGGTCACCTCCTGCGCCGTGGGGTCGGAACCCAGGGTGAAGGAGTTGTCGGTGACGGTGGTGGTGCCCGACACCTTGGTCACGACGGCGGGAAGCCCGTCGTGGTACACCTCCATGCTGTCGGTCGCCGCGCGCGCCACCAGGGTGAAGCGGTTCATGGTGCTCAGCGCTATGGAGGTGACGCTCGGATTCGCCAGCGACGTTTTCGTCGCGACGCCCACCACTCGGCGATTGTCATTTGTAAAGTACATACAATCGCGGAAGATAAGCGGTTCTCCAATGGTGAAACCTTGAGACGAGTTTATGGAACCAAATGGATAAGCTGATGTAGATTCATACACCGAGATGTCATCAAAATTGGCGAGATCGGTTCCTTCCCCGTCATGTACTCGTAATGAAAAGCTGAATTTGGTGGTGTCGCCATTGGCATGGGGAATCAAGGTGAATTCGTGATGCACGTATCCGGTCGAAGACGCACCCCAAGTTGCCTCTGATGACAAATTGCCTTGCCCCGTTGATTTGATTCTGCGGTAAAAACCCATGGACACAAGCCCGGTACCGTCCGTAATTGCAGTCGTCGTACTCCCAGGCAAATAACCATAATTTGGATTTGGTGTAGTGTTATACGACCAATGGTTTTCGAAAGAGAACGGTGCATAATCGCCTTCCATGGCTTGAACGGTATCTAATTTAACTGCAAATCGAAATTGGTCACCGATTTGAGGACTTTCGAATACCAAGTACTCGAACGCACCTCTAAAGTGTCCGTCATTGGGTGTGATGGTGTAATCGTTTTTGGTTTCGGATTCTCCGTACGCGCCGGTATTGTACTGGTTCTTGAAAAAGATTCCAGTATGAATTTGATTTGGAATGCTTGCATCATTGTGATGAGGGAAGTTGACTGTATCCGCTTCCCCTTCGAAGCGAATGGATTGCCATGTGTCCACGAAAGGCTCCAAAGAGACCTCGCCGAAGCTGCCGGAGAGGGTCCAATTCAACGCGATGATACTGGGCGTAGGTAATGCAATTTCAGGGGCGCCTTGAAAAAACGTGCTATTCTCGGGAATTGGATTGTTGTTTGTAAGATCGCCGGTACTAAATGCCCCATCTTGTGTTTCGGTCGCCGTGAAAAGTGGCGAGTCGGGGTGGTAGAACGATACAATATCCGTAGACTCAGTTCCACATATTAAACGTATTTGCTGTGAATACAATTTTCGTCCAGGTACGAATTTAATACTACCATAAGGTTCGCTTGGGTGAATCGTCATGACTTGGATGTATTTGTCGGTAGGAATAGGATGAAACCAACAGAATGGAGAGACATGTATACCGTCTTGTAATGTATTGGCGATTTCGGTCAAATCAATATGAGAAACACCACGATTTTCAGCTCCAGAACCAATTCCATACTCAATATCAAAAATGTTGGATACGGTGTAAGGTACATAATCACCTGTATAATTGGCGCCCGAATACAAACGAATTTCTGTAAATATGGCATACGGGTATGCATAATTGAGGTATGATAAGTATTCGCTTTGTTTAAAATACACGTCGATCGGAAGTATCTCTGAAGTTAACGTTTGTGAGACGACAGACGTTTTGTCGAAACGCGCGTTCAACATGTCAATGGAACCTCCGCGTTCATGACCTTGGAATACAAATCGAAGTACGTCGGTGCTTGGATAGAATCCGTTCGACGACCACGCTTCGTACGTGCGCGCAATGAGTTCGGTTTGGGCGTAATCCGCAAAGAATTTGATTTCGATATCCACCTCCGTCACCGCCACTGTGGCAGTAAGCGCGGTATTCAGTTCGGTTCGAAGGCTTTCTTCCGCCACGGCGGTGCCACTGGGACGCACTTGGACGGACATGCTCGAAATGTACGTGGTCGTTTGGTCTTTTCGTCGTAATCGAATGTAGTTGTTTACTGTTTCTACATGTTCGTACTCGTCTCCCAAAATCGCGTATTTGAAATTCATTAGCGTCGGCATGGTCGAGTTCATGTACAATTTACCCGTAAACAAATGGAAATACGCATTCGCTCCGTTGTTTCCACTGGGGATACTCGTGCGATCGAAATCGATTTTGAAAACCGTATCGAAATCCGTGAGTGGAACCATTGGCAAATGTAACTCTGTGTCGTCTGTTAATGTCAAACGGGTTGCGGAATGGTGGGTGGGAGCACCGTGACTACCAGTCCAAGTAATATAGGCCGTATTGGTCAAATCGATGATTTCTATGTCGCTCGATTCTTGGGGGGTGGAAGCCAGTGGTTCTGTCACCACCAGCGACACCGTCTCCGCGCCGTACTTCAGATCCATCACCTTCTGCGCGGAGTCCGCGTTCACCGTGAGGTCCACCAGGTAGTCGTACGGGGGGGTGAAGGAGACTGTGTGCGCGTCGGTGCCGGTGTACTTGCCCACCAAATCGCACTTGACGGGGACCGTCTCTTGCAATATATGCATTTGTATCAGACCGTATGCATTATAACCGTCTCCCATAAACAACATGTATCTGCCTCTTGGCACCGTAATTTCCAACTCGTGGTACCCGCTGGTAGCAGAATACATCGTAGAAGTTGACTCCACCACTGTCGAATGATAGTCCTTCATGGCAGTCTTCTCGCTCAGCGGAGTACTTTCACCGTTGTATACAAAACGCCATGCTTTGAAGTCGTCGACTAAGAAATCATAGTCCCACGATGTCACGTCCGTACGAGTCAACGAACTGTCGTTGGACATCTTTATTTTAAATCCGTCCAAGACACCTGTCCTCCACAATCGTAATATATTCACATCGCGCTCCTCTCCAAAATCGAGAACGAACCATGGATCCGTTTGGCCGGCGCAATGCCAATCGTAATGATGCCAGTTCGAGGGACCATCGCGCGTGTACCGTCCGTCGAAGAGGTAATGCGCGGGTCCCCGTGCGTGTTGGACTTCGTGGTTATCACCGATCGAATAAAACCCCGAGGATCGTATCACAAGGTTTTCGATATTATCCGGAATATCGTCCAATTGCAAAGTCCCACCGCTACTAAATATCACTCCACTTGCCACCTGCTCACTCGGGGTCAGTTGATGGATCTCTGGTTCGTTAGTGAACCCTGTCACCAGCATACCGGAGGGGACTTGCAACCAGGTTGATTCATATTTGCCCAATAAAATATTTAATACTTTTCCATGATCTTCCTCAGACAAAACTCGAGAATACCCCATAACATCGCCAGCGTAGAATAATGCCCCTGCGCCTACACCATACAAATGAGTCGTATGGTTAAACAAGCTTACATTAAGTATCAGATCATTAGGAGTGGATTCTGATATATAACGGAATATGTATCCATCAGTCTCGACATAAGAGAAACATTCCACATTATTGTGAAACATCTTTAAAGTGTATCCTTCTCCAGTAGCGGTGTTATCTTGTATAGTAAAGCTGTATACAAAAGACTTTGTAGCGTCATAATCTATAGGAGTAGACTCAATAGGCGAGGGGTCGTTAGATACACGATAATATTTATATGTTATTTTACCGTCAATCAATTTATATCGGATAGAACGATCACGATGCTGCTGGTAATATCCGGTACCGTGACCGATCAAACATCTATCTGCCCCGTACGCCGTTACGTTTGCAATAACCATGAAGAAAGTTGCGCTTCGATCCGTTCTTGTGTTTTCAGGTCCTCCTGCGAGTAACAGATTCAATGCGTCGCATGAAAGCAATTTAGAATTATTTGGTTCAGCGTACAACATTCCGTTGAAGTATTTCGCAAGATGCTGTGATGAAGGTATTCCAGAGGCATCTGTCACAACTTGAGTAAACGTTGTTAATGTTGTATCTGTCGCATTATTGTTTAAAATTGTCATGTATTTAATCTCACCCGAATCCTCAACCGGAATCAAATGCACATATGTATTCAAATCAGTAGGACCATAGCCTAATTCATTTGTTACAGGGGCGAAGCTCGAGTCGAACAGAAGCGCCTTGGCGACGTATTGGGTGTCACCGTCCACGGGCGCGGTGGTGCCGTCCATGTTGGTGAGCGCGCTGCCGAACTCGGAGAACTGACCGTAGTTGGTGGCGAGCGGCACGGTGGTGTTGTAGCGCTGCACCGCGGCGTTGGTGGGGTTGCTCAAGACGAACTGGTGCAACTCGTAGTCGCCGCGGGTGATGCTTCCGTCGCCGACGGGGGCGCTGGAGTCGATTCCGGCGTAGGTGTTTTCGAGTTTCATCTCGGAGAAGCGTATACTGTCGTTATTTTGACCCATCACAATCTTCAAGGGCTTTCCAGGTCCAATCGATACAGGGTCAAACGTCACAGTTCCTGTCTCCAAAGTATCGTCAGCTCCGGTGTAGACGTACTGCTCTAAAGATATAGGGGTCAGAGTCCCATTGTCGTAAACACCCAGTTCCTTAATCATGTCATTTCCCATGTACCATCGGTAGATCGTTGCGGAAAAGCTGTTTACCGTTCTCGTTTCGGAAGGTTCGTAGTAGAATATGAATTGATATAACGGCATGTCTATGATGGTCTCGCCATTCGGACGAAGGAAGTCACCTTCGTTCGGAGTGGTGCCGTCGAACAATTTACCGATATTGAACACGATCTGTCCGGTACCCGTTCGATGACCTACGAAGTTGCCGTATAACGTGTCCCCGTTGTTCAAAATCGTAGACCCCATCTTACCTCTCGTACTGCCACTGACCGGCGTGAAGTCGAACACCGCGCCGACGTCGGTGGCCACTTTGGACGCGTTCCCGCTGTTTTGATCGCTGATGACACCCGTCGGGAAGGACTCGGTGATCGCCAGGTCCGGGTGCAAGAGCACCACGTACATGTCCGTGACGGGGTTCTCGAGGGGGTAGGCCTCCCAAAACACCACCTGCGTTTGGTTGACGGGGTTGTAGGCGACCTGCTTCACCATAACGGGGTCCGGATCCGACCCGGACCCGGAAGAGAAGTTTTGGAAATAATTATGACCATTTGTATTTCCGCCAAGACGTACGTACCATGTAGAATTGGTTTGGTACGAATAAGTACCCGAGGTTTGAGCATACGCATCACTGGGTCCATAATGACTGTACGACATCCACCCCCAATACAACAAATCGGTTCTGTCTGCGTCCGAAAAGATTTCCCATTTGAGATCGTTGAAAGTATCGGTATTGTTTGTGTTTTCCGCAACCGTAAGTCTCCAATAATCACCCACTCCTTCCTTAACCACGTTCCAATGATTGTTTGGACCACTGTTACCATCATACCTTGACATGGTGCTGGAAGTGTAGTGGATCAACAAATTAGGACCATAAGGACCGGTAAAAACATCTGTAGTGCTGTGTTGTGTTTGCGTACTAAAGATAAGAATTTGTTCAACGGAGGGTATGTTCGTATCAGAGATGTCCGCGGAGGTACGAATACCGTACTCAAATTCGTACACAGTTCCAAGGATGGATGTGTCCAATACGGGACCATCTAACATGTGCATATTGAATTCACCGGGTGTAAACGTCAAGCGTGTGTTGTTTTCGGAATACACAATATTTGTAACGCCGGACGTTCCTAATGTGCTCAATTCCAACAAGGGGGGGGGTTCCACCACCCCCAGACGATACCCTTCGGGGTCGAACACCTGGACGGTGCCGGACTTGGTGGGGAAGCTGTTCGCCACCGTGCCGCTGCTGTAGTCCAGCGTGTAGGTCGGGGTGTAGCTCTGCGATCGCACTTCGGCGGGGGTGGCGAACTCCGGGAAGGCCTGGTCGTCCAGGATGACGTCCACCGAAGCGATGCGCGTGCCGTCCGTCTGGGGACCCGTGTTGGCGTAACCGATCTTCAGGGTGTTCGCCACGTCGAAGGGATTGAAAGTCGCCAAGGTGAACACGTTCGTGGTCCCGTCCACGATTGTGGCTTCCGTGTTCTCGGCCACGACGTTGCCTTTCACACCGTTGTAGTAGAACTCCACCTGCCCGGTCTGTTTGCGGAACACGTAGGTGTGGCGCCCCCACTCGTTGAAGGCGGGGTACATCCCCGTAGTGGCTCCTTCTGTGTAGAGCTGGGTCGCGGCAACAGTTCCGCTTCCGCTGGTGGGAACGTAGTTGAATCGCCAGTAGTCCGCGTGCGCGACGTACAGCAGCGCTTTGCCCGCGCTGGTCACCAGCTCCAGCACCCCATGGCGCTCTTCGGTGCCCGCACGAGTCTGCTTGAACACGACGTCCAAGACGAAGTCGTTCTGGGGGGTGAAAGTGACGTTGTGCGTGCTCTTTCCGGTGTACTCGGCGACGTACTTCTCCTCGGAGAAGACGGTGTCGGTAAGATACGACACGGCGCTGTTGGTCAAAGTCAAAGCTTCGAAGTTGTGAAGGGGACCGGTGGTGGTGTACACGAAATTGTGCACGCTGCTGTCGAACATGGGTACAACGTTTTGATACAGGGTGACGTTCTTCGCGGAGGACAAATCGTACACGTCGCCCACCACGCGCATGTACAGGTAGGCGTTGTCGATCATACTCACGGAGTAGTTGGTGCCGTCGATACCGGTGGCTTCGGTCAAGCTGAAGGTGAACTCGGTGGTCGTGTTGGACTGGGGCGCCACACCCATCTGCACGAAGGCGTTGTTCAGGGCCTGCACGTCCTCCGCTACGGAAAGATCCAGTTTCTTCAACATCAAGGCGGCGTAGTAGATACGGTCCGCCGACACCGATTTGATGCTCATGGTGACGTCGACGGAGTCGGTGTTCCAAACGGCCTCTTTGATCATGAAGTCGATCTTCGGAGAGATGTAGACTTTGGTCGACAGGGTCAAAGAGGCGTCCGTTTGCAACCAGGCCATCATCACCCCTTCCTGTGCGAAAATGGGATAGCGAGTGTTGGGGGTCAACACCTCCGGCAACTGAAGCCACGTGGTGGCCGTGAATCCGTCGTCCATATCGGACAGAATCTGCGGAGGGCAATTGATTTTGGAGGTGGCGCCGTCGAACTCGGCCGCGCGGTAGCTCACGTTGTTGAAACTGTTCACAAAAGTAATGTTCTGTTCGTTCAAGGCGTCGTTTTGGTTTCCGGAGGAGTCGGTGACGTCGTCCACGAAATCGTAATGGGTGCCGATGATCCCGTCGGGGCCTCTCATCGGAGCGTAGGCGATTTTGGACTCGAAGGGAAGCGCCGCAGTAGAATGAGTGGCACTGGTCAAAGTCAAATTGATTCCCGCACTGCCGCTGTCCTTTCCGGGGGTGCCGGAGTCGTCGAACTCGTATTTGACCACGACCAAGGACTCGAACTTGCTGGGATAGGTGCCTTTGAAGAGATCGTATATCGCAAGAGGATCCAAACGCTTCGTGTAGAGCACGAACTCGTCGATGTGACCTAAAAAGTTTTTGTTGTTCGAATAGTTGTTTCCCAATTTCAACACCTTGTCGTTCGTCCAGATGGGGGACTTGGTGTACTCGTACTTGCGATAGTTCAGCAAAAGGGATTCGTCGGTAAGAACCAGATGATACCACTGGTCCGCGACAATGTTACCGACTTGTACGATCAAAGTGTTGGAGGCATCGTACAGGTACAAGCTGCCGTTTTCAACACACAATCCCTTGTTGCTGCTCTCCGTGGAAAAACCGATGCCCGACATAAGGGTGCGTGTAGTAGCGAAAGAGTCGAGTTTGAACCACATGCTCATGGTGAACTCGCTGGCGAAATACGAACCCGACGCGAGGGTCGCTTCGGCGCGCGCGGCCGCTGTTTCCGGAAAACTCAAGGAGCCGCTGTTCGTAGTGACGGTTTCGCGCTTGTCCTTGTGCACCACGAACTGTTTGGTGGAGATGTCTTCGTTGCCCAACTCGAACGTCATCTCACCTCCTTGTTTCACACCCAAAGAGAACACACCGTCTTTCCCGAAGATCTCCATGTCTCTCTCGGTCACGGACACGGGCTTGATCCAAGAACCCACGGACATGGACTCCGTGTTGATCTCCGAGTTCGTCTTCACAATCGGTGCGGGGGAGGGAGCGCTGATTCGCACGGATTTGTTGCTGAAATCGTTCACACGCTCTCCCTCACTCACCACATTGGTGTCTATAACGACCCCCTCCGCATCCATATTGGTCCTGAATTTGTCGAAGGTGATGTAGCTCTCCAAGGCCTTTTTCAAATACAGTTCGGGGTCGCGATAGTTCATAATCTGTTTCAACTCTTCGTCGCTGACGTTTTTTTCGTAGATCACGATGTTGTCCATCAGTCCCTCGAATTGACTGGTGCCGTCCGAACCCAACTTCACATTTGTAGAAGCACTGAATGTAGGGATGGAGGACTCGTCAACGACGGTAGAGGCTACATTCATGTTGTTCACCCAAAGAAGAACCTTTTTGTTCTCCATGTCTAATGTGAACGCAACATGATGCCACTCGCCTGCTTGCAAGTTTGCATTTTGTGCTGTTACTTGCGCCATGCCTTTTTATATTTAATAGGCATATAAAATTAGAGATGACGGCATCTTCACATTCTTAAAACGTAAACAAAGCATTCTATTACCAGAGATTCGCTTAATTAAATCTGATATTTTGTGAAGGTTATTAAAATGTCCGCATCCGCATTGGATCGATCGATCGTCTGCTCCATACATTCCAATCAAAACGCAAAACGACGACAACTGAACAAATCCAAACCGTATACGGTCGATAAACAAGATACCAAGGTTTGCACATTCAACTACATTTCGCAAACCCATCGAGACAACATTAGCGTGACTGTAAAAGAGGACACCGAAAGCATCGTGATCAAGACTCGGGTTCAAATATATGATCATGCGATGGAACTAATCAAAGAGAAAGTCTTTTTACACGTCCATTCGAAAAACTGACTCTACTGAAAAAAATTGATTTTTAAATTCAGTGTATTGCCTCTCCAAGAACAAACGATCTTGACTTCACTTCCTATTACAACAATCTTCTCGACAATGTCCTGCATCACCCCCACGACGGTGACCAAACCCGCTGTGAAGTCTACGACCATCAAGGAACACACTCGTAAAATCATCAAGCTGAGCAATCCGAGCAAAACACAGGAGTCCACCTATCCAAAGACCTCGGTGATGCGTCATGTGTCGAAAGAACATCAACAGAGCTTCCATACCACGATTACCGAAAACAAAGATCGCGTAATGATAGAGCTCGTGATCAACTATATGGAGAACCACGAAGTGGTGAAGACGAAGCGCTTCCTCCACGTAGACAACAAATAAGAGTGGACATTGATTAGCCACTCCCAACCCCCTTTTTTTGCACATTTTGTGCACCCAAAATGTGTACCGTCTTTCACAAGCAAAGGTGAACAACTACAAAACGACTTTGAACGTCTTGCACATTTTACTGTACCTAAAATGTACACTTTGCACATTTTGTGCACCCAAAAAGTGTGCCGTCTTTCACAAGCGAATGCGAAGAACTACAAAACGACTTTGAACGACTTGCACATTTTACTGTACCTAAAATGTACACTTTGCACATTTTGTGCACCCAAAAAGTGTGCCTTCTTTTTATTCGAACTGAAACTATGAGAAGTACAGGTGTTTCGGTATTTGCACATTTTGTGTACCCAAAAAGTGTGCCTTCTTTGAACAACAATAAATCTTTCGAACTGAAACTATGAGAAGTACAGGTGTTTCGGTATTTGCACATTTTGTGCACCCAAAAAGTGTGCCGTCTTTCACAAGCGAAGGTGAAGAACTACAAAACGACTTTGAACGTCTTGCACATTTTACTGTACCCAAAAAGTGTGCCTTCTTTCGAACAATAAATATCCGTAAACCAACTTTGCATCGTAACTTTCAAAAAGTTGAACGAAAACTGCTCAACTTTTTTGAACTATCTTTTAAGGTCTTGAAGCCGTAAAATACGAACTTTTGCGAAACTGCACATTTGGTGCACTTATTAAGGTACGCCCTCTTTTGTACACCTTTCGAAAGTGTACATTTTGAGTATTTGGGTGTACATTTTGAGGCCCTCTTTTTTGGTTC
>Ga0222719_10003084_pt1 | contig 14931 bp, 33 predicted proteins | sample C33_34DmetaG_FD_165039 | JGI IMG/M metagenome (GOLD analysis project Ga0222719, IMG submission 165039) | Estuarine water microbial communities from San Francisco Bay, California, United States - C33_34D | ecosystem: Environmental > Aquatic > Marine > Unclassified | place: USA: California...
TGTATCCTCTAACTGATCCAAGTGATGATCCAGAATATAAAGCATTTTCGCAAGATTCACGTTGTGCATCTAGCTCTTTAATAGCTCTACCCTTTGAACTATTATCATATGCTTTTCTAGTTTCTTCCTGAAGAACTTTAGTAATATAACTATCAACATTATTTAATTTAATGTCAGTACCACTATAAGAAGTAAAGGTAGGGGTATCTTCCCATCTTCTTATGTTTTTCCATTTAGTCATATGTTCTTCTAGTTTCTTAACTGCGTCTCTTACTTTTCTATGTTTTTCTTCCTCAATTAATTCTTTTTGAGTTTTAAAAGATTCATACTCTCTTTGCAGTTTTTCAGCTTGTTTCTTTAAAGACTCTATCTTTAACATTGAAACAAACTTTTTATAGTTTTTCTGAGATTCTTTCTCTACATCAATCTCTCTTTCAGATTCTAAAGCAGATCGTTTATCTCTAAATTTATCTGCAATATAATGTCTAAGATATTCTTGTTCATCTTTTCTTATTGGTTTCATACATCTCCTATTAGTTTGGGCCAGGCTTTCGCCTAGCCCTAGTTTATTTACGCAGACTTCTTAGTCTTTGTTTTAGATTTAGATATATCTACTAATTGCTCAGCAGTTTCTCTAGCATCTCTGTTTTTATCCAATGCTTCTTTTAAAGCTATGAATGTAGACGAGATACCAGATGTTTGCAAAAACTGTGGCAAACTTTTATATCTTGGATCTGATTGAAATAGTTCAGCATTTTGGTAATACAATTCATGTATCCACTTAGCTAAACCCATTTTCTTTGAAACTCTATCTTCCAAAGAAAGTTTTGTCTCTACTGTTTCCATCTTTATCCTCCTTTATTTTGATTTCAATTGGTAACTCAATAGATTCTGGTATATGCTTATCAATAGCTTTATAAGCACCTATGCAAAATCTAATAGGGTATGTTGCTGTAGATAAAACAACATCACCTAATTTTTTTAATCGCATCATTATATTCCTCCTTTTTTTTAGTTAGTCGTATATACTTTGCTTTTACTTGACGATATTCATCATCAAATTCTTTCGTTCCAGGAATTGGATCGACATCAGCTGTGAGCCAATTCCAGCTTTTTCTTACTGCTACACCAGCAATACTAAAGGCCAAAAAGCGAGCCAAACTAATAATTCCATTCATTAATCTCCTTTCATTGGTAATATTGTTTCAACTTTTTTTACTCTATAAAAATTATAGTAAGCATTGTTATCAATCTTATTAAACTTGTTAACTATGTTACTATAAGATGAATCTATACCAGATGCTTGAACTGGTTTAGAAAGTTTAGACCACTCATCTAATGTGATCATTGGATCAGCATTTGCTATGACATCAATATCCCATTTTTCGTGTTGGCATATTTCCATAAGCTGATGTGCATATATTCTGTTTTCACATTTCTCAACTTTTTGATATTGTTGAAATGATACTCCAAGAATATTAGCTATAGACTCTTGGTTTTTACCATTCCACACTCTATGTAATAATAGCTGTTTAGCTATCTGTTTTAGTATTTTTAATTGTTTATCGTTTTTACGCATTATTTACTCCATATAGTTTTTTCATGACAAGCAGCTCTCGCTGGTCGGAGCTGTTTGGCACAGTTATTACTCTTATAGATGGCTTCCCCTCTCTATATACTTTGACAAGTGTAATCCATCCTGTTTTTGGTTTTATTATTTCTAAGTTAATTGACTTTAACCAATATTGTTTCCACCAAGATATATGCTCACTCTTAATAGATCCAGTAAATGGCTGCCTATACATGAGCTGAACTGCTCTTGTCAGATTTATTGGTCTTTCTTTGAACTTTCCTTTTATTACGACTCGGTACACTCTTTACCTCCTTGCAATCTGTGAATTGTGATAACCATAATAAATGGTTTGCATATTGTTTTGCTGTAAAACCTTTGGGTGTCTTAGTCATTTAATTGATCCTTTCTTTTTATTTCAAGTATTTCTACACTACTATGGTGAAAATCCCAAGAAGTGTAGTCCTCATCATTAATATCATAATTAACTAAACGTAAGGTATCCTCTTTATTACCTTCTATAGTCCGATAATAAACTTTACTTATTTTTATTTTATATTGATATTGCAAGGGTATTGGCATTCCCATTAGTCCTCCTGTATTATATTTTTAGCATATAACATTACTAATCCTCTAGTTGTGCTAGAGTTCAGTAAATCTGCACCTGCTAATTGATATATTAGTCTATGCTCTCTATCTGTAAATTCCGATAGATCTAAAGAGTCATTTATTTTATACTCTAAGTCCATAGCTTCTTTCTCATTTACTCCTGCTAAATCATATATATTCATATTATCTCCTATTAAGGCTATGCCTAGCCTAAAAGACGACTAGGCATGCCAATTTGTTTATTGTTTGATTGAATCAATAAATTTCTTAAGAACTTCTAATTCTTTCTTAAGATTATTTATTTCTATTTTATCTTGATTGTTGGCTATCCATTCTTTAAATGGTTTATATTTTGGATTGCCTAAAGCTATTTGTTCTTCAACATATCGCTTTCTTTCTTCTTGTGTTTTAGTTTCCATATATGATTTATATGACATATTTGTCTCCTTTCTGACAAAGTTTGTTTTTGCTCGCAACAACGAACTTTGAGTATATTTTATTCCTAAGTTTAAGTATTGGATCTGCTGGGCAGAAAAACTCATACTCAGTAAGATAATAATTTATCTCATTATCTATACATTCTTCTATTTTTGATTGTATATTATAGTTCATATCATCTCCTTTACATTATACTTAATATACCTAGCACTAAAGCTAGGTACATCAAATTACTTACTAGATTTATCATCTGATAGTATGGATTTCCACATCTTATAAGAGAATACACCACCTATAATCCACCCAATTATCATTAAAGTTAACCATACACCTAATAGTGTTAACACGATTGTACTTAACATATTTATCTCCTTTTTATTGGTTATTAATTATTTTAAAATATCCACCTATATTTAACTCTAAATGGATATTATTTTCCCAAGCTCTAATTTCATGGATTATATTTTCGAACTGGGATTGAGTTACTTTTATCTTATCTTTAATCTGATTATCATAACAATCCTTAGGATAACTAATAGGCTTATTACAATAACAGTATTCATTACATACATTATTCATATATATCCTTTCTGTGCTTACTTACTGATATGGGTAAATATAGCACTTATTTGTATGTCCTACTGTATTACAGCAATCAACTATTACAGTAATATCAACAGGTTATATCAATATCAGCAATCAATTAATCAAACGATTTCGCCGAAAGTTAATTGACTACTGATATTATAATCAACAATGATTATATTTCATCGTCGCCAGACTGATGGAATCTAATCACCAACAAAAAAAGTCAGCTATGCTGACAATTAACGACATAAAGACAATTGCCAATAGCAATTGACAGGGTTTTAAAGTCACCCTTGCATAATATCGACAACAGTCGATAGTGCAAATAGGGGGGTTTTATACAGATACCTTCAGATATAGCCTTTAATGGGCCATAGGGGGGGTTTATTTTAACATTCCCTACAAATGTGGGGGTTTAACAAGGAGAAACTAATATGGCAATTCCATATATGGCAGGATCAGCAGGAATGAAAATGCTAAGAACACTTTACAAAGGTAAAGTTAAGCTAAAAAAAGGCACAAAAAAAACTGCTGATTATTTAGGAAAAAAAGGACACGCAAAAACTAGCTCATTTGTTAGTGGTGTCGGCAAAAAATCACAAGCAGGATACAGAAAAGCTAAAAGTCTAGCTAGAGAATATCCAAAATCTGCAGCAGCATTAACTGGTGCGATTGCTTGGGATATGTTTGATGACGAATAATGGCTAAACAGAAGTTCATACACTATGTACCCAGACCAAAACCCAAAAAACGACCTGGAGTACACAAGAAAAGTAAGAACAAATCTGAAAAACGTAGCTTTAAAAAATATAATAGGCAAGGAAGATGAAAAAATATCCTTTAGGAATGGGCTTAATGATGCCAATGTTTAAATTAGACCCAAAAAAAAAACTTGAAAAAGCAAAAAAACTTAGTAAAAACTTAAAAGATCCTAAGTTTAGAAAAACTGCTAAAATCAAAGATTACTTTTATAACATATAATGGCTAAAAAAGGACTATACGCAAACATTCACGCAAAACGAGCTAGAATCAAAGCTGGCTCAGGAGAAAGAATGCGTAAAAAAGGGCAGAAGGGTAGACCAACTACAGCTCAATTTAGGAAAGCAGCTAAAACTGCTAAGAAAAGATAATGGCATCACCAGCTTGGCAAAGAAAAGAAGGTAAATCCAAATCAGGGGGTTTAAATCGAAAAGGGATTGCGTCTTATAGACGAGCTAATCCTGGATCTAAACTCTCAATGGCAGTTACTACAAAGCCATCAAAATTAAAAAAAGGATCAAAAGCTGCTAAACGTAGAGCTAGCTTTTGTGCTAGAATGAAAGGCATGAAACGTAAGCTCACATCAGCAAAAACAGCTAGAGATCCTAATTCTAGAATTAATAAATCATTAAGAAAGTGGAACTGTTAACATGGCAAAAAATAGATTAGAAAAATTAGCTGATGAATTAATGAGATTGTCGCCTGAAGAAGGCGAACAATTAGGTCTTATTATGAAATCTAGAATGATGCCTGAGATGGCTAAACAACAAGGATTATTACAACAACAAAATCCACAGATGGCACAAATGGGAAAAAGACCACAAGGAAATGTACCTATGCCAACATCTAGGGATGCAGCAATAAGAGGACTATTAAGATGAGACTTAAAACATATGGCTTTCTTGCTAAAACATACGCAAAGAAATACGCAGCTGATGCAACAGATGCAATGAAAACATTATCTGCTAAAACAAAAAAACACATAAGAAAACATAAACTAAAATATTCAGCAGGAGCAGGAGCTGCTTCTGGATATGCAGTTGCTAAAACAAACAAGGATAAATAATATGCCAATGGTTGGAAAGAAAAAATACCCTTATACTAAAAAGGGTAAAATGGCTGCTAAGAAAGCTGCTAAAAAAAAAGGAATGAAAGTTAAAAATAAATACTAATGAAAAAACCTAAACTAGGATCTGGGCAAAGATTTAAGCAACTTACTGCTAAACTAAAAAAACAAGGTGTCAAAGATCCTAAGGCTTTAGCAGCAGCTATTGGAAGAAAAAAATATGGCAAAGCTAAATTTCAAAAAATGGCTGCTAAAGGGAGAAAAAAATAATGGCAAAAAATAAAGAACTAGTACCTTATTCTAAAATAGAATCTGTTAAATCTAGAATAAGAGTTAGTGGTCAAAAATTAAAAAAAGCTGGTAAAAAATTTGCAGGTAAAGCAACAGCTGAACAAAAATTCTTAGGCAAAACTTTACCTAAATATATTGGTAAAGCAGCTAAGTTTGCTTTTAAAAATCCAATTACTTCAACTGCATTATTTTTTGTTCCTGATACTGTTAAATTTATGGGCAAACAAAAGGGAATTAATTTTAGTCCAACTAGACAATATGACAAAAAAGGAAGAAAATTTTTATAATGTCTGAAGAAAACAAAACAAATCATGGTGGTAAAAGACCTGGAGCTGGTAGACCTGTAGGATCTAAGAGTAAAATCTTGTGGAAATCTATGGAAGAAATGGCAGAAAAATATCAACATTCTCCTTTAGATTACCTATTAGCTGTGTTAAACAATCCTGCAAGTAGTCCTGAAAGAAAAATGTATGCAGCAGAAAAAGCTGCGCCATATGTTCATGCAAGACTTACTTCATCAAACACAAAAATGAGTATAGATGAACCAGTTAAAGTCAAAGTCGAATGGCAAAAAGACGAAAACCAAAGTAGTTGAAATACCATACAAACCAAGAGCTTATCAATTAGAAGTTCATAAACATAAAAAACGATTTAGTGTTTTAGTATGTCATAGACGATTTGGTAAATCAGTTTTATCAATTAACGAATTAATTAAAACTGCATGTGATAAACCTAGATCTTTGTGTGCATTTATAGCACCAACTTATAGACAAGGTAAATCAATTGCATGGGAATATTTAAAATATTATACTGCACCATTAATTAAAATTGGTGGAAGTAGAAATGAATCTGAATTAAGAATAGATCTATTTAATGGATCAAGAATACAAATCTTTGGAGCAGATAATCCAGATAGTATTCGAGGTATGGGATTTGATGCTGTCGTACTTGATGAGTATGCAATCATGGCTCCAAGAGTATGGACAGAAATCGTAAGACCAGCTGTTGCTGATAAATTAGGATGGGTTTTATTTATCGGTACACCTATGGGTCATAATCAATTCTGGGAAGTTTATGATTATGCTTTAAGAGGTCGTGATGATTGGTATGCTAAGTTATATCGAGCATCAGATACAAAAGTTATTCCAGACGAAGAACTTGAAGAAGCTCGTCTAATTATGACACCTGAGCAGTACGAACAAGAATTTGAATGTTCATTTACTGCTGCTGTTAGTGGAAGTTATTATGGAAGATTAATAACTAAAGCTGACAAAGATGGTAGAATAACTGATGTACCAGTAGACGACAATGTAGGTGTAGAAACATGGTGGGATTTGGGTATAGGCGACTCTACAGCAATATGGTTTGCTCAAAGAGTAGGGGAAGAAATACATCTTATTGACTACTACGAAACTTCTGGTGAATCTCTTGCTCATTATGCTGATGTATTAGCTGATAAAGGATATGCCTATTCATCTCATATCGCACCTCATGATATTATGGCTAGAGAACTAGGAACTGGTAAATCTAGACTTGAAGTTGCTAACGAACTTGGTATAGATTTTGATATAGCTCCTAAATTAGAAGTTGATCATGGTATTGAATCTGTTAGAAATGCATTGCCTTATTGTTACTTTGATAGAGAAAAATGCAAACAAGGTTTAGATGCTTTAAGACAATATAGAAAACAATGGGATGAGAAAAACCAAATTTTTAAAAATAAACCTCTCCACGATTGGTGTTCACATGCAGCTGATGCTTTCAGATATGGATGTGTTGCAGAACCATTAGATACGTCTGATTGGGATAGACCAGTTAATGTGGATACAAAATATGTAGTATGAAATCAAAAGAAGAAATATTAAGAGTACTAGCTAACGAAATACATTCAGCATCAGGTTATATTGGTGGTGAGCTTGTTGCTAGAAGAAAGAAATCATTAGAATATTATTTAGGAATGCCTCTTGGTAATGAACAAGAAGGTAGATCACAAGTAATATCCAATGATGTCCTGGACACAGTAGAAAGTTTAATGCCTTCTTTAATGAAAATTTTTACTGCTGGTGAAAATGTATTTGAATGTGAAGGTGTTGGGCCTGAAGATGAGGAAATGGCTAGACAATGTTCTGACTATCTTAACCATATTTTCTATAAAGAGAATAATGGTTTTATAGCTTTATATTCTGCATTCAAAGATGCCTTAATCCAAAAGAATGGTATATTAAAAGTATTTTGGGATAACTCACAAAAAACTGAAAGAGAAGAATATACAAGATTAACTGATGATGAGTTTAATGATCTTGTAGATAATGCTGAAGTTAAAGTATCAGCTCATACAGAATATGAAGAACCTATTACTGATGATCGTGGTAAAGAAATAGATAAAGTTAAACTACATGATGTAGTTATTCATAGAACTAAACTATATGGTAAAGTTACTATAGAACCAGTACCACCTGAAGAATTTTTAATTGAAAGAAGATGTAAGTCTATTGAAACTGCAAATTTTATTTGCCATAGAACTCAAAAGACTAAAACAGAATTAGTTGAAATGGGTTATGATAAAGAGCTAGTTGATTCATTACCTACTGGTGATACTGATTATTATACAGAAGATAAATTCGTAAGACATCAAAATGTAGATTTCTCACATGGTCAAACAGATGGAGATGAATCTACTCAAGATGTATTAATCCATGAATCTTATATTCGAATGGATGTAGATGGTGATGGTAAAGCTGAGTTATTAAAAATTACTACAGCTGGTGAAGCTACTAAACTTTTAGATATTGAAGAAGTAGATAACATGCCTTTTATATCTATGACTCCAGTTATCATGCCTCATAGATTTCATGGTAGATCTATTGCAGAATTAGTAGAAGATATACAATTAATTAAATCTACTGTTATGAGACAAATGTTAGATAATATGTATCTAACAAATAATAACAGAGTAGCAATCCAAGATGGTCAAGTAGCTATGGATGATCTATTAACAAATAGACCAGGAGGAATTGTTAGAACTAAACAACCACCACAAAATGTAATGATGCCTATTCAGGCACAACCTATTACAGATCAAGCTAGTGGTATGTTAGGATATTTAGATGCTGTTAAAGAATCTAGAACTGGTGTAAGTAAAACTGCACAAGGATTAAATCCAGATTCATTAAATAATAAAACAGCTACTGGTATGAACCAAGTGTTAACTCAATCTCAAATGAGAATGGAGTTAATTGCTAGAATCTTTGCTGAAACAGGTGTAAGAGATTTAGGTTTAAAATTATTTGAACTTATTTGTAAATACCAACAAAAAGAAAAGATTGTTAGAATAAGAGGTAAATATATCCCTATGCGACCATATGAATGGAAGGATAGGGTTAATGTTACTGTAAGAGTAGGATTAGGTACTGGATCAAAAGAACAACAATTGATCTTAATTAATGCTATTCTTGAAAGACAAATGCAGGCTATAAACTTACAACAAAATGTTTATGGCCCTATGGTTAATTTAAGAAACATTTATAACTCATTAAAGAAACTTGTAGAAAATGCAGGTTTAAGTAGTATTGAGCCTTTCTTTATGGATCCAGAAGTAGGTGCAGCTCAAATGCCACCACTTCCTCCTAAACCACCAACAGAGTTTGAAAAGGTTACATTAGCTCAAGTACAAGGTGAAAACCAAAGAGCTGTAATGAAAAACAATGTTGAGATGAAACGTATTGAAGCTCAGATGAGACAACAATTATTAGATTTTGAGTTGAAAATTAAAGATCTTGAGTTAAAGTATGGAACTAAAATTGATGAACTAGAATTAAAACGAAGATCAATGTTAGAACAAGCAGATCTTAATAAGTCTGGTGATTTAATGAAAGAGATAGTGAAAGGTCAAGGTCAATTCTTTAATGGACAAGGAAACACAGATCAGGCAGGGCAAGAGGGCAGAACAACTTCTGAACGATCCCCTACTGAAGACAGCATTTGAAGATCTCCTAGAAATATATAAACAGGAAATCTTTAATACAAAATTCGCTGAAAATGAAAAACGTACTCACCTTTGGGTAGCCTACAATCTTGTAGAAAAAATCAGAGGTCATTTACTTAGTGTCATGGAAAGCGGAAAACTAACTCAACAAGAGTTAGATCAATTAAATAAAAGACGTTAAGCTAACGCAACGTCAAATTCGTCAACCAACTATAAAGGAACGATATGTCAGAAACACAAAACCTAGAAGGTGCTGCTGAAAAAATCTCAGGATTATTGAATCCACAAGATCAACAAGAAACTGAAATTAAAAAAGTAGAGCCATCAGAATCTGAACCTGAGCAACAGGAAGTTCAAGAAAGTCAAGCTGAGTCTGAAGCAACTAATGAACAAGAATCTGAAAATACTGAGGTCACAGAAGAACAACAAACAGAATTAGAGGAACCAAATCTCCACCAATTAAAAGTTAATGGTCAAGAGATAGAGGTTAGCCTTGATGAGCTGAAAGCTGGTTATTCTAGAGACTCAGATTATAGACAAAAAACTCATTCTTTAAGTCAAGAAAGAAAATCTCTTGAAGAACAAAAGAATAGTTTGCGTCAATCTTATGAAACAAGACTCAAAGAACTTAACGATACAATTGCTACTGCTGATGAATTTATCAGACAACAACAAGGTGGTCAAGATCTTCAAAAATTATTTGATGAAGATCCAGTTGCAGCAGCTCGTTTAGAATTTCAATTACGTCAACAATCTGAAAAGATTGAAGAAATGAAATCTAAAGCAAGAGAAGCTCAACATAAACAATACAATGATTTCCTTGAAACACAAAAAGAATTAGCAGCACAAAAGATACCTGAGTTTGCAGATCCAAGTAAAGCTGATACATTTAAAATTAATATGCGTAATACATTACGAGATTATGGTTTTAATGATCAAGAGATTGGATCACTTGCAGATCACAGATTTCTAATGGTCGCAAAGGATGCTATGGGCTATAAGTCATTACAAAATAAAAAACCTATAGTTCAAAAGAAAGTAGCCAATGCACCAAAAGTTGTTAAATCAGGTGTTGCTAAGCAAAACGTTAGTTCAGGTCGAGAAGTAATAAGAAATAAAATAAACAAGCTAAGAAAATCTGGAAGCATCAATGATGCTAAAAGTGCTTTGCTTGATATTATTAATCTTAAATCTCAACAAAGGAAATAACAAATGGCACAACCAACAAATACATTTGATACTTATGATAGTGTAGGTGAAAGAGAAGATCTTTCTGACGTTATCTATAGTATCTCCCCAACAGATACGCCATTCATTAGCTCAGCAGCAAAAACAAAAGCTACTGCAGTTTTACACGAATGGCAAACAGATGCTTTAGCAGCAGCTGCTACTGACAATGCTGTAATCGAAGGTGATGAAGCAACTGTAGATGCTCTTACTGCAACTACTAGATTATCTAACTCTGCTCAAATTATGGACAAAGTTATCACTATATCTGGTACACAAGAAGCAGTAGACAAAGCAGGTAGAGCTTCTGAATTAGCTTACCAAATTGCTAAAAAAGCAAAAGAACTAAAAAGAGATATGGAAGCAACTGTAACTTCTAACATTGCTGAAGTAACTGGTGGTTCTGGTACAGCTAGAAAAATGGGTACATTAGGTTCATGGGTTATCACTAATGATGACTTTGCATCTGATGGTGCATCAGGAACTGGTGTAGGTAATACTGCTAGAACTGATGGAACTCAAAGAGCTTTCACAGAAGCACAATTAAAATCTGTAATTAAATCAGTATGGAATGCTGGTGGTGATCCAACTATGATTATGGTTGGCCCATTCAACAAACAAAAGTTATCAGGATTTACTGGTAACAGTACTAGATTTGATGCAGGTGCTGATGCTACTTTATACACATCAGTAGACGTATATGCATCTGACTTCGGTCAATTGCAAGTAGTACCTAACAGATTCTCTAGAGATAGAGATGCTTGGGTTCTAGATATGAACTACTGGGGTATTGCGTTCTTGAGAGATTTCACTATGCATGAACTTGCAAAAACTGGTGATACTGAAAAGAGACAGCTTTTAGTAGAAGCAACTCTTGAGTCAAGAAACGAAGGTGCGTCAGGCTTAATTGCTGACTTAACTACTTCATAATAAATATAACTGTTTGGGGGAGTAACCTATAAATCTGCTCCCCCAGCAGATTCTAACAATGAAGATCTGAGAGAAGGTTAAGGTCGGAACATTTAAGGAATAACATGAGAACATTAAACGATTACTTTATTACATCAACAATCGCAGACGTAAGTACTGCATCTTCAACATTCGTTGCAGTACCAGACAATGGAAAAATTATTAAAATTTTTACAGCTTTACAAGGAGCTATATCTGTAGATGATGCAGGAATAAGTTTTGAAATCGGTGGAACTGCAATTACTAATGGTGGTATTACTATTGCTAATTCAGGTTCAGCAGCAGGTGATGTAGATTCATCTGAGCCAACTGCTAATAACGACATTAATGAAGGACAAGCTATCGAAATGATAACTGATGGTGCTTCAACTGGAACTGCAAAAGCTGTAGTTACATTCGTTATAAGAAGATAATTAATTTGGGGATGGCAACATCCCCATAACACTTAGGAGAAATTTATGCACATTGCTATGAGACCTGTTTCAACACAAAAAGTTAATTCTGCAGGTACATCAGCTCAATCAGCAGCATTTAGTCCTAACATTGAATATGTTAGAATTATTCCAGATGCAGATTGTCATATTGAGTTTGGTGTAAATCCAACAGCTACTACTTCTAAAATTTTTATGGAGTCTAAAACTTATGAATATTTTAAAGTTTCGCCTGGCGAAAAAGTAGCAGTAATAGGAACTGTCAATTTATACGTAACTGAATTATCAGAATAATGGGAAAAGTTAGATCTGTAGAATATGATGGTGGTATAAAGACTCGATATATCCAAGAGTCTGATGGTAAATTAACTATCAATAATCAACAAGATGTAAATCCTTTATTAAAAAGAAATAAAGAACTTTACAATAATGATGATGGTTATTTAACTAAAGCGAAAGAAATGAAACGAGTAGCTAGTATTCCTCCATTAGTTTTGCAGATCTGGGCTAAAGAGTATAATGGTAGTAACAATTGGTTTGGATTACCAAAAGATATTCAAAGACAAATAATGAGAAGAAAACTAAACTCTAGTGAGTTTAGATATTTTAGAACAGCATCAGGAAATTTATAATGGCTATTTCAACATACGCAGAATTAAAAACATCTATAGCTAATTGGCTTAATAGATCAGATCTTACATCAGAAATATCTGGTGATTTTATTAAACTTACTGAAGCTGATTTTAATGCTAAATTAAGAATTAGACAAATGGAACAGATTGATACATTAACTATCAATGCTGAAACTGTAAGTGTACCATCTGGTTTTATTGCAGTTAGATCTTTATATTTATTAGTATCAAGTACTAAATATCCATTAGAATATATTACTCCAGGCAATATGTTTGAAATAAGAGGTGGATCAAGAACTGGTAGACCTAGATCTTATACAATAGAATCTGATAATGGTACTGAACAATTTAGATTTGGGCCAGCACCTGATACATCTTATACAGGTTATTTATCGTATTATAAAAACATCACAACTCTTAGTGATTCTAATACATCAAATTATATTTTAGCTAATCATCCAGCTATATATTTATATGGATCTTTATACCATGCATCTAACTTTCTTGGTGGAATAGAACCTAACCAAGCACAAAATTGGTTAGCTATGTATTCATCAGCATTAGAAAGATGTGAAAATAATGACAGACAAGATTCTTATGGTGGTGCACCTGTTCAACAAAGAACAGATGTTCAAACTGATTTATCATTTTATAGGAATAGATAATGCAAATACCTTTTGGAGAATGGCTACCTGATCAACCTGAACATATGAATCCAGGAGCCAATGTAGCAACTAATGTTTATTATGCTCTTAACTCTTATAAGAGATTTCCTTCTTTAGTAAATTATTCTACTAATGATATTAGCACAGACTCAAGAGGAGCTGGATCTTTTAGAGATAATTCTAATAATGTTTATAACTTTGTAGCTACTAATACTAATATTTATGAATTAGATGGTGGTGTATTTACTTCTAGAAAAGGATCTTTAACTGGAGCTAATGATGACTTTTTTACATTTACTCAATTTGGTAATTATGTAATAGCATCTAATGGTATTAATCCCCCACAATATTATTTGATGGGAACATCAACTAACTTTGCAGATTTATCTAGTATTGTAACTAGTGGAACATTACCAACATTTAGAGTTTCTGGAGTTATTAGAGATTTTTTAGTTACTGGTAACCATACTAATAATACTAATAGAATACAATGGTCTGGTATTAATGATATTGGAACATGGTCATCTGGAACTAAACAATCAGATTTACAAGATCTTCCAGGATCTGGTGGACAAATAGTACACATAACTTCTGGAGAGATTGGTTATGTATTTAGACAAAACCAAATAATTCGTATGGACTATGTTGGTGGAGCTACTGTATTTAGATTATCAGTTATCTCACCAAATAGAGGATCTGTATATGGAAGAACAGTTTGCCAAGATAATAGACGAGTATTCTTTTATGCAGATGATGGATTCTTTGAAATTAATGGTGATACTGTAGTTTCTATTGGAGCTGAAAAAGTTAATAGATTTTTTGATGCAGATTTAAATAAAGCATTTACAGATAGAATCTGTGCTGCTGTAGATCCATTTAACCAGTTAGCTTTATGGTTGTACCCTAGCTCAAATAATGCTTCCAATACTACTGGAATATGCGATAGAATACTGATTTATAATTATGCTACTAAAAAATGGTCTTTAGCTAATGCTAATGCTAGTACTATTTTTAGTCAATTTGTAGGAGCATACACAGTAGAACTAATGGATATTATATCTCAAAACTTAGAAGATATTAATATTGCATTAGATACAGATTTTTGGAATGGTGGACAACTATTACTTGGTGCAATAGATAGTAATTACAAAGCTGCTATTTTTTCAGGTACTGCAAATCAAGGAGAAATAGAAACATCTGAAGTAGAACTATATCCAGGATTTAGAAGTAATATACAATCTATTAGACCAATAGTAGATGCACAAGCTACAGTTACTATTAAAACTAGAGATAGATTAGCTGATAGTGTTGTTGAGTCTAGTGAAATATCTATGAACTCAACTGGTATCAATCCAGTAAGACAATCTGGAAGATATGTTAAAATTAATGTTAAAACACCTAGTGGTGTAGCTTGGTCAGATGCTCAGGGCATTGACCTAATTGCATCAAGAGGAGGATTAAGATGACAGATAAAACAGACGTTGATAACGTAAGATATAGTTTTGAAACTCAAGAGTTTTTTCAAAGACAAATTGAAGAAGCTATAAACACACTTATTAATGAAAAGAATCAAGAAAACAATAAAGCATATGCTTGGTTTATGGGAGATTAAATGGCAGGTATAAAAGACTATTCAACAACTAATGCAAACAATACAGATCTAAATGGTATAAGTGTTGCAGAAGGAATGTTACCTTCTCA
>Ga0222719_10003086_pt1 | contig 14922 bp, 19 predicted proteins | sample C33_34DmetaG_FD_165039 | JGI IMG/M metagenome (GOLD analysis project Ga0222719, IMG submission 165039) | Estuarine water microbial communities from San Francisco Bay, California, United States - C33_34D | ecosystem: Environmental > Aquatic > Marine > Unclassified | place: USA: California...
TCAGCATATCTACTGATTGTTCTTGATGCTAAAGTTGATCCTTTATCTTCTTGGAATTCGTGAAATCTCATGATAACCGTATTTATGCGGCACAGGCCTCACACCTGCACTGCTTACAGACCTCTATTGGGTACTCCATGTATCCGTCTGTGGGATAATGCTGTTCTTTCCTTGTGCAAGTCTTGCCACAATGGCTGTCGCAACCACAGTTTGTACACTTAATTGGATCTGTCAATATTAATGGTTCCATTATCTCTTCACCGCTGGTCCACCAAACAGGCTGACACCTTTCAATGCGTGTGCGCCTTTGGCAGTGCCGTTGGGATTCTTGGGTTGTGTTATCTTTGGTAATCTTGGTGCCCTCGTACCTGACTTACCAGGTGATCCTTTGTAGGCTTTCGTGAACCTGTCCTTGCCAATGGCTATGTGCGGTGATACAACACTGGCTATGTTGCCAGCACTGGTGGCTCCTGCTGTCGCCTGCTCTTGTATTCTGTGTATGATTATTTCGTTTATTTTCATCGTATATATTTATTTAACATTCCACGGTGCACTAAAGATGCAAACAGTTTCGAAATTTGAAAGGCAGGTATTTTTTTTCCGCTGTCTTTAAGTATTTCTGCCGCTTGTTCGCGTGATAATCCATTGTAAATTAATTTTTGCTTATCTGGGAATTTAACTAAAAAATCCTCTAACCATGGCAGTTCGTCTTTGTTTAGATTTTCATCTTCGGCAAAACTTGGATCAAACATAACAACACCATCTCTTATTTTTAAAGGCAATCTAAGTACACCACTGCCACCATAGCTGTACTTCATTGATTTTTTGCCAGTCCACTCATCGTTCCAAAGGTACATGAAAGGAAAGGGATATGCAGGTTCAAGTTCTTTGTTGCCAACAATTTTTCCTATACCTTTATACTCATGGGGTATCATTTTTATGATCGATTCCCACAGTTTCTCACCTTTATTCTTGAATATTTGTATGTAGTCTATTGGCAACAAAAAAATATGACGTAAGTCTATCAAGGTTGATTTTGACATAAACCCGTTGGTATAGTTGCTGTCATCGTTTTCCACTTGTAATGATATTTCATTTTTCCCCAATAACACTGACTCATCTAGCACATAAAGTTTAAAATTTTTTGGTACACGTCGTTTATCATAAGCGTCAACATAGTTACTAATTATTTTGTTTGTTTTTGCTAAAAGGTTCGTTTCTATTTTTTTTCTAAAAATAATTTTTTGTGTAGGTTTGAGAGTCATTAATATTTTAAAAGCATTGTCATGGTTCTCTAACTCAAACAATTTAATCATATTATCTACAACCTTTAAATCCTCTTTTGGATCATTTACATCTACATTGTCTACTGGCGGGGAGTAATGGGAGTATTCTAAGTTGCTTGGAATTTTTGGCAGTGCTGGATTGTTGTCTAACTCGATGCGATCGATAAGCCTATCGTCTAAGAAAATATTAACTTTCGGATTTTTCTTGTATTTGTCAACAATGAATCCAGCACCTAACACATATTGCATGTGTGTAATTATTATTTCTTTTTACGTCCGCTCTTCATGTTGGCACACCAGTGGTACATCTTGGCCTTCTCGCCTGATGCTTTCTTCGCCTTGCTTCTTAAACTTGTGACAGAGCCTTTACAACTGGCACCTGCACGTTTCACACGTCCTGGCCTACTCTTGCCCTTCTTCTTGCCGTCTGCGAAGTTCTCACGGAATTCCTTCCAATCAAGTTTGAGTTTCTTGACGTTCATGTACTCGCCGCCTACAGGCACATCTTTTGTGGCGTTCTGTTTTGTTACTATGCCAACACCTGCGGCTTCTTCATTTTTGCTCTTGTTGTAACTTGCCCAAGCAACTGCGTATGGATTATCCACTTTGCCCTTTAGTGCTTTGACCTGTTTCTCTCTGCCCGGAGGTGCTTTCTCATTGGCCTTGTTGTTGCCTTTGTTCTTGAAATCAAACCTGTTGTTTGGACCTGTTCCGGGTCTGTGTATGAGACCCATTGTGTCTGCCGTGTGTGGCATGATTATGAATTCTCGTATCTTCATTTCTTCTTCCTGCCCGCACAGTGAGCCTTCTGTGAGAAACCCTTGGGGTTGCTACAGTTGATACTCTTCTTGTATTCCTTGCTCCATCCTTCTACCCTGTATGGGTACGCCATCATTGAATGGTATCCCATCCTTGATCTGCCTTTGGCCTGTTTCTCGTATCGTTTTAGGAATTGGTTTACGTCTGGATGTACGTATTTTGTGGCCAGTATCTCTTTAATTCTCATTAATGTCTACAGAACCGTGTCTGGCATCTTTCGTGGGATTGCCATCTTTCAAGATTCTCGCCCATGTTGTCATGTTTATCGTGCAGTTCTTGACCTGCTCTACAGTGTCATCGTCTTGTGTGATCTCGTCTATGCCCTGTGCTTTTGATTCTATGTTACACTGTGGTGGTATGGTGAAACCAAAGTTGGAAGCCGCTGAATACAGAACTCCGTGTATGTGTTGGAATCCATCTCCGCCACCTGAAACTAGTGTACCAAAAACTTTGTTGTAGAAAGGTTGATGCTTGTTGTCTTTTGCCCAACTGTATATCACATCTAATCTTTCAAGCATGGCCTGTATGTGACAACTGTGATTGCCCCACCAAATAGGTGTTGCGAATATAACGCCATCCACGTCAAACATTTTCATTATGTGTGGTTTCAACTCGTCGTTCACATCTGCAGTCGAACCTTCGTAGTTCAATTCACGCATTGTGATTATCTCACATTCGTGTCCTAGTTTTTCAAAGGCCAACTGTGCCATCTTACAGACTGAAAATGTGTTTGACTCTGCATCTGCTTTTAGACTGCCATTGAATATCAAGAATTTCATTCTGCGGCCCTCATTGTTATCACACCACAAGAGAGTCTGTCACCTGCGTTGCCTGTCTTCAAACTCTCTGCGTCTCCACCCTTGCCTAGATCGTCCTCGTCTGAGTGTACAACGAAACCTCTGCCGATCACTGATCTGTCACCTAGTAGGTCGACTCTCTTGGCTTGAATTGTGAACTTGGCAGTGCCTGTTTCATCCGCTGTTATATTACCAAGATCTCCAACGTGGCCTTCATCGATGTCACCGTGATCAACTCCGTCTGGGTTGTAGTGTCCGCCCATTGATTTACAGCCATCACTCATGTCTCCGAACTCGTGTATGTGGAATCCGTGTTCTCCTGGTGTCAGTCCTGTTATGGTACCCTTTACTAGTGTTGGTGTTCCTGGTGCTTGTATAAGCAGGATAGACCCCTTAACAGAGTCAGAATGCTCCAATATGCACTGTGCCACTGTGGTCTCCTGTGCTTCGGTAATTGAGTTTACCTTGCCACAACTACACTCTTTGGCCTTGGTCCTAGGACAACTTGTCTCTGTGAATTCTTGTGCTCGCATAGTGCTATTTATTTGTATATCCAACCATAAAGGAAAGGGTCTACTTCGTTCAGTTGTAGCGTCCTATGACTGTCCTGTTCTGTGATTTCTGCTGTCAATTGCTCGTGTAATGATTGATCGTATTCGACTTCGGAATATTTCTTCATGAGATATTGTATTTTCTTTCGGAAATTCATAGCAAAATGTACCGATACTGGAAATTTGGTTAATTTTTCGATGTTTTCTATGTACGTTCTCCTGTGCTCTGTAGGCACTGCACTTTCAGACATGCATTTTGGACTAGTAAGAATACTAATGTTTATGTTTTTCGAAAATTTTTCCATCCAAGTGCATGTCTCGTAAAGTTTGTGGGAAGTTAGATTACTGGCAACTAGATTGAATTGTAGAAAGTTGGCGTGCTCACTGACAAACCTTACGTTCTCTGTAAATTCCTCCAGTCCTAAGGGATAACGCACATAAGTGCCAAGTTTTCCTACTGAATCACATGAACACACAATGGTGAGATTTTTGAATTTTTTTATTATATTTTTCCATGGCTCGGGGAGTCTTTTCAAATTGGTGTTTATTGTGACTTCACATAACGGATTAACAAGGAAGAGCTCCTCGAGAAACACCAGGTATCCTTTAATGTAAGTAGGTTCACCCCCCGCAAAGTAAACTTTCTTAAGTTTTTTTTTATCAACGTTGTTTAAGTAATTCTTATTAGATGTGTTGATAGGCCAGGATATTTTTTTTTCTTTTTGCCACAGTGTACTCGAAGCAGGACCACAGGTTTTGCATTTTAGGTTACAAGTTGGATCGTATCTGATGTCAATGAATTGCAAAACAGGTTCATCAACAACCGGTTCTCCAAATTTCTTAAGCCAGTCCACCGTCTCATGCATTCTCGGACTGTATCCTGATTCTTTTTCTTTGAGATAACAATTACCACATGCCCTGGGTTTGATTCCTTCTATCATTTCTTGTCGTATCATAGCCATGGTCTCATTCTTTTGTAGACTATCGCCTTGGCAACAAGGAGCAACAGCACCTGATATCTTTTTGTACTCGTGTACCCATGGGAGTACGCAGATCGCAGGATTTTTTTTAGTATCAAAGACAGACATACAGGTATTTAATGTGTTGAAAAAAATGTTTTATTTTTATTTCTTGGGCATTGGGTTTTCACCAGTGAGTCTTGGCTGTGCGAACCACAGTTTGAACCACTCGTCTGTGCCCGGTCGGATGTTGTGTTTCTTTTGATATTGTGATTTCTGGGTACCAACGTATGATAGGTTTTCGCCCATGGATTGGTCCTGTTGCGGTTTGTCTATGCCCGCTAACTTCTTTATCCTCTCTAGTTCGTCCACTAGATTGTCCAATCCTTCAATTGTTGTTTTGTGGGTTTGTGTGCTTTGACTTTCTCTACTTTGCCGCCTTTTGCCAGGAACTTCTTCATCTTCTCGTCAAGTTCTCTCTGTAGTTCTTGTGGCGTTTTCTCTATCTCGCCTGCTTTGTATGGTCTATTGATCCCGCTGAACTTTGGCATAGTCCTCCAGTCCTTTCTGTACTTTGGTTAATGAATCTCTGTTTGCTTGGTATAGTATTCCGTATCCACCAGCGGCCTGCCATTTCTGTATGTTGATTGGCCTGTCGTCAATCAGGATGTTTGGCGTGCCTGTTCCTTTGTTCTTGGCGTAAGTTTCTTTCCTACCTGTGACCACTATCTCGTCTGGTTGTTCTATGTTGTTTGCGATCCACACTTTCTTGTATTTGGCTGAATTCTCATGATCACCCCTCAATGGTGATGTGTTTATTGAGAACTTGCCACCTGTAAATTTCTTCACCATGTCTATCAGTGCATCTGCTGTTGGGAATTTTGGTAACACTGCGAAGAAGTCCGTGCCCGTGATCCTGTCTATGACCTCTTTCTTGAGATCCTTGGTCTTGTCATTGGTCAGTTGTTTCCAGTGTTCAACCCCATAGAGGAATTCAACACCACCAAAGAAGTCTGCCAGCACTCCATCCATGTCAAGATATACTATTGGCTTTGTATCTGTCATATCTTCATTATACAACTTCTTGTTGTTCTCGTCAACCTGTTTACCAAACTGGTCCTGTATCTTGTCGTAGAGCACTTTACCTTTGTCTCCGCCTATTATGATCTTACTGAATTCGTGTTCCTGTCCCTTCATTGCCAGTTCCCTGGCCTTTGATGCACTGACTCCCGTGACGTCATCGGCATCTGGATCTCTCTGTCCTGCACTGACAACATCAATGCTATCAAATGTGTATTCTATGTTACCAGCCTTGGTTGGTTTCCCATTGTACTGGTTCAGTAGATTTTTAAATTGCATGACTCTGTCGTCGCCCGCCACCATTATGACTTTGGTTCTGCCTTCCTGCTCAAGCACCTTCATCACTTTGATAATGGTGTTTGCTCTGATGTCACCAAATGATAACTTTGGGTCTGACTGGAAGTGTTGCCTAAGGTATGATAGTTTGGTTGTGAAATCTATGGGATCTTTCGCTGTGCCATCCGTGTGTGAAAGGAATATGTAGGCCTTGCCATTCACCTTGTCAGCGACCTGCTGAACTTTGTTGATTAATTTCTCATGTCCTATTGTGGGAGGATTGAATCGGCCAAAGGCAAAGACTGCAGTTGAACGATCGTCCTCCTTAAGAAACAGTTCCCTTAGGTGCATCGTATTCGCCTTGTTTTATGTTTTCTAGTTCTCTGTCTGATATGACTCTCGCAACCTGTTCTCTGGTCTCCTTTGGAAACATGTTGCTGACATCATCCTGTGTTGATCCGAATTCTTTGACGTATTCTTTCGCGGCATCATCCACTAGGTACATCCACAGTTTCTGTGCCTTGTCGTGATCATACACGTTCTTGGCCAGTTTTCTCCTGATGTTGGATATGATGGGCATGAAACGCCTACGATAAAGGTCCTCGTTGTTCATGATGTAGGTATCCAGCTCATTGACCGCGTCCGAGTCTATGTTCTCTGAAATGAATTGTGATGCTCTCATACAAGCATATTTATTAGTAAAGGTTCTCCAAAAGCCACATGTAGAAAGGCGATGTGAAATGTAAACGCCATTCTCCGTTGTGCCCCATCTGTGTAACGTTCTTTGACGTCTTTGGCAGTTCATTGCCAGATTCACGTTGCTGTGTGGCCCAAGGTTCAGGATATTGAGGTGTATACACACCTTCATAAACCAGTGGACCTATGTCTATCTCGTCTATTTCTATGCTCTTGATGTGTAATAGTTGGTCCTTCAATATGTCGCCGTTTTCATTGATTATGGTTTGCTTATTACTTTTTCCTGATCTATTGATGAGCAGACTATAGTCTTTATTCTCCTCCAACTCAGACTCAAACTCTATTATATCAGGATTATTTTCCGTGCCAGTGATTTCTCCCTTGAAATGACTCACGTCGCCAACCAAGATATCCGCATGCGGTGGTCGGTCCCACATGGTGGCGTATAGTTCTAGTTTAAACTTTAGTTTTTCGGTTGCCATTCGAACTCCAATCCGGCTGTTCTGCCTGTGTACGGTATATTTACGTCATCCCTGAACAGTTCAATGAATAATTGGGTACCCGGAACCTGTACTTTCATGTACTTGTCAGTGCGTTCCAGCACCTCCGCTTCCTTGGTCCTGTCGTTGTTAGTGCATGTTATTGTTATTGTTTCCATTTGTACATCCTTTCAAATTTCTCTGTGATCTCTATCCTACGTCCACCCTGTGCCTCGAACTCGTCTATGAATCTGTCTATGAGGTTCGCCGCCAATCTCCTGTACTCTGGTAGTGCGTCTTTTATCAATTTCTTTACGGAGTCCTGGGATTCTGTCTCCACTATCGTTCCCACGGGCATATGGTCTATCCAACTGCCTGCACGGCACATGTCATTCTGTATCTTGTGCAGTTCGGGAGTGGGCATGAACGTAGACATCATCCTACGTGATTCATCTACCAGTATGCACATCAGTGTGCCAAAGTAATTCTCTTTGTATATCTCTTTTTGCATTATTTCTTTATTGGTACAAACATGTCTTTTTCTAGATTGTATACCAGTCCGTGTTTGGTTGCATTGTCTATGCTTGTGCCAAACAGGTTAGGCTTCATGTTGCCATCTTTGTCGAAACACTTGGGATTCTTCATCCATAAAAACTTACAACTGCCAGAGAACTTCTTGACCATCTTCACCGCCATCTCGACACCATCGTTGTTCGCCACACCTGACTTGTCCGTCCTGTACTCTGCTGTGAAGTTGAAACTGGCGTCCAGTTCCTCCTCGCCCGACTTGTTGTAGTAGAATCCTATGTTCTTCTCCTTGGTGCCCTGTGCGAGATCGCTGTTGATGTTGGTGTAGTTTATCGTTCCGTCTAGATTGACACTTTCGGCTACTTCCAAATCCATCGTTCCCGATGTTATGTGACTTGGAAGTGAGAACGACCAACCGAAAGTTGTGTGCGTATCTTTGTGTATTTCATACGCCAACCTGTAAGATTCTGTTTCTATATCTGAGAATGATTTGATCAGGCTACCATCCTCTGTGTTTATGTCCGTCTTGCCCTTGCTGTAGTCTAGGCTCAATACATTGTTGCCCAATTGGTATGCCACACCTATGTTGGCCGATGTGGTGTCATTGTTGTCACCAACAGCCAGCACACCCTCTGATGTGTTGCCCAACCAAGTCTCCTGTTCGCTCATGTATCCCACAGATGTCTTAAGTTTGAATTTGTCGTTTAGGTAGAAGTCCTTGCCCACGTTAAGCGAGTAGTCACTACCACCGTTAGCACCTGTGTAGAAACCAAAGTTGTAGTTCTTGGCGAGATCGTACTGCCCGCCCTGTGCGAATGAACCATACATCTGTTGGTGTGGCAGGAAAGTGTTCTTGTTGTCCACTAGCATCTCCACGTCTGAATATTTCCTGTTGTCCTGCACAGTGAAACTGTTGCCAAGATTCATGTAGTAGTCCCTGTCGAAGTCATCAAGCACCATTATGTTTAAGTCAGATAGTACCGTCTGCATAGTTCCTAAACCGGTTGCATATGTGTTGCTGATAGAAGATGTGCCACCATCAACTCTTCCTGTGGTAGGTATACCAACCGCACCTTGTGGTCTAGTTGCCTCGTCAAAGTCTACTATGCCCTGTCCGTGTATGTTCACGTCATAGCCTGTGATGTCCTTGTCCGCCGTTGTTGTGACCAGTTTGACTAAGTTCTCGCCTTTCATGTGTGGCCACATTTGGTGTAACACCGCCACCTGTGCTGTAACTATTGGTGCCGCCATGGACGTACCTGACATGGTATCATACGATCCTTCGTTGTTTGTGCTGTATGTGTTTCCTGGTGCCAACACGTAGAAGTCCGATGTCTTGTGTGTGTCAGTGCAGGCATTGTCAACGACCACTCTGCATAGGTGTCCTGCCTTGTTGCTCCAACTGTCCAGGTTGTTTGCGTTGAAGTTGTATGAACCAACGATCAACACCTTGCCTCCCAACACTAGATTGCCGTCCGCATCCGTCTCTGTGGCGAACCAACCTGGCATGGCACTGTATTGCAATCCTTGGTTACCCGCTGAATTCACGAGCACCAAACCCTTGTCGGTTGCGTCCTTCCAGATATTGGAAGTCATTTGTCCAACATACATGCCATCTGAATAGTCCACTACCTTTTCATTGTTACTGTTGTATTGTATCGGTGCCTGGTAAGTGCCATCTGTCAGTGATTGTACATTACCTCTGAACCACGAGTCATAATTACGGTTCGCGGAAAGGTTACCAACTATGGCTCCCTGGTCCGCCGCCCAACTGAATCCTGAGGCCGCATTGTCTAGACTCACAGACCTTCCATCACCAATCTTGATCACTACAGCCTTGGCATCGTATGCCATGCCGTGCATGCCTGTGCCATCCTTCTTGGCCAGTATGGTACCCAGCACGTGTGATCCGTGACCGTGATTATCCTGTATCCCGTTTCCGTAATAGTCCTTGGTGTCTAGCACCTGTCCGTCAAATTCTGTGTGGTCCGTGTCATAACCTGTGTCAGCCACCGCGACTATGGAACCTTTACCTGTCCATCCCTTGCTATAGGCTGAACTGGCGTTTACCTGTTTGCCAGATCCTCCGGCCCATCCCATGCCATTTTCAGTGTATTCGTCTGTCTCGTATGTGGTCTTGTCTGTGTTGTATCCAATAGTCCTTGTACCCAGGTTCTCATCATTTTCTGTGTATGCTGTGTCTACTGCATTGTTAAAAGTCTCGGTCGACACTACCTGTCCCGGGGCATCATCTATTGTCCTTGTCTCTGTTTCAGTTTCCGTTACAGCATCACCATAGGTCTCTGTCGTTTCCGCTGATCGTGTTGTTAGGTTTAATTCTTCTGTGGTACCGTGCGTCCATTCTCGTGATGTGTAACTTTTGTATGAAACTGTTTTGACCCTGTATGCCTGTATGCTCTTGGTCCTTGTCTTCTTCTGGCTAGATATGGTAGTGTCCCTGGTTGTCCTTGTGGTTGTACCATCGCCGTTGTCTACGTCAGTGCTTGTTCTAGATGTTGTGCTTGATGTAGTGGTCCATTCCGACCAATCTGTGTATGTAGGATCACCGTTGTAAGCATCACCGTAAGTGGTACCGGTTACCTCATCCGTGACTGAAGTGTCAGTGTATGTCAATGTCTCTGTAATCGTTCTATTCTCTGTGATGGCGTCTATCAAATCTGGTAAGGTTTCTGTGCTCTCCGCAGTACGGTATGTTTTTGTTGTCTTGGTGTCACCGTTCGAGAATGTTGTCACTGTTGTGTCGATATAAGTTTTCGTGATGGTTCTGCTTCTAGACGTAGTTGTAGTCACTGTTCTTTCTTCTGTGCTTGTTCGTGTTCCAGTAATGAGATCATCGGATGATGTGGTTTCTGTCCAGTCCCCATGAGTTATCACGGTTTCTCCGTCTACGGTGTCGCCTGTTTCTGTCTTATCTAAAGTGGATGTTGTGTCTGTTGAAGTCACAGTTGCCTTGCCTGTCTCCGCTAGATCGTCTATCAAGTTTTCATTTTCAACGTCTTTCTCTAGATCTGCCTCGATAGCCAAGAAAGTAAGATCCTCGTCGTCGTACTCCTTTTTTGTGACCAACGTATTCCAAAATTGTTCTTTGCCGTCGTAATATTTCTTTGTGTATCCTACAAGGGCATACCAACCCTTTTCCAATGACATGTTTTGACCATCTATGGTGATCTCATAATCTGCGAGCACAGAGGGATCGAAAGTGCCATTGTATTGTTGTACGAATTGGAACGCTTCGATGGCCTCAGCGGCGTCTATGACTTGATCTTCACTCATCTTCTGTATAGCACTCAAGAAGGTAGATCCAGAGCTATTGACACCAAAAATATTTGTTGAGATACCCAGTTGTGATTTTGGCGGTGGATCAAACGATACCGGTACTCCATCTCCATCTCCGCCTCCGCCACCACAGGCAGTAAGTGTAAGTCCGGCTAAACCGGCCAATATTGTATTTTTAATTTTAGATCTGATCTTCATACCAATGTTCCCATGATGGTTGCACCCAGCAAGAAGAATAGGATGTATCTTGTGTATAATGAAAAGGGTTTGGTGATCTTGTAACCATTCTCCCTCAGGCAAATCACGTGTGCATCTATCGATTCAGCCGTGATATTCACATCAACCGTGTTGATCTGTTCTAAGTCTTTGTCGTTCATGTTATTAGTATAACACGGAACCTAGATCTGTCAACTCAAGTTGATCTTGCTAGAACCTAGTGTTTATGCGACTTTTATGAGTTTATTAGTACGGAACTGATTGTTCCTGCTGTGACTAAAGTGGCTTTTGCCCTTACCCAAACAAAATTACCAGTGAAATTGGCAGTTGAGATCAGGGTGCTTTGGTCTGCCGTGAATGTTGAACCCGCGATATCAAACCAATCATCTTCTGTGGGTGTTGTTGCAAGTGAACCCTGCATTTTTATTCCGCCATCGTCGCCGTGAGCGAATGTAGAATTTACCTGATAAGCGACAGTGTGTACACCATCTGGTTGAGAGTAGTATCCATCACCTTTGCTTTTGTCTGAAACAAATCCTGTGTGATCCAGTGTGAAAGAAGATCCTGCCGTTTCTGTTGTGACTATCTCTTCAACGATCAGTTCATTTGCAGAACTCACTGTTTTCACGGTGAACGTTGAATTGTTGTTTGATGTTCCTGTGACAGTGATCAGATCCCTTACTGCGAAACCGTTCAATGCTGTACTTGTTGAAGTGATCTTGTATTCCGAACCCGTGGCAGTGAAACTGATGTCCGTGCCTGTAACGTTCGCTATGTGCGATTTTGACGCTAATAGTGTGGTGCTTGTCTGTGCCATCGTTGTTATTTATTCAGTATTTTTCCTTTTGAATCTCGCAGTTTTTGGACCCAGTCCATACACAGCGGCCAATTCATTAGGCTCCTGCCCATCCACTGTGAGTATGTTGATGTACTTGATCTTGTAGGCTTTGCCGTCCGCTTCTCCCAATTCCTCACACACACAGTCGTCTTCCCTGACTTTCCTAACCCTCAACAGACTCCTTTTTATGACGGGAGAGCCCATCCAGTTTTTCTGTATCATGCTTTCAACGATGCTCTGATCATTGAATATTTTCTTATCTCGTAGTTTTTTTATTGCTTCCATTTTTCACCTTTCTAAATTGAATTACTTTGTCTATGGCCTGTTGTGCCAGCATATAAATTGGGGTCAGATACTTCTCTTCTTTGACATAGAAGTAACCACCAAAGCAGTATGGAGACTTGTTCTCCAAGAAGTCTATGATGTTGTAGTTTGTGACCAAACAGTCGTCCACGTTCCTCTCCAAGAACTGCCATAGGTTCTTCTTCTGTGCGTCCGTCATCAGTACCTGTGCGTCCTTTTTTAAATAAATTTGGTACTTGTACTTGCCATGAGGAAGTCTGGTACAACCTACAGTGTCTTTTCCTAAATTTGTGAACTTGGGATCAACGGTCTCAGAACCAACCCAGAAGTCCCAGAAACGTTCTATCAATTCCTGCGACTTGTCAAGGTCAGAATAGAATATGGTCTTCCTGTCCTGCATACGGAACTTCACGTTACTCCTGTTGGCCATTATGAAACTGGCCAGATGATTGATGTCAGGCAGGTCCTTGTAGTCGTTTTTCAACTTCATTAGGTGCTCATCCGTTGTGGGATAGAACATCAGGCTACCAGGCAGTTTGAACACCGTCTTGTGCCTGTACTTGCCGTAGTACAACTTATTGTGATTTTTTCTCATCAGACACTTTAGGTTTGAACTGATCGATAACTTTTGGTTCCTTCTTGGCCTTGAAATTCACTGTGAGTTTAGGCACAATGTCATCGGAAAGTCCAACCTCGACCATGCCTCCTTCTGTCAGTTCTCCAAACAACATCATCTTACTCAACGGTTTCTTGATCTCGTCATCTATCACACGTTGTAAAGGCCTCGCACCCAATTTGGCATCAAAGCCTTTGGTCATCAAGAATTCTATTGCGTCATCTGTGGCGTTGACTTCCACATCCTTCTCCATGGTCATTGTGTTTAGTTCCAGCAAGAACTTCTTGACCACAGACTTCATGGTGTCTTTGCTTAATTTGTCAAATTTGATCACAGCATCCAGTCTGTTCCTGAACTCCGGTGGGAAGAACTTTTTGAGTGCTTTGTCGTCCTCGCCTGTTCTCTCGCTCTTACCAAACCCGATGTTGTTCCTCTCATTCTCTTCTGCACCCAGGTTGGAGGTCATTATCAGTGTGATGTTCCTACAGTCTGCTTTCTTGCCGTTGGATCCAGTCACCGTACCGTAGTCCATGACCTGCAACAGCATGTTTGACACATCTCTGTGTGCTTTTTCGATCTCATCAAACAATACAACCGCGTGAGGATTCTTCTCAACCTCGTTGATGAACATACCACCACCCATGTTGCTGTCTTCATACCCCACATAACCTGGAGGTGATCCGATCAGTTTTGCAATAGAATGTTTCTCTTGGTATTCTGACATGTCGAATCTTATCAATTCCACACCCAGTGTCTTAGCCAACTGTTTAGCGGTCTCGGTCTTACCACATCCTGTTGGTCCTAGGAATAGGAATGATCCCACTGGCTTAGTGAGACTTTTCAAACCTGCTCTGGCAACTAGTATCTTGTCTGTGATAGTGTTGATTGCTTTGTCCTGTCCGTAAACTTGTAGTTTCATCTTCTCCTCTAAAGTTTTTAAATTACTTGCTTGTTTCTGACTCAATTGCTCAATGCTGATCCCCGTCATCACTGATATCTCGTGTATGATCTCCTCGTGATCTATCTTGCCGTCCTTGACACCGTTGAGTCTCAGTCTGGCACAGGCAACGTCTATCACATCGATTGCCTTGTCAGGTAGTTTCTTGTCAGCGATAAATTTAGTTGAGTAATCTACTGCGTCTTCACAGGCTTCGTCCGTGATCGTGCATTCATGAAACTTCTCGTAGTACTGTTTCACACCCTTGAGTATTTTAACTGCTGTCTCTTTGCTAGGTTCCCCAACTTGTAGTCTTTGGAATCTTCTCATCAATGCTCTATCTTTTTCGAAATACTTCCTGTATTCTTCCCAAGTTGTAGAAGCAAGTACTTTTATTGAACCTTTGAGCAGTGCGGGTTTCAACATGTTTGCCATGTCCATGTTATTGCCTTGCCCTGTAGCACCAGCACCCACTATCATGTGTGCTTCGTCAATGAACAGTATGCTTTTGCCTTTTTGGTCAAGTGCATTTACAATTAGTTTTAATCTTTCTTCAAAGTCACCTCTGAATTTACTGCCTGCTATAAGGCTGTTGACATCTAGACTCCATACTATATGATCTTTAAGATATTCTGGCACATCGTCTTTGTTCTTTGCGATCCTCCTAGCAAGTCCTTCTACCACCGCTGTCTTACCAACACCGGGATCACCTACTATAAGAACATTGTTCTTGTTCCTTCTCGCAAGTATCTGTTTGAGGTCTTCCGTCTCTTGTTCTCTGCCTATCACGGGATCAATCTTCTTGTCGAAGTACTTCTGGTTCAGGTTCTCACAGTAGCTCTTTAGTATCCTGTCCGCTTGATTGGGTCTCAGTTTCTGCTCTGGTCCTGCCTCTCCCGGGCCTCCCATGCCTGCCATGCCCTCATCTAATATTGTTTCCGTTGATACAAGGTCAATAAGATCTTGTTTGTTGACCTGATGTTTCTTAAGGAAGAATGCCGCATAGCTCTTCTTCTCTGAGAATATTGATATCAATATGTCTATAGAACTCACATCCTGTCTGCCCTGGAACAAGGCCTGTGTGAATGCCCTGTTCATCAATCTCTCTAATGAAGCCGTCTTACGTGGTGTCATTGGTTCCGATCCCTTGGCCACAATGTCATTGCATTTGGTGTCTAGGTAGTCTTCCACGTCCTTGATCAACGCACCCACTTGCACCTTGAAGTCGTGCAACACCGTGCCAA
>Ga0222719_10003091_pt1 | contig 14915 bp, 23 predicted proteins | sample C33_34DmetaG_FD_165039 | JGI IMG/M metagenome (GOLD analysis project Ga0222719, IMG submission 165039) | Estuarine water microbial communities from San Francisco Bay, California, United States - C33_34D | ecosystem: Environmental > Aquatic > Marine > Unclassified | place: USA: California...
AATCTCAGAACTGTATAGCAAATTTATCTTTGTATATAAGAGATGATCGCATTCATTGTACTTTTGTTCATCAACCTATGGATACTTTCCCAGACCAAGGAACCCCAGGTGCTCACGGATGTCAAAGAGAAGTATCGCATTCTCCGTGAACACATCACCTCCACAGGTCACCCCAAATTTCAAATGCTTGCACACTGCGTTCCAGTAACTGGATTTTACAAGATTATTGGAGATACAGTTGGGTACAATACAAATAAGGGACAAGAAATTGCGGTGTGCCTTGATGGCTCCTCCAATGAAATCTTCCATGTACTTTTACATGAACTTACACATTCTACGGTAAGTGAATATTCACACTCAGACCAATTTTGGAAAAATTATAACGAGCTTCGAGACATGTGTGTGAATTTGGGAATTTATGAAAAGATTCCGAACCGTAAAAAGTTTTGTGGTCAGCACATACAGGATAAATAATCTTCTCGGTACATACTAAAATGAAAACGCCATTTAGTGTGTTCCTGATGGCGATCGTCTACTGGCTATTCATTTACCTCATCTCGACGGTTCCACACATGACTTCTAATTATAACGTAAATCTTTTATGGATTACTGTAGTTATACCAAATGTAATTCGTTACGCTGTTGGAAGTATTCCACAACTTGCCGTGAATCGCCTTTTCTTCATGGCAACAACGATAATAACCATGATACTCACATTTATCATAAATCGTCTCTGGGGTGAATCGAGAGAAGCTATAACCGAATACGGAAAGGACAAGAGAAAGACACTTAAGTTGAGTGCCTTGCTCGCATCGTTATTTGCGACTGGAGCTTTTATAACATATTTTACTGGAATAGATTCTTTAATCTACAGTGAAATGGGATGGGAGTCAGCCAATCAGGGCTTCACAATTTGATCCTTCACAAAGTAGAAGACAATAGCAGCAACCAAACCGGTTGAAGCCAAGCCGACCATGCTTCGAGAACCTTGTTCATTAAGGAACTTGGGGATTGAAGTGACAAGCTTGTCTTGAACTGGCTTAGATACAGCAATGGCAGCCGCAGCACCCGCAACGAGAGCAATCATTTGATCATCGGTGAGATTGAATGGATTCTTGCTTTCTGGAGCCTTCTTTTCTTGTTGTGGCATAGCATATGCACCCTGGGGTTGTGGGGCGGTCATTTGTGGCATCATGCCTTGCATCTTGGGCTCATCCATCATCATTGGTGGTTCCATCATGAGGTCATTGATTGGAGTGGAGTCCATGGTCTGTTTATTTTGACTCACATTTTTTTCAGGTTCAGAATCATTCACAAAGTTTGTAGTTGGATTATCATTGAGTGACACCATGCCTTCGCCGTTGTCTGAGAGACTAAGGGTTTCCACCATTTTAGTATAGTCCTATGTTTTTGACATAAGTCAGTGACGCACTCACCTCGCCTTTGTAATCTTAAGGTTTGTCTTCTTAGTGGCCTTTTTAGCATCCTCCTCCTTCTGATCCAAGTATTTGGGGTTGTACATTTTTTTGTGCAGTTTCCAGAGGTTGGGACTCCCCACTCTAAATCCCTTCCTGACGGTCGCCTTGTACCAAAACACACAATCAGTAATTTTATTAGACTTCACCGTATTGTCGAGGACCAGGCACTCATAGTTTTCCGTACACGCATCCATCACTTTAGAAAACATATCAAAAGAGGGGAATATCCCAAAAAATGACTTATAGAGTTTTTCACGGTTTTGTATGATGTTTTCCCTAAGAATAAATACATAATCCACATTGGCACGCAAGGCTGGTGGGAGGTCCATCACATATTGCATCGTCAACATGAAAAAGATATTGTAGTGTCTACCATTCATAAAGCATTGACGAATGCATGTGTCCTTGAGGAACTTTGAGTCGTACATACAATCGTCAAGGAGCATGAAAGCGCCGTTGTATAGACTCTTTCCCTTTGTACCTACAATCTTTCTCTGTCTTGATATAACCCGTTCTATGGCGTCTCTGTCGTACTCACCATACACAAAAAGGTCTGGGATAAACTCACCATAAAAGTGATTCCCTTCTTCCGTACCTGATAAGACTATTCCTGCTGGTATATGTTTCTTATGATACATAATATCCTTGACGAGGGTTGACTTCCCTGTGTTACGCTTTCCGATAAACACACAGACCCGATCGTCCGACATCGTCTCGGGTTTGAATTTCCTCAATTGAAGATTCATTCTACAGTAGTGTCCCGTTTTATTTAGCAAAATTTTACTCACATACTATAGGAATGTCAGGTCGTTTAAGACTTGCCGCCACTGGAGTCCAAGACCAATGGCTCACAGGCGATCCACAGTTTTCGTATTTCCTGATGAATTTTAGAAGACATACAAAGTTTGCCATAGATTATGTAGAAAGTCAGTTTGACGGAGATATCACATTTGGAAAGACAATCACTTGCCGTGTTCCTAATGACAAAGGGGATCTTATTCGTAATATGACTCTAAAAGTTACACTTGACGATCCAACACCTGATGATGACAATTGGTCGCCATCTATTATATCACACCTTGTAGAGAGTGCTGAGCTTCTTATTGGGGGACAAACCATTGAAAAGATTACTGGTGAATATATTTACATACATCAACAACTTCACAATACAGACGATGACACAAATCAATCACTTTACTTTTTAAATGGCCACAGTAATGTTTTGTCTTATAGCGAAGACTATACATATTTTATGGACCTTCCATTTTACTTTTATAGACATTCAAGTTTGGCTGTACCTACCTGTGCTCTCACAAAGCAACTTGTAGAAGTTCGGATAAAATTGAGACCTCTCAGTGAGCTCATATATGATGGTGCATCCCAAAATGTACAAGCCAACATTAAGAAATTTTCACTCGATACAGAGTTTGTCTTTTTAACGGATTATGAAAGAAGATTTATGATGTCACAACCCCTCGACTATGTGATTACTCAAGTTCAAATGTCTAAATTTGTCATGAAACCAGGTGAGAATATAAAATCCGTTTTGCTTAACTTTTTACACCCAGTAAAGGAACTTTTCTTTATTTCACAATCTGAAGAAGCTGTCAGGGCAAATCACCCGAATCGATACAATACAATTACAAATGTAAAACTAAAATTTAACAATGAAACGGTATTTGACAGAGACAATAAGTTTCTTGTCTATGAACAGGCCTTTAAACATCACGTAAATTCACCTTACAATTATGGTGCTTCATATGTGGATCTGAAGTCCGACTTTGCGATGTACAGTTTTTCACTTAGACCCGAAGTGTACTATCCAACTGGTCAGGTAAACATGAGTCGGATTGTCCATAAACTTTTAACAATACAAATTGACCCAATAAATGGCGTTGATAATAACAATACACGGGTCTATGCAGTAAATTACAATATTCTTCATATTCACAGTGGAATCGCTGGTTTAAAATTTTAGATTGATATAATAGTAATGGCTGGTCGTATTCAACTTGAAGCTTCCGGTTCTCAGGATCAGTTTTTTACACTGGATCCACAGTACACGCATTTTTTGCAGAATTTCAAAAAACATTCAAATTTTGCAAAAGAGTATGTGGATATTGATCCAGAGACAATAGTTGATTTTGGTGGAAAAGCTAAATTTAAAGTTGCCCAAAACACCGGGGATCTTTTGATGACCCTCAGTGCAAAAATAAAACTACCAACAATTTCAACTGTGCTGTACACAGCACCCACATTTATAGAATCCATAGCACATGCACTGATTGAGCATGTGGATCTTATCATCGGTGGAAAAGTTATTCAGCGAATCACGAGTGACTATCTTCAGATCCACTCAGAACACTTTGTGACACAGTCTAAACAGAGGGCTCTCAAGCAACTCATAGGAAAATACCCCGAGCGAAGCATTTCATCAAGGGTATCAGTTAAAGAAATTTTAGGAAGTTTGGGATCTGCAGATGAAGAAGATGAATTCTTTGTTGATCTTCCATTTTATTTTTTGAATAATCCAGAATTGGCTGTGCCCCTCTGCGCGATCGATAAACAAGAAGTTGAAGTTGAATTCAAACTCCGAGACCATGACCATCTCATCATAAAGGGGACGGATGGCTCACTTCAACCCGTGACACCTGGTTCAATTCACATCAAGGATTTCAAACTTTGTGCCGAAATTATATTTTTAGATCCATGTGAAAGAATTAAAATCAAAACTGCAAAACAGGATCATGTGGTGACCCAAGTTCAACAAAATGTCTTTGAAATTGGTCAAGGTGTTCAGACTGGAACTTTCAAGTTGGATTTTTGCAATCCAGTGAAAGAGCTCTACTTTATTATTCAAAGACAGGGGGACACGGGAACGGGTGAAGGTGAATTCGTAACCCCATTTGACTACGACAACACACTCGAAGAAACTGGAAACAAATACATCCTTTACGAAAACTTGGATTATCTTACACTCGATTTTGATGGTCAGCCTGTCATTACCCAAGAGACTGGGAATGTCATATTTCTCAAAGCTGTGCAGGCCGCCATTCATCACTCCAAGACACAGCTCATACGAAGGTTCTATTCATACAGTTTTGCAACAGAACCAGAAAAATGGTATCCAACTGGACAGATTAATATGAGTCTCGTGAAAGAACAAATTCTTAACCTAAGTTTGACCCCGTGTGCAGATTATGCAAGACAAGTCAGGGTGTACGCCGTGAGTCACAATATTCTTCGCATACGCGAGGGAACTGCCCGAACTCTTTTTGATTTGAAATATTAATGAAGACAGGATTTGGTGAATCGTCAGGGGCTTACGAAGAGTCTCAGCAACAAGCTCTCATGGGAATACTCCTTCCAGTCCTAGAAAGAAGTATGGTCATGGCGGCTGAATATTCCAAGGCGTGTGGGCGTGATACTGTACTCCCAGAAGACATGGAATATGCAATCAAGTATTGTGTCATGCACACAGTTGGCCAGAATATTGGCTCACTGTTTCCAGAAATTTACGATGAAGAGTCTTCCGACGAAGAAGAAGACCTTGAAGAAGTTGATCCCGAAGACTGCCCACCTTTTGAAAGATACACAGGAGAAGACACAACCTTCAGACAAATGAATGAGGCATATGACACGTGGAACACGTGGGTACCTCAAAGTCCGGTAGAAGAGATGTTAAAAAATGCTATTAATAGTAATGAGTACCTATAGGCCGGTGGGGTGGGGAGGTTCTGAATATAAGTCTCTTAAACTTACTGATGATAGTAGTACTGATAGTGATTCCGATGATTCAGGTAGTGACTCAGACGACGAACAGCTATTTGCAAAATCGAACATCATCAGGAAATCCAAATTCAAAAAAATTGTCCATAAAGAAGAGTTACTTCCAGAGTAAAATATTTTCCTCACCTATAATATAACCCAAAATGTCCAACTCACCAATGACGAGCGTGAGCCTTGTTACCCAAGAATTGGAAACCCAATCCCTTAACGCGATCATCGCGGGCTTCAGCTTCGCGGCGGCGATGAGCTGGATTGATGTCACTCGCTGGATCACTCAGCAACTCATTAAGATGCCACGAAATGGCGGTGCCTACTACACTTTGACCGCGATCGCCACCACCTTGTTGTCAATCATTGTCTACATGGTCATTTCTCGCGTGTCCTCTCGCGTCTCCAAGCCAGCTCAACCAGTCTTCGCGGTTACTCGCTAATCGGTGGAGGTCGTCGGCGCATGAGTAACATCAGGACAAAACCAATGAATACAATCACTCCAATGGAGATATACTCTTTCCATCTATAAGAATCCACCACAACTTCGGGGATACTTATTGGTGGTGGTAACTTCTTCTCGACAACTTCAAGTGGAACCTTTGGGAGACCTTCTAGTTTATCAGTAGAACCTGTAATTTCAAACTTTAAGATGTGATCTTGTCCTCTAAAATCATAAGGAATGAGACGTCCGTGGCTCATGTAGAAGAACTCAATTCTCAGGTCCTGAATGTACTTTTGCGACCCTTTGTAGAATTCATGTGTCAGAGGGTCATCCGCGTGGCTATAATTGATGACGTCCGTTCCATTGAGAAGAATGTGTCCTGTATAGAATGGTGTTACCGAGTACAGGGTTTTTGTAAATTCATCCGATCCAGCTGTCACGCGAAGAATGAGAGAGTTTGGTCCTTCCAAATTGATGGCACCAGATGTCACAGTGTCACCAGTAGTACTATTTTTTGACGAAAACCCTAAAACTTGATGAGGAGTTGTAAGAGCTGTATTGCTTAGATACCCATTTGTACCATTGAAAAATTCAAGTGCAAATGTATTACTAGACTCTGTATTGGAAAAGGTGAGGGCTTGTGTATCTGAATCAAATACAACTGAATCTATACACGTGAGGGGTGGTTGCATTTTAGTGTCCAGGTCACTCGCGAGTGTAGCACCACTCGTATAGTTTGTCTCATCAAGGGTAACTTCAATTGTATCATCGGGTGCACCAGAATCATAAATACTGAAAGTTTTGTTTGTGGAACAAATAGTCAATTGTGGGGTTGGTATACGAGCGGACACCAATTTAACCTGACTAACATCATAAATAGGTTCCTTGAGAGTCACAACATAGTTATTAGCGTAAGTATATACATTTGTATCTCTCTCACCGGAATCTATATCAAGGGTATGAACCTTCATTAAAATACAGGCACAATATTTTAATGATTGTTTTTGTCTATAAGTCGCTATTTTGCACCTAATAAATGTGGTGCGACAATGGGTTGTTCTGGAGTTGTCTCTTGGCGAGGTCCAAGCTTCTTGAATTGGGGTTCTCGTTACCCTTGTACGCATTGAATTGATGGAAAGGCTTTTGTTGGTAGTGTTGAGTCCATCCACCGTTCATTGGACCTGTGCGCCCATCCACACGGGTGCTATCCGTGCGAACTGTTGTGAGGGAACCTCGAGTTTGTGTCACATTCATTCGGCCTGGGTTACCCATACGATTCGCCTTACCTCTGCGATCCTCTGGGCGGAAACCATAGGCCATAAGTTCATCGTTTGTCTTGTTCATGACTCGTGCAGCTGCACTTGTCATGTATGCACCACTGAAGTTGGTAATACCTGGAGTCGCATGACTCGCATACGCAAATTGTGTATCATTTCGATCACTCCTGAAGCGAGTTGGATCTTGTGGCATTGTTTGGGCTGGAACAAAACGCTTCGCGGCGTTGTATCCAAGACCATCGGCTCGATGACCAGTTTCCGAACGATTTGTAGTCCTCTTCGTCTTTTCATGTTCCTGGCGTGGCACAGCACCCGACATACCTTGTGCGCGACCAGGCATCGAGGGAAGACGGCTTGGCAAATACGCCGTTGTTTCTGGCTTGTTGTGAGTCAATTCACCAACAATAGCAGATCGCCCACCTGTGACATCCGCAGCTGGACCGGATCGGCCTGGGAGCGTCGTAAGGCGGTACGCACCGACATTAATGGGATTCACACGAAACAATTGTTGGTGACCCCCATACGCTGGAACATTCGCACCCACACCAAGACCTGGACCAACCAACTGCTTCTCGACTGGTGAAAGATTATTCATACGCCCAGTGTCATACATACGATCTCTCATATTGTTCACTTCCTGACCCGAACTTCTCTTTTGTGCAACAATATCGGCAAAATTTCCAAGTTCCATCTTTGCTGAGATTTCTTCGGGTGTACCACCCAAATTTTCCTTAACTTCGTCGTACTCCATTGGTGGTTGTGGAGTTTCCACCACTGGAGCTTTTGGTGTAGAACCAACGCTCAAAGCTCTGCCAGCATAGATGAGACCAGCAACGGCTGCGAGTGAAATGGGATCAGCCATTCTTATTTTTTAGTAACATTTTTATTAGAGTATCTTTGCTGGAAAAGACCATTCTGAAGTTCCGCGCGTGTACTCGCTGGCTCATATTGCATTGTACGAAGGGGCACTTTACATTCCATGTTTGACAATGGGAAAAGGTTGCGTTCGTATGTTGGCACAATCACTTTACCAAAACGAGTTGTAGATTGTGGTCGAAGTTGATCACTCGTTTCAATATATTGTGCTGGAGAACCCTTGCCAGCCATGTATGGCGCTGTACCATACAACATGGTGTTTGGGCGGCATCCACCACAGTTAATGGAACTGGGCTGTGGATACACGAAAACTTCTTCTGTCGCCTTTACCGGTGGGATAGCACCCACATTTTGAACAATCGCGAGACCCGGTTGGAGTTGATACGCCATTTATTATTACATGAGAATATTTATAATCTAAGATGGACCAATGCCATAACCTCTGTGAGAAACTCGACTATCACCCGCTGGATCGAGACCGGCGAACGCTTCAAGTTGGACACCTCGAGCATTGGGGTCACACATTTCTGGATTAGTTCGGCAATTTGCACCACCCTTAGATCCATAGAGCCACTCAGCAAAACCAGTTTGATCGCCTGGTATATTTGAAACGGGTGCAGTCACAAATTGACGAGCCGCACTATTGCGCTGGTACTGGGGGTGCGCTGAACGAGAACGACCGGAGTCATATGGAATACGATCGTCAAGGTACGACTTCACCTGTTTTCTAACAGTTGGATAATAACAGGCTTCGAGGCGATTTGGGGCATCTGTGTAGTCTGTCACGAGAACGTTACCCATTGGATTGTCTTCTGTGGGGAGTTGACATCCAGCGTCGCGTCGACTTGGAGCCATACCATATGTTTCCTCAACCATCTTTGACTTGTAGAGAACATAAAGAACACTTAAAATAGTGACACCAAGAACAAAAATTCGTGGGTCCCGGCGAATGAGATATACAATGCATGTCGCATAAATGACAAACCGAGAGGATGCGTTAATTCTGTCTTCTGGAGTTTGATCGCGGTTAGGCCAAAACTGTGCAATCTTATCACTTCGGATGAGCTGCTGTGGATCCTCGAACCAGGCCTTCATTTAGTATAGCATGAGGTTTATTTTTTACCAAGACCACCAAGCATGTTACCCATCATCTTCATGAGTGCGTCTTGGTCAATCTCACCCTCGGTCTGCATTTTATCAGCACAGTCCTTCGCGATACCTTCAATGAGATTGAGGGTTTCGGCTGGAATAGCGGTGATCGTCGTACCAAGCATGTAGAGGGTCTGGAGGTACTGCCATGTCGCAGCCTTTGTGTTTGAACTCATACGATCCCAGTAGCTCTTGATGTTGAGATCCTTAAGGAGATCAATCTTTTCAATCTCTTCGAGAATGAACTTCTCATCCTTGGTGGAGATCCTGTCGGCGTATGGGGCGACGCCCTTCATGAAGCCATCAACCACAAGGCGTGTATTCGTCTTCTTGAGCATTTCAAAAGAAGTGGTCATCTTCTTGATTCCGGTTTCATCTGGAAAAGTCTTGTGCAATTCCACAAGAAATTGGGAGAGCATGTCATTAAACGCAGACACAGACGCCATTTTCTTATTCGTAGGGTTAAATCTTTAAGTTTAGAAAGGTTCATTGGAAATAGCCTCTCTTTGACCAAGGCCGTTTGAGACTATGAAAAAGACAAGGATCGCGTTGAGGGCTGCTGGCTTGGTGTATTTGTTAAGTTCCAACTTGCCTTCGTTATTAAGCTGGGCCTTCACATGAATGTAACCAGCAGTGATCGCCGCGGCGATGAATGCGGCACTCATGGGGTCTCGGAGATATTCGGAGAGATCTTCCATTTAATTATACGCAGTTTTTTTTACACGCTGTTCTGGGGCATCCCCAAAGAAGACATCTTCATCCTCTTGTGGCAAAGGCTCCTCTTCTGGAATCGCGTGTGTGACTGGCTCCGGGGCTGGATCTTGGACACCTGGAACGGTCTTGAACTCATTCTCGAGACCTGTTGGTTGAACTGGTTCCTCCTCGGCGCCCATCATTGGCTCATCTTCTGGGAGTGGCTCTGCCTCTGGCTCTGCCTCTGGCTCTGCCTCTGGCTCCTCGGCGATTTCTGGATCTTCTGTGTCGTGTATTTCACCATCAAGATCGATGTCGCGAGTATCAAGTGTTTGAGACATGTAGGTCTGGAGGATTTCCTGAACTGGAATGAGCTCCTTTACAGTGGCTTCAATGCACGTGGAGAAACGGCGGGTCAATTCTTCATCTCTCACATATTCACTCTGTTCTTCGTGGAACACATATGGATCTTTGTACAAATCCTTCGCCGCATTGTTGTAGCATGTCTGAATAAAAACTTCATTGGTTGGAAGCTTGAGACTAATTTTTTTGTTTTCAGCCTTGAGACGAACCGCAGAAAGGATCTTTGTACACGCAACAAAGACCGCCGCAAGGAGATCATTGAACCAAGCACATCGATTCGCAATGTTATCTGTGTGCTGCTTCGACATGGCGTTAGACCAGTTTGGCACTTCCTTCAACAACTTTTGAAACATAATGAGGGTCTTCTTTCCCTTTGAAAGTTTCGCGGCTTCCTGATACAAATCATGAAAAACATCAATCATAGGTGGGCACATTATGAGGTAAAGCTGTCCCATGTACTCCTTTTTCGCTTCTACCATTATACTGAGTGTGTCCATTTATCATTGAGTGTGTTTTTAATAGGGGGTTTCCTACGCACTACTTTCGCCTGTATTTGTTCGCCATCTTTTTGAGATTCATAAGGTCTGGAAACTCCATGTCATCAGGGCGTTCCTCCTTTTGTTTAGCCTTTTTGGGTAAAATCCATGAAACATACATATCATATTCACTGATGAGACGAACATCAAAACCACCCAACTTTAATTGCCTCGCAATATATTTAGCTGCTGCACCTCTATCAAATGTTGGATATCCTATGACAAATGTTGGAACAGTCAAGAATACTTGCTTAAGACCAAGTTCTACTGACTGCTTAATCTTTCGAGAGAATTGTTCATACACTTTCGTGTATATCTCCTTTTTTATCTGTTTTCTCCTCTCGTCGATTTTTGTCACATCATTGATGCTGATCATTACATTTTACTCAACTTATTTTTAGCGGTTTCTAACTCACTTTTGGTTGGTACCGCAGCCTTCTTCACAAGTTCATATTTGACAAAGTCCTGACCACCACGGCTCTGTGTAAATGGAGTCACTTTGGATGGTGCATCGGAACCGAAAGGTTGTGATCGAAGAGACACAAGTGTGGCGTTGTCACCTGATAGTTCAAATAAAGCGGCGACAGAAAACCCAAAGGCAAAACCGTTATTTTTGACAACCATAAACACACATTCATACAAGTCACTATCCTCCTTTTGATAACGCTTGAGTGAAGTCGTTTCAATGATATATGTGCAAAGTCCTGTGCGTTTTTGGATTTCTTTATTAGTCTGGAGGGTAAATTCCTGCATGGTATCATTATTCACACTCGCTTCAGCTTCTGTGTAGGCAGACAAATCTGGTCTGGGGTCGTCAAAACGAATAGGGTCTGTCACTTTTTCGTAGCCTGAGAAACCAAAGATTTCCGTGAATGGTTCTCGGCGGGTTGTGATCAACAGGACAAGCAAAATGAGGATGATTGTTATCGTCCAGTTCATCTTTATTATTAATATGCGTTAATTTTTTTTTACAAAATACCCATGTACATATTAGATGTCACTACTGATTTATAGCCCAAGGTGTAAACATTCCATGGAAGTTATTGAGTATATCAACAAACATCCTCAGCTGAAACAGCTCGTGCACTATCATAATATTAATACTCAAGGCGTTCCACCTGCGTACCGCAACAAGATTACACGGGTTCCCACAATGCTCACAAAAAATGGTAAAATTTTAGTCGGGAGTGAAATAAAAAATTGGCTCGATTCCCTCCTTCCAACCAAGGAAGTTTCAAATTGGGGATTTAGTGGAGGTTGCTCAATGACAACACTCGAGGGAGACGAAAATGATACTGATATATTTTCACTGGACAATTACGGTCAGTCACTCCAACCCGCAATGACTCGGGAACTGGAGGAGAAGATTAATCGCGATGTCAGTAAGGGTATTGCATACAATGAAAAGATTTAAAGATACTACGCGGTAAATGTAGTAATATGAAACTCGTGACGATTCAGGCTTCGGCCATAAAATCAACATTTGAAGTTCTAAAGGATATTCTCAATGATGTAAATGTGTACTTTCGTCCTCAGGGTATGTACATTGTCACATTAGACACGGCAAGAACATCTCTCATCGATATGTTTCTATCGGCCGAAAATTTTGAACATTATGAATGTGACCAAGAAGAAATTATTGCGGGTATCAATATTTCAAATACATACAAACTCTTAAAAACTATTACGAGTAATGATGTACTTACAATTGAAATAAACTCAAAGGAATTTATGGACATTGAAATTTCAAGTGAATACAAGAAAACAAATACAAAATTTCAACTCAAACTCCTCGACATTAATGAGAGTCGGATTGAAGTTCCAAGTGTCACAATGACGAGTGTGACCATTTTATCATCGACGGACTTTCAAAGGTTGTGTCGTGACATGTCAAATATTGGTCAAGACATTGAAATTACTCGGGTAGGTAATAAACTTCATCTTAAATGTGAAGGCGACTTTGCAAGTCAAGAGACTTCCATTGAGTGTGCAGAAGAGAGTCCAGAAATAACAGGTCTTTACTCTTTGAGGTACCTGAATATATTTACAAAGGCGGCGAGTATGTGCGCGTCTGTGCAAATAATGCAAGAAGAGGGGAACAGGTTTTTGATTCTCAAGTACAATGTTGCCAACTTGGGAGATCTCAAGTTCTATTTGGCCACTAAGGTATCCGAAGATCAGTTGTAGAATCCTCGAGAGTAAGGAGCATCTTCTTCATGCCAAGTGAATTGGTGAGTACAATTTTTGGATACTTTTTCCTAAGAGTTTTGGGTGTGTAATACAAGAAATCCTTGAGAGGGACACTTTCCCCGTGGAAATCGTTCCTCGGTCCCGCGTACCTTTTTACCTTTTCAGTAATGTTTACTTGTGGTTTATCGTCATGATCCACAATCCAAACACTACTCAAGGGGATACTAAAGTTCACACCTTCTGCCTCATTTTCACCAGGTCTAAAGTTAATGTCTTGGGAGATGGCTTTGTAGATTTTGCCACCGTACCAATACTTGACACGGAGTGTGAGGTTCTTGATATTTTGAGGAACCACAGTGCGTCTGAATGGTTTACCTGTTGCGTTCATATAAAATTCATCAAGAGTGCCATCCCAGTCCTTTTCCTCTTCTGCCCAGAAAGGATCCTCGATGTGGTACTTCATTCTGTAATCAACTTTGTATTCCAACTCTTCTGAGAGTATTGTGTAGTCCCGAGGTGTTGTTAACTTTTTGTAAAAATACAAAACATTACTTAAAAGTTTAACTAACATTCTTAATTATAATGGAGGGAAACTTTTTAAGTAGGTATAAAAATAAGATTGAAAATTGGACCAATCTTATTGAGACCGATCCCTCCAATAAAAAGAGGTACGAAGCCGAGATGAGTGATTACATGATTAGGTGTATGCCCTATATGAATCAGTATGCCGAAGAGGGTGAAGAGACCATAAATACAGACAATATTTTCAATGTCAAAGAGACTATGGGACTTCAAAGAAAGGATATATTTAGGGACTACCTCATAGAAGTTGAGAAACAGAATATAGCGAGACCGAGGGAACGTCGGGTGGAACAATGTGAGACTTGTTCCACGAGTAATGTCATTCACATCCCAGACACAAGTGAACTCGTATGTGATTCATGTGGTCTCGTCTTAGCGTGTCTCATTAGTGAAGAGTTGACCTATAGGGAAGAGCAGGAAACCTCTGAGAAAGTTGTGAATTATAGCTACAAGAGGGAGAACCATTTCAATGAGTGGCTCAGCCAGTTTCAAGCACAAGAGATGACAACAATACCGGATGAAGTCATGGATCAGTTAAGGTCAGAACTCAAAAAGATGAAGATTAAGAACCTCGAAGAGATCACACATGCAAAGATACGAGGACTTCTCAAGAAGTTGAGACTCAATAAGTACTATGAGCATGTTCCCTATATAACCAATATCCTCAATGGTATTAGAGCACCAAATATGCCACAGGAACTCGAAGAGAGGTTGCGCATGATGTTCAAAGATATCCAAAAACCTTTCAACGATAACTGTCCAACAGAGAGGAAGAATTTCTTGAGTTACTCCTATGTCCTCTACAAGTTTTGTGAACTTCTGGAAGAAGATGAGTACTTGCAGTATTTTCCGCTCCTCAAGTCCAAGAGCAAATTGTATGCACAAGATCAGATCTGGAAAAAGATTTGCGCGGAATTGCAATGGGAATTCATCCCCACTATATAATATGAAGACGAAGTGTCCCAACTTTGATGTGTGCTACAAACTGAGGGACTCTCGTCTGAAGGTATGTTCAAATTGTTTCTGGAGATTTGAGAATCAAGTTCTAGAAACAATTGAGTACATGGAATGTCCTGTGTGTCTCAACAAAGGGAAATGTTTCAAGTTTAGGAAATGTGATCACTTTGTGTGTAATGTGTGTTTTCCACGGTTACATAAATGTCCCATGTGTTCCCATGCTTAAAGAAGCTGGTAGTACATACACTAATGGATAAATACCAGAACTTCTGTATAGAAGAGGCTCAGTATCACATACGAAGAGCACAAGAACTTTTGACAGATGGTCTCAGGGACCCTAAAAAGTACTATGAGGAGGGACAGGCCTTCTATAAGATCATGGCGAAGATGTTTCCCCTATTTGTTCTTCTGCAACAATGCAACGAACCTCAACCTCACGATCGGGGAACGGAGGATAGTTTATCAAGTACCCAATCTTCAACCCAGTCAGATTCAGATAATTCTTTATTTGACACTCTGCCTGCTCATTGAGAGTCCTGATTGTTTTGAACTCAAGGACAACTGTGTTGTTTATGATGATGTCAGCCCTCAC
>Ga0222719_10003092_pt1 | contig 14912 bp, 8 predicted proteins | sample C33_34DmetaG_FD_165039 | JGI IMG/M metagenome (GOLD analysis project Ga0222719, IMG submission 165039) | Estuarine water microbial communities from San Francisco Bay, California, United States - C33_34D | ecosystem: Environmental > Aquatic > Marine > Unclassified | place: USA: California...
TCTGTCGTTCGATAACTGGCTGTGACGGCTCGAAGATCCATCCCCACGACAACCTGAGAGATTTTGATTTGGCCAGCGGCCGTCGACACTATCTGAGGATCGGAAGACACCAAACTTGCACCATCGATATGACTGAGAAGTACAAAGCTAGTTTTGTCCGACGTCATGACATCATCCGTGTTGTTGAGAAATTCAATGAGAATAGAATCTAAGGGAGAGTCATGAACCGAACTGACCCATGTAATCATAGGACATGCCAGGAGAAGTTCCTCGGTAGTTACTTTTTCGCCCTCGCCCAGAATAGCGCTTCGTGTTGCAAGGACTTGACCATCGTTACCCCGCAACAGAGAAACCGTTCCCTTATCCGTGGCTGCAACAACAACAGTTCCTTCCTCGTTGGATGTAAGGAAAATGACGTTGTGGTCGAGACACGTCTTCCACGGCGTCGAGACATGTGGAATACCATCCTCTTCGCCCCCCGATTCTTGACTCGAATTAGATGAGACCGAGGTCCTTATTCCAAAAACATAGGAGCCATGTGCTGTCGCATGACGACAAAAGCTTGAACGTTGTAAGGAGTGGTCTGACAATTCGCCAGACCCCTTAGACTCCATGTCCGCGCCGACAATCGACACGTCAAACAAAGACGACGGCATTGCTGTGGACCTCTCTGATCTACTTCTCACCGTCTCCACTCAAGTCTACAAAACCAGTAGCCAGAACACTAACTCTTTCCACGGGCTGTTTCGGTTTAATGGATCTCGTCGTTCTCTTTTCTACCTGTCTCGCTTGACAAGAATACTTGATAGGTACGGGTACAATGTCCCAAACATCAGAAGCACGCAAAGATCATTGTCGTCTTTGGTTTTGAGGAAATCAACAAAGAAGCACAGACACCGAAAAGCCAACGAAATACGAGCCTGCATTCCTTTCAAAAGATCCAACGTTTCTATAGCACTAAGTGTAGCTTGGCGCGCAAAATTACATAGACTTTTGGAGACATCGTATATCTACGTATCCGTATATATTTAAATTTCAAATTCAAGCTGAAGATTGAATACCGCTGCGTCGTAGAAAGGTAGAAGAATTAGAAACGCGAAATGCTCTCCACGCCGTTCAAGATTGCATGGTACTCGTATCTCGTGGCCGTAGCCGCTGCAAATTTCATTGCTACTCCCATTCCGAACGAATCATTTGTCCTACTTGCCTGACATTCCATCCACCACTCCCCGTCCTTCCAGAGCTTGGCAATGACGGCTGATCGTGCGAAGGATCCAGAGCCCAAAGGGCTGCCTAATGCTAGAAATAAACCATCCGTATCTTCCAGCGGAGAGGGTCACTCGCAACCACCGCTGCAGCCCCATGGCACCTACATCGTCTACGGACCGCCTTCTCATGTCCATCCTGGACCGCATACTGGGGTAAAAAAGGACTCAGAGGTGTCTCTCTCTGCACCACCAATGGAATACCCGGCTCCGGCGGGAGCAGGAGGCGTTACAACTCAGTCACACGCAACGTCAACTCAAACGAAATCTTCTGCGCAGCACGGACCACCAAACATGCCTCCGTCGTCTTCGTCTCGTCTTCAGACGGAGACGGAGGGCAAGAAGAGTAAAGAATCTGCACCGTCTTCCAAGCAGCCGCAGCCGCAGCCGCCGCAGTGGCCACCACCACCTGGCACCGCAATAGTGTATTTTCCCGGGGTAGGTGAGTATCCACCTATGGCCGCATACCATCCTCATGCACACTGGGGTCCTATGGCATACGGAGCAATGCCGCCGCCACCGCCACCTCCTCAGGCAGGTGGTCCTCATCGAGGTCCACCAGAGACGATGGGGCCGCCTCCTCAACCTTACTGGGTCAGAGACTCAAGGCTGGCTCCTCCTCCTCAACCCAACCCACCTCCGCAAGCCCGCGGTCAGCCACAGGCTTCTGGACGACGCGCCAAGACCGTCGCCAACCCTGGTACGGGTGTACCAGAAGGTACCGTCCGTGAGGGGGCAACATCTCCCACGCAGATTGAATTATCTCATAGAGACGAAGTTCAACACATGGGATGCACGTGCAAAAAGACGCGATGTCTGAAGCTGTACTGTCAATGTTTTGGAGTTAAGTTGTTTTGCGGCGGCAACTGTCGATGTGTAGAGTGTTTCAATACTCGACGACACGAGAAGCAACGAAAGGAAGCTATGAGGAGTATTTTACTACGAAACCCGGGCGCGTTTGATACGAAATTCAGAAAGACAGCACAAAACGCTCCCGGTACTGGTGATACCGCCCCCTCTGCCGTTACTACCACTGCCGTGGCTCCTACGGAAGGACCAGGTGGCCAGCCTTTGGCTCACAAGGTCGGATGCAAATGTCGTAAGTCTGCTTGTATGAAGAAGGTAAGTCGTCTTGACGAAATTTGACCCAACTTGAATAGATATTAGGAGTCGGTCGCTAACATTTGTTTGACGTCGTATCAACGTATGTGTTGCAGTATTGTGAATGCTTTGCGGGTAGCGTAAAATGTAGTGCTAGCTGCCGCTGCATGGGGTGTCAGAACATGGGCTCTATGTTTGGAGCGACAGCGGAAGGTGGCTACGGCTCACTGGCATACCTGCAGCCCCGTCCTGGACCCATTCTTCCCCGACCCGCGGGCGTTTCCCTTGGACCGGTGCACCCTTCACCGGTAAACGGAAACAATGGATCGGGAGAACCATGGCTCGCGGCTCAGAATCTGACCTTTTTGAAGCGTGGATCTCCTGCGTCTGCCGAAAAGAAACGCAAATCTGAACAACAAGAAATCACGTCGATGCCGTCTTTGGCGTCGTCTTCGGAAGGATCACCACAGGGGACTGGTGATAGGACTTCCGGAAATCAAGACGAAGACGATGCAGAGGGTGGCGTGAGCTCTCTTCTAATGGCGGCGTACGCAATGACTGAGTTTGCGGGCGACGGGACGGCAGCCACATCCCCCGCGGCTAAGAAGACAAAAGCCGCGCCCGTTTCGACACCAAGCTCAGGAACTAAGTCGTCATTTTCGACGCCACCGCATAAGCGTTGCACTCCTGGTGGCACGCCGTCAATCAAACTGTTTACACCCGAGAAATGAACAAGCTTGTACGAGGTAGATTGCATTATAGACTAAACGCTTTTGTAGCACGTACGAGTATTTCTATTCACTCCATCTTATTCTTAAGCCTCTGTACTTGTAGACGCCATTCAATGCCAATTGAAATTGGGGAGATGTCGGAAGGGTCTACTAGAGTAGGAGTGACCGCATGTTTGAAGCTCAAGCGGGGTGGGCAGAAATGTTTGGTGGGGCTAAGCTAGAGGAGTAGATAGTACGAAAATTGATCTTTGAACGCATGCGGAGAAAAATTTCGATAAGGATAAGGATGAGATTCGTGCGTACCTTAGAATCTTGTTTCTTAGGGTCAAGGTTGATAACGATGACGTGTTTGTAGTTAGAAATTGACGATGTCAAGCACGAGGATCTTGATTTTAGTGAACAACCGCATTCATTGCAACTGTCTTGACAGGCAGCATTTCTCCCCAAGCCCCTCTAGAACTACTCTACCAACATCTTTAGAGCTGTTTTAGTCGAAAATCATGAAGTACCTTGCCTTTCTCCTTTCCGGTTTGCTTGCCGCGTTTGACGTGGAGTCCTACGTTCCCAGTGAGTTATATTTTTTGTAGTGGTCCCATTCAATATACATCGTACGATGCCGGATGACCTTGCGGCGGACGCGTAACTCCATTCACTCACTTCGTCTCGTCTTCTCAAATACAGAGGCCCCAAAGAAGCCGGCTATGAGCCCGGTTGCTGAGCTGCAGAAAAACGCCATGGGGGCATTCGCCGCCTTTACCATTGCCTCGTCTGTCATTACAAATGCTCCTCCACCGGCCGACGCAGCTATGCCCTACTCTTCGGCGTTTAGTAGCAGTCAGGTCGTCGCTGAGAAAGTCATCAGAGAGGGTATCTACGGTGACTATGAGATTGATCTCCCTGATCAAGTATACGATGACGCCCGTTCTACTTTTAAGCCTGCCAAAGAAACCAAGTCCAAGAAAGGTAAGTACGGGCAGTGTCTCTGTATTAACATGGCTCCGTTGATTCATGCTTAGTCGTCATGTGCCCTAGCTAGTAGAGCGATATCCATGTCATGTTCAAAACGACTGACCTCTCTTTCGTTCACCATCGCCTTGTCATCCTACAGGCAAGTACACCGCTTTGTTGGCTATTCTGATTGTTGGAAGTTTCATCGTGCCAATGGCCCAGTATTTCTGGTATGTCCGCGACGACGATAGCACAGAAAAGTTCTTTGGACAGAGTACTCCTGCACCCGCACCAAAGCCGGATCCACCTAAGAAGAAGGGCTGGTTCAACTAAAGAATCTTTGGAACCTCACGGCCAAGATAACTCGCGCTCAATATTTAGAGGGAAAGAGCTGTGACTTCCGAACACCGAGTCTCGAGGAGAGTATGCACTAGAGGTACCGCAGCTCTTTGTTCCGGGAGTGGCGACATAATTTAATTTACTGTATGCTATCAATCTTGCACATGAGATTACTTGGATCGATATATTCTCTCTACTAGAAAATGTTGCAACCTATCCAGTCGGAATCTATCAGCCTCAAGTTACCACACTTTACGGCGTAGGACACTGGGACGAGCAGTCCGCAATCGCAGCTCCAACCTTTCGAGGCCACGTGGAGTAGGTCTCGAGACAGCTGTTCATGTCCTTGACAAAGCCGAAGCATGCTTCAAATGGTTGGAGGAAGATCCAGAGAGCCGAGCAAAACCCAGCTACCATCCAGGCAATCGGAAGCATAACTACGATCCATAGCAACGCAAAACAGGGGTTCTTCGACATGGTGACAATTTTTTAGGGAATGTTTAGGTTGATGACCTTTTTTTGTGGAAGTTCGTGAAGGTGTGTGATTATGAAGTAATAGAGTGTGTATGGTACGAATGAATGAAAGTGAGTTCTCATGTCCACACATCTACTTCTATCGAAGATCTAAGATATTGAATATGATCCAAACGGACTTATTCGCCGAAGTTCGTTAGAGTCGAACTACTTTCTTTCCTACTGTCCTTTACCAACAATAACTACCATAGGGTAACCCTGAACCTTCGGCAGAACGGATGCACGGACAGAACATAATGACAGTCTGTCCGTCTCTCGAGAAGATAGGGAAGCCGACTGTCGACAGCCTCATTTTTGATTTCCTAACATACGATCACCATGGCGCCCGCGAATCGGTTTGGTACGGCGGTTGGCCGCCAATTCCGCATGTGGATGCCCACCATGCCGCTCACGATGGTGTCAGCAAGGAATGCTACTGCAACTCACCCGGCCTTTGCCATCTTTCGCACTCCGCCTCGAATGACAAAACACGAGATCAAAGAATACTTGACCAAGATTTACAACCTACCCGTCAAGAAGGTTGCCACTGCCAACTATCTTGGGAAGCGGAAACGAGTGATGACTTCAAAGAGGATTCATTTCCTCAAATATAAAGATTTCAAAAAAGCAGTTGTTACCTTTGATGACTCGTTACAAGATGTCGGTTTGGGAATGCGTGTACCAGAGCTTGATGACGACGAAGGGGACGGTGGGTTCGATCTCGACGATGCTGCGGAGGAAGACGTCGATACAGCGCAGGAGGCAATCTCGGGACAAGCCGATAATCGAAAGAGATGAATTAGTAGGTTTTGCTTGTATTTCATATTAGTACATTTCTCCGAAAGAACGAAGATTTATCGTTTGGAAAGGATTATTCGACGAAAGGACCGGATTCGCAAAGTCACCGCTCTAAGCGAAAGACGTTTTGCTACCATACGAATTCGAATTATCTTCTTCTCCATCTCGTGTTGGCAATTTCCAATTCGCCCAAGGTTTCAATTCCACTTAGGGTAAATAAACATTAAATTCGTCTAATGCTTTCGGCCTCGACCCAAGCTTTCCAAGGAAAAAGCGCCTGTATAGTCGCGACCAACAGCATAGAACCAATCCCACAAAACATCAACAACTTAAAGAGATTTAAAAGAACAACGGCTTTGACGCTAAAGGGATCCCTAATTATTTACAGTCCCTGAAGCTGCCGCATCATAGTTGAGGCAAGGGCGAACGAGAAACTCATTCACCATGGTTGAGCAACCTGAAACCCGTCATGTATCGTTCATTCCGAGCTGCAGTGTGTGCGACTTCGAACCATGTCGAGATATGGTGTTTGTAAGCCCATGCAACTTTCAATAGCATAATCGCAACCATGATGCCGCGAACAAGCGCTTGTCGCCACAAGCCTGTGACGATCAGTTGAAAATGAAAACAGGCAAGTAGCACTGAACAAGGCAAAAGAAACGTCTGGAGCAGTGATCGTGTGATGGGAAAGCAGAAGTCGTCGAGAAGAGTGTAGGGATCAACTTTATCCCACTCGAAGTCAACCAAAACACCTTTCCAAACGTCCAAAAAACGAGCAACCCTGCCATGTGGACCTTGCCATGAAAGAACCAGTCTTCTCTCTGATGTGCTTACCCATGCCGCAGCCCGGGCATCGGCGTCTTGTCCATTGGGCTCGTCCTGACCCTCTCGCCGCCCTTCTACAGCTCGCGCTTCTTCGGCTACACCACCAAAAACGATTCTCCAAAAACGGCGTGTAAGAAAACCCTCGACGCAGAGACCCATCCAAACAGACAAAGCGACGATTCCGACGATCCAGTTAAGAATGGCCGACTTCATTTCCACCCAGGGTTCTTTCCCCATGAACCAATCAGATGTTTTGATGAAGAGCATGTCCACAATGGAACCAGTCAAAAGCGGCGCGACTCCGAGGAGGATGGTTGCCGAAAACATGAGCGTTATAGCCTTGTTGACTGGCGGAGAATGGTATCGACGCAACCAGCTGGCGAGCTTCCGAAGGTTGGACTCATTGGTGCACACGAAGTTCTTGAGAATGAAGTTAAGTACCGGAAAGAAAATCAAGCCGCCAATGGCAAACCCAGAAGGGTCGTGAACCCAGCGATCCGGAACACGAAGGATATAGTAAATTGCTCGCCCGGTCCCTGCGGGACCAAGGACAAGGCAGAAAAGGGCGAAAACCGTTGCTGCCCATGAAAGTATAGCCAGCACGATAAGCCGGCTGATCGCCCACACTTTCTTCAAAACGTGTGACTTCCCGTCGAAAAGAGGCTCTCTGAAAGCTACTCCTCTTTCGGTATTCGAGCGCTTCTCATGTCCCCAAGCCCATCGTCCTTGAACGTCCGCCCCGCCGATTCCGAGGTCATCCCATCCTTCTGGAGGTCGCGGAATGAGCCCACCCGGTATTTCTTCCCACAACTGAATCGATGGCGCATATGACTTCATATCTAGCTTTAGACGAAAGCGACCGATCTTTGCTGGCAACAAAATAGAACGATGACGATTTGGATAGAAGTAGTTGCCATCGACCGGTAGTCGAATAAAGTTCCAACGCGCATCCAATACGCGTTCCCCGTTGCCCTTTGTCACACCATCCATAAATACGTTATCTTCGCTCGGGATGAAAAGATTCAGCTCATCTTTCAGAGCGTCTTCTCTCTTCTTTTCGACCTTTTCACTCGCAAGGTCAAGCCAAAAAGAAAGGACAATTTTCGTACCCTTCATAAAGCAGGGTCTTGTCCCAACCAAGCGAAACTTTTCAACGCGTCGCGGTAGCATAACATCCGAGATACCGAGAAATCTACCGGTAAGCTTTAGCCAGTGATATTGCAGTTCACCAATAGAGTTCTTGTTTTTCTCGAGCAAGCCGAGGACACACAAGTGGAATCCGAGGAGTTCCAGCGGAACCTGCAGTTGCGGAATCATCCAGTACGAAGTTCTGAAACGAAAGGACGAGAAGAAAGAGCCCAAAGCATTGGGCAAGATAAAGCGTATTGGGACGTGAACAAGTAAAGCCATCAACACGGCATATATCATCAACGACAAGGTCATTCGTTTGGCGTGCGTGAACATACTTTCGTGCATGAGGTTGCCCAACAAGTCTGGCTGAGGCTCCTGTGGACGGATCACTTGCGCAAGAAGTTGCGGATGAACCGCCTCACGTAGTTGGAGCACTGACACTGTGACCAAAAGCATGAAAGTGATTCCAGCTACCCAATGGACAAGCGAGAATGAAAACAGGTCTTGCCCAGCGTATACGACTCTCTCCTCGAGACTACTTCCAAGGAAGGAAAGAGTCGCCGCGTCGAGACAGAACCCAAGTGCTATGGGAAGTAAGAACATCTTTATCATGAGCAGCAGACCCACTTTGACGATTCCTGTCATAACATCCAGAATCGAGTTGAGTGTGAGAACAATGGCGACGCCTTGTTCATCACCTAGGTTGTTGAACTCGTTCAGGTGATCCAAGAAATTGTTGAACTCGGCATGACCTTCTCCATGCGGCTCTCCGTCGGCAACAAAGTCGCCATTTTGTCGACCAGGTCTAGCCCCACCACGATCTCGGAAAACAGAGATCTTATTAGATATGACAAAGATAAACTTGAAAGACACGACGACGGCTGCGAAAGCCAAGTACCCGAATATAACGCTGACAGCGTCTGATAAACAGAAGGTCGTATTGCATCGGACACTTTCAGCCTCTATCACCCTGATGATGTCGAAAAGTGATGAGTTAGCTGTAATATTGTAGGAAACGACTGTATCGCTTGCGTTCTCGCTTGAGTTGAATCCATGTATGTCGAACGCAGAAGTCGAATTAAAGAGAAAAGATGTGACAGATGCTCCGAAAAGCCGCGGCACACAAATGAAGAAAGCGAGGTAAACAGCATTGAAAGCGATGAGCCACATAAGATTTCTGACGACAGCCGCTAGTGGTCCTCGCACACCCAGAAGCTCATCCAGCGCAATGTTGATATCAGCGTCACCCAGGTCATCTGGATCAACGTCGAAATTCCTGTCTCCTCGAGCACCTACGAGTGGAATTTCTGGCCCGTTGTCGTTGTCGGCTGCTCTAGCATTACCACGAATATCGCCATCATTTCTATCAGCATTCAAGAAGCGTCGTTCCATATCCAGGTCGACTCGCTGTAATGGGACAAATGGTTGAATGTCATCGTCACTGGATGACGCGTCTTCCGGAGGATCTTTAGGGCGCCTTGTTAGGTCTACGTGTGTGACGTTTACGTAGCGGCCATTCGGAAAGACGACACTTTCGCCTCCGAGTGAATGAATGAATAATGAACTGTCGATGTCATCTTCAGCAGGATCAATCTCCGGTTCCACTGGCCCCTGCCGCCGTCGGGGGCGATTGTTGTTTTCGAGACCACCAGGTTGCTGGAGTTCATGTCGCAAGAAGTCGGCAAAATTCATGATAGAGAGAAAACTCAGTATTATGCAAGCGCCAACAACCAAGCCACTGACAATGTCTCTACCTATCATGTCCCATTGAAACCGTTCCATTACCAAAGAAGCTCTGTGTGTCCACAGATGATAAAGATAAGCCGTAATCAATGGGGCAACCAACAACCACAGACTCAGTGCAAAGCTACATCGAATCAAAAAAGGGAACCATCGCGAAATAGCACAACGAACAAGCCCAGCAATGACCTGTGGCACAGGGAGCCGATCTGGTGCGTCAGGAACATATTGCGGGGCAAAACGGAAATCTGTCTTACAAAGTTCGCATTTCCCAGAGCTGGAACTCCCGGACTGAACCTGCAACCAGGATTGAAGACAGTCTTGGTGCGTCAGACCAATCGATCCAGAACATTTACAAGGCTTATAAAGGGGGTACCTGGTGAACGAAATAACAAGAACATCAGCGTTAGCGTGATTGTCGCAAATACGGCGACACGGAGAAGTTGCCCGTGCCGGCTGACAAGGCCGAAAAATGCTCTTCGGATACGTCAACTCACCCTTCTTCTGCCGGTCCGCGACAAACGCGGCATTCATCCTCTTCACCCACATCATGATCATCTAACGAATCGACTTCGGAGATGTCCACCATTATAACGCGTTGGTTCTCACGTTTCAAGAAAGAAATTGTTTCGTGTTACGATTGACAAAGCGGCGACAACGAGAGCGTATGGATTGCGTCCGAACTGGAACGAGACTGGATTCTACTTGCTATGGCGTGGGTAATAATGAATCGATTCGCTTCTTACGGACGAAATGATAGTAGGGTCTTTGCAATCTTTCGGCGTTGCTGTAACAACAAACAACAACAATGATAGCGAGCGTGGGACAACGAGACACGCTGATCCGCGTTTCGTGGACATTCCGAAAAACTAACCCCAACTCTGGAGTAGTTTCAATTTCTAAAAACAAACCCTGAACCTAATACAGCTACTTAACTAAACATTCAAACAACATACCATTTTTATTCAACTCCGATTATAATAAAAAGTCTATACAATGACCAAATAAATAAATATTCCAATGCCGGGTTGAAAGGCATGCTTTGCTCGTTTCGTTTCTCAACTCAAAACCGTCGCCAACAGAAAAAGTTGAAGTAGAGATACAATACAATTCGCTGAACCCGACCCTTTCGACGACTATTTGCATTCCCATACGCCCATACGCCCTTCACCATGGCCCGAAACCCTCTCTTCGCTATCCTTTGGTTGATTCTTTTGTTCTTCATTGCCTGGCCAGTGGCTGGTTTTTGCGCCGGTATCTGGATCATCCTCCAGGTAAGTTGTCGATGATGGACATTAGTCGATAAGACTCGTTGCAGTGGCGATCGCTCGTACTGGATCCTTGCACCTTCAAATTCCAGAGAAACTATGCGAGTATTCTTGGCACAACATTCTCACTCTTGTAATCGTCACACTTTTTCGCAAACTTTTAATACAGCCGTTCGAAGCTGTCTTCGGATTCGTCAAGCAGATCACCGCCTTCCTCGAGAAACTTATCACCTGGTACGTTGATGGATCAGAGATTCTGCTGCTTTGTGATAATTACTCTCTAGAAAACAAGGTATCGACCCTGGTCATGAGAAGGAAAGCAACCAACTCACCGACATTCTCGTTTCTTCTTCATTCCCTGAAATCTGCAATTCGCTCTCCTTTAGGCCTCGCGACTGCGGCAGTGCCATCATGAACTGCCAGGAAAGCTTCCCCAGCCCCATGTAAATTGCTTAAGTCTTTGTTGATAACAAGAAAGTCCCCAACCTAAATATTGACTGAAGAACGACTGGAGCTCTGGTTAATGTTCCACACCCATTCAATTCGCACCCGAAAACCACTTTAGAGTATCCGATCGTTAGGCTCAGCACGTCTATGATCTCTATAGAGATATTAAGAAAGGCATCGATGCTGTCTATAGACGAGTGCTTTTGTATTCCCCCGTGTAATTTATCAAGGATGCTTGTGTGCTCTCTGTTTGACTTTGATTGACTCTGCTGACAGAAACTACACCCTCAGACGAATCACTTTCTAGCTAGGTCAAACCTTGTAGCACTGTCTTTCTCCACGATCTGAAGTGATCGTCTTTAGGTCAAAGACATTGGACCTCCATTCTCTCTATATATAGAGAGAAGGAGGCAAGCGCATGGAACTGGAGGTGCAGCCCAATTTTTCGCGCACAAGGCAAAGCGAGATTTCTTCGAACTCGGTGTTTGTCATCAGGTCGGTTCTTCCGAGGGATCAGATGGTCTGTCTCTACTCTCGATGGTGAGAGTAATAGCTTCGTCCAACTCTATCTGGACCAGTATCCCCTTGTAATACTATCTACCACTACCCCATTAGAAATGGAATCGCGAGAAAATACCTGTCGCGCAGTATTTACCGCGCGCGCGATGTTTGCCTCATTCGTCCGCCGCCGCAGGTTTTCCTCAAGATGGCCATGAAGTAGCATAATACACTTCTCGTTCAATGCCGGAGAATACTCTCGACAACGCAACGTATCCCTGAAAGTGTAGGCAAGAAACAGTAAGGAGAACAAAGGTGCTACTATGGAAGACAAGGATGGTTCCAGTCAAAGTGGTAGCAGTGTCCCCTCGACGGCATCCACAACTGAGTCATCCTCCTCACCGTCGGCGGACGACCAAGGCATCGACGTTGAGATGACTGGCCCGCCTGTCGAAGAAGTTATTGATAGGTCAGGCGAACCCGATGCCGAGGAAAAAGCAATGCAACTGAAAGAGAAAGGAAACCAGCAACTCTCCATCGGTCATTACCTGCAAGCTATCGGCTTCTACTCGGAAGCTTTGGAGTACCGACCTGACAACGCTATTCTGCTCTCCAATCGCGCGATGGCCTACATCAAAGTGGAAAACTATGGACTGGCAATTCTTGACGCCGACCATGCCATTCAGTCGGATCCGAAATACGTGAAAGGATACTACCGTCGTGCTTCGGCTAACTTTGCGTTGAATCATTTCAAGGCTGCTCGGAAAGACTTTCGTCAGGTGTGCAAGCTGAAGCCCAAAGACCGCGACGCCAGATCTAAACTCAACGAATGCGAAAAGGCGGTCAGAGAGCAGGCTTTTAGTAAGGCTATCGAGGCGGAACAGACTGCGCCATTGTCGTCCACGTATGACCCGAACATTATTGATGTGGCATCAAGCTACGAGGGACCACACCCTTCCCCGGAGAATTCCGTTCTAAGCGATATGGACCTGGAAGCTTCCTATTTTGCACCCGGGAGACTCCCAAAGGAATTTGTGATGGCTGCTGTTCAGTGGATGAAAAGTGAGAAGCAGGTGCACAAGAGATACGTGGCTCGCGTCCTGCTCGCCTGTCGTGAATACTTTGCCAATATTTCGAGCTTGATGGAAATCAGCATTCCGGAGGTCGCCCCAGAGCACGACCCTACATTGGAGCCCCGACTTACGGTGTGTGGTGATACACACGGCCAATACTATGACGTACTCAACATTTTCGAAATGAATGGATACCCTAGCTGCACCAATCCTTACCTGTTCAACGGAGATTTTGTTGATCGCGGTTCGTTCAGTCTTGAAGTCATCTTGACCTACCTCTTGTTTAAGCTCATGGATCCAGACTGCATCTACCTTACTCGTGGAAATCACGAAACCAAGAATATGAATAGAATATACGGCTTTGAGGGTGAAGTGAAAGCGAAGTATGATGACAAGATTTTTCAGTTATTCCTGGAAGTCTTTGAGTGGTTACCCTTAGCCGCAGTGGTTGGTGGAAAGGTGTTTGTCACGCATGGAGGTCTACCGGTTGACCCAACGGTTACTCTTGATCATGTTCGAGCTGTGAAGCGTGGTATAGAACCACCGGAACAGGGACTCATGAGCGATCTCCTCTGGAGTGACCCGCAGCCTTTCCCGGGCAAGTCTCCCTCGAAACGTGGAGTTGGTTTTGCCTTTGGTCCCGACATTACTCAAGCATTCTTGGATCGGAACAATCTCAACCTGCTTGTTCGCTCTCACGAAGTCAAGGAAGAAGGTTACCTCGTCGAGCACGGTGGAAAGACGATCACTGTCTTCTCGGCGCCGAATTATTGTGACACGATGGGAAACAAGGGGGCCTTCATTCACTTCGGCGCAAGTTTGGAGCCAAAGTTCACCCAGTACGAAGCCGTACCACACCCTGAAGTTCGACCCATGGCTTACGCGGCCGGAATGGGAGGGTTGTTTGCCTAGTTAAAATGATACGAGTGGTGTGAAGACTCCAAATTAGAGATGATTAGATAATATGTGCTTCATAGTTCGCCCCTCTAGAGGCCCAAGTCACTAAGTCCAGGATGGTCCTGCGGACGAATTGCAGTCGTCCAGCGAAATTTGCGATCTTCTTCCTTGATTGGCACGTCATTGATGGAAGCATGACGGTGTTGCATAAAGCCGTCGCCATCGAACTCCCAATTCTCATTGCCGTGCGCACGAAACCAGTCCCCTTTCTCGTTGTGGTACTCGTAGCAGAACCGAACAGCAATACGGTTGTCAGTGTAGGACCAAAGTTCCTTAATCAGACGGTAGTCCATTTCGCGGTCCCACTTTCCTTCGAGAAAAGCACGAACCTCGTCACGTCCCCTGAGAAAGGTTGAGCGGTTCCTCCATATCGTGTCCCTGGTGTATGCCATTTTTACCCTATCGGGATCCTTGGAGTTCCAGGCATCCTCGGCCGCACGAACCTTCTGAATCGCCGTTTCTCTTGTAAATGGAGGCAAAGGAGGCCTGATTTCCTGGGCGGTCGATGAAAACGTCATGCTCCGTCCTATTTTCAAGACAAGTTCCTCCTGTAGTATCAAACTCGTCTTCGAAGATTGCGCCAGTCGCAACATTCTGATAAAGGAAGGAGGCAAACTAGATTTTTATGTTCTCTGGTTACAAGAACATTTTATCTCGGCGCTGCGACAGAGCTTTCGATGCCTTGGAACATGAACGAATAGGTTCCAGTCCTTCGGAAAGCGCCCGGGAAAGATTTAAATTTGTGAAGCCGGAGCAGTGTCATTTTTTGACGTCAATCTCATTAAGATGACATCATCATTCCGTTCGATCCGTAGCAAGGTGACACCTCGACAAAGAAGCGGTAGCATTCGTCTCGAGGCTGTTCGTGCTTGTCGTAACAGAACATTGCCACTCTAGCTCTCTAGAGAGAACTGAAGAGAACGATCGATAAGCAACACACTTTTCCTTAGCCTGTCTAACTTTGAAGCATGTCCTCTCCTCCATCGCAAGGCATGGGCGTCGGATCGCCTGCTCACCCGGGAAGATTCATGCGGGCTGTTCGCTATGTTGGTTCCAAAGTCAAGACATCTTTTGCCATTGTTGGTGCAGCCGCTGCACTTGGCGTGTACTATGAATATAATCGCGTGTTTCCGTCGACCTCTGCCAGTGAAGACGCTGCAGGAGAAAAGAAGAAGGTTTTGGTCATTCCTTTCCACCGGATTCAGTTGAAAGATAAGCACGAGCGTGAATTCAGTTCTTCCCTGTCGCGATTTAGTCGCGACTCAGATGACCGTATCA
>Ga0222719_10003093_pt1 | contig 14909 bp, 21 predicted proteins | sample C33_34DmetaG_FD_165039 | JGI IMG/M metagenome (GOLD analysis project Ga0222719, IMG submission 165039) | Estuarine water microbial communities from San Francisco Bay, California, United States - C33_34D | ecosystem: Environmental > Aquatic > Marine > Unclassified | place: USA: California...
TGTATTCTTCATTAGTGCGAATTAAGTGCAGAACTATAGATAAAGAGTATTTACTATATTCAGGATGTGATTCTAACTTCATACCAGTATGATATGAAAAAATACTTAACTTTCAATATTTTTTTTATTATTTTTTAAAGAAACCCAATGTTCCTGAATTAAATCTAAAAGAGAATCAAAAAACCAACAAAAAGCCGCTACTGCAGTAGGATAAAAAAAATAATCTATTTTTATCAGATTAGTAAATTTATATTCAAATAACCCTAATAGAAGCCCGACCCAAAAACCTATGCATAATGAGCAAGATAAAAATTCTTTTATATGTTTGGATTTTGATTTTAAAAAGTTTCTAGGAACAGCTAATATATAGCTGTCTTTAATTATCCAAACCAGACCCAGACAACTCAGTAATTTTATTAATATCATCAACTAAATCTAACAATTCTTTTTTACTTAAATTAATTGAGTCACCAAAATCATCTTCAATTAAAAATTTATTTTTTTTAAAAGAAACTTTTGGGCAGCAACTAAAGGGAACGCATATAGGGCATAAGACTACTGCATTACCTTCGGTTTTAAGTTTACCCAGCTGAGCCATCGTTAGATTCACTAATTATATCATCAGCTTCTACACGAGGAAGTAATTGCTCAATAGCTTGATCAAGAAGGTTAGCTTCTTCTTTTTTTATTCTAATAGAATTACCATCATCATCATCTATGATGATATATTTATCGTCTTTTTCATCTACTCTTGCACTTGGACATCCAGCCTTGCCACAGCACATGAAAATTCTATTACCTTCTTGTCTTAAATAATAATTACTCATAATTTATTGTTTTTAAAATTTGATCTAAAGTATTTTTGTATGAAAACTTCTTAATTAATTTTACACCTTCAGTGTTCTTTTTTCTAGAAAAAGTTTCAGAAAGTTCAAATGCCTCTATCATTTTTTGATTTGAAATGATATTCATGTTGCCTTGATTAAAAGCCTGACCTTTGTGAAAAAAGGCATTATCATATATTTCTTCAGTAGAGTCTGGCTCAATTAATATTGAATTTTTCTTGTTAGCCCAATCTTTATGAGATGTATGATTCATGACAATACTCCACTTACCTAAACATGTAGCATTAAAAGCTGGAATATTCCAACCTTCTGCACCACTTAAACCAGTAAGATCTATATCTATAGCATTTAAAAATTCATTAACTTCAGAATTAGTTTTTAGATGCGGAAGGAAATTAATATTTCCATATGTTTTTCCTTCTAAAGTCTGATTAATAATCTGAGACATTTGATCTCCCTTGAAAAAGGGATTTGAGACACAGCAGGAAAGTTGATATTTAAAATTGTTGCCATATTTGCTAGCCCAATTCTTAATTATTTGTGCAGTATTTTTTCGCTTCTCAAATTTACCCATTAATCCAAAATGAATTTTATCAGGCAAGTAATCATCATTGGTTGAAGTAAAATCTTCATCAAAACCAATTGGGATATGGCTTACATTGTCGCAACCCATATTCTTAAAAACGTTTGCGGCATGAGAACTTGCGAAAATACAAGAGTCTTGCATATCTACTATAGATTTTTCCGCTAAAGTTGGTTGATCGGTTTCGTAAAAAGTAAATAACGCTTGATGTTTTGAGATTCTGGTTTCACCTCCATTAATATGCCATTGAGTAATGCATTTGGAATCTTTTTTAGCTATATGCAATCTGTTTTGAGCTGAATTAACAAGCCACTCTTTAAATTTTTCATCAACTTTATCAAAAGAATCTAAATTTAATTTATCTCCAATTGGAAAAAGTGCTATAGGTATGTTTCTTTTATATATCTCCCTAAGAATATTATAACTAACATTTCCAAAACTTAAGGGGTTGATTGCTCCTTTATAAATTATTGCTTCCATATTTTTTAAAACGGTATGTCTTCATACTCCATATCATCGACATCTTCTTCAACTTTTTCTATTTTTTTTGATTCTTTTTTAATATTTGGCTTGCTAGAAGTCTGTGAATCTTCGGTGTTGTCAGAAGCTAGAAAGTGAACTTTATCAGCTAAGCAAAATATTTTTGTATATTTTTGGCCATTTTTTTCCCAAGAATTAGTTTTTAATTTACCTTCTATTAAAACCTTGCTACCTTTCTTTAAAAATTTAGCACAATTTTCAGCTTGCTTGTTCCAGCTCTCAATGTCAATAAAAACTGTGTTTTGTTGCTTCTTACCTTCTTTATAATAATATTCATTGACTGCTAAGCCAAAGTTGCAAACCTTAGATTCTCCAACGTCTTTACATGATGGGTCTTGAGTTAAGTTTCCTAATCCTATATATTTATTCATAATTTTTTTTTAGTTTTAATTTAATTTTTTGTAATGCATCGTTATGTATATTAATACATCCTTGTATGCTCATTTTCAATTTTTCACTAACCATACGCCAAGGCATTACATTGTTATTCTTTCCTTCGATGTATCTTAAATGAAATATTCTACCAACCCTTTCATCAGGATCGTTATCAGCATATGAAATTATATGATTGAAGATTTCACTATCGCTTTTATTTTTATTTTCTTGAAAATGCTTAATTTCTAATATTTCATTTTCAATTGGAATATGCTTTTTATTTTTAGTTTTATTGTATGTGTTTAGACATTTCCATTTCACTTCATTACCTAAGTAAGTGCTAAACTTTGAACCTCTATCTGGATTATATTTTAATGCGGAGTAGTATATATAATAATCTTTATCTTTTATTAAATCGTCTTTCATGCTGGCATTAGAATTTCTTCCCATATAACCATTGATCATATCTATGCATAAACCTGAATGCCTGTTAATTAATTCATTTAAACTTTCTTCTATATTTGTATGGCTTTGTATATTTAAAACCAAATCTTCGTCTTTCATTCTGTTGAAATCTATCATGTTATTTTCCCGTACTGCCAAAACCACCGTCATTTCTTTCGCTGGGGTTTAAGCTTTTTGTATATTTTAAGCTCATTTCATTATGCTTACATGGAACTAGTTGAGCTATCTTGTCTCCTTGTTGATAAATTCTTTGTGGATTAATTGAAGTTAATATTCCATTTGCTTTTTTGCCCATGTAGTTTTTACCTTCTACAATTTTCATATCCTCTGGTTGGCATATATATTTAAAGCATACTTTTATGTTTCCCCTGTAACCAGAGTCAATTATTCCAACGGAATTTGATAAAACTAAATTGGTATTTATTATGCTTGATCTAGGATATAGTAGTAAAAAGAAATCATAAGCGTTTGATAGTCTAGCTTTTTCAGGTTCAACTTGAATTTCTGTATCATATTCAATATGAGATATTGCACTATAATATAAACCTTGATAAATAGAACCTATGACCCTAGGTTCATTCTTTGCTACAATATCGAAACCTGCATCGCCTTTCTTCTGAGGGGGATGAATAATGCCAGAGTTTTCTATGATTTTTAAATTCATATATTTTCACAAAGCTGCTTAAATCCATTAGATAAAGATTTTAATCCTAAATTTTCAAATACTTTATGAGAAGGTATGAATTCAGCTTTTGTATAGTTATTTGTTTTATGTCCCTTAACGGAGTTTACCATTATAACTGTTGACATTTTTAATTTAGAGCCCAACTGAGAGATAGCCATAATGACTGCTGAATTAGCGGCTGATTCATAACTAGAATCATCAACAACATAACTCCAGTCAGCGGAGGATACTACATAGTTTTTAATTTTCATAGAATGATGATATCACAATTTTTATCTAAAGTCAAGAATAAATACTTCGTATTTAAGTAGATTTTATATTATATAATATTATAATATATAAAATATAAGTCTTATTTAAATATAATATATAACCTATTTATATACAAAGTATATATTATAAATAAAAATTTTAAAATGTCAATAAAAAAAATAAAAATTTCTTTTTACAGCTTATTTAGGGATTCGGAATCGACGATTCATGACTGCCTAAACACCTTATCATTAATTGAGTCTGATGAAAAATTTGAGTGTGAATATTTCTTTTATGAAAATGATTCAATTGATAATACTTCTGAAATAATAAAAAAATGGATGTTAAATAAACAAGGGAAGTTTATCTCTGAAAAATTAAATACCCCAAAGTTTGGATCAACCCTAGATCCCAACAGAATGAAGTTACTTTCTAATTACAGGAATAAGATGAAAGCTATTGGTGATAATTCCGAATCTGATTTTTCTATTATTTTTGATAGTGATGTTTCTTTCGAAAAAAATATAGTCGAAGATTATTTAAAGTATAAGCATCTTGAGTTTTCGATGTTAACTCCAAATATAAGGCAAAATGTTCCTTGTAAAATGGGCTCAAACAAAAAAACTTCTTATTACGATAGCTCAATATTATTTGACTCTGAATGGAATCAGGGCATGACTTGGAGCAATAACCCTTTCTACAATGAAACAGATAGGTTAAAATTTGATAAAGGGGAACCAATTATTGTAAATAGAGCGTTTGGTAGTTTTGTCTTTTTAAAAACAGAGACCCTCAAGCAATGCCATTGGAACTCCAAAGGAGAATCAGAGCATTTTTCTTTTTGCGATCAGCTAAGGAATTATGGAAACATATACCTAATACCAACTATAAAACCGACAGTTAATATCGATCAAAAATCTTGGCAACATGAAAATAAAATTATCGAGCGTCAAAATTTTTTACTTAAAAATAAATGGAATCGTTTTTTATTGAAAACAGGATCGATCAACATATAATATTTTATGAATTTTAAAATAAGCTATGCAGTAACTGCCTGCAATGAAGATAAAGAGCTTAGCGAGTTGCTGTCTTTTTTAAAAAAATACAAAAGAAAGCAAGATGAAATAGTAATACAGGTTGACTCTGATAATTATACTCAAAAAGTTTTGGATGTTATTAAACTATTTAAACTAAAAGCTTCAATGTTTAAATTAAATGGAGACTTTGCTTCTTATAAAAATAATTTAAAAAAAATATGCAAAGGGGATTATATTTTTCAAATTGATGCAGATGAAATGCCTGCAGACGAGACTGTTGTTAATTTACATAAAATCATAGAATCAAACATTGATGTTGATTTATTTTTGGTTCCACGAATTAACATAGTAAAAGGAATTACTGAAGACCATATGAAACAATGGAATTGGGGTGCTAATGACCAAGGCTGGATAAATTGGCCCGACTATCAATATAGAATATTTAAAAATAAATTTAATATAAAATGGCAAAACAAAGTGCATGAAAATATCACGGGAGCTAGTACGGGAGTTAAATTACCCGCTACAGCTGAATATGCGATGACTCATATTAAAGAAATTTCTCGCCAAGAAAAACAAAACGACTTTTATTCTGAAATAAAATGATACCCAATCACTTACATTATGTATACATAAATGAAAGACCTTGGAAAATCCATCATTATCTTTCAGTTAAATCTGCAATTGTAAAAGGGAAATTAGATAAAATTAATATTTGGCTTGATAAAGAGCCTACTGGGAAATGGTGGGAAAAAACCAAACCTTTGGTTAGTGTTCATAATATTAATCCTCCCACTGAAATATTTGGAAAACCAATTAAAGAGCCAGCTCATAAAAGCGATGTGTTAAGATTGCAAATCTTAAGGGACTATGGCGGAATCTATATTGATACAGATGTAATTTTTGTAAGACCTTTTAAAAATCTATTAAACAATAAATTTGTTTTAGGAGAACAGGGCCCAGATGGATGTGAAGGATTATGCCCTGCAACAATTTTGTCTGAAAAAAATTCTGAATTTTCTAAAATTTGGCTAGACGAATTCCAAAACCATTTTGAAGGTGGCCCACCAGGTTCGCCAACTTGGTGCAAGCATTCGGTTAATTTACCCTTATCTTTATCTAAACAACATCAGGATTTAATTACAATTGTTAATTATCAATACTTCTTTTGGCCTTTATATCATCAGAAACATATTGAGGCGATTTTCGAGGAAGATTTAAATTTCCCCTCAGCCTATTCTCATCATTTGTGGGAATCTAGTGGTAAAAAATATTTAGAGGAAATGGATGAAGAAAAAATATATTCACAAAACACAACCTTTACAAAGTTAGTTAGGGATCTACTATGAAGCGTGCAGAAAAAATAAAGATCATAAAAGACAATATCAAAGTTAAAGCTGATATACATAAAGCTTTAAATTTACTAAATCACACTACAGGCATAGAAATTGGAGTAAGACAAGCAGGCAACTTAAGCTTACTCAATCTTAATCCGCATTTTAAAAAGGGTTTTTTAATTGGAGTCGATTGTTGGAGAGAATTTCCCGATAACCCAGAATTTAATGATGAAAACTATGCTCAAACGACTTTAGATCACATGTACTTTACATGCTTAAATAAATTCAGAGAAGACCATCATGTAAAAATTATCCGTTCTTTATCTAAAGAAGCAGCAAGTATGTTCTCTGATGAAATTTTTGATTTTATTTATATTGATGCAGCTCATGACTACGAATCTATGTGTGAAGATTTAAATTATTGGTGGCCTAAGTTAAAGTCTGGAGGAGTTTTATCAGGTCACGATTATTTTCCAGATAAAAGAATCTGGAGAGGCAAAGAATGTGAGGTTTTTCGTGCTGTTAATGAATTTTTATCTGATAGAAATTTAAAAGTTGAACATACTACAGACACCAACCTTGAGGGTGGTCCAAATGTAGCTTGCAATAGTTTTTTTACTGTAAAGTGAATTTAGTTTTTTTTGCTTCTGATTCCAAGGGGTTATCTTCATTAGAATCTTCCATACAAGAAGCTAATGGCAGAGGCTTTGAAACACTAGAAATATCTTCAAATACCACTCAATTAAACCAAAACTATCAAGTAACTCATAAAGGTAAAAGCAAACTCTCTTTCCCTTGTCAATCCTTAGGTTTTAATCTTCCATTTAAACCCGACTGGTTAATTGTCAATAGAGAAAGGTGGAACCCAGAGTCTTCAATAATTAAAGACTTTAAAAAAACATTTAACTGTAAAGTTGCATTAATAGAGCCAAATGCTTGGGCTTTAGCTAACTGTGAGTCTATGCTTGAGTGTCACTCTAGAAATAGGTTTATTGATTTAATTGATGTTTTCTTTTGTCATTCAACTCACAGTAAAAAATTACAAAAATCTTTAGGTTTTAATGGTAATTTGTTTATTACTGGAAATCCAAAATATGACTCAAACTTAAAAGTCTCCAAAGATGATCTTAATCGTATTAAATTAAAATACGATATAAACAATGACAAAGAGAATGTCTTATTGTTTAGTTTAGTTAGTTCTGGTAGATTAAAAATTAATAACATCTTCAAAAAAATAGTGCAAGATAAATCTAAAAATTATTTTTACAAACCTTACCCAGGAGAACCTTTTGATCCTTTATTTATAAAAAACTTTAATCCCTTTTTTCTTGAAAACTGCAAACCCATTTTAGAAGAAAATGAAATTTGGCCATTTTTTCATTTATGCAACACCCACATTGGTGGATTTTCCTCCATAATGCATGCATCTTTGTTGTTGTCTAAAAAAATTATTAATCTTTGGTCTAAATGCCAGCAAGATCCTGATGACATCTTTGGGGTAGATAATGTTTTTGGTAATCATCAAGGTATAGAAGCTAGACCTCAAATGTGGATGGATGTTTTAGGTTTCAAATCTAAAAAAGACTTTCATTCCTTTGTGACGAATTATCCTATGAAACAAATTAATAAGTTAAATGAAAAAGTTATAAACGCTTTTTCTTGCAATAAAACACTGTTAAACATATTTGATGACTTTAATGATAGCAATGCCTGCTATCGCATAATAAACTATCTAGAAAATGATTTTTAAAAATAAAAAAATATTAATTACTGGAGCAACAGGATCTTTAGGTCAAGAGTTAGTAAAAAAACTCTGTACTTTTAATTGCGAGATTATAGCTTACAGCAGAGACGAAGGAAAGCATGCGGCTTTATTTTCTGAAAACCAAAAAGTTACTTCTGTAATTGGTGATGTTCGTGATTTTCATAAACTAAACACAACTTTAAAAATTCATCGACCTGAATACATTATTCATACGGCAGCATTAAAAAGAATTGATGACATGGAATTTCACCCCGATGAATGCATAAAAACAAACATTCATGGCTCAGACAATGTTGCTCGTTCAGCACTAGAAAATAATATTAAAAAATGTATTTTAGTTTCTACGGACAAAGCTTGTCAACCAGTTAATGTTTACGGCTCAAGCAAGTTTATAGCTGAAAGGCTTTTTACTAATTACGACTACTCTTCAGGATTAACAATCTTTTCTTCGGTAAGGTACGGAAATGTTATAGCTTCACGAGGGTCTTTTGTTCCTTTATTTATTAATAAGATAAAATGTGGCGAGACGATTTCAATCACATCTGAAGATATGACTAGATTTTTATTTACCTTAGATAATGCAGTAAATGCTGTCCTTGGAGCTTTGACGCACTCTGTTGGTGGTGAAGTTTTTGTTCCTCAAATTGACTCATTTACATTGCCTACTTGCATAAAAGCAATAGAAAAAATAGTTAATCAAAAAGCTAAAACTAAAGTTGTAGGGTTAAGGCCAGGCGAAAAACTTCACGAAGATATGTTAGCAGATACAGAGCTTCCATTTACATATCAAGTTGATGGAATAAATTTACTACAGATCAGACCTCAATATACTAAAAAAACATATCAAAACTTTGAAAAATATGATGGTCCTTGTTTTAATTCTAAATTATGGGTAAAAAACAATGTCAATCATTTAGTGAATTTGATAGAAAGTGGAGTTCTATAAATGAAAGTTTTTGAATCTCGTTTTACAAAGTCAGAGCTAGGCTCATTGATCCCAATATTACAAAATGCTGACTTAGGTTTTGGCCCTAATGTCTCTTTATTTGAAAATGAATTTGCTGCATACTCTAATAAAAAATATAACATAGCTACAAATTCTGCAAGTGCTTCTGCTTTTTTAATTTTTGCGTATTTAAAAGATGTTTATGGGGAATGCGATGTATACACTCCGTCACTAGGATTTACATCTCCTGCTTGGGCCGCACAACACTTTGGCCATAATATTATTTGGGTAGATATTAATGACAATTTATTGTTTGATTGCAAAGACTATTTAAAAAAAAGAAGATCTGGCACCAAAGTTGTTATGCCTATTTTGTACGGAGGAGTTTCCCGTATAGATGATTGGGATTTAGCTGGCGATGAAATAGTTGTCGTAGACTCTGCTCACTGTGCTACCCCTACCATAAAATCTGATTTTACTTTCTTTTCTTTTCACCCCTATAAACCAATTTGCTCTAGCGACGGAGGTATGATATCTACCGACAACCAAGAAGCTTCTGAATGGTTTCAAGCTTATAGAAATTTTGGTAGAAAAAATACAAACAATTCTTATGATATTGCTCAAGATGGATTTAAATTTTATATGAACAATTTAAATGCAAGTATTGCCTTGATAAGCCTATCTAAATATAAAAAAGATTTAAAAACAAGAAAATTTAATTATAAAAAATTAGACAATGTTCTGCCCCATGATGAACACTCTTCTTTTTATTTTGCTACAAAGTTAAGTGGAGATGCAGATAATTTCAACAAAGATCATCAGCTATCTAGACATTATCCTTTATTGCATAAAACTAAATACTTCAATTCAAGCATCTTTTTATCTAATACTGAAAAGCTACATAAAGAAATAATTAATTTGCCTTTGTATAAAATTATAAATTAATCAAACAATAGAACAATCATAAATATAAATTATAAAAACTTTCGTAATAGCTGAAGCTGGGTCTAATCATAATAAAAGTTTTGATCAAGCTAAATCATTAATTGACGTGGCCGCAAGTTCGGGGGCGTCAGCTTGCAAGTTTCAAACCTACTCTTCTGAAACTCTTTACAGTAAAAATACTCCCAACTTTGCTGGACATAAAAACATAAATAAATTAATTAAGGAAATAGAATTGCCAAGAGAATGGCAAAAAGAACTAAAAGATTATTGTGACATAAAAGAGATTGAATTCATGTCAACGCCATTTGACGAAAAAGCTGTTGAAGAGTTGGTGAGCATAGGAGTTAAAAGACTTAAAATATCAGGCTTTGAATCAACTGATTTTAGGTTTATTGAAATGGTCGCTTCTTCTAAACTTCCATTAATTATTTCTTTAGGGATAGGTTTTAAGATGAATTTTATAAATAAAATTTTTGATATTGCCCAAAAATATGACAATCAATTAAGCTTTCTTTATTGCAACAATGCTTACCCAACTCCAATTGAAGATTCGGGAATTGGCATAGTTAAGGAATTATGTTTAAACAAACAATACAAGTGGGGACTCTCTGATCACACAGAAAGTCCTCTAACTCCAGCATTGGCTGTAGCTGTAGGAGCTCAAATCATAGAAAAACATTTCACATTAAGCAAACTTCTTTCTGGCCCTGACCATTCATTTGCATTAGAGCCCGACGAACTGAAAGAGATGATAGACAATATTATTTTTGCAGAAAAATCAATTAAAAAAAAATCTTCAGAAGGAATATCTAAATCGGAAAAAAAGTGTGTTCAAGCTATGCGGTCTATAGTTACTTCGCAATCAATTAAAAAAGGCGAACGGTTTACCACAAAAAACCTTACAACAAAAAGGCCTTGCCTTAAAACCTATGTTCCTGCTTCTAAATTTCATTTTGCACTTGACTTTATTGCGACAAGGGATTATGATATAGATGAACATATCTTAAAAAAAGATCTTAAACTATTATGAGCAGTCAAGTTACTTTAAAAAATATAACATCTTGTTCGAAAGAAGAACAGTATCTATTAAGGAAAGTACGCAATCAACAAAGTGTGCGCCAATCCATGTACACTGATCACGAAATCAGCGAAGAAGAGCATCGCAGCTGGCTTGAAAAATGCTACTGGAATGATAAAAATGCAGAATCTAGCATTCAGTCTGTATTTATTGTTTTTATTGACCATAAAGTGTCTGGAGTTGTTTCTGTCAATGCAATTGACAGACAGCATAAAAAAGCCGACTGGGCATTTTATTTAGATGAAAACTTAAGGGGAGGCTTGGGTGCTATTTTAGAATATAATTTTATTGATTTTCTTTTTGATCAATATGACATAGAAAAACTAAACTGCGAAGTGATTGAAACCAACCCATCAGTTGTCAAGCTTCACAAGAAATTTGGCTTTATAGAAGAAGGGTTTAGAAGGTCGAATATCATTAAAAATGAAAAGAGAATAGGTGTTCACTTTCTAGGCTTAACTAAAGAAGATTGGAACGAAAATAAACTTGATTTTTATAAAAAATATAAAAAATTTCTTGATAATCACACCGTAAATATTAGTGAATAATTAAATTATCCATGAACGACTTAGAAATTATTGATGAAATTCAAAAAATTAGATCAAAAAATAATGTTAACTGGATGGATATTTTAAGATTAGCTTTTAAGCATGCTCCAAACGATGCAAGGAAATTAATAATAAAAGTTAATGAGCATGATTCTGAAATTTCAAAACTGGTTGAACAGCTATCTAGCAATGGCAGAAAAGAAAATAGATGATGTTTGCGTTTTAATTCAAGCAAGATTGGGTTCTACAAGACTCCCAAAGAAAATGCTAAAACCTTTCTGTGGCACCACATTAATTGATATTTTATTTAAAAAATTAAAATCATCTAAGGTTATACCTCTTAAAAATATATATTTTTCTGCTTATGAAAATGAATTAAAAGAAGTAGCTTTTAAACATAATATAAATATATTTCATAGGTCTAAGGCTTCAGCTAACTCAGAAGGGCAACCTATGACTGAAATTTATGAATGGCATAATAAATTACCTTTTAAATATGTAGTTCTAATTAGTGCCTGTAACCCTTTGTTAAAAATTGAAACTATAGATAGCTTTTTCAAATCTTTTGTTAATTCCCAAAAAGAAGGTGGATTTGCGGTGTTTGAAAAAAGAACTTACTACTGGGATGAGCAAGGTAAGCCTATAACTAAATGGGGGGACATTCCTTGGAATACAAAATTCATTGATCCTATCTATGAGGCCGCCCATTGCTTATATGCAAGCAGAATGAATATAATATCTTCTGGTCACTGGATAGATATTAATAATCCACCAGAACCAGAGCTGTTTGTAATGAACGAACTTGAGTCATTTGATATTGACCATGCATGGCAATTTGATGTAGCTGAAGCTTTATATAGTTATTATGGAAATTTTTAATCTTAATAGAATCAACCTTTTAGGTCCAGGTTCTAGTATTTCCAGTTTAATATATTCTGATCAAGAAAAATATTTTGCATTCAGCAATAACTCCTTAACCTTTCTTCTTCAAAAAAACATTACACCTGATTTTTTTTATTTCTTTGATCCTAATTCAATTTATTTACTCTTCTTACATTTCAAGCAACACCCAGATCAAATTAAAAAACTGTCTGAAAAATGCTGCTTATTATATCATGATTTTCATGATTGCTCTAAATTTTATGAACTTGGTTTTACTACCACAAAAGGCAAAAGTTGGTTTATTGATTGTTTTTGTAAAGATATTTTTCCTGAATTCAAATCCTTTTTTAAACAATCAGTTCGTTTAAACTCAAAAATTATTAAACCTCCACCTCAATCTAGAAATATTTATGTTTGCGAATCTCTTTTTAATAATTTAAATCCCATTTATCCTTTCTTAATTATTCCTAAATCCAAAGTTAATATAGATAAATTTTCTTGCTGTGTGATACCTACTCTCATAAGTCATTTTCTAAACTTAAATTTAATTAGGTGCCTTGGTTTTGGGGACTTTAATTTACCCAGAGTTGGCCAACCAAAAGGAGCCGATATAAGACATTATGCAGAGTATACTAGAAGTTTTAATCATGTTTTTCCTGCTTTATATAAATTCTTAGATCAAAATTCTATAAAAATTGATTTTTTAAATGAAGATAGTTACTATAATAAGTAATGAAAATTATCGCTGTCGGCCCAGGCAATTCTGCTGAATGGTTTTTTAATCAAAAAAATTTAAACATACCGAGCGATGTAAAAACTCTGGCTTTTCATAGAGTTTATCCTGTTATTAAAAATAGTTTTGATTACTGGACATGGACTGACCCTCATGCTGCAATAGACGGCTTAGATGCCTATATCAAGCAAAAAGAAAAAAAATTATTACCTAAAATTATTGTTCCATTTTGGATGAAAACAATATTCCTCCAAAAAAAATACGGAGGAACTTCTCCACTCCATAGTGATTTAAATAAATGTCTTTTCTATGATCAAACTATTAATTATTTAAACAAACAGGGCAGCATTCATTTTATAGAAAATGCCGTTTCGACTAAACATATTCCCTCAGATGATTTAGTTTTTAGTGATCCACAATTACGATTTAATAAAAAAGTTTACTTTGGAACCGTTCCATGCGATGCAATACATTCAGATTCTAATTGGGCTAAAGAAAATAAATTTACAATACAGATTTTACCTATTTGTCACTATCTGGGAGCTTCTGAAGTTTACTCAATAGGTTTTGATAATCAGGGAACAGGAATACAGAGAAATATCCCTCAGTTTCATAACGATCAATCTATAATTGAATCTTCTATGAAAAAATATTCAACATGGATTAATGTTTTTTCTAAATTTCATAAAATGAAAATATTCAACCTTATTCCCAATCAATTTACTCAGCTAAACAAAATCATGAAGTACAAAAATATTGAAGATTTAAAATGGATAAAATAACATTCTGTATTCCAAGTAAATCAAATTTACGTTATTTAAAAACTTGCATTCCTTCTATTCGTAAGAATGCATATAAAAAAGATCACGACATCATAGTTTTCGTTGACTCGGATGAAGATGGTACTATCGACTGGCTCAAGTTAAATAAAGACAAATATAATATTAATTATTATATAAATCCAGACTTAGGTAAATCTCTTTATGGTATCGGCAGGGCTTATGATTTTTGTATAGAAAAGTCTAAAACAGATGTCTTTATGATTTTTCATGCAGACATGATGCTTGGGACAAATGCAGATATTAATGCCTTAAGTGCGTTAACTGAAAAAACAGTTGTTTGCTCTACTAGAATTGAGCCACCACTCCATCCTACTGCTGGAGAAAAAATATTAATGGACTTTGGTATGTGGCCTGAAGAGTTTAAAGAAGAAGCATTCAATGAATACATTTCTCCGCTATTAAATAGTGACAAAGAAACGGATGGAGTTTTTGCCCCTTGGATGATGTTTAAAAAAGATTATTTGTCTACAACTCAACATGACCCTATCATGCATTCTTGTAGGGAAGATTCAGATCTTTTTAACTCTCTAACTTTACTGGGTTATACTTTTAAGCAAAAATGGAATTCTTTAGTTTATCACTTAGCTGGTAGAGGTGCAGGAAGTTTTTCTCAAGATAAAGAAAGGCATGCTTTCTGGCAAAAACAAATGAATAATTCTAGTAGAGAGTTTGCTCGCAAATGGGGCTCAGATGTTAGGCACACCCCATTAATGAAACCTATTGTTGTTCCAAAATACAAAAAACTTTTGGTAGCTAAAAATTTAAATAAAAATATTCTTTATGAAATAGAGCCTTATTTTGATTATTTAAATGTAGATATTGATTTTAATGAATACATAAATCAAGAGCAAGAGAATACTTCTTTTGATTTGTCTATAAAATTTATTCCAGAAGATAATATTCAAAACTGCAATGTGATTGTCCAACTTGATGGTAATTTACTAAATGCAGAGTCTTTGCATATTATTAAAAATTTAAATGAAATTGTACATAGCAATAATTTCACAGGAAAAACTTCAGTGGCAAACCTATCTTTAAATGTAAAAAATCT
>Ga0222719_10003101_pt1 | contig 14883 bp, 16 predicted proteins | sample C33_34DmetaG_FD_165039 | JGI IMG/M metagenome (GOLD analysis project Ga0222719, IMG submission 165039) | Estuarine water microbial communities from San Francisco Bay, California, United States - C33_34D | ecosystem: Environmental > Aquatic > Marine > Unclassified | place: USA: California...
TAAATCTCTTTCGGTTGAATATGGGATAATTTCATCAACATAGCTTACTGCTTTAAGTTGAGTATATCTCTCAACCACAGTTTGGACAGGCGCATTTTTCTCTGGTCTGTCAGAACTTGGATCTTGTTGTAATCCACATATTAAATAATCACATTGGTCCTTAGCTTCTCTTAACATTTGAACATGTCCTGCATGTAATAGATCAAATGTGCTAGCCGTAAATCCTACTTTCATAATATAATCTCCATTTTTAAATGCTATGTTGTATTATAACATATTTTTATTATAATGTCAAACGCTCGGTGCTGTATTTGCAATTTCCGGGGCGTAATCCCAATTATCATCAAACTCTATTAAACTATAATCAATACTTAAAGCTCTATCCGTTGTAGGTTCATTATTTGCTGTCATTCCTGGTTGCACAGAATAAAACTCTTCAAATGTGGTATTTGCAAGAGTATTAGGTGCATAACGAATATCAACAAATTTAATAACTGCTTTATCTCGTTCTGGTCCGAAGAACCAACCTTTCATTGTGAAATTTAGTGTATAGAGAACACTTCTTCTTTCTTCAAAATCACCTTCATATAAATCCTCAAATGTTGTATCATTCAAGATTAAAGGTATGTCCATTGGTTCTAAACCATCAATTAATCGCACAGTACTTGTAAACTCTGGATTAAAGAATGGTAAAATTTGTTCTAATATTTTTACTGCGTCTTCATTGTATTTAGCCATAATGTACAATGAAAAATCTAAATTGTATGGCACTCCAGCATATACGAATCGTCTGCCACCACCTTCAACATCAACTCCAGTTTTTCTTACTTTTCTTGTTGGAGCAACCTTTCTATCTGGATCGTATGACATATTGGTCATTTCAAACGACATTCTTGGTAGGTTAATTGCTACACCTTTTAAAAATTTAGGATCTTGTGTAACACGAGCTAAAATCTTTTGGAAAGGAGCATATGAAATGGGCACAATCATATCCTGGATAACAGTCCCATTGTTATCTGCTCTTTGAATCTTCATTTGATTAAAATATGTACCAAATAAGGCAACATATTTTCTCAAAGTAGAATTATAAAAATAATTAGCAATTCCCATATATTACCTATGTGTCGTTAATATTAATATTTTCACTGAATGGATCTATTTCAGAGAAATCAATAATTGCATCGCCTTCTTGTTCAAATACTAAGTTACGAGCAATTGGGTCGACCTGAGCGACAGCATTGAGTGTGGCTGTATTTGATGTAAGTATTTCTCTATTAAATGCATCAAAGTATGTGTCAATATTATCACGCCCAGTTTGCAATCTTTGACCTGTGTATTCAGCCAATTCACAAGTCATATCAAATACTTGTAAAGCACCTGATTGATAGAATAGGCTTTCATCTTCAACAAATTTAATCTCAAAAATATTTTCTGATAGTGGGAAGTAAATTAAATCGCCTTCTTTTGGACGAATAATTGAACCTTCTTCTCTTGTGACAAATCGTTCGAATGTTCTATTTGCAACTGTAAGTGTCATTTGGTCTCGTATTTGTAGACCAAACTTGGATAGGAAATCACCTTCGCCTTCAAACCCATCTACATTCTTAACATAAGCTTCAAACTCAAATGTTTCGTTATATAATGGAAGGTCATCTTCATTAAATACTTTATCTAATGCTCCATCAATACGAGTAATGTAGATAATATCTACACCATACATTTTGATGCTTTCAATAACTAAATCATCAATCAGCTGTTGCTCATTGAAGTTTGAATAGTTATCGAAGAAAACATTAGTTGCCATAAATTACCCGATAAAGTTATGTGTTAAAGGTTGGAGACTTTGTATTGCTTCTTCTTCCATACGTTGTCGGTCTTCTCTCGCCTCTGCAAGAATATTTGCTCCATTAAATGTCACACCGCCGACCAATTGCATACCATCAAATTTAGTTAGATTTAATCCCCATTGTTCTCTTATTAATGCTGAAGCATAATTCTGTAACCACCTATCAGTCCATACATCGTTATAAGATGAATCGTCAATAATATCATACGCCTCTACAATAACATAATTACCTACGGTTAGTGCACTTTTATCTGCGTCTATATAAAGTCTATTAACATGTTTATTGTAACGAATCATCGGTTTACCTACTAACATTTCTTGTAGGAATTCCAAATGTGACATTGCCATATAGTAATTTGAAACATTATAACCAGTAATATCTTCTAAATTATTAAGTACAAATTGATATTGCACATTGAAGATACCGCCTCCAGTTGAAATGCTTGACTCTAAATTAAAGATACCCGATATACCTAAAAGTCGTTCTGGTAATGCAATATACCCATTGTCAATGTCATCTTGAGTGACTTGATGTTTTAAATAGATGAGCTGACTTCCATTATAGTGATAATCGCGCCAAAAATCAATAGCTTCATCAATGCGATCTTCAACCTGTTCGTCAGAAACGTTAATCTGGATTACTGGTGCTCCTATTTTTCGGAGGACCCAGTTTTTAAATTCAGTTCTTGATGTTGGTTGTGCCATTTTTTTTATTTCCTATTTTTACTTTATTGGGCCCGATTGGTTCGATGATGCATCAACATCAGATCTAACTTCCATTGTAAATAATTTTGTATCGTCATAACCTGCTGCTCTACCCCAAAATTCTACAGTAGATAACTTATATGAAGCATCAGAATCTCCTCCAGGAACTCCAATTGTAAGACGTGATTCAAGTTCAATAAAATCATTTGTATTTACAGCTAACCAAGTATCATCTGTATATGAGTTTAAATATGTCATCGTACTGTTTGTATAAAGAGGGTCATATCCTGGATAAGTTTCTGTAGTCTGTTTCATTTTAAGATGAGTTAAATCAAAACCATTTAAATCATAAACTGTTTCAAATGTTGTACCTACAGAAAATGAATTAGGGGAGAGTATTCTCTGCACTCCTTCTATTGAAATAAGATCGCCGTTTCCTGTAGTTCCATCATCTTTTACTTGTATCACGACACCATTAGTAGCATCTTTTAAGAATTTCAATGAAATTCTAACAGTTGCTATGCACGGAACGCCGCCATCTCTTACTTGGCTTGAAATACCGTTTAAACCAATAGAAGGTGATTCATTCATAGTTATAGTTGCGCCGTCATCATTAATTGCTGTACCAGTTACACCTCCACTCCCCGGCGTTGTTTTAAGTCCGATAACAGTATTAAATGAATGTGGTATAGTCATATTTAATATTTATCCTATTCGCCCAAAGCTTCTATGGTAACATGTTTATCTGTATGAAAGTCTGTATACAATGTTAATATTCTATTCTTTTCTGCTTCTAATTCAGCTTCTGTATCAGTGTGATAACCAATATTATACATCACATTTGAGTTTGCAGAATCAACGGAATCTTTAATTGTGATTTTAAATGTATGATTACTCATCTACTTTCTCCATTTGAGGTTATACAACTGCTTGCGTTCCATAAGTTGCTGATAATTGTGGCGTATTGAAGAATCCACTAGCATCTGAAGTGAATGTTCCCTGGTCACATACAACTTTAATTCTAAATTTCGGAGTACCTGAACTTGGGGCACTTGTGAAAATCCATGTTGTTCCACTTCCATAAGGTGGATTAGGATCTCTTTTAGCCATCCAACCAATATTTCTTACACTTGGCGTAGTAGGTACGCTATAATAAGTACCAGAATTATAACCGTTTTGTACTGGAGTTGGGCCCCATCCATATATGGATGGATCACAACTTCCGGAACATGATTGACTACCAACATTATATTGAACTTCAACAGAAGTAATATTTGTAAAGCCACTATAATTACAATAAACATCAGCATAAGTTCCAGGCGCGCTAGAATTTCCGTGGCCTCTATTGATAATAATTCTATTATTACTTGGATCGTGACTAAATGTTAATCGACACCAAGCTTCTGGGAAGCCAAAAGATTGCGTTACACTTTCATTAGTTTGCCAACCACTTAAGTCAAAGAAAGAATCCATGGATGCTGGTTGCGTAGATGTATCGTTAATTGTAAATGTGTCTGTTGCAACAATTGTACCTGATGTGCTTCCTGTTCGTATTTCAATTGTTCCTGTTTCACTTCCTTCAGTTGTAGAGTCGGCCGTAGGTGTAACTGTAAACGAACCAGCGTTGCTACTTATACTAAAGCTACCAGACGAAGTACCAAAGTCTCCAGAAGGAGTAACTGTCCAGTATAGAGTTGTGCCGTTTGAAACATTAGTTGTAGATACATTCATAGTTCCAGCAGAACCTTCGTCAATAGAAGCTGGGGCTGTTACACTATAGGTTGGTGCCGGTGTAGTAGAAGTATCAAGTATATCAAACGTATCTGTTGCAACAATTGTACCTGATGTACTTCCTGTTCTAATTTGAATTGTTCCGGTTTCAGTTCCTTCGGTTGTTAAGTCTGCTGTTGGACTAATATTAAAGGCTCCTGCATTACTGTTAATAGTGAAACTACCAGATGAAGTTCCAAAGTCTCCTGCAGGAGTAACAGTCCAATAAAGTGTTGTGCCATTGGAAACATTAGTTGTAGATACACTGATGCCTCCAGTTTGACCTTCAGAAATACTTGCAGGTGCAGTTACGCTATAGGTTGGTGACGTTGAAGTATCATTAATTGTAAATGTGTCGGTTGCTACAATAGTTCCACTAGTACTTCCTGTTCTAATTTGAATTGTTCCGGTTTCAGATCCTTCAGTTGTCAAGTCTGCTGTAGGAGTTACAGAGAACGATCCTGAATTACTGTTAATAGTGAAACTACCAGATGAAGTTCCAAAATCTCCACCTGAAGGTGTTGTTACAGTCCAATAAAGTGTTGTGCCATTGGAAACATTAGTTGTAGATACATTCATAGTACCTGAAGAACCTTCATTAATAGAAGCTGGAGCTGTAACACTATAAGTCGAAGCAGGTGTAGTAGATGTGTCGTTAATTATAAATGTGTCTGTTGCAACCAAATCAGCGGGTGATTGGCCAGGGTAGATATAAATGTTAACAGTGGCAGTTTCACTTCCTTCAGTTGTCAAGTCTGCTGTAGGAGTTACTGTAAATGAACCAGCATTAGTTGTCGTAGTAAAGCTTCCAGTTTCTGTTGCAAAATCATCATCTGTAACAGTAATAACTTCCCAATATAAAAATCTTCCACTTGCAATATTAGTACCAGTAACATTAATTGTACCAGATGAGCCTTCGTTTATAGAAGTAGGTGCTGAGACTTCATATATTGCGTCTAAGAGACTAAATGACTCTGAAGCAACTTGAGTACCTGTAAAGTTTGCGCCTGTTCTCAAAATGAGGTTATAGTTTTGAGTACCTTCAGTTTCATCGGCATCTGGGCTGGATAAAATACTTCCAGTCCAAGTATTATTATTAATTGTGAAATAGAAACCTCTATCAGAACCGGAAGATGTAATAGAAACTACATTTCCAAATTGAGTAAATACAGCTGCACCACCAGGTATATCCATATACAACGTAGTTCCATTTGCAACATTAGTTGTATTAACTGTTAGCGAGTAAAATTTTCCTTCATATGCATTATTTCCATCGTTCTTAACAATAGCATATGTTGGTGTTGGTGGATCTATAGATGTATCATTGATTGTGATTGATGCTGATGTTGAACTAACTGATGTGCCACCAACTGTTCCAGATACTGTAACCGTAAATGTTTCTGAACCTTCCGTTGTTAAATCGGCTGTAGGAGTGACTGTAAATGAACCAGCATTACTGTTAATAGTTACTGTTCCACTATTGGTTCCAAAGTCTGATGAACTAGATGTGACATGGTTAATGGACCAATTTAATACAGTTCCATCGGCGCAATCAGTTGTGGCAACATTAATTGTAAGAGAAGAACCTTCATTTACATTATTTGCTGCACCTGTAACTGTGTTGACTGCTGGATTCGCCCCGGCAACTCCACCAGAGCCTGAAGCAACAATGCCCGCTCCTACAACTGCATTAAAAACGTGAGGTAAGCTCATATTAACCCCTTAAGCAAATCCGGTCCATCGAACTCCATAATAACCTGTTGCAACAATATTAGAACCATTCGAAGTTGTAGAAATTTCTATTTTCATATAGCCTTCTTCATCTGCATAGGTAAGAACATTTCGACTATCGCGATATCTGAAACTATTATTTGAAGTTAAAGCATTCCAAGTATTAATAGAGCTACTATCACCAACACTTAAAGTGAAACTGCCGCTATAGTTTGATGCTCGAATATAATACGTTGTAGATGGAGGAACATTGATCCAAGTAACAGTATTATGAAGTGTATAACCTTGGCCACCTTGGTTATTAAAAGACTCATATTGATATACATTACCGTCTGAACCAAATCTCCACCCTGCTACCATATCCCCATTACCAGTAGGAACAGTAATAAAGCGCTCCGGATTTGCTGCAGTTCCTTCTAATGAAATTGATAGTGGTGGTGTACCACCACCTGTTGAAGTAAATCCAACAGCTGCTGCTCTTATATCTGAAGCTGAATCAGCTATAAAGGTAATTTGCCAATATCTCCAACTTCCCCAAGTTGGTTCAGTTCCATTTTCCCAAGTAATACTTGAGGACCAAGATGGAGTATAAAAATTTGCTGAAGTATCTAATAATAATGTAGCAGTTTTACCTTGACTAACTCCTGATTCTGAAAAAGTAGTATTAGCAGTTAATACACAATTCATCATAGGAGTACCAAAATTAATATTATTTGTGGTTGTACTTATAGTTGGTTGTAAAACACCATAATTTCCTGATGCGCCTGTAATAGACTCTAATATTCCAGTGTCTGTTATTACCGGTGTTGTATTTACTTTAATAGCCATATTATGATCCCCATGCCGTTGCTGTTGCTCTTACGGTACTACCGTCCCAAGCAGTCAACCCGACCATCCAATATCTTGCATTGGTCCAAGTGGGTTCTGTATCTTCTACCCATTTTACAGAAGATGGAAATGTTGGTGTATATCCATTTGCTGAAATGTCCATTAGTAAGAGTGATGTTCTTCCTGCGGCAAGATTTGATACTGTAAATGTAACATTGGCTGACAACGTTTTGGAATTCATTGCATTTCTAATATCAATATCCGTATTTACTGCTGTTACGTTTGGTTGAAAATTTCCATAAGTACCAGACCAAGTTGATAAGTCCTGAAATGTTCTAGCATCAGTAATTTTAGTTTGTGTTTGTACTTTAATAGCCATATTATGTCTCCAATTCCGTAAAGTGAGGAGTAGCCTGCGGTGTAAACCCTGCGATACCATAAGTAGAATTTAAATTGATCGCAAAATCCGCAGCACTTGGAACTGTTCCTGAAGAATAAAACGTTCCTTGGTCAGAAGTAACTTTAATTTGGAAATCCGGGTCTGATGTATTAAATGCTGCTGTTACAAATGCGGTGCCCTGGCCGTCGTTGGTATTTCGTTGTGCTTGCCAGCGGAAACCAGTACTTCCAGGGGTCTGGTTGATACTATAATAAGTACCATCAACAAAGCCGTCGTCAGATGGTAATGGTCCAAACGATAAATTTCCAGAATTACAAGATTGGGTTCCGCCAGCACCAGCAAAACACGATTGGTTTCCGGCATTATATCGTGCTGTAAATGTTGTGCTTGTCAAACTGGCAGAATAATTAACATAGGTTGTAACGTCGACTATTGTACCAAACGATCCTGTTGTATGTTGTGCTGTTACTTTAATTCTATTATTTGATGGTTCATGTGAAAAGAAAATGGAACATGAAGCTATAGGCCCAAAGTTTGCGTTGGAATCTGAAACATTTGTGTCCCAGCCTGTAAGGTCAAAACTAGGATCAACCAGAGGAGCTGTTGCCGGGTCGTCAAAACCAATAGCTGTTGCTCTTACTGTTGAATTATCCCAACAAACAAATGAAATTGTCCAATATCTATTACTTGCCCATGATGGTGTTGATGGAAATTTAACTTCCGATGGGAATGTTGGAACATGATTTGACGCTGTAGTATCTAAAATTAAAACAGCAGATGCGCCCGTTGCTTTATTTGATGTTGTAAATGTGACATTGCCAGTCATATCCAATACCATCATTGGAGTAGCAAAATTAATTACAGTTGTAATTGTTGTTGGTGCTGGGTGCCAATCTCGATAAGAACAGTTGTCTGTATTAAAAACGTTATTTAGTGCTCGAGCGTCAGAAATGACCTCGACATTATTTACTTTAACCGCCATCTTCGTCCTCCAGAACTATTAGCGTTATTTTAATTATATATTATTCTATTTATATAATATTTATGGTTATTGCTTGTATTACATTAGTATCACCACATACTGCTGTTACAGTTGCAGTATATGTGTCCTTTGTATCTCTAACAGGAGCTTCTATAAAGCTCATATCAGCACCATCAAGAGAAATTTCTGAGCCTGAAATAGAAAAAGTTGTATCAGTATTACTACTTGCTAAAGTACCAATTACAACTTCTCCATCTGCTACATCAAATTTTGGGGGTGAAGTAATATACATAAGTTATTCCTTTGTTTGTTGCCTATTATTTATATATTAATCTCTTCGCTCTATGTCATCTTCAGAAAGAAGATTTCCTAGCCAAACTTCAATTACTTTTGCAGGTTTAATTCCCACATTTTTTGCTTTGTGCCAAGCACCTTTTGGAATATCAATGCTTTCGCCAGGGCCAAATTCTTGTGTGATAGTTTTTGTTTTTGTTTGGATTCTCATTTCAATTGTGCCATCAACAATATGCCAATGTTCTGACCTGTGTTCATGTCTTTGGTCACTTAATGCTAAACCAGGGGCAAATGATAATTCTTTTACTTGCCATGAAGGTCCATTATGTAATACGGTATAAGATCCCCATTGTCTTTCGACTGTTGGTTGTGACCATTCTTTTAAAATCCAACTTGAAGAATTCTTTTTATTTCCACCACCTACACCAAATTCAAACTCAACGCCTTCAACTACCATTTCAGGTATGTTTTCTTTTGTCCTATCGCCACCATTCACAAAGACAATAATATCGTTAGGATACATTGACTTGACCTTTTTAATACAATTAATGGCAGTATCATCAGAATCATCAAAAGAAACTACTTGGTCTACACATGTAAGAGCTCTGACAATTGCTGCACGCTCTTCCCAAGGCATAAAATATCTGCCTTTCTTTCTCTTTAACCAATCATCTGAATTAATGCCAACAACAAGATTAGTACCACAATTACTTGCGTCTTTTAAATATTCAATATGACCGGAATGGATTGGGTCAAAACCACCTGTTGCTATTACTGTAATCATATATTCGTCTCGTTTTCTTTAGTTAAAGGTTCCATAAAATAATTCCAAACAAAGTTAATAGATTCCTTTGTTTGCATTTCTCTTGGTATGTTCACAACATCTGGGTGTACATACCAATCTTCATAAGAACAATGTTCTGTAAATGCTGCATCATTTACCAATAACACATAACCAAAAGAAGCAAGTTTTTGTCTTACTTTATCTCTTGTTTCATTTCCTAATCTATATGCATCATGTTCAAAAGTAATTACTCCAAACTTTGTTGTTTGGAAAGGAATTTGTTCGAATACATCAATAGAAGCTTCATCGCAATCAACTTGCAAATAGTCAACTACAGGACCTACACAATGTTTATCAAATAAATCTACAAACCCTATCTCTGTTGCATCAGCACAAATAACAGTATTTCTTCTATTCTCTTTAAAATTATAACATAAAGCAGGAGAGTTGTCAATAGAAATTCCACTCCAATTAAATTTTGTTTCTAATAGAGCAGTATTATTATGAACAAAAGGATCCCCAGATCCAATCTCTAAATATGTTCCATTTTCTTTTCCTTTAAATAAGGAAAGAACAAAAAGGTCTTGAAAATGCTTAGAATAATTTTCATGTATATCTTCTAACCCTTCAAACTTAAATTTAAATCTATTATAATCTGATTTTTTATATGGTATAGTATCAGGATAATAAATTTTATTTAGCATGACATTGACTTTTTCTTTAAGTTCTGAATCCAATACAGTCCTAAATTTTAAATCAAAGAAAAGATGTTTGGCTTCCTGTGTTCCTGTAATATACCATTTGGAAAGAGCTTCTTGATAGAGCATAGATTTTCTTCCGGGGTAACCCACATCAATTTCATTTACTGCTGTAAACATTTTTCCAAGTTTTGCATGTAAATAACTCATTTTCCATTGACTATGTTCTTCATAAAGTTTTGATAGAAAATAATGTGCCTCTGGTCTTTCTGGTATTAAAGCTGCAGCATCTTGGAATGCGCCTTCAACTGTAAACTTTCTATTACCTTGACGCCAATATGATTTTCCAATACCAATTAAACATTTATATTGGAGAAATGGATCTTTAGATATATCTGCTGCTTTCAAATATAAAGATACAGCCATTGCTCCTTGTTCAAGTCGATCATATTCTTTTGCTAAATTAAATATTTTAACTGGATTTTTTGGGTCCATTACATGGTCATTTAGTAATTGTTGTAACATTATCCTCTCCCCACAAAATCAAAGAATACCGGTTCTGGCATTCGTAATATAAATGTACCATTATCTTGATAGCCAAAACTAATATACACATTACCTTCTAGGAACATCATACCTGTAGCAAACTCAATATTATATTCATATCCTGTTGTTGGGTCAATTTGTGTGCCCATAAAATGGAAGTCTTTTGTTTTATGAATAAGGTTCCAATCTTTATCCCACACAAGTATTCTGTGATTATAGTGGCCATCTTTTCTATAAAATACATCTTTGAGAAGATCGACTTCGTGTGTAAAACACATGCGTCTTCCTTCTCCTATAGGAACAACCTGAGTACCACCTCTAAAATCTCTAGGTTGTTTTTGATAAGAAGATTCGTCACAATGAACTGTAGTTGTTGTTCTATTGTCAATATCATATTTTACAACTTCTGTTGGATTACACCATTTTACAAAGTGCCATGGCATATCAAGAATAGGCATCCAATTCTTTTCACAATATGTTCCATCATCACCTGGAGCTGGTATTGGGTTACGAGATACCTCTTGCCACTCTCCATCAATAAACTCAATTTCACACATTTCCATTCGACCTTTGCCTTTATCGTCATAGCAATCACGACGAACACCACAAAGGAAGAGTCTATTATCCCAAGAGAAGAGTCGACCATCTTCTAAACCATGAAAGTTCCATGTTGGTTCACCAGTGTCAAGATTCATTTTAACTCGACCAGCATTTAAAATATTCATATGAATATCAAGTTCACATATTACATTATGTGTTGCTAGACAAACATCATTCTCTGGGTGAATATATTGGAGAGGTCCCCAAGTATGTGGAAACTTGTGTCCTTCTGAGTGATAAAGTGTGTAATTAACATGTCGAACATTTAAGAGAATCTTTCCATCGTGTACGAATATGGAAGGATTCATAATCCCTGTTTCACCAGTTAATTCTTTAGGTAGTGTAATTGGGTGAATACTTCCGCCTCTTTTTAAGGCGTAGTGTACAAGGCCGTGGTGGCGCAAGTCATGCATAATTCCTCCATAATGTATACATAATCTAATTAAGTGTTATTATAACACTATTTAGACCAAAAGTCAACTAATTTTTAAGACCAAGGTGGCGTTCTTTCTACAGCAACCTTTTTATTGATTTTATCTTGGATTGTAGCATCATATTCGGCTAATCTGTCTGCACTAATTGCAGATTCAATCCATGTGATTACCAATTCTTCTGTTAAAGCATCAAAGGAAACAAAATCACCTTGAGCTACACTTTCTGCTGATAGAACAGTATAGCCCAAGATAGAACTTGTATTTCCGTCATTATCAATACCATCTCGTTGCCATTTTATAGATACAACTGCATTTGACAGAGTGACACCATCAGAGTTTACTTGATCTCTGGTCTCAAATTTGAGTATAGTCCAAGAATAAGTCATAATATGTTATTATTCTACTGGGTCAGCTTCGGCGTCGGCGTCAGCGGATGGAACTGGTGTTACATCTCCTGTAGACCAAGGAAGATCATTTTCGTTAACTTCAACTTCAAGTCCATGTTCTACATCGATGTTATGTCTGATTCTTTCATCAATGTGTGCTTTATAGACAGGGTCGTTATTTACGATGTTTTGAACCCAGCCACAAACTGATTCTTCGGTTAAATCCTCGAAAGCAACAAATGAACCTGCTGGAACATTTTCTGCTGTGAAAGGAGTTGCACCTTGGAATTCAGCAGCATGACCGTTTTCGTCGGTACCAACTACTTTCCAATAAGTTTGTACTACTGCGCCTTCCAATGTAACGCCTTCACTATTTACTTGGTCTTTCTTTTTTAAAGAATTAATTGACCATTCGTATGTAAGTGCCATTTTAATTTTCTCCTATTAAAATACTATTTATTAATCTTCTGTTGCACCAGCAAAATAATCTAATGTTTTGAGGTACGTATAAGCCTGTGTGATATAGTTATCTGCAGAATCTACATCAACAAAAAATACACATCTGTGATCGAGACCTTTTGTACCAATATGTACTTCAGCCTCTACTTCAGTTGCATCAACACCAGCCATACCAATAGGTTTCTGGTTATTTTCTCGAGCTTCTTTACTTGCCCAAATAGTTAAGTAGATATGACCAATATAACCTGCTCTCCAGTGAACCTCAGTTCCTTCGTCCCAAACTCCACCGTTTGTATAACCAGTAGGGTCAGAAGTATCTACAGGTGTTGTATAGTCATGCATTCTTTTGTGTACTTTTACATCTGTCACAACAAAATAAGCATTTGCTGCAGATAAACCAGTACCTGGTATTTCGTATTCTTTGATTAAAGCCATTTTATAATTTCTCCATTAGTGTATTCACAAGTTTCTTTAATTCATCAATTTGTTCTTGTTGGTTATTTATAATCTCTTGTTGGTCTTTGTGAGCCTCGACAAGTAGACCGACCATCTTAGGATAATCAAGTGCATATTCATCAAGCTCTTCGGCATATGATACAACCTCAGGTACAATTTCTTGGACCTCCTGAGCAATCATACCTAATTGTCTGCCTTTATATAGGTCGTCACGTTCGTCAACTAAATCTTCTTTTCTCTCATAATATACACCACGTAATTGTAATACTTTATCAAGAGCATTATCAATTGTGACGATATTCTTTTTCTTGCGTCTATCAGAATAAGCAACAATATTACCATTACAGTAAAGCGAACCGTTAACTCTCATACGATAACCGGACACAGTACTTGATGAAGCAACACCAGTACAGTTTCTGCTACGGCTATGATACAATAACCAACGACCTAGATCTTCATGATACCAACCACCATTACCTGAGCTATCCCACATTAAGTGAGGGTCATAACCAGCATCAGAGAAGGCAATACCTCTCCAACCACTTCTGCTACCTAAGAAGTTCCAAGAACCATAGTTTGTAGCATTGTTTGGATAGAAGTGAGCACCGTTATATCCATCATAGATACCGACACCTCCACCACCAACTTGGAGCCATGTATTTGCAAATGTATAACTTGAACTACCATTAATCTGGAATCTTACAGTTCCACTGTTATAGTCATTGAAGAATCGCATACCACCATAAGATGGGTTACCAGCAAATGACATACCAGTGTGATATTGAAGTACTAAGTCAGGATATGGATAACTCCAACCACCAGATTCCTGGAATCCGAATGAGTATGGTGAGCTACTTCTTGTAATACCAGAGTTACCACCAGCATAAGGTGAGTTAATTCTGTTTGGATTAAGCTGATTTAATCTTGAAGTACCGTCAGGGTCAACATAATAGCCAGTATTATTCCTATCATAGATAATATATGGTCTGAAATCTGTACCATAAATGATATTACCTGAATAATAGTTCAGATACATTGCACGGCCGTTTTGGCAATCTAAGTGTAAGTTACCATTTGTTGCGCAGACCGAAGCCCAAGAATTAGGTCGACCATTTGTACCTACCCATAAGTATGCTCCCCAAGTTGGGTTAGGTCCGTGTAGTGTACCACCTCTAATTCTAAGGGCAGAGTTACTTGTTGTGTTCGGGTCTAGGTAATAACCAGTATCGTTTCGGTCATAGAAGATCGGAGCACGAAGTGATGATGTTGCTTGAGTATTACCATCAGCGCCTATGTAAGCTCTTGCACCATTTGTACGATTTCCTCGACTAACAATAACACCATTCGAGAATCGCATTGTTGCCCAGCCATCATTATTATCAACAATATCACCATCGTCTGCAAGTCGAATACCTACACCAGTTCCGTTACCTGTACTTACATGTAATTCATTAACAAGTTGTAATCTGTAGAAGTTTGAAGTACTATTTGGATTTGCATAGTAACCTGTGTTATTGGAATCATAATAGATACCAGCATACATTGCACCGCCATTAGTACTATTTTCATCTAATATTGGGATTGTTCTCCAAGATCTCCAAGCACTCCATGAACTTCTGAATCTTAAGTTTGTGACTGGTCCACCAACCATCTGCCAACCGTAACCAGCAGTATTACTGCTTCTGTAGTGGAATGCTTGAACACCAACCCAGTGAGATGTACCTGAAGGCTGGTTAGGTGGACTACTCCAAGAATCAATAAAGCCTGAACCCCAGGTTGCAACCGCGTTCATATCGACACGACCCCAACCCATTGCACCAGTCCAGTAGTTAGTATCTCCTGTTATACGAGGTCTTGCGCGATAGTATTCAGCACTGTTACGTGTATGACCAGGAAGCGCCATGAAGGCCATTGTTTCATTATTTACACCGCGGAATCTTGTACTATTATCTGAAGCACCATTA
>Ga0222719_10003103_pt1 | contig 14881 bp, 9 predicted proteins | sample C33_34DmetaG_FD_165039 | JGI IMG/M metagenome (GOLD analysis project Ga0222719, IMG submission 165039) | Estuarine water microbial communities from San Francisco Bay, California, United States - C33_34D | ecosystem: Environmental > Aquatic > Marine > Unclassified | place: USA: California...
CCGTCGTCGTCCCCGCCGCCGCGCTCGAACGACCCCGTTCGCCCCTTCCGCCTTCCTCGGCACCCCGCGTCGGCACCGCTCGCCGCGCCCGCCCCACCTTCGACGCGTTCGTGTCCGCGTCCGCACCGAGGAGTAACAACGCCCCGGCGGTGACGAGCGGGCACGTCGGGTTCATCTCCGCCGGATCGTCGAACGCTCGAGTCTTCGACGGGCAATGAAGACGCCGTCGACGACGACGATGCGTCTAGGGCACGCGGGATTTAACCGGAACGGAGCGCTCGCTTGGGTGCGCGTTTTTTTTTGAGAGAGACTTTTTGTTGTCTCGTATACGTATTTCTGAAACGTATGGTAATGCGTGTAAGTCTGTGTGCGCCTGCGTGAAGCATTATCATCGTCATCATCACGTCGTGTGGTCTCACTGAATGCACATACGAGACGGTCCCGGCGGTCCCGGCGAACGAACCAGGCGACTGCGCGAGTGCGCGACGGCGGACGAACGAAGTACGCGGGGCGACGCGACGCGACGTCGAGAGGTCGACGGGGAACGACGACGGATCGACGAGGGTGGGGATCGATCGCTTGGATCGCGCGAGTGGGTTGAAGAGGAGGAATGAAACGACGGAGCGATGAGGCGCTGAGTGACCTGTGTGAGACGTGCGAGCACTATCACGCGTGCGGGACGACGTGTGAGGAGTGCGGACACGTGCGAGGGGGGGAGACGACGACGACGATGACGACGACGACGATGACGACGAATGTTGGTGGTGGTGTAGGGATGACGGGTGGGAATGGGATGCACTCGCGGGCGAACGAACGCCCGGTGTGCGTTGAGGTCATTGAACGATTTTTGGTCATCGGAGCGTTTGAACACACGGCGAATGAGCGGGCGCTCGTCGCGAGCGGGGTGCGGACGGTTATTAACGCGGTACCGACGTGTCCGCCGTGTTGTAGCGGAAGGTATCTGTCGGTGATCACGCTGTCGACGGTGGAGCAGAGAGAGGAGAGTGAGGATAGAGGCCAAGGCGCGTCGAAAAAGCGCATCGATTTGCGGCACTGTTGCGAGCGGCTCAAAGGATTGCACGTTAGGTCGATGCAGGCAGATGAGACGTATCCGCTGCGTGTTTTGGTGTATTGTATGTCTGGAAGATCGAGAGCGCCGTCCATCGCGATGGCGTACATGATGTACAACTCAAACATGACGTTGGAGCAGGCGCGGACGTACATCGAGTCGAGGTATCCTCGCGGACACGCCGGCGTGAGACTCAAGGATGACGACCTAGAGACGCTTGTTGCGTTCGAGAGAGAGCTCGCTGAGGAACGTTCGAGAGAGCCTGCGTAATAAATTTGTGTGTTGATAGTCATTGTACAAGCTTAGCGTATTGTCACAACCTATTATAGAAACCTTCAACATCAACGCTAGAGAAGCAAGCAGCATCGACTCTTTCGAAATTTCAAAACGCCGATTGAAATTTCAAAACGCGCTACTTTTTACCGAAAAACTTTCCAAAGAAACCATCCATGTGGTTTGGATTGTCGTCGTCGCTGCGAATCTCCTCGAGTTCGCCCTTTTGCCACTGTAACACGTTCGGTTCATAGTTTTTCGCGAGCTCAGTGTCTTCGAGCGCGACGTACACACGAAGAGAACGAAGTTCCACGGGTTCGCCGCGCTTGGCCTTTTTGAAGAGACACGGACGGTTTAGGCTCTCGTTGGCATAGTACGTTCCCAGTCTCGATCTCGCGGTTCTGCTCTCGAGCATCACCTTGAGCCCATCGGGACCCCACTGAGGACCTTGTCCACTCTCATCAATGATGGCCATGCCGGATCCACCGACTTTCGGAAGCTTCACCGCCCGGTTACCGTCGTACACGAAGAGAAATGCCGAAATTGCATCCAACCACTCCCCGTATCCGAGCCAGCCTTTCGGATTATACCCACCGAAAACCTCCCCAGCCGTCGTCTCCGCGACCAATACTGCTGCCCCTTGCCCATCGAGCTGCGTGTGAAACGCCCTCGAGCTCCATCCGTGCGTTTCCGCGTCGTACGCGCACCCTAACGCCAAAAACTCGAGTTGCGTCTGCTTGAGCACCCGTCGCACCTTCTTCAACTCGTCCGTCCCATCGCTCTCCAACGAGGCCCCGCTCGCCGTCGTCTCCGCCGGCCACTGGTCCGGCCACTCCTCTTTCTGCATTCGTTTCAGCCCGAACGGTTCCGGGTCCGCCAGCGCTTCTTTCCCAAAGATTTTACCAACCATATCCGTGATGAAATCTCCAGAGGATTCCGAGTCGTTCGACCGCGGGACGACCGAGGCGCGTCGAGGTCTTCGTCGCGCGCGTCGATCCGCGCGACGCGCCACCGCCGCCACCGCAGGGGCACGACTAGCCGCGACGACGGGCGGCATGTCTCGTTCGCGACGAGCGTCGGTGCACTGCCGTGTCGTCGTGTCGCTCGAACGTGTGAGATACGATCAGTTGTATGTGTAAACACTATTGAGAACATTTCGATGAAAGATGCGCGCTCTAACGACGAAACGGGTCGCGCGTGAGACGACGACGCGCGCATCGTTCGACGGAAGGACGGGATGGCATTGCGACGGGCGGCGACGGCGGTGATTATGCGCGCGCGCGAAGCGCGCGTCGCGACGGGAACGACGGCGGAGGGACGGACGACGACGCTGGCTGGTTCGGCTTTTAGGTTTCTGAGTGGTGGTGCGTCGACGACGGGTGGTGAAGGCGAGACGGAGACGACGACTTCGGTGGAGGGTGAGGCGACGGTCGCCGCGGAGACGACGACGGAGACCACGACGACGGCGGCGGCGGCGGCGGGGGACGCGAAGACGGTGGAGCCGACTTCGGCGGGCGTGAAGGAGAAGAAGAGAGCCAAGCAAAAGGCAAAGACGCGGAAGAGTAAGCGATTGGAGCCGTCGCCGTCGGTAGAGTCGAACTTGTATGTGAAAAACATGCCGCTAGGGACGGATACGGAGGGTTTGAAGGCGGCGTTTAAGAAGTTTGGACCGATCTTGGCGGCGCGGGCGCTCAACCCGGAGGGACCGTATCCCGGTGGGTTGGTTCGGTTCGTCAGGGCTGAACACGCAAAGAAGGCGATCGAGGCGTACGAAGCAGGTGGAATCAACATTGAGGGCTCGGTTGGTCAAGTCGAAGTCCGTTTGGCGTCGAAGAAGGGTAGCGATGAAGATTTCAAGATGGACGAGGTGCCTGCATCCATCTCTCGTAGAAAGCAACGAGGAGCTAGCATGGTCGATCTCTCGTCGCTCGTCGGCGATGACGGTGAACCCTTGGATCCTGTCGCTGCCGCAGCGTTGCTTGAAAAGCGGGAAGCCGAACTCGCGAGCAGAAGACTCGCTCGCGCGGACAAATTGGAGAGCCAAAAGGCAAAGGCTCAAGAAATGTCAGAGGCCAGACGGGCAGAGCGACTTGCTCGAGGTCAACAAAACATCAAGAGCTTTGTTCCGAGATATAAGCGTGGCATCGACGTGGACTTGAAGCTTGATCCGTCGTTGCGCGCGGCTACGACTTCGCGTCGTTCAAAAGATGGGGCGATGGCGATGAATATTTCACAACGCAGGAAAAGGACACCTCAAGCTAACACCCGTCGCAGAGGTGACCCGCAAGACGCCAAACTTCAGCAAATGTTGAACGAACGTATTCGTCAAGCTCAAAAGCTCCAAGATGCTACGAAGACGTACGACTACGATAGGAACGAATTCGCCCGTGTGAGTACTCTCTTGTTCACCGAAAGCTTGGATGAGACCAAAGCCGCTGTCAAGCCGGTGTTGGGTGGACGACAAGAAATCTCGGACGAGGAGTACATCGATAGACATAAGGATTTCCTCATGGACCTCGCGGGTATTTCTAGCGAGCAAGAGTTTGAGTACTTGAAGAATGAAGCGTTGGAGGCGAGCAGCCAACAGCGCGAGTACGATAGACTGATGCGCAAGAAAGCTGGGTTGTCTCCCTTCACAGACAACTACCTCGCAGAACGCGCCTCGTTGGAAGCCGTAATTGCAGAGATTCCGAAGGAAAATGTCTTTTACGAGATGTCTAGAATGGCGTTGGATACCCTCGATGCGAATCCGGAGATGAAGTATGCCGATAAAATTCGACTTTTAGAGCGATTAGAACGTGAGTCTCGAGTGGTTGCCGAGTAAAGAATTTGTTATTAAAACAGAGCACATAGACGCATCACTCACGTCACGCCTTAAATCGTCTTGCAATCGATGACGTAGCGAACGATAGTATCATTCTTTGTGTTCAGTAGCTGAAGCTTCTCCGGAATCTCGCTCGCATTGATGACTTGTACCTCTGGGTAAATGTCATTCTTGACGCAAAAGTCAATCATTTCTTGAGTTCTTTGAATACCGCCAATGAGAGATCCAGTCACGTTGATACGCTTGAACAACATGCGGTGACACCCAACAGACACATTCGACGTCTGCAATCCGATACAAACAAGCGTGCCCTTCGTTGCCAACAACGCGGCGTACGGGTCACTGTCGTGGCACGCAGATACGGTGTCCAGTATGAGGTCAAGAGTCCCCGCCGCAGCTTGCATCGCGGCGGCATCGGTGCTCAAAAGGAAATGGTCAGCGCCCATTTCCTTGGCGCGAGCTTCCTTGGAGCTCGTCGTGGAAATCGCCGTGACTTCAGCGCCCATCTTGTGCGCCAACTTGACGCCCATCTGACCCAAGCCGCCGAGACCGGCGATGCCAACCTTCATACCAGGCTTTACGCCGAACTCCATGAGCGGGTCATACATCGTAATCCCAGCGCACAATAACGGAGCAGCCTTGTCCAACTTGTCGTGAGCACCCTCGGGAACTCTGATGAGGAATCGTTCGTTCACAACCATCTTTGTGCTGTAGCCGCCCATCGTTTGCTTACCATTCGGACCGGCTCGCCCGTGCTGCGTCGTCGAACCGTACGTGCCAACCATTCCTTTGGCGCAGTACATCTCTTCACCCTTGTCACAGAACGCGCACGACAGGCACGAGTCCACCAGACATCCCACGGCAACCTTATCGCCGACGGCGTATCCCTTCGCCGCGGCGTTTTTTCCAACCTCGTTCACCACCCCGATGAGTTCGTGCCCGAGCACGAGCGGGTACTGGGATACCCCCATGTCATTCTGCGCAAAGTGCACGTCGGTGTGACACATTCCGCAGTACGCCAAGTCAAATCCAACGTCGTCGTCTCCCACGTCGTGTCGCTCCAGATCCATCGTTTCAAACGAATCCAAAGCCGCCTTGGTCGCGGCTACGAAAAAAAAAGATGCAAAGTTTGCGGCACGCTCGTCAGTCTTCGAGTAGACGCTCGAGATCCGAATCGACACTCAAAGCTCCGCACGCGTGGACGTCGCCTAAATCTCGAGTCGCGTCGTGCACGAGATCCGTGCTCGAAGCATCACCGAAGTGCGCGTCCAAGCGTGAGCTCCTCCTCGTCCTCGGTGAATCGAAACGCCTCGAACCTCTCAGAGGAACCCAAACCGTTTCTCCCGCTCGTTCGCTCCCGCGTCGTCTCGCACGCACCGACGGCTCGAATGGCAACGCCCATGATTATCACTGATTACTCTCCGTTCGTTCGTTCGTTCGATCGGTCGGTCGTTCGCTCGGTCGGTCGATCGGTCGATCGGTCGTCGTCGTCGTGTGACGCCAGTCCAATCCTTCGCACACCTTCGAAACGCATCATCCATCGTTCAACTCAAGAATCGACGAGTCAATCGACCCACGCGCGCGCACAGACGCGCTGCGTGTTATTTTTGGCACTTCATACAATTGTACCGTACACGGGGAAAAAAGGCGTCTACTACGAGTACTACTATATACAGTTAACTCAAGAATCGGCGAGTCAATGTACCCACACAGACACACCCCGTCCACGTGCCTCGCTCAACAGGAAAAGACGACGGGGCGCGAAGTCGAAATCGCGACTCGCTCGATTTGAGACGTCGACGTCGGCGACGGCGACGAGACGAGAAGAGACGAAGGGTGAGGCGAGGGAAACGGACGAACGAAGGATGGCGACGACGAAGACGAAGACGATGCGGGACGAAGGTGGCGGTGAAGCGACGAGGACGGTGACGACGAGGACGAAGACGACGGTGGAAGAGATTCCGATGGTCGTCGGACGAAGAAGGGTGATCGACACGGTGCGGGCGAGAGGAGATCCGAAGGCGGATTTGCGAGGGGAGGCTGTGCCGATGCCGGAGGAACCGTCGTCGCGATCGCCCGGGTCGCCTGGGAACGGGAGGTTGACGACGCGCGTCGTGGCTCAGAATCCGAGAACGATGACGACGCTGCGAAGGTACGAGGAGATGTCTCTGGAGGAGAAGGTTGAGACGAACGAGAAACGGTTGTTTGAGACGCAGGCGACGTTGGTTCGGGAGACTATGAAGCGGGAGGTGACGGAGAATATTTTGAGGGAGACGGCGAAGAGCTTGAGCGCGGTGCGCAAGGCGGCGTTGCAAGGACAGACTGCCGAGCAGACTGGTGGTATTTTGGCGGGAAGTGTGGAGCACCAGAACGAAGTTTTGACGGTGAGAGTCAAGGAATTGACTCATAAAATGCAAGAGCTACACGCACAGCATCAAGAGAAAGAGGGTGAACTTCAATCTCTTCGCCGCTTGCTGCAACAACGGGAAAATGAATTCGATTTGATTGGCGAGAGACCAGTCAGCATCAATCTCGAAATCAAGGAATTTACCGATGATTCACAGTTCGAACTCATCGATCAGACTCGAGAAGTACTAAAACAAGCACAGGCACAAGCTGATGCCGTTCAAAGGCTACGCCAACTCGATAGACAGAGAACTCGCGCTCTTGGTGACTTGGTGTTGACGATGGAGGCGAGACGAAAAGAGCTTCAAGAAAAACTCAAAGAAGCAGGTATACTGGAAGACTATGACGATGATCGCATCATTTCGCAAGCAATCAAAGGTTACGGTGATTCTTCAGAAGCGGTTCGTTACGAAGGTCCAGTCACGTCGCCCACGGGCCGTAGCTTTTACGTCACGCGGACGGCGACCTTCTGGGACCGCTTCTTTGGCATTCAGGTCTAGAGAGTCACAATGTATCAACACCCAAGTAAGGCCCTCGTCGCCGCCATCATCAACGCACCGTTTTAATCAGAAATACTTTGATGGAACGACGGCGCAAAAGTAAATTTAAATCACGCCGCTTCAGAGAGTCCCCATATCTTTAACGAGTCATGAACCGTCGAGAAGCGCGAGCGCCAATATTGAGGGCGAACCGAGCCTCGTACCAGGAATTTTCCGGTACGTACTGTACACGGCCGTTACAATACTGTTTGTCCATATCCATACTGGTACACCGGTACAACGCAGCGCTGTACGAGTACCAGCCGCGCCGTCCCGAATCTGCGTAACACCCTCGTGACACCCGCGTGAGACCGACGAGGCGATCGCGCGCGCCCGCACAGTCACGCGCGCGGACGTCGAGAGACGGGCGCGATGAAGTCCTCCACGAAAATCGTCGACGAAGAGGTCGGCGAGCGTAAGAGGCTGATCCCCGGCGGCGATGACGCCGACGGCGACGTGCGCCGTCGATCGCGGACGACGACTGCGCTAGGGATCGGTGTTGGGCGCTGGCGCGGTGATGCTCGGCGCGGGCGGATGGCAAGCGACACTCGGGGCGTTGTCGGAGACGAGATGGAAAAGTTGGGGATTACCGCCGGAAATGACGAACCCGGCGCCGACGATGACGTTCAAGTTGCACACGGCGTGCAAACCGCAAGCCGTGCGCGACGCGTATGCTGCGTTTTTCCTCGACGGTACCAAAGAGGCGTACGTCGTGAGACATAACTTTGGCGACGCTGGTTTCTTCAAACCGACAGAAGCGTTAAAGATGAACATCGTTGACATATCGGACAGCGAAATTGGCTTTCAACTCACGACAAACCAAGTGAATTGGGAGTGGGGATTTGCACTGAAAAATGTTGACACTGGAGAATGGGCCTACGAGATTGGTACGGAAGGTTCTCCGCTCGCATTTGAAAACTGTACTCAAAGATATGGGGAGTATTTCAATCGCGCCCTGACGCGCGAAGAAGACGCGACCATGGAATACGTGTTCGGCTCGTGCGCAACAGACTGCTCATCTTTTACAGACTCCTCATACACAACGCATGTGGAGGATGGCACGATACCGGCGTGCCCGGCCACGACGATGCAATTGACGCAGACAGACGACGCGCGTCTTATAAACATTCGCTCTGCTGAGCTCGTGGGTAACGCAAATTGGATCGCTGGCCTGGGACGCGGAATGGTATCGAGAGATACACAGTATGAAAATGAGTCTGAAAACGAAGCGCACTTCATCTTGCACGGCATCTCACCATACAAGAACGGTAACGCAGGGGGTGGCGTCCCTTACCTGGGTCAAAGAGAGCTGAAAATGGTCGGAATCAAAGTTGTGCGTAACCCAGCCGATGACCAAGTTTCTGTGTGCTCGACCGGGGCGAAAGTATATCCTATGGCTCAGCCTTGCTCTGGAAAAGAGTGTTATTCAGGTAATCTTGACATCTCCGCCAAGTGGCGGGACGCCAGCACGCTGGCATCATCGATGACTGCGATGGCCCCCCTCTATACTTCAGCGTACAGAGGCGATGCTCGTGCTAAAGAAATGGTCTTCAAGCCGACTTCAAATTACCTATTGAGAAATGATATAATCGTCCCAGCAGCAGAGGTTGGTGCCGCGGCCGATGCTCGACGAGTCATTCTCGTGGCGGGCTCACCTTGTGGGCACACCACTGGTTGCCGTCGTACGCTCATAGCCGAACCAGACGATTCAGTTCAACCTACTCGTTCCGCGAAATATTGGATGATGGGAACCGTTGGTAGTGGAGGCCCTGATGGATCCCCATACATAAACACTGTACGTGTCAAGGTGTATGTTGACAGCGCAGGTAACATTCGCGCCCAATCAGTCGGCGCAAACTCCGCCGTCTCTGGTATCACGTATCGTGACAGTTCAAACAAGGTCTGGGCAGACCAAGACGGCGATGCATTACGCATGCCTTACAGCATGACGCACTTCTTTGCGAAACAAAGTCATGTGTGGTCCGTCATTCAGTCCACGCCTGGCACAGGCTTGAACGTCGGAATGATGACGTTCTTGCTCGCGCCAGAAATGGTGCCGTCTCTCGCCGAAAATACGGCAAACCGGCTTCCCGCGCTCTAACTAAGGTTTTGAAATCAAGTAAATTTGACGATAACTTTGGGCAAAGTTATCGTCAAATTTAAGAACCGTGTCAAGAAGGTTTTACTCGTCAACCCACGAGTTCGTTAAAACGGGGTCAGAGTTATGAAAACGTATCCAAATTAGCTCTTAGCCCCTTGACAATAACTAACGTAATTTTCCCAAATGCCCGCGAATTTTAATCGCGCAACGGCCGACGCAACGGTTCATGATTCGCGAACACGGCGAAGTTATGGTCAACGTTATGAAAATGAACTCTTATTTTATTAGTCATTCGCGCAAATTTGATGTACATACTAGAAATTTCATGCCGCCGCCCTCCGACGCGACGCGGAAATTTTCTCGACGAAGACATTACCTTCGGCGACGAAATTGCAAACGATTTCTCCTGTGAGATCGGCGCCAACTTATTTTTGAGTGGTGACAACCTTGAGGTTTGTTCCGCCTCGCGCCTTGACTGGAGTCGCTTGACCATAATTTTCTTGGTAGAACATAATGGTATGGTTTTTCGAGAAACACTTGATGCGCGCGTTGCAGGCCACAGCGGCTTTTCCGATACGATTACCAAGCTGTGTGGAACCACAAAACGCAATGAGTGATGAAGTGAATGAAGGTCGGAGCTGGCCAGCAAACTCATCCTTCATGACACGACGATACAGAGGCTCCGTGATCATATCATCGAAATTTGGACGGTGCATACGCAGTGCGCCACTTTGCGCAAGAGGTGTTGCCCCTACTTCAGACAGCAATAATTTGTTTTCAACCTCATCCTTGCTCGTGCAGTAGACTCGGATTTCAACAAACTTGTTGTCAACTTGATACTTGCTCAGTTGCATGTACATGTCGTTCAACTCACCCCAGAGAGCGCGACAAAAGTCAGCTTGAGGAGTTATAAAGACGAGCGTAAACTTTTCGATTGAATCGGCAACTTCTCCCGTTTTTCGTACGTACGACATGCACGCCCTGAGTTCGGGAGTTCCCTCAAGAAGGATGTCGCTGGCCAATCTGAATAAGCGATAAGCGGCCAGAGCACAAAAGCCCCAACGCGTCAGGATGGCCCAGTCTTTGTTTTCATCCACGATCACATCGTGCATGGCAACGAACGAGATCGTAGAAACAATAATGATGAGCAAGTCTGCGTACCAAATACTCGTATTGATTGTCGAGTATACCCAGTGCAGGAAAAAGTAAATGTGACATCCCAAGAAAATCCACAAAGGAACCTCACGCATCGCCTGGGTGATAATGCCACTGTTCACAGAAAACGAGATGAGCAGTGCGATCGCAGTCAAATCCATGAGAGGGAAAAATAACTGCAAGAGATCGTTGATTTCATGGTTTGCGTTTTTTCGGTACTGCGCTGCGTAGAATTTCTTGGTGGGATTACGACCTTCTTTTTTCAACTGCGCCAGACGAAAAGCGTACTGCCTTCGCAGAACAATGTCTCTGAAGCACCGATGATTGTCCCATGCGTCTCGGTACTCGCTTCGATCCGCTTTTGACTTCCAGACAAAGCTACGGAGAATGTCCATGATAGATTTAGATTCTCTGAAGTAATTTTCTGCAAATTCTCGCTGTGCTTCATCCTTTTCGTTCAGAGCCTTGACTTGCTGAGCAACGTTCATCTTCAGCAACTGGCGAGTGTGAGCCTTTGCCAGGGACAGCATCGGCACGATTCCAGTACCTGAACCGATAGCGACAATTTCATTCTGGTTCTTTGCGTCATTGAATCCAGTACCATATGGCCCGACAATCGAAACGATGGGCTTGTCACCCGCCTTGATCATGCGCCAGAGTTTGTGCGTCCAACTGTCAGTGCCGTCCACTTTGCTTGTAGCCATGACCTCGATCAGGAAGTCAATAGTATCGTCTAAAGGCGCACTTGCAATTGAGTAAGGATGCCAGTGCACATCGATAGACTTGATGGCGATAAAAACATATTGACCTGGTTGGAAAATGAACATCTTTGGACGCTCAATGCTGAGACGCACAACCTTGCGTGACTCACTTTCACCACTTCCCAAAGCAGTCGCCTCAACCGTCCTACAATCGCGACCATTCATCAAGGCGTGCATGCGATCGGTAAAGTACCAGACAAGAGAAGCGGAGAACCACTTGAAATTTTGCGATCTGACTTGACCACGACGGAAAGCGTCATCGAGTGTGTGCGCGATTGCGAGAGCAAACATGATGAATACAAAGTGATGAATGATGTAAAAGATTTCATACTTGATTCTGTTGCGCAAATAAGAGGTGACGGCAACGAGAAGAAGGCAACCCATGATGGTCAGCCCAGTGATCATAATTTCACTTTGCATCTTTTTGCAAAAAGTTTTCACGCCATTGGGTGACGGCTCTTTGCCAGACTTTTGCTGGACGCAACCTTGGCCAAAAAAGATGAAGAATAGAATTGTCGACCCGAAGACAAAGCCCACCATCACGTAGCCGAGGTGAATATGCATGGCGACCACCTTATGGAGAGGGATGTACTTCCTCCCAACGTACGTCTGCGAAAGATAGGCGACGGTAGAACGCGCCATCGTCAGCGGTAACAGAGCCATCTGGAATAAAATAGCATGCATCGCTCCAAACTCCAGCGGTGGTACGAGCCTCTTCCACCAGTAAAGATTCGCTCCATCCGGTACACTAGCTTCTTGTTTACGGTATTTAGTGTAGAAGAAATGGGCCCAAACGACCATGGTGGCCATCGCGTGCGCCAAGCCGAGCATGATGAGTCGCCGGCGGTCATACATCGTGTGCCCGATGAGTTTGTTTGCGATCCGCAGTCTCACCCCGCTCCCTCGGAAGCTTTCGTACCCTTCTTTACTGCATAAATAACGCCCCAACGCGAGTTTTGCCATCACAGCCTGCATGAGGAAGGCTGTGCGCGCGCGCTTTCGCGAAGTCACGCTACGCTCCATGTCTTCCAAATAATTGTCAGTTGAACCGAAAAAGATTATCACCACCGCGCCGAGCGCGCACTAGACACCAACAAACGAGGACGTCTTCCTGAAAGCGTTACGTCGATCTTCGCGTTCGCTCCCTCGCGACGCCGACTACGGGGAAGCGCCTTCGACGTGACGAACGAGACCGTTAAAAGTTACGAGGGGGGCTTTACGCGCGAAAAACAAATCTTTGAAAAAAAAGAATATCAAAAATTGGAAAATCACTCGCTATTCCGACAAGGAATTTCTATCTCTTAGTCACCCTTATCGTTTGTTTATTGTTTACCATACTGTTTACACATGAAATTGCGACTAGCTCGCTTTGGCCTTGTCGAGAGTGTTGCGCTGAACTTCGCACGGATACCTCGCCAACTGGAGGAGCAGGGCCGCGTGAATGGCTATGAAGATTTCGCTAGACGTCGCCGTCGATGGGTAGACGTTCCAGCAGTACTCTACGGCGGCGATTGTGATGAGTTTGACGTACGTCGGCGAACGAGCGCTCGACCAGAGTAGCAGCGGTAACGTGTGGTAGTACCACGAATAAAACTGGTAGTGCAGCGAACGAGCAAAGACGACGCCAATGAAATTGCTCTCTGCGAGGACTATGGCGACGTGTGCCGGGGTAAAGGTGTGCTGATTACCATCGATATTTTTGACGGCGCGTTTGAAGAAGTCTTTGAAGAAGGAGAAGAAGAAGCCGCCATTTTGTCTGCACCACTTGCGATGCGCAAACAAAAACAGGACACACAGGTGCGCCAACAACAAAAATCTCGCAAATTCTTTCGACTCAAAAACGCTCTCGCCGACAAACTTGAAGTTTACGCTCCACTTGTGCGTAAAGACTCGTCCGACTTCGAAAGCTCTACTCACATACTCTCTTGGATGCGTTAGCAAGAACGGTGCAGCAATAAATATTTGCGTGGCGAAAAAGACTACCAGCGACAGAATGGAAACGCTGAGCTTCGTCCCACCGACTAGCAAAACCAGCAGACCTGGTATGAATAATAACACATTCATTTTGATCGATACCCCTAGCGATAAAACGCAAGATCCGATGATCCATTTCTTTCGTTGGAAAAGCATAACCGCAGTGTACGCAACAGCCATGGCAATGCCGTCGTTGAACATTCTCAAGACGAACACACTGTGTATTCTCTTCGAAAGACAAAGAATCAAGTACGCCCACGGTGGTAAAATCTCACACGCTTCGTAAATTCCAAACACTATCGCTTGATTCAAGCAGTAAATACCAACAAAGATGCGTTGCGCAAGTGCGATGCCCGCTGGGGTCACTCCGCCCTTCAGCCCGCCAACTAAACCGTACAAAGCCCTATACACGTACACAAAACCGGCCGGATACACCAACGGCCCCGTGCCCCCTCGAAGTTTCGTGTAATCTCGCTCACCTTGCACGTATCCGTGCACTTCCTCTAGATAAGCTTTCCAGTCGATCTCCGTGTAATTCACCTTGGACACGATGAGCGAGCTCAAAACGAGCTCGAACGCGATCAGGGCGACGCACACTAGGCGAACAACTCGGCGATCTTTTGGATCGTTTAGTCGCACGCATATTCGATGCAGTGTTTCGAGAAGCATCATCTTCTGGGGGGAAGGAAGAGCTTAGAGGAGAGGAGGAGTTTGTCAACTGTTTGTTTGCGTTGCTGTTAAAACGACGTCTGCTATTTAATGCCCGCCTCCACCGGATCCCGCCAACAATCCTTGTTCTTTGAGTTGCTCCTTCAACATCTTCGCACCAGTCACCATGAACAACGTTTGCCAGATACCGAGCCCGATTCGGGGAATGATACCTCTGAACAAGCCGCCGATGCCGGATTCCTTGACGATGTCAGACATCACGCTAACCATGTTACCGGTGGGAATACCCGCGTTGCCACGGCTCTGGGCCTCGATGCGCGCTACTTCGAAAGGGTGATTCCAAGACGCCAACGTACCACCCATGATACCGCAACCGACTTCTTCCCATTTGCTGAGCTTGGCGCCGGCGTCGCCGTGCAACATCACCTTTGCCTTGTCGCGCACTATCTCAGTGAAACCTTGTCTCGACGCCCAGTTGGTCGCTTGTCTAAAAGCGATCGCCGTACCGCCTGGATAGAATCCAGCTATGCCTCCGCGGGCGTACGTCGTGCGAATGCGCTCCATCGTCGTCTTTCCAGGGTCATTCACCGCGCCGGTGACGAGATACGTACACGGTCCCATCACGCTCACTTGAGCGATCCCACCACCGGCACCCGCCGCGACGCCCGCTAAACCCGGATTCCACCCCGCGGTGAGAAGCGTATCGTTGATGCCCTCCTTGGCGTACATCAAAATCGCACCCTTGGTCGCAGATTCAAACATTTTCGCTTGAGTACCGCGCCAGAACGCCTTGGCGCCGCCCTCTCGGTAAATGTTCGCAAACGCTTCGGCGGTCGACTCGGTGCGGTGACGACCCATGCGCGTCTTCCACACCTCGAAGGGCATGCCGAGGGAGGCAGCCTCCGCCATCTGGATGAGCGGGCCGATCGCGACGTCGATGACAGGCATGGCGCGCGTTTTACTCGCGACGGCGGTGGCGGCGAGCCGAGGTTTTGTGTGCGAGAGGGCAAAATTCATCCTCTGCGTATATACAAACAGTTACGAGTTAGTGGATCGGTGGAGTGTTGTGCAGCGCGTTTGTATCGAAAATGTGAAAATGTGTACAACAAA
>Ga0222719_10003106_pt1 | contig 14878 bp, 15 predicted proteins | sample C33_34DmetaG_FD_165039 | JGI IMG/M metagenome (GOLD analysis project Ga0222719, IMG submission 165039) | Estuarine water microbial communities from San Francisco Bay, California, United States - C33_34D | ecosystem: Environmental > Aquatic > Marine > Unclassified | place: USA: California...
AATTTTATCCATACAAATTTCAGAATCTCGATTCGTGCGGTCACTCAGCGTCACATACACCATCCGCGCACACAACAATGGCTAAACAGTGTACTGATACGACTGTTAAGAAGGCGAGGAGCGTTTGCGACGCACTGCATTTACCGTATTCATCGGTGCATGCAGAGACGAATTCTGAAAACCAGAAGGAAGCCCGGTCCGCGGGCGCGGGCGTGTATGTGTACGTTTCCCCGGACGAGAAGACGACGATCCAGTTCACATCCAGTGGGATCGAGCAGAGGCTGTCTGTTGTCGCGGCGGGGCATCACGCGACCAATACTGCAGCCTTCAGCAAACGACTTGGGCCTGGTGTTTGCAAGTTCCCACTGGGCATCCAGCTGATGCTATACCTCATCGCCAACGACATGACGAAGGCCCAGATGAGTACGTTATCGACCCTGTTGTGGGGAGACGATTCCAAACTCAAAGCGCTTGCTCTTCAGATGAACCAGTGCTGGGACGAATCTGACCAGGACGTAAAGCAACGGTTCGGCAAAATTTGCCACGCCTATACCGTGTCGACGATCTTCGACAAGAAGCATACAGTGACGCAACTTGCGAATGATTCGACGAGCGCTGTGCAGTTTTGGAAGAAGATCGCCGAACATGTCAATGGGTGGGGCGAATTTTTGCAGTGTCGACGGTGTGGCGTACAGTGCTCGCACATGATCGGTCATCGCGGTAAGTGCTCATCATCGAAGCGGACCAGGGGCGGTACAGAGTCGACCGAATCCGCTGGTGGTGGTGGCGTGGGCGATGGTGGTGGTGATGGTGGTGATGGCGTGGGCGATGGTGGTGGTGATGGCGTGGGCGATGGTGGTGATGGCGTGGGCGATGGTGTGGGTGATGGCGTGGGCGATGGTGGTGGTGATGTTATGCTGACCATCCCAGAGTATAGTGACAGTGATAATGGCGGATGTGGTCCATTTAGCGATGAAGGATTTCATTCCGACCACGACGACACGGACACCCCTTTGGCGACGCTGAGAGTGGACACTGAATACACGTTTTCCGTCACGCGTGTACAGCGATTGGTGACTCGCGAGATAACCGAGTTGGACTGGGTCGTGAATGGTGACGTTTTTGGCGACTGGGGCGACAACTTTTCGAACGACAGGGTACTTATCAGGGCGTACATCAGGAGGGGTGTGTCGGTTGGGCGCGTGACGGTACAAAAACTCGGGGAGTATCTGAGTGCGCGTGCGGAGTACATCGCGTTGGAGCAGAAAGTCCTGGCGTTGAAGGACAAGGTCGTGTCGTAAAGATCAACTGAAGAGATAAATCGAAAGCAGTAAATAATGTAGCCATATACAAACAACGACATGTCGTATCGAATCCTCTCGAGTAACGTCATCGTCGGTGATGCCAATGCGAACATCCCGTTCTACTCCCTGATCACGACGCCAGGCGGGGAATTCCAGATCGAGCGTCTCGATGGAAACGCATCCATTCTCAGTGTCGGTGGTAACGTCTCAGCCGATCATATGATTCTTTCGTCGCTCGCGACGCAAAATCGCGTGATCACGACCGATTCGGCGGGTCGGTTCATTCTCACGAACTTTGACGCCAATGGATTGGGAAATGCCACAGCGCTCACGACCGGTGTCATTCCGAGCGACAGGCTCCAGGGGTCATACACGCTCGCGAATCTCACTGCAAGCGGGACGGTCACGGCCAATACACTGGTCGGTGCCATGGACGCGTCCAATATCACGAGCGGTATCTTACCAGCCGGTCGTCTCAGCGGCGACTATTCGTTTGCGAACTTGGTGCTCTCGGATACGCTCATGGCATCGACGCTTACCGCCAACATCTCGGCAAATGATCTGACCAGCGGGACCTTGAGCGACGACAGACTTTCCGGGGCATACGCATTCGATTCCTTGTCGCTCACGAGCAATCTCGCCGCGGCGTGGCTCAACGCGAATATCAACGCGGCGAATATCACGACAGGGACCCTACCCGACGACCGTTTACAAGGCGCGTACACGTTCGACGCGCTCACCGTATCAAACGTCCTCACCGCGAACAACGTCAACATTCCCACCCTCCTCGGGTCCAATGTCCTCATTAGTAATGGAAACGGGTATATCGTATCGTCGAACGTGACCCAAACTGAGCTCGGATTCGTTTCGGGTGTCGTTTCCCCGATCCAGACGCAAATCAATCAACTCGCCAACGGAAACATCGTCGGCTCGAACATCGCAAACCTCGATGCGAATAACATCACGATCGGTACACTGCCAGACGGTCGTCTGAGTGGATCGTATACATTCGAGAATCTGACGTTGTCTGGGAACCTCGTCGCGAATACCATCTCCGGGAACCTGAACGCATCGCAATTGACGAGCGGGATCGTCCCATCGGGCCGTCTTGCTGGGGATTATACGATCGGGAACTTGACGGCGAATACGGTCACAGCATCGTCCGTCTCTGGAAATTTGAATGCGTCCCAACTCGCGAGTGGGACCGTCCCGGATGGGCGCTTATCCGGATCGTACACATTCGGGTCGCTCACGTTGACCGGGAACGTAACCGCAAACACCGTCCACGCAAACATCGATGCGGGGTCGATTGCGTCGGGAACGATCGATAACGCACGTCTGGATCTCGAGAACTTAACGACGAACATCACCCCGGCGTCCGCTGGTCTCTCGATCGGTACCGCCGGGAATACGTGGACGACCGTCCACGCGGATACGGTCAACGTCGACGACGTGCTCCTCGGCAACTCCATCATGTACAACGGCAACGCCGTCGTTGTCGATCTCGAACAAACCACGCGAAATATCGTACCCACATCGACAACGTACACGATCGGAAAATCCGGCACGCCGTGGAGTCATATCTACGCCGGGAACGTCATCGCAACGGATGTCATTGTATCGGGTCAGCTACTCAATAGCGATTTATCACCGTATATCGATCTATCCAACGCGGAAACGAATGTCGTGCCCGTCTCCGGTGGGCTCTCGATCGGGACGGTACCGCGTCCGTGGCAAAACGTCGTCGCGAATGCAGCGACGGTTCAGTCGCTTACGATCAACGGAAACGTGACCACATCCATCGTCCCGTCGACGACCGGGTTGAATTTGGGGTCGGCGATCCGGACGTGGGGCAACGTATACGCGGACGAATTGCATGGGAATATCGACACAGCAGATATCTACGGCGAACTCGACGCCAATGTCATTTTCACTGGCGGCTCGATCGACGATTTCGTGATCAAAGTCCCGGCCGGAACGGCTGGACAGCCGGGACTCCGGTTCACGGACGATGATGATACTGGTTTGTTCCTACTGGAGGTCGGGAACGTCGGTGTGAGCGTCGATGGACAGACATCACTCACGATCGATTCGAGTGCGGTGACGGTCAGCGGCAATCTCGTCCCGAGTAGTAATATCTCATACGATCTCGGAAGTCAGGCGAATGCATGGCGAGACGTCCACATCGCAAACGCTATATATGCCGGACCGGTCTCGATTGTCGACGGTGCGATCGCGGGGGTGGGTGATGTCACGTCGACTGGGAACGTGACGGCCGAGAACGTGATTGCGTCCGGGTCGGTCTCGGCAACGACCTTGATCGGTAACCTTGATGCTGGATACTTAACGTCAGGGACGATCGATTCGGCACGCATCGCAGGTGATTATTCCGTCGCAAACCTCACCATCACTGGCAACGCCAACATCGGCGGTACGACCATGATCCAACCGTCCGGGCACATCATCCCGGCGGCTAACCTCGTATATGACCTCGGCTCATCGACGAACGTTTGGCGGGATATCTATTTGTCTGGATCGACTATCCATCTTGGCAACGCGACCATCAGCGAAACGGCCGGTAATGTCGTGATTTCGAAACTGAATGTCAGCGGAAGTCTCACGGCCGACGGCTTACAAGTAGATCTATCGATTTCCAATGTCCAAATTTGCGACTCGTCATGGACACCGGTCGACGATACGCACGTCGGTCTCTCGGAAGGGTATATTCTCGCCAACGGGGCTGGGTTTGCGCCCGGAATGCTTGTGCAGATTGGCGGGACAAATGCCACCGCAACCTCGTACGTGAACAGCACCCAACTCCGCGTACAGACCCCCGCGAAAAGCACAGGAACGTATGACGTCACCGTGATTCGGGGCGATACAAAGACCGCGACGCTCGCCAGTGCCGTGTCGTACAGTCAGGACGTTACGTGGATCACGTCCACTTCGCTCGGGAACGCCGATTGGGGGACACCAAGTACGATCAGCCTCCAGGCGGAGAGCGACTCAAACATAACGTACAGTAATATCACCAGTATCCCGGGCACACTCAACTCTTCAACGGGTCTATTGTCATTCACACTCCCGCGGTATGAATATTCCACGTACTCATTCGATATCTCAGCGACGGACGAGCAGTACCAGGACGCTGTCCGGACGTTTTTACTCACGTCTAGATCGGATATTCTGACGAAGATGCAAGCTAGTAGGGATACTGCAAATATACACACGACGGGGCTAGTAACCTCCGTCCCCAATTCGACGCACACGGGTGCGAACAGTTATCCATACGGAAAGCCAGTGGTTTTACCCAGCGGCAATGTACTCATCCCACCGAATCAATTTGCCGGTGCGAAAGTGTATAATCCTACGAATAACACAATCAGCGTTCCAGCACAGATCCCAGGTTCCCCAACAGGGTATAGACATTCATGCGCGCTTCACGATGGGAGAGTGATGCTATTCAAAGTCGGAGGATACAAGGCGGCAATATATACCGAATCAAGTGATTCGTGGACGTTCACGACACCAAACCTCGAGCCGGGGGTTCAATTGTACGACGGTAGGATATTCTCGAGACCGACGGGTGGGTTCTATACACTCTACGATATCGGCACAGACTCAGTTGTGCAGTACGCGACGTCATTGACCAATAACGCAAGTATGATCTTGTTAGATAATGGGAATGTCTTCGGTGGGGTGAACTACAGCACTGTGTGGACATACAACCCGTATACGAATTCGTTCACGGACATAACGAGTGCATTTCAGTCTTTCGCATCCAGAGGATGTCATGCAAGATGTCTTCTCCCAGACGGGCGCGTTTTCAGTAACGTGTATGACTGCAACGCAAGTCAGGGCGCTATTATTTATGATCCAGCGGATGGTACGGTGATGCAGACGCCAAGTTTTCCCGGGAGCGGGACCGCAGCGTTCTACGATTGCTGCATACTACCCGACGGCCGCGTCCTGGTACCGCGGTACATTAGCGGTGTGAACCATGCGATATATAACCCAGTTACGAACACCGTTCAATCCATGTACGCGCCTAACATTGAACAGAGATCCATGTATGTATGTGCCACGAAGAACGGTAAGGCACTCATAACGCCACTGGATAACCAGGCAGGGTCGGTGTACATATTTACACCCGACAGCACGGTCCCAGACACGTGGGCGAACGACGACCCAATTCATTATCATGTGGCGTCTGCGTCGACTGCGTGAACTTCCGGGTCTGGATTGTCACTGCTGGCGCCGGCTACTTCTTCCAACGGACGTACGCCGGGTGGGTCGAGACCGCGCCGTGAGTCGACCTTTTTCTTGCTATACTACACCACCGGCCCACCATCCACACCAACCAAATGTCAAGTAACGCTGCGAAAAACTTGAAACATCGTCTGAATCGTCAAGCGAATCAGACGACCGGCGAAATCCGAACGCTCATCCAACGACTCGCCGAACTGAAATCCCAAGCCGTTGTAATCAAACAACGTCTATCGCGTCTGACCAAACAACACGCGGTGGAAAAGCGCAAAGTGGCTCAGATGGAAAGGACGATCCGCCGTCAGAACGCGATGAAACGACGCCAGAACGCGCTGAAACGTCAGCGAATCGACTCTGATATTGCAAACCTGGTCAACGCTTCGAAACGCCAGCGCAGATAATGTTGTATATAATTAAGACTCGATGCCGAAGACAAAGAAGAAACTCTCGGATCGCGTCCGTGACGCATACAATGCGTCGTACCGCGCGGCCGTCGACGATACGAGCGACGACGTTTCCAATGCGCGCAAGACCCTGCGCAAACTCAAGAACGAATTGAAGGAAAAGCGAAGCGATGTGAACGAAATTTTCTCAGCCGCTCGGGTCGTGCACCACCCGATCGAGAAACGCGCATACATCGTGCTTTCAAACATCGCAACTGACTACGCCACGGTCGTCAAAGAACTTGACCGAATCCGAAAACGGCGATCAACAACCTCAAAGGGCTCGACGACCTCGACGACCTCGACGACCTCGTCACCCGCGTTCCCGAAGCCGTTGTCACTCACGTTTCCAGAAGCCGCACGGATTCTGAAGAAACACAAAGTGATCAGGAAATTAACTGATGTCACGAAGAAGGGAGATTCAGAGAGTGGATTCCTACTATCGAAACTTTGATTCGATTCGGTATATTTAAAAATATTGCCCCGTAGGACAAGAAGGTAACCGACCACCAACAGACGACAGACGATGATGACTCCATGCGATAACGAACGTGATCACATCTCCAACGGCGTGATCAACCACAGGATGTTCAACCCGATCCCTACCAAAGATCGGTGCGCCACCAAACCGAATTGCTTCAACTTGGTCGAGCCGATCCCAGTCGACGCGTACGCGAAAGTCGCGCCGGTTACGCAAGACGCCGCCACGCGAAAGCGGTTGCCGAATACTGAATTGTTCGGCGGTGCATTCCGCGGACAAGACGGTGGTGATGGACTGTTTTCTGACCCGGATACATGGAGCGCGGTATGGGCACCGCCCGCTGATCTGAAAGGTTGCGACAAGCACTTGAGTGAGATCAATTACAATCGTTTCGATCACATCGACGCACCCATGGCGTGGGAAGGCAGCTGGTTCGGTGGAGTCGATACGCGTCAGGGCGAGCAACGATTCAGCAAATGCGATAACTAGGGTACTTTTTTTCCCACCAGCAAGACATGCTGGTGTGAACACAACAGAATATATTGCAGTATACTAGGGAAAATGCTTTCACGAACAACACCAGCTCAAGACCGTGCGCTCGAGACGTTGACGCGATACGTCTCAACCGTGCTCACCGAACTGCGCCGTAACCAACCAGACGTCGTCACGTGGTTACGGATTCAGAAACGATGGGACGGGGTGATCCGGCTTGGTCATCGGCATCTCGTGCCAGAATACGACGCGTCAACCGGTACCGTGTCGATCGGCCTGGATTCGAACGGCTCGGTCGATCGACTCGATCGCGCGACATTGAGGATCATGAACGAACTGATCGTGAACACGGCAACGCGTCCGAATTGCTCGACGCTCACGCGGGACGCCATTCACGCGGCGGAACGGGTAGGAATTGTCGCCGATTTAACGTGCGTCGACATCGAAAATTTCGGTTTGGTAAGCGATGAACTCTACGAGCGAACGGGTTGCGACGACGAGAACCACGACCGACGACCCGAATTTGAAGAACTGCTCGGTCGAGATGCCGACGACGCGGTCGCTTTGGTTCGGGCCGTGTTTCCCAACGTACACATCGTCTTTCGCAACTGGGATTTGATCAATGGGCAGTCGACGTATGACGACTTCGCCGAAGATGAGACCATGGTTATTACGATCGACCCGGTGACGAATAAAGTCGTCGCACCGACGCCGCGGTTCGCATCGACGCCGATCCAGTACGGTGCCGAGGACGCGTGTTTTATGAAACCGGATGACGGACGATGCGTCGGCGTCCCGCGTGTCGCACCGGATACATGGTCAACCGTGCTCGGGAAACCACTCCCAGACGTCATGGCGACGTTAAAGTGGGCATATCCGCATGCGCTCATCGTCCCGACACCGATCTCATACCGAATTCCACGCACGCGACGTCCAGACCGAATTCGAGTCATATTCGACCCGGCGACGTCGTTCGTCGTCCGCATCCGCATCGGTTGAGTCGATCGGTTGATCATTCATTTTACAACTCGAGATCATTCAGAATGTCACACATCGAGACCAATACTGGGCACGTCCCGTTATCCACCAGCATGCACATAAAGTGTGCGGAGACGCTTGCCATCCCGCCCTCCTGGATCAAGACGATGGTATTCCTGAATTGCTCGTTCCAAAACTCGTCGACACCGCCGTCGATGAGTTTGTTCAAAATTTTCATTGTTACGTATTCACTCGGGTGATGTCTCGCGATCGCGTACGCGATTCTCGAGCAATACTGGTGATCGTACTCGCATTGTGCCATTTTCATTCATTCTGAATGAACTCGAGATCGGAAACGATTGGTTTGAATTCGATTGGAGTCCACAACCACGTACCCCACAGGAGGCACAATAGCATGACGACGAAGATAACGACTGCAGGATACATTGTTTCAATATCGCAAGATAATCGACAGAATCAAATTTCAGTATTCGAAATGAGCGAGAATGACCGCATATTGATCGCGCGATATGTAATGCCGTACGCGGCCAAACGCGGTTGCCGCGAATTGCTCGAACGCGAAATAGCCGCGTGGAATCAGCAATCGTATAAATCGATCACCATTATCAATTCCGCGTTGGTAGAATATGCCTTTCCACCATCCGGCCCGGACGTGTTCGAAACGGAAGGACAAATTTACGAATGTGTCAAAGTCGTCGCGTCCGCACTCCCGTATCGCGAGTTCAACGTCCTCGCGCCACGAGGACGAGTTGTCGAGTACCTGAACACCATCACCCAGCCCCCTCCCGGAACGAAATACATCGAAACCTACGCCCAGCAAAGTGAATCGCTCCACGAAGCGTACGCGCGTGGCGTCCTGTTCGATGATACGAAGGGTAATTCGCACTCGCTCCCATTCGGCGTCTTCAAGTACTATCATCCAGTGCCATCAGAGACGACGTCGTGTGCGTTCGTCGTCATGACGAGACCGCATTGGCATGGTACTGGTTACCAAACGCCTTCGTTTTCGACCAACACGGTTGCGATCCCGTTTCCAGACGAGTTGCGCGGGGATGACGACGCGCTGATGGAATACGTGAAACCGAAATTCGTCGAACTCGCTACCGCGCGTGGGTTCACCGTTCCCGACTTTTTCGCGTACGGTGCGCGGGTCGCGAACGAGAAGTATGTCACGTTCATTGCTGTTCTTGACAGTGGTATCATGGCATATCCAGATCATAGAAACTACATGATCGATAAGTATAGCCAATCGAGCGGATATGGATATTCGAAATACAACACCCGGAGATCCTGGGATAGAAATTTTCGCATGTTCGCACAGTCTAGCGATTCACATACACTTTGGACCAACGTAGAACTGTCTCTCGACGATGCTGGTATCATGAATATGGACGTCTTCGCGCGCCGCAGGAACAACTCGACGCTGTTCGATTACCAGACCCCAATACTCACACGCACGGACTTTTCGCCATACGAGACTGCCTACGACTTTTACCAATTCGAACTGCACATGCGACTCTGTCGATCGCAGCCGAGTCGACGCATTCCCGAATACCATAACGATGGATACAGGAAACCATCGTTGACACCAGAGGAGTTTATGAAATACTACCTCGACAACATCGACGTCGAAGACGCCTCGTGGCCCGCGCCGTTCACGTGTCCAGCGACGACGCGTGAATTCGACGTCATGATCGCCGCATTGAAAATCGTGAACGATACCCCGGCACTGTACGAATTCCAGAGGCAAACGGTCCGCCGAATCATTCGTCAAGAGTTCAGCGGCGACGGTATTCTCGGCGCACTATCGAATCGTGTATCCGGGGAGGTTGGCGGCGTCGGGTTCTTTGCCGACGCGATGCCGTACGGCGTTGAACGCATCTACAAACGGATGACCGACTACGGCCGCGCACTGCTTTGTCACCGAGGCGGAATGGTGTTCGACGATCCGGGGATGGGAAAGACACGCCAAGCGATCTATTTGGTCAAAGCGACGATGATGGCCGAGCGCGCGATACCCCCACCGGAACGCGGCACGTCCAGAACCGGTTCGACCCTGATTATCGTCAAACCAAACGTGCTCAAGCAGTGGGAGAGCGAAATCAAGGCGATCTGGTCCGACTGCCGTATTGGTGTTTGGCACGGCGCGAGGAAGAAGAAAATCGTCCATTCAACGATGCGTACCGATTACGATATCGTTCTGACGACGACGTCGCTCGTATCGAAAACGAATGACGACGATCCGATCCGCGCCCCGTGGTGCCGTGTCATTGTCGATGAAGCACACGACATGACGCACACCCTCGCTGGAATGCATTCACTGTCCGACCGTCGCTGGGTAATGACGGGGACGCCGCATGGGAACAGTCTCGGTCGAATGATCAAATTCACCGTCGGACGCGCCGTCATGGGACTGAAACACGATCCAACGCACACCCGGTTCAGAATGTTCGCTGTCAACCGATTGGCAACCAGGAAAACGCTCGCCCGCCACGTCCAATTACCGCATGTCGACATCGTGGACGTATCGGTCAACATGACCAATGACGAACGTGAACTGCACGATGCGATCGTGACACGTGTCGAGAACCCGAACGCGTACACAAACGTCGCCCTGTTGCAGATCTACAATACGGTGACGAACGCGATCAATTTCGGAACGTATGATCGGTCCCTCGCCAATCCGGTTATAATTTCGCCGACTCGGTGGTTCGTCCCGTCGCATCAGCACGAGATGGCAGTCGATAATGAACTCATCCTCCCCGACGACGCGACGTGCCCCGTTTGCCTCGATACACCGGACGAGCCATGCGTCACGACGTGCAATCATTGGTTTTGTGCCGAATGCATCTCGATGTCGATCTCGCGCAATCCGAGGTGTCCATTATGCCGAACGACGATTTCGATATCGACGACGCGCAAACGCGGTCGGGACGACGCGATCGAGATGGACGACGAGCCGGTTGAATCGATCGAGTCGGTCGAGTCGGTCGAGTCGGTTGAGTCGGTCGGGTCGAAGGCGGGTGAGATGCTGGCGTATATCGAGAACGCGCTCGAGACGTCGAATCGAAGCGTCATCGTGTTCTTCACCACCCCCACGGCAGTCGATACATTCGCAACGCAATGCACCGACCGCGGGATCGAGAGTAAACGCATCCATGGACGTATCTCGCTCGTGCAACGGCATGATGCCTTTGACGCGTTCCAGCGTGGCGAGATTCGTGTGCTCATCGCGACGACCAAAACAATGGCCGACGGAATCACGCTCACACGTGCATCCGATATCATGATCGCAACCCCAACTGGCTCGAACGCAACGGACCGGCAAATCATCGGTCGAGCTAATCGGATCGGTCGTGACATGTCCGTTCCCCTCCGGGTCACGAGATTCGCGTACGCCGACTCACTCGAGACCAGGTACCTAGACGAACAGTCCCACAGTCACACGGGTCGCGCCAACACCACTATCGCATCGATCTTTATTTGAATATTTGAATCGTGATTTCGAATCCAGTTACATGCATGCTACTAGTTTTTTGTTTTTTTCAATAAGCGCGTCCGTTTCAACACGTTATCGAGATTCGATCGTCGCTTTGCCGGCGCGATACGCGCGACGCGCTTCGTCACGTCATCGTCGATAAACCCGGGGAAAAACTTGAGTAATGTCTCTTCACCGAGCGGAAAGACCGGACCGATATATGTATCGCAGCCACGGCCACCCTTTCGACAATAACACCGTTGACAAATCCCGTTCCGCGTCACAGCGAAGTAAACCGTGGACGTCTGATGTGTACTGCCTTTATTGTGGCAGTATCTCGAGTCGGATTTCAAGTAGATTGTATTATCCGTGACGAACGCGCCGGTGAATCGTACATTTCTGTAGACTGGCGGCAGAACCGCTCGTATGGTCGGGAGCGCCGACGCGAACTGCTCGATCGATGCCGATGTGCCGATGGTCGCGTGTTTCGACTCGTGGATTTCGATCATTTTATCCTCGCCACCGACGCATGGTGTCAGTGGTCGATCGAACGATCGTATCGAGCACAACGACACGTACTCACGCGCCTCTTCTGGCGCGATGGAGTCGTTGATATTGACAATCTCACCATCATTCACGCGCCATGACGGTGTATACGGTCGCGCTTCGTCTTTTCCCTTGGTCGCGTACACAGCGCGCAATCCATTTGCTTTGAAGACCGAATCGTCGACGATATCGTCCATCGAGTTGAGTGGAACGACGAGCGGCCGAATCGATTCGAGGAACTCGAGCAACATTGAACGAACTCGTAACGAAATTGGCGCGTTGACGATGATGTGTGGAAAGACGATGTGCATGCCGTACTTGACCGGCGAAATCGAACCCCGTGACCCGGCCGAGTCGATCGACACATTCGGCATCTTGGATTTGACCGGTGCCGTACACGCGATACATGTTGTATCCGTGCCTTGTGAAAAAAACCGAGCGACTGACGCTTGAATATGAATAGATAATTGCTCCAACGCCGCCCGAATTCGATCGGGTGTCGATGTCGATGCGTCGTACGTTGCATCGATGTCGAAAAATAATTTGAAATCACGAGTCTTCAATTCGACGAGCGAGACGTGCTCTCGCTTGACGACTGTCGAGATGAAATACGTGTTGAGAAACGCGGTCGCGTCCTCATCGGGAACGTGGAGTTTTCCACCATCCAATAAGAAATGCGTCGGCACGTCAGATTTGCTCGCGATCCATCCTCTCGTTTTGCACGCGTTGCGGAACATTTAAAGTTTTCATATATTGAGTCGGAACCGTTCTGCCTCGATGAGAAACCAATTCGTTGGTGACTCTTCAAATCCGGGCTCTTCACATTCGACGAATCGAGATGGGTACGCACAGCGTAGCCGGACATCATCGTCGCCTCTCGGCGTGAACCGCGTACCCGAATTCGTCTTCCCACTCGATTCGATCCACCACGTCGTCGAGTCGTCCGTGGATGATACGAACACCTTGACGTGTCGCTCTCGATCATAATTCAAAGTCGTCACCTCGTCGCCGCAGTTTCGTATCCGACCACTGCGAGATATCCGCCAGAGCTGTGGTGCCGTTCCGCTATATAACTCGATGACTGCGTTACCGTGCCGCGACGCGAGGCAATGGAATTTGCCGGTAGATTTGAACCAATCGTCACTGACGATGACGTACTCAAGACGTGAGTCGAGAAGCATCAATAGTATTCACAATATCTTGCTATAAACCAACATAATGATCAACTCTACGCTCGAGACGACTACCGAACCGATCACCACTGGAATCGGCGGCTTACCGCCGACCCTCGGCGACGACCCGTCCATCGAGTCAACGATCGCGCCGACGACCGCGCCAACGCTCGAGCCAACGACCGCACCAACGCTCGAGCCAACGTCCGCGCCAACCATCGCACCGACCATCGCGCCGACCATGTTCTTCGCACCTCAAGGCTTTGGAGAGCATGCGCTTGGATTGTCGCAAGTCGAGATCGCGGTCATTCTCATCGCACTCGCCATTGCGATCGTAACAGCCAGCGTCGTCGTCTCACTCTCACGCTAATCGATTTTCGAAAACACCACGCGGCACGTGGTGTTTTTTTTGTTCATGACTGATTACTTGAACTGATACTTGACAAGGGTCGATTTCGATTTCTTGTACATCGCCTTGCCATGATCATGCCTCGATTTCCAAACGTATTTATAGCCACCGGTTGGGAGCGGGATACGGAGGACATCGGCCCTGGTCTTGCCGGATTTCGTTTTGAAGATTTTTCCAACCCACAGATCGTATTGCAAATGTTTCCGCGGTTTACGAACTCCAGGTGGCCTTGGTCTCCTCGTCGATGGTGGTCTGGTCTTTGGTGGCATTCTTTTTCAACCTGTAGGGTTACACTGATGCAACATTTTAGTCGTCGTCCTCGTCGTCCTCGTCGTCCGTCGAGTAGAACTCGATGCAATCGTCGTCGACGATGAAGCCGGACAGATCCGACGCATCCGACGAATCAGAATCGTCCGATGCGTCCGACTCGTCGGTATCCTGCGACCCGAGCGTGATCCCGGACGAATCAGAATCGTCCAACGCGTCCGAATCGTCCGACGCGCTCAAATCGTCGGGATCGTACGATGGGTCGAGATCACTCTCCTCGTCCGCCCACTCGACTTCGCCGTTCCCGTTTTCAAGATTGGTCCTCATCACACGTCTAGGGGCACGGTCCGTCCGTGGACTGGACTCGATCTCTCTATATTGCATTGTGATATTCCGCCACATAAAAAAAACTCCGGTTTCGCGCGCTGAGATCTCGATCAGTCGAGCTCTTCAACGCGACACCGGTCGCGGGCGTGCTCGGTATTTCGCGCGTGCTCATTCAACTCACGCGTCCACTCAATCGCGCAATACGCCAAGTACCCAACCGAAGCGATCAAAACGAGCAATTCGATTCGATTCATTTTCTTTTACGATTGGTGTGTGGTGTGGTGTTCGAAACCGTTATCACTGTAGCCGATCCTGTATTTTGAAGCTCGGTAGAGCATCGCGACGTCATCGAAGCTCATCCAGTTTCTAACAAGCAGAAGCAGGGTCGCGACGACCCCGGCGATGATGACCGTTCGTGAGACTAAACTAATTGACGTCATAGTATTACTGTATATTTTGTTAAAAAACGAAATTTTAGAAAAGGTACGCTGAACTTGTAAACATCAATGTGAACTCGGGGGGCGATTTTCCGAACGGTGATCCGGCTCCAGGCGGCGACGAGGCATCGACCGGGAACGCGTCGATCGAAACGGGCTCGATCGCCATGATCCCGCTCAGAGCGTCATCGAGATCGCGATCGATCCGCCCGAGCTCATGTGTAAATGTAAACTCGCCTCGATCGAGTGCAATCTGA
>Ga0222719_10003107_pt1 | contig 14877 bp, 28 predicted proteins | sample C33_34DmetaG_FD_165039 | JGI IMG/M metagenome (GOLD analysis project Ga0222719, IMG submission 165039) | Estuarine water microbial communities from San Francisco Bay, California, United States - C33_34D | ecosystem: Environmental > Aquatic > Marine > Unclassified | place: USA: California...
CACGGAACTCAATCAGAACTTTGTTTGGACCTAGCGGGGTGACAATGTCAGAACGATAGGCTGAGCCACGAAGGTTGAAGTTATAGCCTGGGAAGAGATCGACCATGTACCACTGATTGGGCGGCAGATTGGGAAAAGATAGTTCCCCGCGATCTTCAAATCCGTCATACTCTTCGTAATTAACAGTAAAGCTGCTAACATTAACATGACCGTTATCAAAAGGAATATTTTTTCTAGCGAAATACTCATCGTTGAATCCTGATACTCTGTTAAAGTAATGCATAAAGTCATGGTAGAATTCTGAGTTAGTATCATGCCACAGTTTGTAGTTAGTATCAATCACCGCCTTGTGATAGTGAAAGACTTCCATCTCCTCTGTGTCAATAGCATCTGCAATACAATCAAATGCACCTGCAGTCCACTCTTCTACACTTTGAGTTGGATTAGGATCAAGTGTAACCCATACCATCTGTCCATGTTTTACCTCGCAATGTAATCTAGGTTCTGATGTAACAATAGGAGCAGAAAAAGTACCAGATACTTGTTCTACACCAAAATTCCTATAGGCTCTTACTTCTCCGTCTCTAAAATTATAAACAACAATAGGAACTCCAGCTATACTCATAGTTCTAAAGTTACCTTCGTCTGGTATCTCTGACATGTGACAAACAGGAACCCATACCTTAGAGAAGATATCTTGCTGCTCTTGTTTAAAGATGTCAAAGCTATTATAGATCTCGCTACTAATAGATTCTACATTTGGCTGCTTGAGCCATTGATTATGATTACGCGGCGGCATACAGTCCTCCTTTGTTGAGTGAGGGATGGATCTGCCTACGGTCTGATCCTTCTGTTTCCAAGCCTATCCCTCAAGGCTCATAGGACTATGCCGCTAAGCGGATATCCTGAGGTGCAAAATTATCGTTTGCATCTAGTTGTTTTCTTGCGTTAACCCAGCTTGCGCGGGATAGCTCCACTTACCTATTAACTACCTGTCGATCCTATTTCGCCCCCATCATAATTACATACCAGAATCAATGCCTAGAAATTTACTGAAACCAAATACTTCCATTAACATGAAAGTGAATAACATTAGCATAAGACCCCACATAATCAGCTTACCATTGAAATTAGATGCTGCTAGTTTGATAGCGAGTATTTCGTTACCAAAGAATCGCAAACATAATTCAAATTCATTATGATCATCCTTTACTACTAATCCATTCTTTTTTTCTTCTGCCATATCTTCTCTATGTAATTATGGTGGAGGCGGCGGGTACTGCCCCCGCGTCCAGTCTAGCGTTTAGCTTGCTTCAACACTATGTCTTATTTATAACTCAATCTTTCTATATAGTCAACATACAAAGTGTTATAAAAATGCTCTAAATCAGATTTGCAGGATTTCATTGTCCTTCTTGTAATCCTGTTCCATCTAGTACCTCCATCAAATGAATAGAATCCTTTGAACTTTCTATCCTCTGGATAAGCAAAACATTCAAAAGCTCCATCTGATGCTTCTTGTCTGATATAACCAAGATCAGATCTTGTTCTTGTCCATTTAAGCTGCTTCGGTTCCAACAAAATCACTCTCCACTTTCTTAATGTGCTTACACTTGCCTTTCATAGCAGGACAATCACATTTCCATCCTTTATCAACCATTGTTACAGTATACGCATTTCCAGTCGATCCGACAACAGGCCAAATGATACCAACAGCCCAATGGTTTTTTGTTGTTATTACATCAGAAGGCCAAATACGTTCAAATCTACTATACTTATTCTTCATTTCAGTCCTCACCAGTATTAATACCATATAATAATAACATTACACTAATATACATTAAAAGTGAACATAATAATGCCCATGATTCGTTATTTGTAATGTGGTTAATTACACCACCTAAAACACAAACAACACCTACGACAATATAGTCTATTTTCTCTGCATTAAGCACCCTTTTTTTTCTAATGTCTCATATGATCTTGATCAGTAAACTGAGAAACTTGATCAGGATCAGCTTTATGTGAGAAGACAACAGTATCGTTATCCATATCAACATCACCGTACATACGATGATCGTGAACAAGATGGACGAAGTCAGGCTTACCAAAAACCCGAACTGCTGCCATATAATCATTATCATTTCGAAAACCAACAAAGTGCAGCATTATAAAACTCCTCATTCTAAACTACTTACTAGATACGCCCGAGCTAGTATAAACTAACACCTCTTTCGAGATAGTGCTTTTAGCTGATCAACGCCTCTACACGGACGTATCTAGTAAGTAGTTTAGAAATATCCTTCTCTTCATTCTATAATATATTGTAGTCTCTTTTTTACTAAAAATCAACTAAAAAAGGGCTTTCAGCACTGTTTTTTTCTAAACTTACAAAGTATAGAGGACCCCCAACAAACCAATCAGGACAAATACTGCGCTTCCATCTTGCAAATGGAAATTTGTACATATTGTAATAATTGCGATAACCACGAACAGGATCTTTGTCTTTTACCTTATCTGGCATAGCTTGCACAAATTTTGTCTTACGTTCTTGAGCAAACATCAGATGTTCCATTTGCCCTTCAACGATCATAAGCATTCCTTCAGAAGCATGCACCTTACCATAGCGTCTGCTGTACTCAATGATCATTGCTCGAGTATGTTTGAGCATCCACTTGTAATTGCCACATGACAGAGCAATCCATTTCGTGCACGGATGTTTAGCAACAGACTTAGGGTAGCCGTACATGCCAAGACGTTCAGAAGGTCTTAGATGATCATCATCACTAATCTTAGCAGGATCATAGTTTGTATCAATAACAGAAGAGAACATTTGAAAAGACTCAATAATCATCTTAACAATATGCTTATCACACATCATCTGAGCAGCCTTCTTAGGATTGTTATCTAAAGCAAAGATGTTCATTTATTATCTCCCATAGTACCAAGACGGCTATTCAGACCCTGAGTGAGATAATCATTACGAATAGCAATTGCCTGACTAGCAGTCAAATATTCCCATGCTTCGAACTCACCACTTTTATTCTCACCAATTACGTAATACATTATTTTTTCCCCTTAGCTTTAGGACGTCCCTTACCACTTTTTTTCCATGGATTAATTACCAAGTTTTCTGTAGTAGCAAATGCCTCACATACTGTAACTTTGCCTCCGTTAGCAAAGAACTTATCATAGGCTTCTTGATCTTTAGAATTAACTGCATTAGACATATTAGACTCTTCCTTCTGCTACTGCTTTTGAAATAATTTGACTTGAACGATTATGCGCAACATCGAGGTATCCCTGACGTCCAAACTGCTCGAGCACAGCATCCATAACAATCTCACGATACTGAGGCTCGAGGAGTCTCTCGATACGAACCCAATCAGTATTGTGTAGAGAAATACCCAACTCGTAAGTTGTCAACGCACCGCCCATAGGACTCTTAAACATCTTCAGCTCTCTGTAGCGATTGCACAGACCATTATTAAAGATATCATGGATAACATTCTGTGCACGCCGAAAACGATCGAGCTTCTTATTCTTTGTATACTTCTTTTCACAAGGACCAGACAAAGGTATCATTTCATTGAGCTTCTCGATAACAGTCTCGAGATCACTACAAGTATATTCCATCCACATAATATATTCTCCTCACTAACTACAGTATTATTATCCCGGCTTTTTACAAAAAGGTCAACACCTAAATGTACTCTAATAAATTATCATTCCATATTCCACTAAGCTGATCATTAACTTCACCAATGGTCATATGTCTAACAAGATCGGCATGCTTATCTTTCATTAGATTACAAAACTCTTCAAAACTCTCACATTCGTGAACAACATAAAATGCTTCTTCAAAAAACATCTCTTCCATGTCCATTGCCATGGCTTTTACTTTACCCATAAACTTTCTCCTCGACAGAAAAACGAACAACTTCTTCATCTTTCCAGATATTACGAATAACTTCATTCAGACCATCACGAGTATGACGAATGGTTTCCCACTTATCGCCGCTTGACATAGTAACCAAAATAATAAACTTTTTCATCTTCATAATATATCTCCTACCATACTAACAAAATTGGGATTACACAAACTACTGCAATAAAAATCAAACCAGCACATACTTGCTCAACATTGTGTGACATTATGCTGCCTCCCCAACTTCTGGAAGGCTATGAAAACCTTCTTGACCAACAACCATATAATTACCATCTTCATCACAAATGATATCACCAATAGAGATAGATTTCATTTTACCAAAAACTTCAATCTGATCTGCAGGACCAATGTTACCAATCTGAAACACTTCATTCAAATCATTAGCTGAGATAGCAGCTACAGGATGATACATGAAAAGATCGTTACCATCTACCTTACCAAAGAATGTAATGTTAAAGAGCTTATCAGCATGATCCTTTGAAATGTACTCACCATTTTCAAAGAAGTTTTTGTTATCGAACTGGTAAACTGTATAAATCATTTGAGCTTCTCCTCTGTTTTCTCACTCTATATACATCATCACCTATTCTAATAAAAAGGTCAACACTTTTTTTAAGAAAAAACGGAAAAAAAACAAAAAAATTTACACTAGCGTAAACTTGCCAGCTTCTGTCCATTCGCGCAGAGCTTCTTGATCTTTAATGAGCCTATGAGGCCTTGCTGGACCTAGATTGTGGTAGATATTGTTTGATTTGAAGCCGTCAAAGCCTGTCAAATACAAATCTAGCTTAGGACCTCGAATAAACAACCATTTCAAGAACATTGTTCCTGTGAGTGGTTGATGATACAAATTTTTTCTTATTTCGTTGTTTGTGTGTCTATCAACAAAGTGGGTTAATGAATGCCACTCTTTAGGATACATTGTTTGATCCTGACTTAGCCTGACTATGTACTCAAACGGAAAAAGTGTGATAGGAATCTTTGCACTGTGACCAGTATTGGTTCTGTAGAAAGTTCCATCTTTAATATGACTACCACCCCTTGTCATAAAGTTTGCTACCCATATATCACATGGTCCTCCGTTCAGACCAACACCAAAACGAACAACACAATCATAATCACTCGGCTCAGCTTCTGATTCACCATTACCAATGATAAGGACTTTCTTGTCCTTCATATACTTGAAAATTTTATTTTCTTCGATCACTTTTTTGAGCCAGATGTTCTTCTTACAATATCATCGTGGTTGAATTCTGCCCAATATAATTCAAATGCTACACCATCTTCGATTCCTTCGAACTGGTGAATCTTACCAGGTTTTACTTGAGTAAAGTCCCCAGCTTCTAGAATGGTTTCATCAACTAAGCCTTGATCGTCTTGCCAGACACGTACAAGCATTTTACCTGACTCTACAAAGAAACCATTCCATTTATATTGGTGTTCGTGTTCAGAGCATTTATATCCTGCTTTATATTCTATGCGATGAAACTCGAGTACTCCGTTTGCATGAATGAGCTCAGTTTGACCCCAGATCTTTCCTGCCTTCATTTGTCTCTTTGCCTCATATCATAAATTTTTTGTTCTTCAGGACTGGTTGCCCAGCTTACACGTGGTAAATCCATCCGACCAACAGGCTTTTGTATAACTGGTTTATTATCAATCTCAGCTTTTACTTCTTGCACTCTTGTCTTCAAAACACTAATAGCAGTGTGAATGTGACCTGTATCTTCTGGTTGCAACTTGTTTTCAAGAATTGATATCTCTTCCATTAACATTATAAGTCTATCTGTATCTTTCATTTCAATACTCCGTTATTCTATCTTTTACATGGTTAATTAAATCATATTTTAAGCAAAGAATATCTTTCCATTCTTTTGAATATTCACAATTGGAATACTCTTCGAACCATGGTCCCCCTTCTGTGAAGTGAACCAATTTTGGATCATTGGTTTGATACCAATCTGATAGGTAATTCCATTGATACGGAATCTCTCCAATCTCTTCATCTTTGAGCCACATGAATCTATGCATATACATTCCTGACTCAGTATTAACTAATTCTGGTGTTACAACACTATTTGATGGGTGTGCACAGTTCCATAGAACGACAGATGACCAGTTCTTTCTTGGGTAGATGGATTGCTGCTGTCCGTCCATCTTGACCGTTTCTGACGGCGTATAATCGTGTTTAACACACATTACAGCGTACTTATCATCGGCTAGCTCGAATAGTTTGTTCATATCATCTAGCGCCAGTACATCACAATCTGTGAACAAAGCCCAACCATTATAGTCGTTCATGTACGGTACTAAGAACCTTGTAAACGTGAATTCTGTTGATCCTAGCTTATCTACTGACCTTGTGTAGATACCTTCTTCTCTCAATTCATGTTGTTTTAGTGGTTGAATAGTTACATCTCGAGACATAAGCTCCATAGAATGTGCTGCTACTGTATAAGCAATATCTTCTCTGCTATCCCATCCAATATAAATTTTATTCATTTATCCAGCTCTTAAATGTTTCTTTTGTTATCATATTCAACCACAAGTTTCGGTTCTTAGAAAAGTTTTTCCAAACTAAATCTTCTTCTTTAATATTCAACGGTAATTGAGATCCTTTTTGAATAAAACCGACCCCTTGATCTGTACCAACACAAAACTGATCATATTCCGGGTTGTTTCTATATCTAACAAACGCTTTCCATACAGTACCGTTCCATGATGGCTTTGTTCCATTGGGAAGTTGATATTGCTCATACGGTCTTTGATGGAATTCGGTTTTAGGATTACAATCATGCAACAAAACACATCCTTCTTCATTAAGTGCTTTTAATGAGTTTTCTATGTCTCTTGTTACTTGCTCATCGGTATGTAAACCATCGATAAAGATAATATCGAATTTTTCTTTGTTTTGCTTAAAAAATTCATCAGAGGTTAGTTTGTAGAAAGTATCAACATTCTTATCAAGAAGGAGCTTTCTTGGTTCAGGATCGACACCTGTTCTTTTACTGATTTTTATTCGTTTAAAATTATCAGGTGTATCTCTAACACCAATTTCTAAATAAGATTTATAATTTCGTACTTTAATAATATCATTAAGGATTTCAGATCTTTTCATTATTTGGCTCTATCAATTGTCTCTTTTTATGTTGATACAAAGTTGTTTTTCTTTTCTTCTCGATGATAGGAACCATATCTTTATCTTGCGTATAATAATAAAGAGCAATTGAATTCCTTCTTGTACTTTCGGGACATCTCAATCCATATGGGTGTCCGTGGAAGGAGGTTGGATCAGTTAGAAAAATAACACACTTACCACCTAGTGGTGGAACAGATACCTCTTTTGTTTTCATATCAGTTGACCATAGATCAATGTTTCCACCCCAAGACTCATCCCAGTCATAGTTTAGATACAACAACAAGTTTAATCTTCTATGAAGATATTCTGAAGGATGATAGTTGAAATCTGCATGCACTTCCAACTTACCTTTACGACCAATACTGTGTAGACCACCACCTCCAAGATGTGGATCAGAAATCAAGAATCTTGACCCTAATCCAAACTTATCCTCTAGCGCAGCACAGACAGCTCCCCCATTAAGAAAGTAAATGAAGTTTTGAATACTGTCTGGTAGTAGAGCATCGCTACCAATCTTATTACTGTACATCTTATTCTTAACAGCTTTTCCAGATTCACTTGCAGTCCAGTATTCGTGTTTGTCGTTAGGATAATCATCTAACAACATTCTACCAAATTCTTCCGGAATAAAATCATCAATGACAATATGGTTAAAAGGATTACTCTTTAGTTTAGCTTTTTTAATTGCATCCAATACATGTCGATGTGTTTCTTTTTGTGTGATCATTTTCTTACCTAGTAAAAAAAGGTTTGTTGACATTTTCTGGTTTGTGCATCCACTGTTTAACTTTTGTTTCTTTTTTCTGTCCAATCATCATAATAGCGGACTGAGCCATATACTTTCTCGTATCGTTTGTCCTAAGAGCTTTACCTTGATCACTGTAAGACATCTTTTTTCTGTCCATGATAGGATATAATGTTCCTTTATTGTTTCCAGAGTAGCATAGGTTTTCCCACTGAAAATAAGGAAACAAATATTCAATAGCTCTGTGACTATATCTGTAATAGTCATCTGGGTATCTGTGATATCTATGAACCCATGGACTTGAAATAAACAACATGCCTTCTTGTTTAACCAATTTTGAAATTTGCTCGACCATTAACCAAGGAACAGGTGTGTGTTCAAGAACATTGCTAAAGTTTACAAAATCAAACTGACCAAACTTTTCAATAATTCTATCCGCAGAATCAGATTCTGTTAGATCTAATGCAATGTCGACATTGTTGCCTTCTTCAATATCTGTACCAACATAATCATATTTTTGGTCCTTATATGTGCTCTGAAACAATGTCATTAACATCTCGTGTCCCCCTTGAGACATTTGATTATCTAACTTGCTTCCTACTTCTAATACTTTCATTCCAGATATGTCAGGAAAGTACTTTCTTAGATATGTTTGTTCGTTTATATTAGACATTAAATTGTCATCCATCTTTCGTTTTCAAGTGTCCACTGGACTACTTCTTCTAATCTTTGTTTTACTGGCTTTGGTGTCCAACCCATTTTTTCCATCTTATCACCATCGAGAGCATATCGAAGATCGTGTCCTGGACGAGATGAATGAAAATCTACCATTTCATAATTAAGTTCCTTACCTTGTGCAGCTGCGATCATTTTAGCTAGTTCAAGATTGTCTAATTCCTCACCACCAACAATGTTGAACTTATGACACTTGGCTCCTCCATAATCAGGCTCCATTGAATCAATATCATAATCAATAAGGAATTTTAATGCGTCTGCAACGTCTAGCGCATGAATGTAATGACGAGAGCCAGCTTTTGTCAATTCACTATTTGAATGAACGGTTACTTTTTCTCCATCGCGTGCTCTTTTAATACACATTGGAATATATTTTTCAGGGTGTTGTCTTTCACCAAATACATTCATTGTATGAGTAATGATAGCTGGAAGTTTGTACGTATTCTCATATGCAACTACTAACTCTTCTGCACCAGCCTTCGAAGCGCTGTATGGATTGGTAGAGTTGTAACGATCATTTTCTTTGTATTTGATTCCCTCTGGTGCAGGTCCAAACACTTCATCTGTTGAGAAGTAAATGAATCGTTCTAGGTTATCAACTTGCCTTGCATAGTTAAGAAGATTAACTGTACCAACAACATTATCTTGGACAAACTCCATGGGAAAGTCAATGGATCGATCAACATGACTACCAGCAGCAAGGTGAGCAATAATATCAACTTTACCAATGGTAGACACGATCTGAGGGTTTAATTCGGCTTTTAAATCGTGAAATACGGTCCGTACACGCCGTCTCTCGCTCTTTGGGTGACTTTCTACAACCTCATTGAGACGGTTCAAATTGCCACTGTAATCGAGACGATCAAGTGTAACGATATTGTAATCTGTATGTTCTAGGAGATAATCTACGGTGTGGTGAGCGATAAAACCTGCACCGCCAGTAATTAAAATTGTTTTGCTCATAATGTTTCCTCAGCAACTTGAATCCATTGTTTAGCCACAGCAACATCTGAAAGATGTTCTTTAATATAATCTTGGCCTTCCTTGATTCTATTTAGGGTTTCTTTTTGATTGTTAATACACCATTCAATGTTTTCAGCAAAGTTGTTTCCAATCATTGCATATTCACTAAATTTGGTATAGCTCTCTTGTGGTGAAGCAAGTACCATTGTTCCACATGCCAGACCATCAACCAGTTTATTATGGCTTTTTCCCTTGGTGAAAGGATGTGTGTGATCTATACACAATATAACAAAGTCTGCAGCTCTTGTATATTTTCTTTGAGTTTTTGGATCAAATCTAACTGTGTTTGAATCTATATTGTGTTTATTGTGTCCTGGGGGCAGTGTACCATTTTTGTTTATAAAAGTAAAATTAAACTTCATGTCCAATTTACTTAATGGGGTAAATACCTGTTTATCCCATTCACCATATTTTAGATTTCCATCATAACCATACCACACTATGTTAATATGCGAGTCATTGTTATGCGGCTGTCTGTAAAAAGCAGGATCAGAGAATTCATAGAATACTGGATCATCTACTATATGAATAGGAACACTTCTACCAATATTTTTTAATTGGGATTTGATTTCTTTTTTTAGAGATTCTGTGGTAGTGGTAACAGCATCACATCTTTTAAGTAATTGAATGGCTTGTGCAGCCCTTCCATCAGAGAAATAATTATCACATACATCCCACACAAGTTTACTGCTACCCACCTTAGACAACATATTTGTTTTAGTTTTAGGAATAACAGAAACAGTGTTTTTATCAACATCAAAACCAAAGCCGCCATCAAAACCAAGTTTCTTAAACCCTTCTGATGGCGTCATCATTCTAATTCTATTGCTTGCAGATGCTTGGTGTGCAGATGCTAAAAATCTAATCTTCATATAATCTATTCCTATAATGTTTCCACACTGTACCATCTCTTAGCTCATCCCAGGTCCATGTTGTATAAGCTATTTTACTTAACCAGTCTGATAAGTTTGGTTCAATGGGTGATTCTATATTCTCAAAAGAATGTTCTACTACATCATATACATGATTGTCTTTATATGTTACATATGTTGGTACACCATCTAATACACTCTTTGTTGCTATACCAGAAGTTCTTGCTACAACTGCCCAATAATTAATATCACCTACTTCGAGCATTCTTTTATCGTTTTCAAGAGTAACATTCTCATACTTCTTTTTGAGTATTAATCTTGGACCAGTTGGTTTAGCTCTCACAACTATATGTCTATCAGAAAAAGCTCTTATTGAATTAATTGTATCGTCTACCCAATCTTCTACCTTTTGCTCATATCTGCTCACAAGACTGTTTGTTCTTTCACACGCTATGAGTATACTTTCACCTTTTGGTTTAAATGGCTTTATTTTAAGATCAAGTTCTTTGCTTAGTTTGTTCCATCTAGCAGGTGTTACATTTTCGTTGTTATAATCTCCTAACCAGCTATTCAATCCAACTCTGATATGTCTGATCGAATTAGGATGTCTCACACCAAGCAATGGTGTATCAAGATGGAGAAAGTTTCCTTTGTGTTTGTGTACAACTGATGTTCTACAGTCAACAACTTCTTTCGAGTCCCATGCACCCCATATAATAGGAGCTTGGCACCTTTCGTATCTATCAGATAATGTAACTCTTCTATCTTCTCCTACTATACCAGTGAGAGTATAATTCAGTGTTTCAAACTGATACTTCTTTGTTATTCTAAATGTACGCTCGAAGACTACTGCAGTCATATCATTTTTAATCCATCTAAAAACTTTGCGGCAACTTCTTTTGAAGCTAGTTGTTCATTAGTGAAAGAAGTATATGCCATGTTATAAGCCCATTGTTCTCTGTCATAATCAGATAAATTTTCTATATTACTAAAATCATCTTCCCATGTTTTAATATGACCAGCATGCACTATGCATCTTTTACTCATAACAAATGTTGGAACACCATACATGATACTATCAGTTGCAGCGCTAGAACTATGTGTCACACAGCAATGAGCATTATCTAAACCTTCGAAGAAGTTTAATCTTCCTTGGAGATCACTAATCTCTAAGTTTGGTTTAGGATTTATTTTTACTAATTTTCTATCTTTTTTTTCATGCGAAGCCTTGCTATTTGGATGCATTCGTATAATAATTTTTCTGTCTGTATGCTTTCTTATTTGGTCGACAGTTTTATTGATCCATTGATCATACGTCAGGTTTTTATCTTCAAATTGAAAACCAATAGGATTTTGTGCTAGTAATAAAACATGATCACCTTTTCTCCATTTGCCAAAATCTAGTTTTGGAACAAGCTCACGATAATAATCTAGTTGTTTACTATCGCTATCACTATTGAAAAATCTTCCTGTACCAAGAGGACTATCTACACCAAACCTATGAAATTTCCAGCCAACTCTTTTATGCTGGCCGCCTTTGTCTTGTGACATATATGAAGTGAATGCTCCAGCATCCATGCAAATTAATGGGATGTTGTGAGCACTATGAAATTCGGATATATGTTGTTTTGATAATCCTGGTTTATTGTTTGACCAGAAGTTAAACATCATTCCAATATCAGGAGGCTTTGACTTTGCTGATTTAAAATCAACTACGTGTGGATTCCATCCTAATTTACGGAACCCCTCTAAAAAACTAGTACATGGTTCCAATTGATGATGGGCTTTGCCCGATCTCATCTTTACCGCTGAAAAGGAATCTTTGTATAACTTTATTGTTCGATTCAATCCATTATCTCCCATGTACCATCACTACGCTCACAAGCAAAACCACTTTCATCAGCACTAGTAAATTCTTTACATGGGTATGTATGCAAAACCTTAACAGTTGTATTTCTCTGGACTGGAACAACAACATCTCCAACATATGGATCTGATCTCATTCTAGTTATAGTTTGTTTATGAACTACATAAGGTGGATCATCCATAGCTGGATATGATTTATAGTTGTCATAGGTGTTAAAGAAGTTGAGGGCTTGAAACACCGGTGTTATCAGACTTATGTCTGCTGCAGAGCTCATACTTGGAACAAGCATGCTTAATATTATCAAAAATACTAGTCTCTGTCTTTGTAAATATTTTACCATCTTTACATCCACTAATACAAACCATTACACACCCTTGAAGGGTGCATAACAATATAATACTACTCAGCAGCAATCCTGAGCTTTTCCAGTTCAATTTCATTTTGTTGTCTCACTGCTTCGTCTAGCTCTTCAAATGCTTTTGTTGATTTAATCTTTGTATAAAGATTGTTATCTTTTGTTAGACGATCATGTAGAAACGTACTTGCTCTTACATCACTATACTCAAGCAAAACATAAGCACGATACTGAGGACCAGATGCTTGAATGTCCAATTCTTTTTGTTGCCATCCACTAACATCTGCATCTAAAACTACGTTGCGTGTAGCTTTTTCTATCTCACTCATCACCGAAGCATCAACATCATCACTTCCTAGTTTTGAGATAAAGCTCTTTGTCTGAGAACGTACTCTACTGTTCATTGAATCAGCAAGAGTTGTTTTAGCATTCAAGACCGCAATATCAACTGATAGTTGGAGATCAGGAGTTTCAGCTGTACCTACAGCATACATGAATCCTTCTTCTGTAGGGATATTCAAAAACCATTTAGGAATATCATCTGTTGTATCTTCAACTTGTTCTTGATTGTATTCAAAACGCTTGACTAACATGTCCTGTTTAGACATTGTCTTGCTACAACCAGTTAGTACAACAGCTCCTAATAAAGGGACGATTAAATATTTCATTACAACTTCTCCAACTCATTTATTACAACATCACGGGCACCAGTATCGATAAACGTATCAACAATCTCTGGTGCAAAATGGTAGGCTGCAACACCTACACCAATATAAAAGATAATCTTAATCACAGATATTTCTCCATCCTCTCTTTTCAACACCATCAATCCAAATGGTCTTCCACTCTTTACAATTGCTCACTTTATCTATTTTACTGACAATAGGTTTATTAGTCAACTGACAATTCAAGTTTTTTTCAGAATTAATTATAACTGGACTCAAAAGTTTAATTAGATTCTCTTTAGCTTTGAGCTCAGCTCTTTCACAAGCTGTAGTCTCTGGTATATCAGGTCCATACACGTACGTACCGTCAGAAGGATGCCAAACATTCTCTACCATTATTTTCATATCAACTACGCACTTTCTGGCTCCTTCAGCTATATCATATGATTTGCTTTGTATATCATCAGTAGCTTCAATCTGTAGTTGATATGTTTCGGAAGATTGGTGATCATAATCACAGGGAGATCCTGATGCGTAAGCAGGATGACAACTTGCTAACCATAATAAATTCAAACTCACCAATCTTCCAAACATTTTACTCTCCGGTTGTCATGGCCATGTTGCCAGCAACTTCGAGTACATCTTCGAAATGTGCAATCTTTTCCATCTCAGCAATGACAGCTTCTACGACATCAGAGTGTTCTCCAATACCAGCTGGATTCGTAAGATACACATTTACGTTTGTTTTGTGTACAGCAATTTGACCTTTTGCGTATTTAATTACTGCGTCTAAAATTTGATCTTTCATTATGATGCCTCTGCAAATTCAACGGCTGTTTCCAGCGCTTTAACATTAAGGTTTTTATTAGCGCCATACCAAGCACTATAAACCCGATTATCGTTTGAACGACCAATCTGATGATTAGTCAGGAAGGTAACAGCATTATATGCCTGCCACCATGATCCTTCACTCATCTCAGCTCCTGGCTGAGTGTGAAGAACATCGAGCGCTGCTTGTGCAGACTTGGATAGATCCTTCTTAGAATCAGGTCCTTTAGTAGTCAGCACTGGGAACACTCGCTTAAAGTAATCAACAATATCCTCTTCCTTAGCACGCTTAGATGATAAGAATTGTGCTGTCTCTTTGTAGGTGTTCATTTTTTCTTTAGCAACACCAAGAGCCATCTTAACATCATCTGCATCAAAGGCTGTACGGTGATTACGACGTACAACGTTTTCAGCTTTTTGGTTAAGTGAGAATGTTAGTGTGTTATTACACACAACGCGGACGTTCGTAGTACGAATATCTACACACTTACCAAACTGATGAGGATTAGAGAACAGAAGGTAGGACTCGATCACATCACCACCATTAAGCTCAAAGCCATCATTAATCTTAGCTAGAGCCCATACCATCTGTCCATCTTTCAACGAACCTGCTGTATGCATTTCCATTTCACCGGCTGCTACAAATTCATTGAAAAATTCGAACGCGTCTTGATTCTGTACAGGGTGCCATCCTTGGCC
>Ga0222719_10003108_pt1 | contig 14872 bp, 15 predicted proteins | sample C33_34DmetaG_FD_165039 | JGI IMG/M metagenome (GOLD analysis project Ga0222719, IMG submission 165039) | Estuarine water microbial communities from San Francisco Bay, California, United States - C33_34D | ecosystem: Environmental > Aquatic > Marine > Unclassified | place: USA: California...
AGGCTTGCCTCCAATTCATCCTCATATGTTAAGACATAGCTTTGCCACTCACATGTTAGAATCCAGTGGCGATCTCAGAACTATACAAGAATTATTAGGACACAGCTCATTATCTACAACCCAAATATATACGAAATTAGACTATCAACATCTTGTTAAGATCTATGATCAAGCGCATCCAAGGGCGAAAAAATGACCAGTGAAATTAAGATGATTACCTTTGATCTTGACGATACCCTTTGGGACAACAAACCCACAATAACTAATGCAGAAATTGAAACTAGAAAATGGATTGAAGATAGGGTTGGTACTGTTGATTGGGGGGACTTAAATGAATTTCTTCAACTTAGAGAAACTCTGATAAAGAAAGATAGAAGTATCGCATGGGATATAAGCAAACTTAGAATTGAGATTTTTAAAGAAAAGATCAAGGGCCTTGCATCTACTGATGATATAACAAAACTTGCAGAAGATGCTTTTGACTATTTTCTTAAAAAAAGACATGAGATTGAATTATTTCCTGGGGTGGAAGGTGCTATTAAAACTCTATCAGAGAATTATATGCTTGGAGTTCTTACTAATGGCAATGCGGATATTTATAAACTATCAATTGGAAAATATTTTGAATTTTCAATTAGCTCTCTTGAGGCAAAAGATAGCAAGCCCAATAAGTCACATTTTGAATTAGCTAAGAGCTATCTTCCCAATCTTAAATACAATGAAATGCTTCACATAGGAGATCATCAAATTAATGATGTTTTTGGTGCACATGCTCTTGGTATAAAGGTCTTATGGTTTAATAATACGGAAGCTCTGTGGGAGCAAGATTTTGAAAAACCAGATCAGTTTTACGATTGGTATAGTTTAGGGAAAATTATTGAGGAAAAATATGAGTCAAGATGAACTTTCAAAAGCTGTAATTAATATTCTTAAAAAAGAAATGGGTTCTGTCAAAGATATCTTGCCCTCTGATCTTTTACAAAACTTACAAAAAGTTATTGGGCCTGAAATTGAAAAGCTAATTAAAAAAAGTGGTTATGTTACTAAGTCAAAATATAAAGCTTTAGAAAGATTAGCTAGTAACTTAGAGCAAAGAATAATTGATCTTGAGAATAATACTAAAGAGTAACTATATACTTTGATAATTCTTTTATATCACTCTCAGAAAGTGCTGCTGCCTGAGCATACATAAGCGCACTTTGCGGGCCTCTTTCAATATTATTCTTATATTCATTGAGAGCTGCTGCTATATAGTCACTTTTTTGACCCTTGAATGAAGGCCCAATTCCGCCTTCGCCTTTTGCACCATGACATGCGATACAGCCTGCATAAAGCTTTGTTCCTTTGGGTGTAGTTCCTGCATCCGCAATCATAGTTACTTCACCACATTCTTGGCCTTCAATGCAAATATTCACATTAAGATGAATTCTTTCTATAACAGATTCATCATACTTTTTGCCATTAAAAAGAAAAATTGCACATAGAGGTAAAATGTAAAGGTAGTATTTGTTCTTCATATTATTCCTAAGAGTTTGGCCTTTGTAATTCAACTAAATAATCAGCAACTTTAAGCATATCAACAAAAGAACCCTTGTTTTTAATAATATAAGTTCCATCTACAACCACCATAGGAGTAGCTGTTAACATCATTTGCCTTGATTGCTTTGCATCACGATTTATTTTTTGATTAATAGTAAAAGACTTTAAATATTGTTCTGTTATTTCTGGAGCGACATTATATTTTGATAAAAAATCTTTGACACTATTTTCTCTTTGAAGCATGTTTCCATCTTTGTGCATCGTAACAAATACTGCTGAATGAGTTGATGGATCAAGCTTTAACGACTCAATAGTATAATATAGTTTAGCATGAAGCTGATGAACAGGTGACCATGAAACAGGCATTTTTCTAAATTTAACGTCAGCTTTTTGCTTTGCAACCCAGGAATTAATTGCTGGCTCAAATGAATAACAAGCATAACATCCATACCAAAAGGATTCTGTTACCTCAACAACTCCATCTTTCTTAACCGGTAAAGGATTATCAATTAATTCATAATCTCTTCCTAGCTTATATTCAGCGCTTATTGAAATGGCAAAAAATGCTATCAAGAAAAAACGAACTGCTCTAATATAAAATTTCATTATTTGTATAATCCGTGCATATAGTTTGCTAATGCGTCTATCTCATTGTCAGTTAGATTTTCAGCTATAGCTTGCATAACTAAAGATTGCTCTCCAGCATTTCTTTCTTTTGACCTGTAGGCCTTTAATGATGATACTAAATATCCTACCTGTTGGCCTGCAACAGATGGATAGTTTGCTAAATTATTACCATCACCATAAACCGAATGACATGATGTGCATGCTGGTATTTGCTTTTTAATGTCTCCAAATCTATATAACTTGGTACCAAGTTCAAGCAATTCAATATCATTTTTTGCCTGACCTCCAGTCGAGATATTTGAGCTATAAAAAGCCGCTATATTCAATAAATCTTCATTGTTCAAAGACTGTAAATACGGAGTAACTGTCATCATTAATGCATTATTCCTTTCACCACTTTTAAAATATTTTAACTGTTCGTATAAATATTTTTCATTTTGTCCTGCTAACTTAGGCCAGTCAGTATTCATGCTATTACCATCTGTACCATGACAAGCAACACATGACTCAACAAGAGATGAACCAGCAGAAGCATCTCCTGACTTAAATCCTTGAGGCATATCCTCTGGGCTGAGCGATTTCTCAGCTGCATAGGTACTAAACGCCAAACCAAAAGAAGCTATTAATATCAAAAATGATTTCATAAAACTAAATAAGTGTGTCTTTGTGATGTGTATTATAAACATAGGTTGGTATGATATAAACGATTAAATGAAAAACCTTTTTAAAGACACAAAATTCATGCTTGGGGTAACTAAGTATAAAAATCTACCAGATGATGTGGGAGATGAGATTCTTTTGGCAGGTAGATCTAATGCTGGGAAGTCAAGCGCCCTTAATGCGTTAACTGGCAACCCAAAACTAGCAAGAATTAGTAAAACTCCAGGAAGAACAACTGAAATTAATTTTTTTGAGGTAAATGATTCACTTAAGTTAGTCGATTTACCAGGGTATGGCTTTGCTAAATCTAGCTCATATAAAAGAAAAGACTGGGCTCCTCTTTTAGAAGAATACTTTGCAAGAAGAGAGTCCCTAAAAGCTGTTGTTATTTTTATGGATATCAGACACCCACTAAAAGATCGTGATAAAGATATGATTGCCTTATGTAATAGTGAGAATGTTCCTTTCATACCTGTATTAACCAAAAGCGATAAACTATCCAATAATCAAAAAAATAAAGCCCTTTCTCAAGTAAATAAGAATATGGTTGGGGCCGAAGCTATAACAGTATCTTCAAAAAATATTACTGGCTTTGAGAATCTGTCAAAGAAAATACTAAAATATTCGAACACTTAAGTATCAATTAGTGAGCTTCATTCCAATTTTTTCCAATTGCTGCGTCTGCGATTAAAGGAATATCAAGCTTTACAGCCTTCTCCATCATAGCCTTCATTAAATTAAGAATTTCTTTAGCATTTGCTTTGGGTGTTTCAAAAATTAATTCATCATGCACCTGCATGATCATTTTTGTTTCAGGCAACTCTTTATCTAAAAATGCATTTATGTCGATCATAGCTCTTTTAATTATATCTGCTGCTGACCCCTGCAAAGGTGCGTTAATAGCAGCTCTTTCTGCCGCTTGTCTTCTGAGGCCGTTAGCAGCATTAATTTCATTTAGATAGAGTCGCCTTCCCATTATGGTTTCAACAAACATATCTTCTTTTGCTTGAGCTTTTGTATTGGTCATATAATCTTTTACGCCAGTATATCTTTCAAAATAAGTATCTAAATATTTTTGTGCATCTGATCTGGGTATATCTAGTTGTCTTGTCAGTCCAAAGGCTGACATTCCATACATTAGGCCAAAGTTAATTGCTTTTGCACTTCTTCTTTGTTCAGTTGTTACATTTTCTATATTTACTCCAAAGACTTCTGCAGCTGTTGAGGAATGAACATCTAATCCTTTGTTAAAAGCATTTGTTAAATTTTTATCTTTTGAAAGATGTGCCATAATTCTAAGCTCGATCTGTGAGTAATCTGCTGATATCAAAACATTTCCTTTCTCTGGAACAAAAGCCTCTCTTATTCTTCTTCCTTCTGAGGTTTTAATTGGTATGTTTTGTAAATTAGGTTCTGTAGACGAAAGCCTTCCGGTTGAGGTTATAGCTTGTTGATATGAAGTATGTATTCTTTGCGTTGCTGGGTTCTCAATTTTAATAAGACTGTCGGTATAGGTTGATTTAAGCTTTGCCAAAGTTCTATATTGAAGAATAATTTTTGGTAACTCATATTCTTCTGATAGTCTTTGAAGGGTTTCTTCATTTGTTGATGGTTGTCCTTTGGGAGTTTTCTTGAGAACTGGTAACTTAAGCTTTTCATATAAAACTTCTAGGAGCTGCTTGGGTGAGTCTAAATTAAATTCTTCACCAGCAATTTTGAAAGCCTGAGTGCTTAAGTCTGATATTTTTTTTCCAAGCTCTTTTGAGTGAGCGGCTAGCTTTTCTTTGTCTATTTTTGCCCCGCTTTGTTCAACCTTGGAGAGAACATGGACAAGTGGATACTCAATATCTTCAAGTAATTTTTTTTGTGTTGGTTTGTCTTCAAGCAGCCCCTTTAGCTTGTTGTAAAGTCTTAAAGTTATATCAGCATCTTCTGCTGCATAGTTAGTTGCAACATCAATTTCAACCTCTGAAAAACTAATTTGTTTTGATGCGGTACCTGCAACATCACCATACTTTATTGTTTCATAATCAAGATAATACAAAGCTAACTTATCCATTCCGTGTCTGGTTGCAGTACTGTTAAGAACATATGACATAAGCATGGTGTCAGCATGAAATTTATCTAACTGAATCTTATGCCTTGATAAAATTGGTATATCAAATTTTAGGTTCTGACCAACTGCTTTTGCCTTATTCCGTTCTATGGCCTTGCCAATAATTTCAATTACTAAATCTAAGCTTGGTTGATCTGGACAATCTTCATATTTATGGCCTATCGGTATATAACATCCAGTTCCTTCTTTAACAGATAGTGATATACCTACAAGATTTGCAGTAATTGTATCCAGTGAATCTGTTTCTGTATCTATTGCATAAACTTTACATTCATCAAGATTTTTGGCCCATGCTAATAATTGATCTTCGCTGAGGACAGTTTCATAGTTGTTGTTTTTCTCTTTGAGAGTTTCTTTGGCATCTGGTTGTTTAGACGCGTTTTTTGTCGGTGCTTTGAACTCTAGTTCAGAAAACAGCTCATCTAATCTTTCTTGATCAGTATTGAGTTGAAGTAAACTGTCAAAACTCACACCAAGCTCAACATCATCTTTCAATGATACAAGTTCAACATTTCTCTCTAAGTCAGCAAGGGAGTTACGGAGATTTTCTCCAACAACACCCTTAATTAATTCAGCATTATCTTTTATACCCTCTAAGTTCTTATATTCACTCAACCACTTGGCTGCTGTTTTTTGTCCGACTTTTGGAACTCCTGGAATATTATCAGAACTGTCTCCAACTAAAGCGAGCATATCCCTGATTTGATTTGGTTGAACACCAAATTTTTCAAAAACTTTGTCTTCAGTAAAAATTTGATGCTTCATCGTATTCATAATTGTTATATTTGGATCTTCAACTAATTGCATTAAATCTTTATCCAAAGAGGAAATGACCGCTTTAAAGTTTTTTTGTTTTGCCTTGTTTACCAAAGTTGCAATTACGTCATCTGCTTCGACTCCAGGAATCTCAATAAGAGGAAATCCAATTGCTTTACAAATTTCCTTTAGAGGGTCAAGCTGCTGTCTTAAGTCCTCAGGCATCGGAGGCCTGTTAGCTTTATATTCTTTATAAATTTCACTTCTAAAAGTTTTTCCCTTAGCATCAAAAACTACAATTATTGGTGACCCTTCACTATCTTTTTTTAAAGTCATCAGCATATTGGTGACTCCCTTAATTGCTCCAGTAGGCTGACCTTTTGATGTACTTAGTGGTGGCATGGCATGATATGCACGATATAAATATGAAGAACCATCGATTATAAAAACTCTATCTTTCATATTAATTTAATTCCCTGTCTAAGGTGTATTCTGTAAAAGTATTTCTTATACTATTGTAAAACGAGTCTATTTTTATGTTTAAACGTCTTAAAAATTTTATTATTTCAGTGTATCAAAACTATTTCGAAATAGCCTCATGTTTAGGTGCAACTACAATAATTTTATTAGCAATCTTGATGGACAAAATCTTGGTTCTCCAAGCTTGTCCAATGTGCATAATGACAAGATATGTTTTTGGTATTATTGCTGTAGTATCATTTTTGGGATTTATAGCAAAAAAATTATTTATTATTGATAAATTCCTTATAGTATTGTCATCTCTAGCTGGGATAGCTGTTACGGGCAAACAGATTTATTTACAAAACTTAAGCCCAGAAGAGATTAGTAATTTACCAATGGGTTGCGGCATGCCACTAGAAACACAAATAGAGTATTTTGGTTTTTTTGGAGGGATCGCAAATGCTTATAAAGGTGGTCCAACTTGCGCTGAAGTCAACTGGAGTTTTATTTTTAATTTTGCCGAATGGGGTTTTATATTCTTTGTAATTTTTTTCGTGTCATCAATTTTAAAAATATTTAAGGTCTAAATTCTTAAAATTTGTAATAAAACTACAAGTAAAATCATCTTTAAATGCTTTTAAAAAAGGCTTTTTAATGTCATTTGACTATCATTTCATCATAATATTTAATTCACTACAAATATGTAAAAATTTTACAAACATATGTTTTAATAGGGAAAGTTATGGCTACAACAAATACAGTTCAAGCATTTCATTTTAATAATGAAGAGCTAATCGCTGAGGCTGTAAAAAATAATGAAGGAATTATTGCAAGCAATGGTGCTTTTTCTGCTACTACTGGAGCTAGAACAGGGAGAAGTCCTAATGATAGATTTATTGTAGATGAGCCAACCACTTCTGACCTTATAGATTGGGGTGAAATAAATAAGCCTTTTGACTCACAAAAATTTGATTTGCTCTGGGATAAGGTTGAGAACTATCTTACAGCTAAAAATAGATATACCTCCTATCTCCATGTTGGTTCACATCAAGATCATTATTTACCAATTAAGGTAACAACAGAAACTGCCTGGCATGGCTTGTTTGCAAGATTAATATTTGTAGTTCCCAAAGAATACAACCCATCAAAAAAAGAAGAATGGCAGATCTTAAGTGCTTATAATTATGAGTGTATTCCAGAAGAAGACGGAACGAATTCTGAGGGATGCGTAATAATTAACTTTGAAAAAAGAAAAGTGTTGCTTGCAGGTATGAAATATGCAGGAGAGCTAAAAAAATCTATGTTCTCTGCCCAAAATTTTTTATTGCCAGAAAAAGACGTTCTACCAATGCACTGCTCAGCTAATGTAAATGCTGATGGAAAGGTGGCCTTATTTTTTGGTTTGTCTGGAACCGGTAAAACAACTCTATCAGCTGATCCAAGCTGCTCATTAATTGGTGATGATGAGCATGGGTGGGGGCAAGGTTCTGTATTTAATTTTGAAGGAGGGTGTTATGCTAAAACAATAGACCTCTCTGAAAAAAATGAACCTGTTATTTATAAAGCTATCAAGCATGGTAGTGTAATTGAAAATGTTTTCTTAAATGAAGCTGGCGAACCTGATTATTACAACACCACCATATCTGAAAATGGAAGATGTTGTTATCCAAGATCTCATATTGAAGATGCTATAGAAGAGAATGCATCTGGAGAACCTGAAACAGTAATCTTTCTAACTTGTGATTTAACGGGACTCATACCTCCGGTTTCAATTCTCTCAAAAGAAGCAGCAGCCTATCATTTTCTAAGTGGGTATACCGCTAAAGTTGGATCAACAGAAATGGGATCAAGCTCATCTATTGAATCTACCTTTTCAACATGCTTTGGCGCACCTTTTTTTCCAAGACCGGCTGGAGTATACGCTGATTTATTAATGAAAAGGGTTGAAGCTTACGGCTCTAAAGTTTTCCTTGTTAATACTGGATGGACTGGAGGTCCATATGGAATTGGTTCAAGATTTGATATTCCTACAACAAGAAGAATAGTTAATGCTATTCAAAATGGTGAACTTAATAATGTTGAGACTCAACATATTATAGGTCTTAATTTAGATGTTCCAACAAGTGTTGACGGAGTTGAAAGCAAGCTTTTAAATCCAATTGAGACATGGAAAGACGCTGAAAGCTATCAAGCGTATCTAAAAGAATTAGTTCAAAAATTCCAAAATAACTTTGAAAAATTTGATGTCGGACATGATATTATCTCTGCAGGACCAAAATTTTAGAGATAACTGTGGATTTCCACAACTTATTAGAAAATCTTAATCAACAATCTTTTTTCTCAGACCTGATAATTGAAAGAGGTCTTGAAAAAGAGTCGCTAAGAGTTACGAAAGATGGACGTATTTCAAAAACAGGGCATCCAGAAACTCTTGGATCTTCATATACAAACGCATCAATAACAACAGACTTTGCAGAGTCGCTTATTGAGGTCGTAACGCCAACCTATACAACTGTCGATGAGCTATATGAAAAGCTAACAACAATTCATTTCTTTATAAATAAAAATTTAAAAAATGGAGAAATGTTATGGCCTTTATCCATGCCGCCAAAAATTGAGGATGAGTCAGATATAAATATTGCAACATATGGAAAAAGCAACATGGCTAAGCTTAAGCATGTTTATCGAAAAGGTCTTGCAATAAGATACGGTAAGAGAATGCAATGTGTTTCAGGTATACATTATAATTTTTCTGTATCTGATAAATCTTTAAAGCAACTTGGATATTCATCACAATATGAGAAAAATAAAGCTTATTTAAATTTAATAAGAAATTTTAAAAGGTTGTTTTGGTTTGTGTTAATTGAATTTGGCAACTCACCTGTAGTTAATAAATCTTTTGTTGCTGGCAGAGCCAATGATTTGGATCTGCTGAATGAGGCTGATTTATTCAAGCCATACGCCACTTCATTAAGAATGAGTGATATAGGCTATCAAAGCAAAGCTCAAAAAAATCTAAATTTTAAATACAATGATCTAGATGGGTTTTTATCTGAACTAAGAAGTGCAATTATGAATCCTTATCCTGAATTTGAAGATCTTGGGCTAAAAGATATCAATAATGAGTTTCAACAAATATCCAGTGGTATTTTACAAATTGAAAATGAACTTTATGATTGTATTAGGCCTAAGAGAGCCGGCAAAAGCGGCCAAAGACCCTACCAGCTTCTAAAAGAACAAGGCATACAGTATGTTGAAGTTAGAGGCATTGATCTTAATCCAGATGAAGTTGTTGGTATTTCTAAAGAGCAAATAAGAATATTAGATCTTTTGCTTATTTATTGTTTAATAACCCCAAGTCGAAAAATGACCGATAAAGAAAAAATAGCAATTGAGCAGCAAGACATAAATGTAATTAAATCTGGCAGGAACCCTAACCTTAAAGTGTTATTTAAAAATAAAGAAATATCTATAAGCGTCGCGAGAAAAGAGCTAGTTAAGGATCTTGAACAACTGGCATTAAGCTTCAAAGACCATGCTTTTATGTATGCTATTGAAAATATTGGAGATTTTAAGAAAAATAAATTTAATCATGAAATATCATTCCATGATTATGGAGTTGCAAAGGCTAAACAAAATTCTAAAATAATTAAATCTTTTGCAAATATTGATCTTGAATCGTGCGAAAAGGAAGCTAGCGACTCATTAATAGAGTTTGATAAAATAAATCAAGAACAAGCAATTTCTTTTAATAATTTTATAGAAAAATATAATTCGAAAATATAAATAGGGGTATATATGAAAGCTTTACAATGTATAGAACTCGGTGGCCCAGAAAAGCTAGTTGTTAACGAAATCGCAGATCCGATAATTGCTGATGATCATGTAATTATTGAAGTTAAATCTGCTAGCGTAAACTTTCCTGACGTTTTAATGATTCAAGGCTTGTATCAATTTCAACCACCTCTCCCTTTTATCCCAGGAGGAGAATCAGCAGGAGTTATTACAGAATTAGGTAAAGGTGTAGAAGGCTTCAACATAGGAGATAAGGTTTTTGCTGCAACCGGTGTTGGCGGTATATGTGAAAAAATACTGGCGCATAAAAATAATGTTAGGCACATACCAGATGATATGGATTTTGAAATAGCTGCTGCTCTTTCAGTAACATACGGGACCTCAATATATGCTTTAAAGCAAAGAGCAAATTTACAAGCCGGAGAAACCTTATTGGTTTTGGGAGCTTCGGGTGGTGTGGGTTTAGCAACTGTGCAACTTGGTAAAGCTATGGGAGCTAGAGTTATTGCAGCTGCCTCAACTCAAGAAAAAGTTGATATTTGCATAGAAAATGGAGCTGACGAAGGCTTTATTTATCCCTCTGGTAATCTTGATAGAGATCAACAAAAAGAGCTATCAAATAAAATAAAAGAGTTGACTGGAGGCATGGGGCCAAATGTTATTTATGATCCTGTAGGTGGCACCTATGCAGAACCATGTTTGAGATCTATTGCTTGGGATGGGAGATATCTTGTAATTGGATTTGCAGCAGGTGCTGATCAAATACCTAAGATGCCTCTAAATTTAACTTTACTTAAAGGCTGTCAAATCGTCGGGGTTTTTTGGGGCGCATGGACAGGAATGTTTCCTGAAGAAAACCAAAAAAACTTTGAAGAGCTTTTTGAAATGTACAAAAATGGGAAGATTGACCCATCACCTTCAGATAAGTTTACTCTAGACACTGCTGCTGATGCTATTGCCCATCTTAAAGATAGAAAAGCTAAAGGCAAGGTAGTGATAAACCTATAAATTAAGTTTTGTAGTGAATTAAATCTGAATCCAGCTTGTCTCTGTATTCCCTTATCTTATTCCAGTCACCAGATATCGCTATAGTCTTTCCTTCATCTTGAATATTTAAGTACATATTTTTACCATCAGGAGAAAAACAGATTCCAGCAATTTCAGAGCTGCTGTTTCCTGCCACTCTTCCTAGAGGATATAAAGTGCCGTTTGGCGTACATCCAATAAGTTTGCATGCATTACTGTCATTATCTTCACAAATTATAAGGTCGCCCCATGGGGTGATGTTTATGTTATCGCCTTCCCATAGATTATTTGTATTATCTGATTCATAAAAAAGTGATATTTTTGATTTTGATGGAGAATATTTCCAAATCTGGCCAAGACCAGCTTGACCGCCTCTTTTGCATGTAAAGAATATATTTGAAGTTGAATCTTTATCGTTTGTAAAAATAATGCCTTCGCCACCATTAAAGATTGAAGCGCCTTCATTTTGTCCTTGTGTTTTGGTTTTAACAGATTTTGCTGAAGGATCTTTAATGCGCACCCATTCCACAGGAAAAGAGTCACCTACTGAAATAGAACCATTTTTATTCGATGTATTTTTTATACCAGGTATTTTTAGTGCAAAAAGTTTGCCTGGTCCACTTAGCTGACCTTTTGTTGATGGAATAAATTTATAAAATAATCCGCTGTAATCGTCTTCTGTCTGATAAACGCATCCCTCCGAATCATTTAAGTCCACTGTAATTGCTTCTCTTTGGAATCTGCCCATATGAGTTAGTCTCTTGTAACCATCTAGGGACTTTGATTCTGGATCAACTTCAAAGGCATAGCCATGATTTTCTCTATATGTTTCTTCACAAGATATCCATGTATTCCATGGTGTAGCACCTCCAGCACAATTATCGATTGTTCCTGAAAGACTTCTGTTGGAGCGTTTTAATGTTGTGCCATCTGACTCAAGAACAAGAGTGCTTGTGCCGCCTGAATAAGCTCTTCCATTAACACCATCATAAGCTGTATTAATATTTAGGCTTTTATCTTTACTTTTTGTTTCATGGTTTACTACTAGAGCAGTTGAACCATCACTCAATTCAAATGCAGCCATTCCATCTGGTCTTTTTCCAAAGTTTAGACCATCACTCATTAAGTCTCCAGATGAGATGACAACCTTATAAGAAAAACCATTAGGAAGATCAAATAATGCTCTAGGATCTTTAACCAGTATACCATCCCATTTTTGTTCAAGATTTGCGATTGATTTTTCTGAAGCCATTAATCTTCCACCGCCATAAGCAAATAAAATCAACATTGCTGAGGATTGTCCGGCTTTTTTTATAAACTGTCTTTTAGATTTATCCATAATTTAAGTATATCCATATAAAGTTAAAATTTTGTTACAAGCATGGTTTAATTTGTAACAGATTGATAAGTTAAGGAGAGCCTTGATAAGTCAAATGGAGGTCTAAAAATGCCCGCAAAATCTCCGTTTGGGTCTAGCAAAATAATATTATTCACATGATTATCTAAATGCGAATGGTCCATATGATTGGAAGAGCTTGGCATAACATTATTAACTGATAACTGTGTTGCAAGATTTAAAAGCATAGGTCTGTTATTGCTAACTCCAATAAAATCTTTGTCGAACCCTTTTGCATAATTGTCAATCATTTCTGGTGTATCTCTTTCAGGATCAATAGATACTAAGATCCATTGTTTATCATCTAACTTAAATTCTTTATCCCTGAGAACTTTTATAAGTTTTGATAATTGATACATGGTAGTTGGACATTCATCAGGACATTTTGTAAAACCAAAGTACATGAGAGTCCATTTGCCCATAAGGTCTGATTTACTAAATATTTTTTTGTTTGAGGATACAAACTCAAAATCTGAAATTTGCTTTGGCTTGTCAAATAAAAAAAGCCCATTTACAAGCAACTCATCATCTGAGAGTGATCTCGGAGTGGTCAATTTATTAATAAATAAACCAAGAACGGTTACTATAAAGATAGCTATTAAGAGCAAGTTTTTGTTTATTGATTTCATTTAATTAAATAGTGATCTAGTAACAATGCTACGAATATCAAAAAAATATAATAGATTGAAAAATTAAAAGTTTTCATTGCTATTGCGTCGTTGTCACTGAAATATAGTTTGACTGAATAATACATGAAGATTGAGCTAAGTATCATTGCGGAGAATAAATATATATAACCTGACATCAATACAATGTAAGGGAGAATACTTACGATAAATAAAATAATTGTGTACAAAACAATTTGAAGCTTGGTAAATGCAACTCCATGAGTAACTGGAAGCATTGGGATTGATTCTTTTGCGTACTCTTCTTTTCGATAAATTGCCAATGCCCAAAAGTGTGGCGGGGTCCAAACAAAAATTATTAAGACTAGTAAAAGTGCGTAGGGGTCAATTGTATTGGAAATTGCAGCCCAACCTAATAGCGGCGGTGCTGCCCCTGCTAAACCACCAATAACTATATTTTGTGGCGTCGCTCTTTTTAAATACACAGTATAGACAAATGCATAACCAATTAATGAAGCAAGAGTTAATATCATTGTTAATGTGTTTATATAAAGGAATAGAATTAAAGCACCTGATGTTCCAATTACCAAAGCAAAAGAGGAGGCATGAAATGCACTTAGCTCTCCTTGAGGAAGGGGTCTTTGATCGGTTCGGGTCATGGCGGCATCTGCTTTTCTATCAATTACTTGATTAATTGCAGCAGCTGATCCTGAACACAAGGCGATTCCAAATAATGCGATTATAATTGTTGAAACTGAACTAACTGTCTCTTCAGCTAACAACATTCCTACCAAAGCACAAATCAGCATCATATAAACTACATTAGGCTTACATAGCAGGTAGTAGCTTCTTAGGAGTTTCATTTTTTCCAAGCTAAATAATTAACTGTAAAAATAGATAACAATAACAGAGCCGCAACTAAATTATGAGCTATTGCTACATATAAGGGCAATACGTATACAACATTGATAATACCTAAACTAATTTGTGTTATTAGAAGAATGCCAATTGTTGACGCAAGAGGGGCGGCATTAGAAAACCATAGTTTTGATATAAGAATCAAGAAAACCAAGGTAACTAAAATTGCAGAAACCCTATGTGAGTAATGAATCGCTACTCTAGATGGATTGTCTAGTAGTCCGTATAAGTAATTTGGGCCAACCTCTTGATTAAGATTGAATCCATTTTTGAAATCCATTTCTGGCATGTAGCTTCCCTGGCATGTTGGAAAGTCTGCGCAAGCCAAAGATGCATAGTTTGTACTTGTCCAAACTCCTAGAAAGATTTGAAAGAGCAAAACAATAAGAGCTATTCCTGCAATAGTCTTTAATTTTGGTATAGCCATTTTTTCTAGAATATCAAATTTACCCGACATTAAAAAAATAAGAAAAAACAAGGTTAAGGTAGTAAATCCACCAAACAGGTGAGCAGTAACTATTATTGGTAATAGCAATAAGCTTACTGTTAAATAGCCAAAAAGCCCCTGACAACAAATAAAAATTAATAAACCTATTGTCCAGCGTCTAATGTTTTTATTCTCATTTTGCTTAAAAGAACAATAAACCATGATGATTGCTAAAAAGCCTAAGGCGGCTGCGAAATACCTATGCACCACCTCAGGTATTGCTTTATTTATATCGTATGGAAATGTTGGGTATCTGGCCTCAGCTAAAGCTATCTCAGCTTCATTAGTTGGAAAAACAACAAAGCCATAACACCCAGGCCAGTCTGGACAGCCAAGTCCCGCATCTACAAGCCTGGTCCAGGCTCCTAATGCAATCACCACAAAAGCTAAACATATGCCAAAAAGTGATAAGTTTTTAATATTATTCATTAGATTAGTACCTTTAAGTCTTTAAGAATTTTTTT
>Ga0222719_10003112_pt1 | contig 14862 bp, 17 predicted proteins | sample C33_34DmetaG_FD_165039 | JGI IMG/M metagenome (GOLD analysis project Ga0222719, IMG submission 165039) | Estuarine water microbial communities from San Francisco Bay, California, United States - C33_34D | ecosystem: Environmental > Aquatic > Marine > Unclassified | place: USA: California...
CGATTCGGCGTAACTTGAGAGGTGTAGCGTAATGCCAGGATATGGAAAATCTAAGGGTACGAAGAAGAAGCCCAAGGGCAAGAAGGGCGGGATGTTTCAGTAGTGTCGCTTTATGAAAATATTCACAAAAAGCGGAAGCGTATAAAGGCTGGATCTGGCGAGAAGATGCGCAAGCCTAATTCGAAGGGTGCGCCTACTGCTTCTGCTTTTCGTAAGGCGGCGAAGACTGCGAAAGTTAGGAAGACATGATTTTCGGGGCTATCTTCCTGATTTGCAGTCCCGTGAACTGCATGACGGTGGGTAGTCCAGTTTTTCCTTCAAGAGAGGTTTGTGAGAGGGCGGTATCTGAGGTTGGCGCGCAAGTGGTTGCGAGGGCGTATGCTGGGTATTCGATCATGGACTGGAAGTGTGTGAGTTTGATGGATGAAAAAGTTTAAGCGCTGCGATCACAGAGAGTGCAATGACGGGTACGTGTATTTCAAGGAATTGCATGGTGGCTTGTCGTTTAATGCTGTGCGGCCTTGTCCGAAGTGTCGGGGCGAGATGATTGTGAGCGATGATCGGGTGGAAGTGTTAGATGGCTGAAAAGAAAAAATACATTTCGATTAGCGACATGTTTGACGGCGGCGGGGCTGGTAAGTCGGGCGTGGATTTCGAGGGTGGAATACTTGGTACGCTGGGTAATGCGCTGGGTGGTCCGAAGATTTTTGGCAATGCGTTTATGGATGAAAGTGAGGCACCAGGTGATCGGACTAGAGTTAAGCATCTTGAACCAGTCTCTTATTTTGATGATTTATTCGATGGCGGCGGCATTGGATATTCTGGAGATTATTTTGACGGCACCATTTATTCGAGTTTAGCCAACATGTTTGGCATTGATCCGCTGGGATCTAAGGGTCAAAGCGGCATGTTTGATCCGGCGATGATGTTTGCTCAATTTTATGGCGGGATGCGTTAAGAATGAACGTCTTAGATATGCCGCGTCGAGATTTTCGTCTGTATTTAGACGAATTGCGCACGATGGGCGCAGATGACGCGCGCATAAACGATTTGCGCGAGCAGTATCGTCAGAAAAACTCTTTTTCTGGTATTTTGCAGAGTTTATTCCAGCCTGACGAGGGAACACGCCGCACAAGCATTTTGCCTTACAGTGTACCGGAAGGCATGTCTTTATTTGAGGCTCAGCGCGCTGGAGAAACGCCATTGTTGCCAAACGCTGTACCTCAAGGCGTTTTAGATACAATTGCCGGTGGAATTAAAGCGCTAGAAAATCCAGGTTTTGCATTAACCGGATTGTTGAATGCAGATGAAATGGAACGTGCGGCAACTGAGACAGCGGCAACGCTGCTTTCTGGTGCGCTTGCAAGAAGAGGCACTGGTGCTTTCAAGCGAAGTCCAAACACGTTAGGTATTTTTGCAGGGCCGAAAGCTAATTTATCTGATGCGCAAGCTGAAAAGGCGCTTAAAGCTGAAATAATGATGGAAGACGGTATAAGGGAAAATCAAATTTTTGATGAAACCCAGCGGTTTATTGGCGGTGACAATATTTTACGTTTTGAAATACCAGACGATACTTCAAAAATAAAAAGTACTGACATTGGTGATTATCAACTGACTGATGTTATTCAGCATCCAGAATTATTTGAAGCATATCCATTTTTGGAGAATATGCCGGTACAAATCTCTGACGATTTAAATGCCCGTGGTGCATATAGGCCATCTGAGAAAAGCATAAGGATTTTAGCAAATCGTCCAGCGGATGAAATGAAATCTACTTTGCTGCATGAAATTCAACATGCCGTCCAAGACCATGAAGGCTTTTTAGGCCAAGGAAGCACAACGCAGCCTGTTTTTCTAGGTGGTAGTAGTATATCGCAACTTCAAGCGCGTAATTATGCTGATGAATTAGCTAAAGGGCCGCAATATCAACAAAACTATGAAAAAGCGCGCCAGTATAGTGAAAAATCTAAAGAATTAGAGCCGCTTTATACTGCAAATTATTTAGATAGCTTGGATAGGATTATTGAGCGTGCTCAAGCTGGTGGTGACAAACCGCGCGATCTACCGCGTTTAAGTGACTGGTATAAGTACAGTGACAGAATACGCAATCAGCTGGGTGTAATGCCAAATAAAAAGGGTCCAGAGCGTAGTAATTGGGTTGCTAATGCTGCAAGGCTAATGAAGCAGTATCATTTAGACGATCTCAGGCCGTGGCAGCGGCGATCTGTTGAGGATACCTTTAATCAGTTTCCTACTGCTAAAGATCGAAAAAATGCGCTTACGCGCAATGAAAGGCAGCGCGATAAGTTTCGTCAGAACGCTGGTATTTTGGAAGCTGTCTTAAAGCGCATAGAAAGCGCAAGGGATGTTTCTTATGATCCAATCGAAGCTTATTACCGCAACGCCGGAGAGGTAGAGGCGCGAAATGTGCAAAAGCGCGCTTCTGGTGAATATGCAAATCAGCCGCCACGTCTAACGCAAGATTATTCGTATGATGAACAAATATTTGACGCATTTTCTGGAGCAGATAATCAAGAATTGCCAATCAGAAGCATTTATTATGATTTGGGTGGCAGATAATGGACATCCTAAACCAAATAATGACTTGGATCGTAGCCCCCGTAGCCGGTTACGCCTATATGCTGCATCGCAGGGTTGACGAAAATGCAACTCGGCTCGCAGTACAAAGCGCAGAAATAGCCAATCTGCGCGAGCTACATGGACGGGAAGTAAAGGACATTAAGGTGCAGATGGAACGCATCTTTGAGAAATTGGACAGCATCGAGCAAGCGCTCCGGAAGTAATGTCCAAAGCCAATTTTTGGCGCGATCACGACTTGAATGAATTAAGCCAGGGCCGCGCCGCTGAGCATTTTGTTGCGTATATTTTGGAGAGCAATGGGCTGAAGACGTCATTTGCTTTGCAATCGGGTTTTGACTTAATTGCGTTTAGCGGGGAAAGCACTTTTAAGGTCCAGGTTAAATCGACCAGGATGCCGCAAGCTGATCGGCAAAACCGCGCGGCATTTCGGATAGGCAAGCACGATCATCTGAGCGATGTCTTTGGTTTCGTTTATTTACCGCGCCAAACAGTGATTTTCGAAAAAACAAGTGAGATAAAACACTTACAAAAGTGGAACCGGCCTCTGACTTTGTTCACAGAGGAAAACATGATGTCCACTTTGATGGAGTGTTTTAATGGCGCACACGGTTCTTGATGATTGGAAGATCGTTCCCCGCATAATGATGTTGGCTATTACCATCATGTGCTTCCAAGTGACCAGCTGGGCGATGAGCTTAGAGCAAATGTCGATTGAGCAATCAGGTTTTTGTTCAGTAATTTTTGGCTGTTTTTCGGCATGCTTCGCCGTGTGGCTGGGCAAGGAAGGATCTAGCAAATGATTGGGCAAATTATTTCCGCTGTTGGTGGCCTGGCGACAAGTTGGATTGACGGCAAGACCGCTATTCAAAAAGCGGAAGCGCAGATCCGAATGAAGCAAGCCACTGGGGAAATCGATTGGGACTTAGAGGCAATTCGTTCCGCGCAACACAGCTGGAAAGACGAGTGGTTAACCGTACTGTTTTCCGTACCGTTGATATTAAGTTTTTGCGGCGAGTGGGGCCGCGAGCGAGTGGCAGAAGGCTTTGCCGCTCTTAACGCCATGCCTGACTGGTATCAGGTGAGTTTGGGGGCAATCGTTGCCGCAAGCTTTGGCATTAGATCCGTAAGCAAATTCTTTGGAAAGAAAAAATGAGTTTTAAATTCAGCAAGCGCAGCCTGGACCGGCTGAAGGGTGTTCACCCAAAACTGGTTGAGGTTTGCAAGATGGCGATCAAAACGAGTGACGTAGATTTCGGCGTGACATGCGGCCTCAGAGACATGGAAACGCAAAAGAAGCTGAAGGCAGCTGGTCGGAGCCAGACGTTAAAGTCAAAGCACCTCAAGCAAGAAGACGGCTATTCACACGCTGTCGATTTAGTTTGTTATGTGGATGGTGAAGTTTGCTGGGAAAATGCGGTTTATGAGAAGCTTGGCAATCACATTCTGAAGGCAGCAAAGCACGTTGATATTCCTCTGCGCTGGGGTGGCGGCTGGCACCTCTGGGATGCGCGCCAGCGTAATAGCTGCGAGGAAATCTTTATGGACTATGTGCGCGTGAGAACCCAGGCGGGGCGCAAGCCGTTTTGCGATATGCCGCACTGGGAAATCGGGCGCGAGGACGAGTAGCGCAAAAAATTCGCCATCCAGAGTAATTTTTTTCGCCAAGTGTTATCGCTTGGAAAAATCTGGAGTTGCGCGTGGCTGAATTAGAGGAAATGACCGACGATGAGTTGCAAGCCATCGTCAGTACCGCTGTTAAAGACGCGGTTGAGTTTATTGACGCTGAGATCACGCCGCGCCGTGTTCTAAGCCAGGAAATGTTTGACGGCCAGACGCGCATTGGCGCAGAGGATGGTCGGTCATCTGTCGTGCGGTCTGTCATTCGGGATACGGTGCGCGCGGTCAAGCCAAGCCTCATGCGGATCTTCGCCAGCAATGACAAAGTCGTTCAATTTGAGCCGGTTGGGCCAGAGGATGTTCAGACCGCTGATATGGCCACCCAGGCGATTAATCATATTTTTGAGCAAAACGGTGCATACCGGCTGCTTGATGATGCGTTCCACGATGCTCTGGTTAAGAAGTGCGGGATCTTAAAGGCTTACTACGAGGACAACGATGAACAAACTATTCACGACTATACGGGACTGGATCAGCAAGCTTTTGACTTCCTTGAAAGCCAGCCTGACGTCGATGTTCTCTCGACTGTCATTGAAACGAAGGTTGAAATCGGTCCAGACGGCGTTGAAGCGGAAGTGCCTGTCATTGATGCGCGCATTGCGCGGCGTAAGAGAACGGGTCAGATTAAAGTCGTAAGCGTTCCAAGCGAGGAATTTTTTATCAATCGTGACGCGCGCAGCATCGATGATTTTTATGTGTGCGGCCACCGGACAGAAATGCGTGTCGGTGACTTGGTTGCGATGGGATATGATTTTGATGAAGTCAGCGACCTGACCGGCCTCTCTGACGCGACTGATACCCGCGACTTGGAGAAATCAGCGCGGCGTGGCTTTTACACTAATGACGATGATGACGATCCTGGTCGTGATCCGACGATGCGCCTGGTTGCTGTTACTGAGGCATTCATGCGCGTCGATCCATTTGGGACCGGCATCCCATCGCTCTATCGCTTTGTCTTGGGCGGCGGGACGTACAAACTGTTAAGCGCAGAGCCGTGTGATCGTGTGCCGTTTGCGATCTTTGAAATCCAGCCAGAGCCACACACGTTTTGGGGTACATCAATTTCTGACTTGTTGATGGACGATCAGGACGCGGCGACATCGATCTTGCGCGGCATTTTGGACAACGTGGCGATGACTAATACGCCGCGTTTGGCGATCACAAATGACGTAAATGTTGACGATGTTTTAAACAACGAAATAGGTGCTGTAGTGCGCCAGAGAGTGCCTAATAGTGTGCAGACATTGACTGTGCCATTTGCGGCTGGTCAGACGCTCTCAGCCCTTCAGTATGTCGATCAGATGGTGGAGACAAAGACCGGCGTGAAGTCGGACAGTCAGCTGCACCAGGACGCGCTCCAATCGACCACTGCTCTAGCGGTACAGGCGCAAATGCAAAGCGCGGCTGCGCAAATTGAAATCATGGCGCGCAATCTGGCAGAGGGTGGCATGAAGCAGCTGTTCAAGCTGTTATTACATTTGTTCATACACCACACGGACGGCGAAAAGATGATGCGCTTAAACAATGCGTTTCAGCGTATCGACCCGCGCTCCTGGCAAGCTGACATGGACTTGACGGTTAATGTTGGATTGGGAACTGGACGCGAGGATGAGCGCCGTGCAGCGTTGATGCAAGCGCTTCAGATGCAGCAACAAATCTTGCAGACTATGGGTCCACAAAACCCGCTAGTTTCGTTGACCCAATTTCGCAACACGCTGTCTGATCTTCTGGGGTCAGCCGGTATTAAAAACAGCGACCGGTACTTCCAGCCCATCAATCCGCAAATAGAGCAACAAATGGCTCAGCAGCAAGCGCAAGCGGCGCAAGCGCAGCAAGCGATGATGCAACAACAAGATCCAACGCAGGGCTTGATGCAGATTGAGCAGATGAAGCAGCAAGGAAAGCTGCAAGGCGACATGATGAAACTTCAGCTGGACGCTCAAAAGTTCCAGGCTGAGCAACAAATGAAAGAGCGTCAGATGGCATTCCAAGATGACCTGGCGCGCGACAAAATGGTTCAAGATCTGGCGGTCAAGGTTGCGATGATCTTGGGGCAGTATGGCACGGCGGTGGATACCGCGATGATTAAGAATGAGCAGAACGCGGCGCGGGAATATGATGGATTTAGCAACTAAGGCAGCGCGTGTTCGCAGCTTTTTACAGGATGATGTTTTTAGAGATCTGGTTGAGAAGCAGAAGCAAGATCAGATCAATGTATTTCTCGACCCAGGATCTACCCTGGAAGAGATAGACGAGGCGCGGCGTCACGTCCGCGCAATTGAGGGTTTGCTTGGTCAAATGAGGGATGTTTTGACTGAAGCCAAAATCCACGAAAGCAAGACTAAAAAACGAGGCTAGCACCGTGGCAGACACGACTAGTGAATTAAATGTCGCTGACCCAAGATCGGTGGCACAACATTTGATAATACAAAGTGAACCACAAGATGAAGCACCTCAAGAAGAGCCTTCAGATGAACTTGTGGAAGAGGTGGAAGCGGAAGCGGAAACCGACATTGAGGATGAGGAATACGCAGACGAAGAAGCGACACTTCCAGACGGCCCTGAAGAAGCTCTTTTTAAAGTCAAGATTGACGGCGAGGAGCGACTGGTACCCGAAGAGGAACTGAAACGCGGATACTCTGGTCAGAAGTACATCCAACAAAAAATGCGCGAAGTGGCAGAGGCTCGAAAGCAAGTCGATGCTCAAATGGCACAAGCGCAGCAAATGGAGGCGCAGTATGCGGCAGCTATAAAAGCTTACGCGGAGCGGCTGCAAACGACAGATCCAACGCCGCCACCTCGGTCAATGCGGGACACAGACCCGATTGGTTATTTGGAGGCGATGGAAGACTACAGGCAAGAAGTCGATGCGCGACAGAGACTGCAACAAGAGCAGCAACTTTTAGCGCAGCGAGAAGCGCAGACCCAGGCGCAACAAAGGGCAGAATATGTAAAGGCACAGACGCAAGTTGTGTTGGAGCAGATCCCTGAGTTGCGAGACGCCGAAACGGCACCGAAAGCTATCGAAGCAATGATGGCTGAGGGGCGCAGACGGGGTTTTACGGATGCTGAACTGAAGGGGGAGAGTGATCCTCGTTTTGTCATGGCACTCCATGAATTGGCCAAAATGCGCGCCCAGGGCAACTTGGGAACCAATCGCGAAGTCAAGCGCGGAGCTATTAAGCCTGGAGCGAAAAAGTCGATTGTCAGTACGTCCAAGAAGCGAGCGGATGCAGCGCGTCAGAAATCAAGAACGACCGGCAAAACAGAAGACATTGCCGCGTTTCTACTGACCAAAGGATAAGGAAATGGCAGTCAATTCAAATACCGTCGAAACCTTCGACGTCACCGTCCTCAGAGAGGATCTCCAAGAAGCGCTAGAAATGGTGTCTCCAACAGACGCCCCATTTATGAGTGCAATCGGTAAGCGCTCCGTAACCAATACACTGTTTGAGTGGCCAGAGATTTCTCTCGCGGCTGTCAATAGCTCAAACCGCGTGGCTGAAGGTGAAGCAGCGCCTGGCAACGATGCAGCAACTCTACCTATACGTGTGCAAAACTACACACAGATTTCTGACAAAGTTGTTGAAATTTCAGACACAGCTGAAGCGGTCAATGGTACGTCTGATGTGCAGACAATGGCTGAACAAGTCGCTTTAAAGTTGAAAGAACTGAAGCGCGACATGGAAACCATGCTAACGGCAAACGTAGCGGCCAGCGCGGGGTCATCTGGCTCAGCGCGCACGACAGCTGGCTTGGGTGCTTGGATCAAGACCAACCAAAGCGTAGGCACTGGCGGTGCTGCTCCGACAACATCAGGCACCGGCAATGCTGGCTACCCTGACGCGGCGCGTACTGACGGTACTCTCCGTACTATCACTGAGGCGATGATGAACGATGTTGTCAAGCAGTGCTGGGACGAGGGTGCAGAGCCAACTCTTATGATGGTTGGATCAGCGGTTAAGCAGAAGGTATCTTCTACCTTTACTGGTAATAGCACTCGCTACAAGCAAGCTGATGATGCGCGTCTGCAAGGTGCGATTGACATTATCAACACCGATTTTGGTGAAATTAGCTTGGTGCCAAACCGCTTTAGCCGCGCCCGTGATGCCTGGATTTTGGACCCGAATTACGCACAAATTGCGTACTTGCAGGAAACCAAGCAGCAAGACATCGCGCGCACCGGCCACGCTCAGCGCAAGTTGATCAGCTGCGAGTACGGGCTGCAAGTGACTGAAAAAGGTCACGGCCTCATCGCAGACGTTCAAGGCTAAATAACAGAGCGCCCAGGGCAACTTGGGCGCTCCATTCACTGAGGTTTCAAATGTTCGTAAAAGAAGAAGACGGCAAGGTTCACATCAAGACCACTGAAAACGTGGCCCCTATCTTTGATGCAGTCAAAGATCAGCGGGATATGTATGCTGAGTTGCCGCGCTTTACCCAGAATAACCGATATGTCGGAACAATACCTGGCACTTTAGCTGCGCAGTGGGCGATGGAATGCAAAAGCGCACCAGGCACATCTGAATTTCTTGAATACGTGAAAAAGAAACTTCTCTCCGGCGACTACTCAAAGCTTATCGTACAAGGATACTAAGATGGCTCTTACCAATTATTCGGAATTGCAGACTGCAATTGGCGATTGGCTCAATCGGGCCGATCTTGATCAAAAAATACCTGACTTTATTGCGCTGGCAGAAAGCACGTTGAATGACGTTCTGCGATCAGCTGACATGGTGGCAAGCACCACAGCCTCTATATCAAGTGGACGCGCTACACTTCCAGCTGATGCGCTTGAAATTGTGTATGTTCAAGTGGCAGACACAGAGGATGAGCCTCTAGAGCAAATTGCGCCTCAGCAATTGACCATGCTGCGCCGCACACGCACCAGGGACGCTGGAAACCCCAGGTTCTACGCTATTGTCGGGCGGCAACTTGTCGTGACCCCAACGCCCTCTGGCGCGCTCAGCTTGGATCTTGATTACTATCAGCGCATACCAGCACTGACCTCGTCAAACACAACCAACTGGCTTTTGACTGATGCGCCACATGTGTATCTTTACACGTCTTTGCTACACGCAACTCCGTTCCTCATGGATGACGCGCGCTATCAAGTGTTCAACAACACGGTCAGCCAGCAAGTGATGGCAGCGGTCAAATCACAGCAAACGCTCAGCTTTGACGACATCAAGACGGCTGGCTTCTCGCTCAGCGCTCCAACTGACCTGGCGGCACAGGCGCAGTCGGCGCTGGGTGCGGTGAGCAACGCTGCCAACAACGCATAAGGGTCGATAGATGCCTTCGACATACCAAGAGTTAAAAGATCAGATCATAAATTTTGTGAACAAGCCTGACATCGATCAGACCGTTGACACGTTTATCGATCTTACTGAGGCAGAAATGTCGAGGCGTCTAAGACACTGGCGCATGGAGCGGCGCTCAACTGCGATATTAAATTCGCAGTATGTGCCGCTTCCATCTGACTTTATTGAGCCTGTTCGGCTCTCAATTACTTCTGGTGATACATATGTTCTTGAGGCAGAGAGCCAGGCGCAGCTGATTGACCGGCGCGCTAAGGCGGGAAATACAACCGGCTTGCCGCGGTACTACGCCATCATCGATGGGACAATTGAAGTTTTTCCAACGCCAGATAGCGATTACACCCTCGAAATGGTCTATGTGTCCAAGGTACAGGCACTGACATCGTCTAACACCACAAACTGGGTGTTGGATTATTTTCCAGACGCATATCTTTATGGGTCTTTGATGCACACAGCGCCGTTTTTGGAAGAAGATCAGCGGTTAACTGTTTGGAGCAGTCTTTTTGAAAAAGCAGTCGAAAGCATCAACCAGGAAAACGCAAACGCAAAATTCGGCGGCGCGGGACTGCGCGTCAAAATAAGGAGTTACTAAAACATGGCAAGCATAGCAGATTATGTACTGGACGCTGCGCTATCGAAATTGGATACAGAGGCCAATCGGGTCGATATTTGTTCCTCTGAGCCAACCACCTATACAGCGGCAACATCTACGAACACTCTCGGCAATTCAACAAGCATTAGTATTTCTGCTCCAACTGACGGTGACACGTCAGGGCGCAAAGTCACGCTGAGTGCAATTTCTGGTGCGTCCGTAACCGGCACAGGAACGGCGTCCCACTTTGCTATTACTGACACAACGAACAGCCGTCTCTTGGCGACTGGAGCTTTGTCAGGCGGTGGTCAGCAGGTTACCTCTGGAAATACTTTCAGCCTCACAGCCGTGGACATCGAAATCCCAGATCCATCATAAGGGGTTAACATGCCTCAGTTTGCTGACCGCGTCAAAACGACCTCGACTTCGACGGGGTCGAGCGCGATTACTTTGTCATCGTCCGGTGCGACCGGATACCAGGCGTTTCCATCTAGCTTAGATGGTGAAACGGTCGGCTATGTAATTGAGAGCGGCACTGACTGGGAAATAGGCACCGGAGTTTACACTCATAGTTCTTTAAATTTGACCCGTTCTTTGCGATCTTCTTCCACTGGGTCATTGCTTGATTTGGGTTCCGGTACGCACACGGTTTTTCTAACGCCAGCCGCGCAAGATATTCAGATTGTTGAGGCGTTCTCTGGCACTTCGGATCTTCCATCAGCATCTGACAACCACGGGCGCATCTATCATGTGCATGGCGAGGGAGCCATGTATTTTGCTCATTCGGGTAGCTGGGTGAAGCTGGCGAACTACAGCGATATTACCACTTATTCCAACGCCACGACTTCAGCCGCTGGGCTAATGAGTGCCGCCGATAAGACGAAGTTGGATGGTGTAGAAGCCTCGGCAGACGTTACTGATACCACCAATGTTGTAGCGGCACTCACGGCAGGGACTAATATAACGATTGCTGCCGATGGTACGATTAGTAGCACTGCATCTGGCGGCGGGGGGTCAACGGCTTCTGCGCTGACTGAGCAAGAGTTTACTGCTACGGCTGGGCAGACTGTTTTTACCGTCACTGGTGGGATTACCAACGCAGATAACGTGGTCGTGTTTCTCAACGGCTCACGATTGTTTTCAACAGATGTTACGGTTTCCGATACGGCAAATACAGTTACGCTGACGGCTGGTGCAACTGTGGGTGATCTTGTTACGGTCAGTGAATTTGGTGCCGCTTTTGGTTCTCAGTATTCTAGTAGTATTTTCACTGTTGGCACCTCATCCGAATATAATACGTCCACGAAGGTACTCACCACCCCGTATACTGCTAATCGGGTCGCCGTTTACCTCAACGGCGTCAAGTTGCTTGTAGGCTCAAGTAACGATTTTACCGCTACGGACGGTTCAACAATTAACCTTACCAACGCTGCACCCGTTACGGGTGATACTATTGAGGTGGTCGAACATGGGACGTTGGCAGATACTGTAACCACGCTCACAGGTCTAAGCGACACACCCAGTTCACTAGGAACAGCGGGACAAATTCTTCAAGTCAATTCTAGCGCTACCGCTCTTGAGTTTGCAGATGCTTCTGGTGGTGGTGTTACAGTTTACGACAATACTGGTGACTTACCGTCTAGCGGCAACACAGACGGCGATCTTGCGTGGGTGAAAGATGTTACGGGTTCTGGCGCACTTAAAGCGTTTTATATTTGGGATGGATCTGCTTGGAAACGGGTGCCAACAGGTACAGATCAAGGACCATTAATCACAACAGAACCGCCAACATCACAGCTTAATTTACAAACAACTTCAACAGTTACAATGGTTGCAAGTGACCCAGAAGGGTTTCCTGTTACTTATTCAATAGACTACAATACAACAAACAATGCGCTCCCTAGTCAATTAAGTGCAGCGACATCTATTAATCAAAGCACAGGTGTATTTACTTTTACTCCAGCTACTAGCGCCAGTAACAATGGAACATTTAAGGCTCGGTTAAATGCGTCTGACGGCGCACGTTCTACGTCTCGTTTTGTAGATTTTATTTTGGATTATAAGCAAAGCCAAAAATCAGTTACTACTGGCTGGGGTTGGGCGCCCGGACAAATGTGGACAGACCAAACTACAACGAGCAATGTTGTTACAAAATTATTTTTTACACGGATAGGGACAGCCAACATTATTTATGAATGGGCTGTGTCAAACGATGATATAAGTAATTTAACAAACGTTAATACAATGAGTTCTACCACTTACAGCAACACTTACGATTTTTATGATGCAGGAAGTGTAAGTGTAGACGGATCAAAACTACTTTGTAGTTACAATGGTTATATTTACGGCTACACGTTTTCTACACCGTTTGACCGCACCAGTCTTAGTTACGATGGTCGGGTTTACGCAGGTAGCACTTCCCATGCAGTTTCGGCGCTGTGGTATGACAACGGAAGTAAAATACGATACCAAAATAGTGATGCTGTTTATACTGCGAGTGCAAGCACCGCTTACGATATAACAACTGTCGGAAGTTTTACGTCTTCTTCGCCTAACGTTTCTTACAGAAAAACCCCAAATCAACAATGGGCAGTGCCATCTACGGCAGAAGCTGGAAACGACAGTGATGCGACAATAGCAGATTTATACTATAGTTATTGGACAACCGCCGCAGATTATGGCTCTGCTTTAAGATACGGAACAACGGCAAATTATTCAAACAGTCCGATTTTTAATTTAACGGGAACTAACGCTCTTGGCGGTTCAGACAATCCGTTTACGGGTAGTAATTTTGACCGTGGAAAAATTTTATTTGTCTCGCCTGATGGCAGTGAAATTTTTGTGTATGCAGATAATTCCTCTGGAAACAACGAAACAAGCAACACTGCTTCAAGACGCATTGCTCGGTACAAACTCAATACGGCGGGAACATTAGCGCAACTGTCTGACGTGGCATCGTTCTAGGAGAGCTAAGATATGACTAAATCAAGAGATCTCGGCAACCTAGCACAGACAGTAGCGGTAAATCTGCCCACGTCATTAGGCACGGCGGGTCAAACTCTTGTGGTCAACAGCGGCGCTGATGGGCTTGAGTTCGGGGCGGCTTCTGGTGGCTCTGGCGTCACTACGTATACAGGCAAATCTGGCACTGACGGAACTCCTGCTGGGGCAACCTATATTGATAACGCCAGCAATCCATCTGAGGGTGATCTTGCCTATGATCTCGCTGCCGACCAATTATACATTCGCACGACCTCAGCGTGGAAACGTGTTAGTATTGGTGTCGATGAAAGTCCTATAATTACCACTGAACCCCCAACTTCGCACGTTTTAAATCAAGACGGCTCAACTTCAACCGTAACAATGGTCGCTACTGATCCAGAAGGGTTTGGAATTACTTATGGCATTGCCTACCCAACAGCTAATAATGCCTTACCCGATCAACTGGAAACAGCCACCTCTATCAATCAAAGCACGGGCGTTTTTACCTTTGATCCTTCGACTACAGAAGCGGATGCTGGAACTGTAAAAGTGCGTCTTAGCGCAAGTGACGGAATAAGTACAACCACACGTTTTTGTACACTTACTCTGCTCTTCTCTGTCGATATTACAACACCTAACAGCGCACCGTTTAAGCAAGCTGGAACAAACACGGCTGATACTACATTTTCGAGTGCTACAGGCTCAACGGGTATGGGCTTCAGTAGTGAACTTTCCACAGGTAAAAAATATCTTGAAGTCGTTAATAATCAAGGCAGTACATCAAATAGTCTAAATGGCTATGGAATAGTTGGTTTGTGTGACAATACAGTTACCAGTCTTGGCTACAACACGACTGGTTTTCAAGGTATAAATAACAGTAATAGTCATATATATCCGGGCAATACTGATATAGGTTTTGCTAGCGGGACTTGGAACCAATCTGGCGATGTCTTGATGATTGCTTATGATACAAGCACAAGAGAAGTTTGGTTTGGTATAGATGGAACGTGGTACGAAGACCCCGCTACTACGTCTTCCAGTTATCTTGTGGGTTCTTCTAGCACAACCAGCTTCAAGATGGCTTTTGGGTCAAGTATTGGCGGCGGTTCAGCCTACGACAACTCGTACAATATTATTACTGGTTCTCAAACTCTCAATTACTCAGTCCCAAGCGGCTTCTCAGCGCATTAGGCAGGATAAAATATGACCAACACAAAAAATCTAGCCTCTCTCGCCGCCGCCCTAGACGATGGGACTAGCGGTCAGGTACTCCAAAGCACAGGCTCTGGCGGGGTTCAGTTTGCGGATAGCTCTGGCGGTGGCGTCACGACCTACGCCAACAAAACTGCTATTGATGCCGTAAGCAGCCCCTCCGAGGGCGACTTAGCTTACGATTTGGCGGCTGATCAGTTATACATTCGCACGACTTCCGCGTGGAAACGGGTCAGTATTGGCGTCGATGAAAGTCCTGTCATTACTACTGAACCTCCAACTTCGCACGATTTAAATAATGATGGATCAACTTCTACGGTGACGATGGTAGCGTATGATCCAGAGGGATTTGGAATTACTTATGGCATTACCTATCCAACCGCTAACAATGCTTTACCCGATCAACTAGCCACAGCCACGTCTATAAATCAAAGCACGGGCGTTTTTACTTTTGATCCCTCAACAGACACTGCTGAT
>Ga0222719_10003113_pt1 | contig 14859 bp, 9 predicted proteins | sample C33_34DmetaG_FD_165039 | JGI IMG/M metagenome (GOLD analysis project Ga0222719, IMG submission 165039) | Estuarine water microbial communities from San Francisco Bay, California, United States - C33_34D | ecosystem: Environmental > Aquatic > Marine > Unclassified | place: USA: California...
AAGTTGTTGATTGTGCCGATATGTAATAATTAGAACCACTCTTAACAACATCCTTTCTTTCCGTTGTTGAAAAGAAATCTTTTTCAGCATCCCAAACACCTCTATAAACAACACCAGCTCCAGGTGAACCAGGAGCACCAGTTGCCCCAGAGGAACCAGCAGTTCCAGCAGTTCCCGAAGTACCATCGACACCAGCTGGTGCTCGTGTAAATGATTGTTTCTTAACAAGTCTAACAATATCACCATTTGCTTTTTTATGTTTTAGTACATGATTGATAAATCCATTGGCTGTACTAAAGTTTGTTAAATTTCCTATTGTACCCGTTGTAGTACCACCTCCACCAATTGTTGGAAATTGTCCACCAGAAAATCCTTTGAATAATGATGCTTCAATTGTGAATTCAGAATTATTCAATGCCGAAGGATTACTTGTACGAATTTGATAACTAGTATCACCATCAAATGCACAAAAATCAAATAAGATACCAGATTGACCTTGTCCACTAATTTCGTATTCAGCTGAAAGTACTACTTCCCAATTTGAACCACCTGTATTATTGATAGCTTTAACTTTTGCGAAATCGAATCCACTTTGTACATTAACTCCCTCGGATTGAAAACCACCATCTTCATTCGCATCATGTACCCAAAGAATTCCTAACTCCGCAAGAATTTGCATCAGTTGAAGCATCGATGCTTGTCCTGCAGTTATATCACTTTCACTAAATGTAATTTCCGCATCTCCTTGACCTTCGTTTCCAGGAGCCTGTATTTCAAGATTAACATTAGTATTAATATTTTGGTCTGGGTTTTTGAAAGTTAATGGAGTTGTTCCTTCATATGCATTTATTTCAGTTCCACTATCTGAAAAGTTGGTTATAGTTCCAGCAGAATTTGCTTGGAATGTGTGAGATTCATTTGATAATACGGTTGTGATTGCATCCGAACCATCTGTAAGTCGAACAACTGTTATTTCATCGGATTTACCACCTGCGGTTGCAGTAACAGTAACTGCGGTGTTTGTACCAAAATCTGCTTTTAATAAATAAACAGTATCACCAGTTGTGGTTGAATTACCACCAGTTGATGCATCATAAAGAGTTACCGATGGTGAAGTTGTCCAAGATGTTGCAGTTCCTATATTTTCTTTATTAGCAGTAAACTCAATAAAATCAGGGGAAAGTGTACCATCTTTTGCTTCTGTAAATGATTGACCCGTTGAAGATAATCTAAGTGTTTTTGCTGCCAAATTGGATTCTTGCCAATATGTTGTGTATGAAGAATCTACACCAGGTTCATCGTTACCAACACCCTTATCATGAACTAAGATACATTCCCAAGTTATACCATTATTAGATGTTGTATCTCCTACTATAAAAGAAAACCCACTTACGAGAGTACTCCATGCTGCAAGAATTCTGCTTTCTACCTCGCCTTCAGGTGTTTGTCTAAGTGCACCTCTGATAGTTAGTGTTTCACCATTCCATTCCAACGATTTATACTTTCCACTAACGGTGTTACTTTTCATTGACATCTTTGGAAGGATACTTGTTCCAGCATCCCCTGCCGAATTGGACATACCCATCCAAATTCCTTGTTCTTGGAATCCGATAGTACCCGTTTGTCCTACTGCAATATAAGGTTCATCAGTACCACCTGCAATTGTAATTTGTGGATTGACTGCGTATGAAGTTGGTGGTGTACCAACATTAAGTGTATTTTTTACAAATGACTCTTCAAATATTGCTAACTTTGCTGCTACGAAGAATTCTTCTTGACCAAGTGATACCCAATAATCAGTATTTACTTCTCTACCACCATTACCATCATCCCTTGTTGGTGCTTGAGCATCTCCTGCACCAGGTGATGAATCATTAGGAGTTATAAAAGAAGAACCACTGTCTTTTGTTGCGTAATAGGTATCATATGGTTCATTACCACTTTCAGAATAAAGTACAGAATCTCTTCGTTTAGATTCTTTGTTATAGATATATTCTATTGAACCAGTCCAAGGCCCTCTAAACACAAGACCAGGACCTACATCACCCTCTTTTGTTGATGCCATTGATTGTGATAAGAAATAAGTTGCTCTACCATTTTCAATATCAACTTTGTAAATTACAGTTGCAGTTGGATTGTCTTGTGGTAAAGTCCAATCAGTTAATGGTCCTACTGACGCAGGGTTTCCTTGTGGGAAACTTGGTTGAGTAATGTATGTATCTAAGTTAAATATAGATGAAGAAAACTCACCAAGTGTACCAATAGGGTCACCTACATTATCAAGTTGTTGACTAGAGTAGTTCTGAACATTAGTTAGTTCTTGAGTACCCTTAAATGCTTTTATCTGAGTACCAGTTGTACTTAAATCAAGTTCTCCATCAACCTTAACTGTAATTGTTGGTGATGGGTTAGTTAAAAATACCTGATAATTATTTGCTCCACTTTGTACACCCGATATAGTTACTTCCTTACTTGCGAATACTGGTCCACTTGTTGAACCATCTCGTAAATCAACTCTATACGTTGTAGTTGTACCAGGTGCAGGTAAATCACCAGACCCAACTTCAAACTGATTGTTTGTACCAGGAAAAGTAACTGCGAATCCTTCTTGAAAGAATTCATAATATGCTTGAGATGATGTTATATTAAATGGTGTTGCTGTAAGAAATATAGATGTTGGTTCTAAAGATGATGCATCTACTGGTGATGTTATAATACCATCCTTATCATAATTTGCTACCTCGGTTGTGGTTGATAGTTCAACACTTCTTGCTCGTATACCTTCTTTATTTTTTGAAAATAGTTGTTTTCTATTTACGGTTTGAGAACCACTTAATATTCCATTTGTAATTGAGAATGGATATATTTTAATTTGGTAATCAACACTACCACTATCAGTTAAAAAGTTATTAAAGTCTCTAAAATGTAATGTATCATCTAAATTTCTTTCAGTTGAATTATCATTTGAAGATGAGAATGTACCAATTGATATTTGGTTTGGAGAAAGAGACGCACTAAATGTACCAGGTAAAACTAAAGAAGATGTACTAAACTCCATGTAAGTATCACCCTGTTTAACTCTCAATGTTGTATTTGCAGAACTAAAGTCAACTATTCCTCCGTTTTCTTCTGCATCTATTGTTACTGACACAGGGTCTAATTCTATATTGATTGCATCTGCACCTTCTAGTGTTTTCTTAAACTGTTGAACAAAACTTTGTGTATAAAATGAACCCGTAAAGTATGGATGGATTTCCAAATCATATGTAACACTTGCTGTTAGGTCTGTCATTCTTTGGAAACCACTTAAAGACATTGTTGCGTCTCCAAGAATTTCATCAAAAGTTGTATACTCAATCCCTAAAGGAGTTATTGATGATGTAGTAAATGTACCAGGTTTTTTTGTATCATCAAATATAAGTGGTAATCTACCTTGTGTTACAGTAATTGTTGTATCTGCATTTGAATAGTTAAATACATTTCCTCGTTGGTCTGCATTAAGAACTACTGGTCTTGGGTCTATATCAACTATAATAGAATCTACACCAGGTAATCCATCAGGTACAGAAAAAAATGTTTTATCTACTGAAATCGATGCTGATGTGATATCCTCAGTATATGTAAATGTTGTAGTTAATTGTTTTCGTTCTATTGGTACGAAATATGAAACTTCCTCACCAGGTCTACCACTATCTACAATGTTGTTGTCTTTATCAGTTACTACAATATCGATTCTTCTATCAAACGAATCAGTAACGTAGAACATATAATAAAATGGTTCTTTTGTCTCAGGGTCAACCGACATTGATGGGTAGATATCTAAAGTACCACTAATTGGACTTGAGTTAGTTCCTCTTAAATAGAAAGAACCAGTAACTCTACCAATCTCTGGAGTAAAAACTCTTTCATCTCTCGGTTTTATTCCAAATTGTTCTGCATCAAAACTAATAAATCCACTTGCAAGACCATCTTGTAAATCATTTAGAATAATAGAAGTTAATATAGATTCAGAAGTAGGTCCATCCATTAAATAAACCGTAAGTTCTTTATCTATTGAATCTCTGTTAAAAGTTGCGTTATAATCTATTTCACCACTACCAGTTGTACCAGCAGTTAAACCTCTTATAAATCCACTTGTCTGTACTTCAGATAATAAAAAATATGATGATGATACATCAGATGTGATTGGGTCAATTGATGAGGATAATACCCTAAGTTTGGCATCTGAAAATCCTGTCTGAGGTAATCCATCCTTTAACTCAATTCTATTTATACCATCAATACGATATGCTTGTATTTCTAAATCTTTATCAGAATTATTTTTTATCGATGTTCCTCTAAATGGTATTATTTCAAAATTTACACCACCCTTTCCATCTTGAACCCGTGTAATAACAACTTCATCTGATATACCTTCTGCGAATCCAGTAAATCTAATATATTGAACTACGATATCACTTCGTGAACCAGTAAAATCTGCAACATTAAGAACAGGTGTTCTTGTATCTATATTTCTTAATAATCCAGGATATTGTCCTCCTGCGTATTCTGACGCAGATAGGAAGTTCCCAAACTCATCGTATGCACCAGATGTAAATGATATGGAACCTGTCAATAAACTTGTTTCAATATCAAATATTATTGATGTTGGTGGCATTGGATTTGCTGGAAGCGATGCCGAATCAAATGTAAAATATAAATTAGATGGAGTTATTTCAAGTTCTTTATCAAATAAGTTTAAGTTACCACCATCAAACCTTTTTGTTGCTTCTACTAAAACAGGGATGTAGTTGTTATTAATATCATAAAATTCAAACCTATAATCAAATGTTTCAACTGCTAATGTCTTTGGAACATTTTGAATAAATGTTATGACATCAGGTGAAAATGATGTTTCTTGAGATGCTTTCAGACTTAAATTGTTTATATACCAATTAGAACCATTTACACCAAAGTATAGTTGTGCAGAATCAAATTCATCTGCTATAAAATTTTCATTAAAGTTTGTTTTTTGAAAAAGTCCATTAGAAGAAGGTATCTCAATTATTGTTTGAGACTTTGCTACATTATTTAGAGAACCACTCAAAAACACAGTTAGTTTTTCTCCTGCTACTAAACTTCCAGAAAGTCTTGTATTAAAGTCAAGTGAGTATTCAATATCATTTTCAATATCTAAACTTTTTGTTGTAAAAAATAAATTATCACCTGTTGAGTTTAACCTTGCTGAATTATATAAAAAGTTTTGGTTAAGGGAAACACTTAAATCATTAGATGATGTTACCCAATACTCTTCTATTATAGGTTCAGTAAAAAACCCGTAAAGTTCTTCTGGTGCTGAAACGGTTTCAATGTCTCGTAGTAACTCATTTGATTCTAATTGTATTTCTTGTACAAATTCGAAATCGGTTACATTGGATTGAGACCTTCTAAATATTTTTACTCTCGCAGCATCTCCCACGAAAGTTTTCATATCAGTTATTTTTATTTTTGCGAAAGAACCAGTTAATGCAGTTGCTAAGTCATTAATACCCTCTAAATATGGGAACGTTACTGAATAGTTTTCATTGGTAAGTGATTTTACCAAACCATTTTCGGAATATGGTGGAGTTACTATTAACTCAGTTTCATTTACAACTTCTTCAACTATTGGATTATAGTTTATATTATCAAAATTTATAGGGTCTCCCTCAATAGAGCCTGTCCAATTATTTCCTGTTTTAATTTTTAATCTATATGAAGTTGGTAAACTAAAATTAGATAAATTTGTATTTTCAATCGGAACTAATGGAATACCATCAACAGTACCAGTTTGAGTAACTAATCTTGAATTATTGCTAAAAATTGGTTTGTTTATCTCATCAATAGTAACTTCGGGTCTTCTATAAAACCTAACTCTATCTTCATTCGATATATTTTTATTTACTTGAAAAGTTCTTTCCCACTTAACATTATAAACACCCTCCCATTGGTCTGGTACAACTCTTTTAACTCCCTCATCATCATACTCCTTTAGTTCACCTAAAACAGTAATCTTACCCAATCCAATTGGAGTATCATTATAAATGTAAACAGCTATTAGTTTAGATATACCTTCGTAGTATTCCGGAATACCATTACCTGGTTCAAAGTAGATTGGGTCTCCATTAACATCTAAAAGTTCAATCTTTATTTCGGTTGATTCTTTTAGATATTCTGAACCCTCTATAAGAAATCCATTCTTACCACCAGTAAACGTATCCTTAAATTCGGTTATTCTAAAGTAATCTGAATTTGGATTTTCATCATTTATAAATGTTTGAAATGATGATAAATTTTGAAGTGGTGAATATTTTTTGATTCTTGCCATTAAGTAATAGTTCCTTTAATTCCAGTATAAATATTTCAAAAATATAATTTAGAATATTTATTCTAAAGAAAACTAAAGATTTCTAAAGAAATGAGTAAAAAATATGCAATGTTACAAATTGACGCTGAGGTTCATCAATTATTAAAGTCTTTTTGTAAAGAAAAGGGATATAAGATGAATGGATTAGTAGAGTCTCTTATAAAAGAAAAAGTATCACCCAAACAAACTCAACCACAAAACATTTTAAGGTCTAACTAACTGCTCTACCTTTCATCTGTTCCCAATCTCTATTCTTTCTAACAGAATCATTTGTTTTTTGGGTTGCGGATAAAACATTATTTGTTGTTCCCATAATTTGAGTAATGTAAAGTAGTGCCGATAAATCTTTTGGAAAACAATGTCCACCGAATCCAAAATCACTATCATGACCAGGTACGTTCCAATGTGAGTTACCCAATCGGTCATCATGAGTTGCATATTCAACAACTTTATCGTAGTCAATATTCAAACCTTCACATAACTGATATATCTCATTCGCAAAAGAAACCTTTACCGATAAGAATGTATTAGTTAGATACTTTACCATTTCAGCATGAGTTGAATCGGTTTTGATTATATTTGCTTTAGGAAATACTTTTGAAAATATCCTTTTTAGATTTGTTGTTGATGGTCTTGGTCCTCCTAAAATAATTCTATTTTGATTATTATAATCTTCTATCGCATTCCTTTCAGTTAAAAACTCTGGGTTAAATACAATCTGCAAAGATGGAAACTTTTTATTTAATGTTTCGGTAGTTCCTGGTGGAATAGTTGATTTAATAACAACAGTTTTAGTTACACCAAATTCAAAACATCTTTTAACTGCATATTCTACAATTGAGGTATTACATCTACCAACCTCATCCATTGGAGTTGGTAAACAAATAAATACAATTTCATTATCTAATGTTTTTTGTTCTGATGAATTACTTTTAGATGAGTCTAAATCATAAGTACTTATATTGTAATACTTTTTGAATTTTTGATAAACTGCATTTCCTACAAAACCTTGACCTATTATTCCTATACCCATTTATTAAAATTTAATGTTACTGAATCCGTTTACTTTTTTAATTTCCATAAGAGAATCTACCACATCTCTCATTGAATCAATATGTGATATAATCATTACAAAATCAAATTGTGTTTTTAGATATGCAAACAACATATACAAAGATGTTAGGTTCTCATTATCTAATGTTCCAAATCCTTCATCAATTACTAAGAAGTTTGGTCTTGGTAAGTTACATACGTTGATTAGAGCGATTCTAATTGCCAATCCACTAATAAACTTCTCCATACCACTACACATCTCCAAACTCCACTTCTGGTCATCATAGACAATGTTAGCATTAATATTCTTGCCATCCATTTCTAATTGTAAACCAAACTCTACGATTTGACCCAAGATGTTATTTACTTCACCCTCAATCATTGGTAGTGCTTTAGAAATTAATTCATAAGATACACCATCTTTTCCTAATGAGTTTAGGTAGTATTCAAACAAACCATGTTGTTCTTCCAACTGAGATACCTCCTCAATTCTATCTTCTATTGTTTTCTTTTGATTCTTCAAAGAAGATACTGAACCATTTAGACCTAAGATGTCTGCTTCACTATTCTTTAGGATTTGTTTTGCTTTTCCTAACTCATGTCTTACATCAACAATCTCATCTCTAAGTTCTTTGTTCTTTTGAATTTGTTTTTCATTTTCTAAATAATCATCAATAAGTTGTGTAACTTGAAGAAGTTCGTTACTTAATTTGATTTCTTGAGTTTCGAATGTTGATAACTTGTTGATAAGTATGTTAATATCTCTACTTACTTTGTTTTCATCTTCTTTAAGTTTTTTCAACTTTTCATACTCTGCTTGAAATGGTGCTAACTCTTTTCTCTTAGATACCAACTCTGATTGTTTGTTTTCTAAATCACTTAGTTCTGATTTGATGGTTTCCAATTCTCCCTCTACCTTTTCTTTTTGCTCTAAGATGGTTTGTGAGTTCTCCATACAAATATCACACTCTTCATTATATTTGTGGGAATCTAAATGTTGTTTTCTCTCATTAAAGGATTCACTCTTTATAAGATGTTTCTCAATATTGTTTTCAACTAATGTAAGTTCATAACCCACCTCAGTATATTCAGTTAAACCCTCATCAATTTTATCCTCATCAAACGAATCGATTTTTTCTTCTAATTCAATTTGAGTTTCTTCTAACTTACCAATCTTAGATTGTGTCTTATCTCTTTGAGATAACAATTCGGTTAACGAAGTTTCCGAAGTCGATTTTTTATTTTCTAGGTCGGTCAAAGAATAATTGTCGGATTTAACTTTTACAATCTTTTCGTTGAGGGAGATTAATTTCTGATTGTGCTTCTCCACCTTTTCTTTAGCAGTTTTTAGATTTACCTCCTCCAACTTATACTCTGCTTCTGCTCTTTTTAAGTCAGTTTGAATATCTGCCAACTTTTGAGTAAAGTCATCTTGTTTGAACTTTCGTATTAAAGAAGCATTATCTCTATTTTCTTCTTGAGCGTGTGAATACAATTTATCAAAGATGTCCACACCCATAAATTGTGCTAAGATTTCTTTTCTTTCACTTTGTGATTTATCAATAAAGAGAGTGTTGTTTCCTTGTAAAGAAAGAGTAGTTAAAACAAAATCTTCATACGTTCCTAAGTATTGTTGAATGATGGAGTTGGTATCCCTTCTCTGCTCTCCGTTCAGTGAATGAATACCACTCTCATCTTCTTTCCAGAAGGATACATCTACTTTTAGATTTTTCCCCCTATTAATTAATTTAGCCCTTCTCTCAATAAAGTAATCTACATCTTGTATTTGAAAGTGTAGTTTACAATAAAAGTTAGACTTTCTATTATTAAGAATATTCTTTGCTATATAGGTTCTACTTGTTTTATCAAATATACAAAAGGATAGTGCATCGAATAAAGATGATTTACCTGAAGCATTTGGTGCGAATATGCCCACTATACCATTTGCATTATTAAATCGTATCTTATTGTTCTCACCATATGAAAACATATTAGAGAATTCGAATTGTTTAGGAACCCACTGTATATTAGGTGTTACATCATCATCAACCAACTTTGTGTTGATTTGTCTATTGATTTGTTTTATTTTATCAATAGTTACATCATCTGCAAGATATTGTCTTTCCAAATAATCTTTAATCAATTCATTTTGGAATTCTACATCTTTTACATTTCCGATTGCTAATCTATCATCGAAGTTACCAGTCTTTTGTTTAGATAAGGTATCCATTCGAGTAACAGTGAACTCTTGTACTTTATATTGTTTTTTAATTTTTGTTAATGCCTTTTTAATCTGAGATGGGTCAGTATTCGAAACTCTAACTCTTAATCTAGGTTTCTTTGGCATATTAGTAACTGTTGGAACTACACCATTATCTACATCTAAAGTATAGAAACCATAATCGTTAGGAATATCAACTTCTTCAAAAGTTCTGCTTTCAACATCCCATAATAGATAACCATGCTTCTCTAATGATTCTCCGTGGTTTTGTTGAATCATAGAACCAGCATATGCTATTGTTGGAGTTCCTAATGTTTGTCTTTTGTGTATATCACCTAACATCACCATATCAAATCCATCGAACATATCAGTTGTGAATGAATTAGATGATACAGTATATCCTATATCGGTTTGTGCTAAGTTAACAGGTCCGTGGAATAAACAAATAGTATTCTCACCTTCTACCAATTCTCCCTTTGGCCAATTCTCTTGGTTATCGAGTATCGAATATACCACAAAAGTAAGATTATGGAAGGGATACACACCAGTATCTCTAAGATAGTGAATTCTTTCATTTTCTAAATTTTCTACAATTGGAGTAAGTACATCCAATCTATAATTATTGTTTAAGTTACAATCGTGATTACCTGTAATTAAGAATGTGTGTTTTCTATTTGCACATTCAGTTAAGAACCAACTGATTTCTCTGATTAACTCAGGACTCATTTCAGTTTTTGCGTGTGCGATATCACCAGCTAAATAGATAACTGAATTCTCAATGTTATCTTTATCTACGTTGTTTAAGAATTTTTGGAATACTTCTCTATATTCCTTATGTCTTTTTAGATTACGAATATGTAAATCTGCTAAATGGTAGATTTTTTCTACTATCATATATTATTTAGTTTTGAAAGGATTAAATCATCCCAACCGGTTTCTTCGGTTTCTTTTAACAAGTTATTTATTTTATCAAATCCCAAATCACCAGCATCACCACCTTCAGGTATAACATTTTTTACCTTTATACCATTTTTGATAAAATAATTTGCATGCTTAGTAGAATCATCTACTGCATCGGAATCTAACAATATGTTGATTTCCTTTACACCCTTCTCTTTAATTTTGTTTTGTAAACTTCGAGGTATAAACTTTCCTAAAATAGGAATAACATTTCTCTTAACTGAGAATGAATCAAAAACACCTTCTACTAATGTAATAGGTTCTTTCCAATCAATTTGATTATCAAATACAATTACATTCCTACTGACAGGTGGATTCTTATATTTCATCTTTTCATCTTCATAAAAAGAACGAGCAATGAAATAATTTAATTCACCATCTTCATTATAAGATGGAATAATTATTCTACCACTATATAATCCTTCCTCACAATAACCAATGTTATATTTCAAAACCTCATCCATAGAAATACTTCTTTGTTTGAGATAATGAATTGCTTGATTATAACTTGGATTAATTGATTTTGGTTTTTTAGAAAGTGTTTTGAATTCCTTTGGAAGTCTGAGAACTATCTTCTCAACTTCTACTTCGTTTCGTTTTGGTTTATACTCACCATATATAGAATGAATTCTTGCTAATTCACTCTTATCAACATTTAGTTTATAAAGTAAGGATTGAATACTCCTACCCTTAGAATCACATACCCAACAATGCCAATATTGTGAATCTAAATTTATTTGGAGTTTCTTCTTATGGTGATGACAAAAAGGACAATGATGTGCTTGTTCATTTCCCTTCATTGATGTACCAACACCTAATGCAGAATCCAATACGTTTATAATAACTAACTTATTTCTTGCGGAGAGCATAAATTAAATTTTATACAAATATACGAAAAATATTTGGATTTACCAAATTATTTATGTAAGACTTGAATCAGATACATCAAATAGGAATTCTCCTAGTTTTTTTATATCATTTATGGTTTGGGGGTCAGTTTTTCTTTTTTCAAGAATAGGAATCAACTGTTGAATTGATTTTACTGCTATTTTTAATCCATCATCCTTTGCATTCAAAGAATTTGGATTTATACCATGTTTTTTTGCTATTTGGTCTAAAGTCATAATATTATTTTTTGTGTATATACAATTAATAAACAAATATACGAATAATATTTTAATTATCCAAATCTTTTTTATAAAATTTTCCTAATATATTTCCGTTAAGGGATTTGTCATCTGAAAGCACATCATATTCGAATTGATAATGTACTTCATAGTAAGATAGTGATTTCTTTGAATAGCAAAATTGTAATACACTTCGTTTGAACTCTTCTTCTTTACCTTCTGAGATTTGTTCTTTAATCCAATCGTTTGATGAGTAGTATTTCTGCCAGTCAGAAGATTTTCTAACTTTTTTCTTTTTAGGGAGTGAACCTCTTATACCAGTTAACTTTCGTTCTTCTTTGATACGTTGTAGTTCTCTTTTTCCGATTTTTACATTACGAACACTTTGTAAGGATTTCTTACCAATGTAGTATTTACCAGAAGGAATATGTTCTATTTTGTAAACAAATCCTACGGCATTCTCAGGTATAACATCTTCGGTAACATCGTTACCATTCCATAACCAATTGACCATAAATTCTTATCTAAAATTATCTGTGTAAGCTTTTGAGGCCAATAACCCACCTCTAGCTTTAGTTAAAGCTGATTCATCCTTCGATAAATTCTTAGATGGTGAGTATGGGTTTCGATATCCAATTATTTCTGGGTCTCCACCTTTAAGGTTTGCTTTTGATACTGCTGGAGGAGTTTGTGCTAATCTTTCTTCTAAAGTCATAATTGTTTTCCTTTATATATTATAAATATAACCTTATGTATCGAAACGAACAATGAAATTTACAGGATAATCTGGTAATGATTTGATTGCTTTTGGTAGTTTTGCTACTGCAACCATATTATTATCATTATCATATAAACCTATTGTTGTAATAAATGGTGCTATGTAAGAACCTGTTGGGTCTACCGAAGATGATATCATATAGTCATCAAAACTACCAACACTTGAATTCAAAGATGATACAAATGGATGTGATGAGTTTTTAATATATCTTGCACCAGGTTGATAAAATGATGCGGTGTAAAATTCATTTGATGAAAGTGGTCTATCTCTTCTATTTGCTAAGATACTTAATTTCTGTCCTCCAACTTCATGTATTGCTGTTGGATTTTGTGATACATTAAATTCGTTTTCTAATACCGAAAGAAATATTTCATTTTCGTAAATAGTCATTGTAGAACGATATGTAACTGTATATTGTGTTAATTCAGAATTATTTTCATCAACATCATGCATTACAATTAAACCCCTATCGTAAAATATGTTACCATAAATTTCATTACCATCAATAGTATTATCAACATCAGTTCTAATTAAGTTAGAATTACCATCATCAGTATAAGTAATATTGTTAACATTATCTACTAATGTTACTGAACCTATTTTTACTCCTTCACCATAATATTCTTGAGGAATTGCTAAAACCCAAATAGTATCATATGGGTTTGGGGTTTGTAAATAATTTCCATCGGAGTCTGTTAAGTTATTACCATTATCATCTATTAGGTAAATATCTGGGAACAATTGTCTTTCGTATCGTGAAGTATAGTTTTCTCGATTACCAACTTCAGTTAAAACCGATGCTGTCATTGGACTTGTATAGAATTGTGCTTTGATTGAATCAAATACCAATCTTTTATAAAGTCCATTACTCTTGGGGTCAGTATCTACATCAAATAAAGAGTTCTCTATTCTTTGACCAATTACAGGTGTAACATCAGTTTCATCCAAAGTCCACTCTTTGTAAACTTTGAACGGTCTAACTACTACATCAGATTTTGGAATTTCTTTAATCATTCTTTGTGATATACTTTTGTATAAATATTAGAAAAGAAAAAACCTCCTAAATTGGAGGTTGTTATGGTTATAGAAATAATATCTATTCTTCCGATAAAGACGCTTGATAAGCAGTAATCACTTCATCAGTCCAAATTGCAGATGCAATACTTTGAACTTTTGAATCCTCACCACTTACATCAGAACCTGGTGCGAGAATGTGTCTATGGAATGATTTTGCAATTTGAACACCATCCCTTTCAACTATATTTGCAGTACGGACTTGAATATGATTAGTTTCTACCACTTCTATTAAATCTACTATTGTTTTTTCTGTTAATGCCATTTTTATTTTTTTATTTATAATATGTTAAACAACTCGGTAACAACCAGAAAGGTTTATCAAGTTTGAATTTGCGGAATTGGTAATATTTGATGTTGTAATAGTTGTTGTTCCCGTTCCAGAAACTCGTTGAAGTACTGCTAAATTACTACCATTTGAAATATATACAGATGTAGGACAATCGGTTGTCCATCCATTGGCTTCACCAACAGTTGCAAGTTGTTGAATACCACCACCGGCTGTGAACGGTAAAGAAACTGTTATATTTCCACTTCCTCCAGTAAAAGCATCGGTTCTCATCATTATATTAAAATAAACTAATCCACCAATTTTTACATATGTTCCGTCTCTGAGAGTATCATATGTTATGGATTCTCCACCACCTTCAGTTGCATAAGAAGGTGTAAAAGTTCCTTCTTCGTAATCATCAAGTAGTTCGGAGGTCATACCGGCTTCGTTTGCATTTGCAGAGAAGTCTATACCTTTACCAGATGCCATTATAATATTATCAGTAAAAGTTGCAGTATTAGTTGCACCATCTAATTTTAATATTTGAGTGTTGTAACTCTTAAAAATATGGTCACCACTTGCTCCATTTGTATTTCTTACTTTATACTCAACTCCAGTTGGTGTAGTTATACCATCAGGTGTAATTTTAACACCAGCAGTTGTACCATCTGCTTTGTAAAGAGTTAATTCCGAATCATCTGAGGAACCACCAGGATTGAAGAATCCTCTTAGCTCACTACCATCACCAGTAGTAGTGTACCATTTTTGCTGCCCATACACTTCCAATGGTATAGTTGGTGTTACAGTTGAACCAATAGCCACCTTATTAGCAGTTAAATTTGCACTTGCAGTTATATTACCATCAACACCTAAAGTTCCACCTATGTAAGTATTTCCATTGACCTCAAAAGGATATGAAGGAGTAGCATCGTTTATTCCTATATACCCATCACTTCCTTGTATAAATATATAACCTGTACCACCTTGTAT
>Ga0222719_10003115_pt1 | contig 14856 bp, 11 predicted proteins | sample C33_34DmetaG_FD_165039 | JGI IMG/M metagenome (GOLD analysis project Ga0222719, IMG submission 165039) | Estuarine water microbial communities from San Francisco Bay, California, United States - C33_34D | ecosystem: Environmental > Aquatic > Marine > Unclassified | place: USA: California...
TACGATCTTATTGACGGACGTGCAAGAAGAGTACGCCAAAGAATTGAACGTCGAGCTGGGCGGAGAATTTCAATGTGCCCACCGGTACTGGAAGAAAACGCATATTCAAAAGATTGGCCAATGGGAGGGGAATACAGAAAGAATGGCTGAAGGGCCACCGTATCTTATTTTGGGAGACCGCCCGATGCAACTGACATTGATTCGAGCGTGGGAGTCCTTGACGTGGTGGCCGAAAGTCAAGGTTCTCGTCGCTTTGATCTGGAGTTGTCTGCGTAAGCCAAACAAAGAAGAGATGAGAAAATGGTTGGACTCTGTTATGAAAGAAGAGTCTGATGTACTAACTAAATCCTTTGAAGAACTCAGAAAGCACTTTCCGACTTTATATCGGACTATTGTTGCCGAACGAGACGCATGGTTAGCAGCAAAACTTGTTCAATCTTGCAGAGGACTATCAGCGGCTTCCGCAGACCCGGATCAAAATTTGATAGTTGTCGCGATTGTTGGTGCAGGGCATGTCAACGGAATTGTCCAATGGCTAACAAGCAACAACACTGGTAAGACTCCCTCGCAGATACTACAGGAGCTCGTTGCAACGAAGCGATGGGCCAACGATCCGTTGGTTCAAGAAAGGGCAATCCCAACGTGGGTCACCGAGCTGAGTGTCATGCAACAATTTAACAATAATGATTCCTGACATCAATAACATGATAATTTATTTTGTAGCCAGTGAGATATATAAAATTGACAGGTGGGAGTTTTGAACATGGTCAACTAATTGGCTCGAACTTGTCGCCGACCTTGGGCGATATAGACGGATTGATCACCTTGAAGTAAGAGTTCCAGGAGTCCCTGCCGAATTCCCATGCCTGTATTGCCCGTAAAATATCTCGATTTAGGATGGCATCCGATAACTCCGTTGAAGCATAGTGGCATTCATTAGAATAGAACCTTGCAACCAGGAGCTCCTTTGGAGGAATCGGAAAGTTCGGCGAGGTTGTCATGGCAGTGCCAAAGAGAATCATCTTTAGTTCCGCATCTACCAAAGGCGGTGGAACCGACCCGGACTCTTTAACCACGTACGATGCCGCTTGTTCCCACAAATCTGCGTCGGATGGCTGCTTAGCAATCTTTTGCAGAACGGCGCCCAGTTTTTGCATGTCCTTTGCCCCTGCCGCGATCGAACTTGCATATTTGCCATAGGCAGGGACTCGTTGTTTGAGGGACACGTAAGTGCAAGGATTTCCCTCTCCTTTTACTTTCGATTCGCAGCTTCCAAACGCATTCCACTGTGGATCGTCGCCTTTCAGTGCCGACTCAAGCCGTCGAGGAGGTAACTTTCCGGTCATGTACCAATAATCCTCTCGAATCAAGCCGTCTTTGTTGCCTTTTCTATCTCTATCCGCAAAGTTCAATGATACTCCTTCTTCGGCGTTTGAAGGTCGATTCAATGTGGACCACGTAGAGGAGGTAGCGACGGCGACGGAAGCAAACAGCCTTCGTCTCGCGCGGCTACTGACTTCCAGATAAAAAGCTTCGGCGAGGGAGTAAACGAGAAACCCGGCAGCCAGCCACAGTAGCGAATATTTATTGGTGAATCTACGACAGGGGAGGGGCATTTTGCGGGAATGAGCGGAAGGGTGGACGAAGTCACAGTTCCTCTTTCTACTCTCATGAGAGGAGAGAGCGAACGACAGTTCTCTTGTCCATGGTCACCAGTTTTCGTCTTCGTCCATGATTACATGAAAGATCGCGAAGTTGAAGCGTGACAACTTTTGGATCATTAATAATGACGTCATTTGAGCTTAACCATCATCGGCGTGAAAAAGAGCCTCGTACTCTCGTCTCTCGACTTTCGACCCTCCATGAATAATGAAGCTCGGATGTTCAAGACTTTCTTTCTTTGGCCTGCTGGAGGAATCTAAAAAGAGATGATTTTGAGATGGCGACATTCCATTCGTTTCTTTCTTTGTGTCTTTGTTCTACTGAAGAGCGTCGTGAAGGTTGACGGGTGGCAGCCACAGACGCTATTGAGCGACGTTGAAACACCTGCATTCCTCATTGATGTTCGCGAGCTCAACAAGATAGGGCCTTCGGCCACTGACTCACGTGAAAAACATGATAAAAGGTCCATTTTCCCAATCCTCACCCCTCAGATGGGAAGTCAAAGCAATACTCTTTCCGGGTCCTCTCCATACCAAACTCTCCTGCGACCAATCAACCTTGATCCTGCCAGTCCCTACATTCTATCCCAGGATCGTATTGCGACGGACGGTGAGCATGCCCTGGCAAGACTTGGTGTCTGTTACATACATACCAGTGTCACGCGAGCTAGGGACAAACGCCGGCTTCACGATGAATCCGAATCATTTCTGGCGGAATTGGACTTGAAAACAAATGACAGGACGACGGATGAAGGACAAGACGTGCTATCTTCGATTGATGCTAAGCTTGTACTTGGTCTAAATAATCACCATGTCATTTCGTATTACTGGGCAAGATCTGCTGGAGGAGGATCCTGCATGGAAGCCCCCGGTGTGGCTTTGGTCGACAACAGATTGGAATGGGAAAACCAGTCTTCGTTCACAGACTGCAATTCAAATGACGGAAAGAGGTCGGAATGGGTGGCCTTTCTTCGACCCGGAGATACCGTACAACTAGTTCCACGGAATCCTGTGTCGACATTATGGAAGTTTTTAGGGGACGGTGGGGATGAAGTCTCTTTGGCTTCTCGGGTTTACGGTATCTCAACAGTGGGCCGACCATTGGGCAGTGAACCCGCTGTGGTCTGCCAATGGGCACTCGAACGGGCACCGACATAGTTGAGATTGGACGAGCTTGAAGTAGATACTATGTGACTATGTGATAGCTTTTGTATGGGCTTTTATGGCTCTGAAACATATGTTAGAGTATACGCGGGATCACAAGGCAAGCCGTCCACGCTGCAAAATGTGCGGAAAAGTGACTGTGGTTCAAGCCGCCGCGGCGATCTTCTTTGATTGTTGCGAATCAACTACATACAGATCGTGCGCTAGCCTCTTCAGTTTAGTAAGATATTCAAGACACTCCTTGACCTTCCATTCTTTGTTCTCTGCGAAGAACAGGGCCTGCGCCATGCTTTTCGTTACCAGGAGAGTAACAAAAAAGATCTTTTCAGTAATGACGCTTTCTACATCTTCATCAAACTGATGGGAGACACGTTTTGAAAGGATGATATGGGAGAATTGGAGGAGTTTAAGTGCATTCCTTCGTGTCTTGCATCGGTTGCTTTGACTGCTTCCATGGACGTGAGTCTGAAACATAGCAAGGCACGACAGTCCGTAATTATGGACAATTACGGCACTATCAAGGTCTTCATCTCGTTCACTCTGACACTCGGCTCCGTATTCTTCAAAGCGGATCATGATTCCTTGGTTCGACGCATGACACCCGTGGGACACGGCATTCATGGCGGCAGTGAAGTCTGCATCATCAGAGACACTCGTGAAGTGCATGGCGATGTCCTGCCTTGACGGAGAAGGATTCGCAAACCTTTGAAAGCCTCGTTGGATCATGTCATCGACATCCTTCCGGGACACGTCGGCTGTTTCTCGACTCGAAGCAATCTTCATCAATGATAGGGCATCACTGAATGTTTCGAGAGCCTGATGCCCACATTGACGCTCTTGAAGGACCACGGCCAGATTGTTTAGAGCAATCGCTCCTCGGTATGGAGTTGCAAAATTGTTCATCTTGTTTCTCGATGGTTACTTTTCTTTATGAGCTCTATCATAGAGGTCGAGTCGACATAAAATACCGACTATGGTAGATGTCAAAGATCGAAGTTATTGGCACCATGTACAGTTGGCACCATTACTTATCAAAGCGGAACTCCTTTTTCACTGGTCAACGATTATTGACTACTGATACTTTTTGGATAGCTCCGATCCAAAAAGTATCATAAGTCAATAATTCTCAAAAATGTATCATGATAGACGGAAGCCAAATTTTTTCACTGGTTCACCACACGTTACTAGAAAAAATGTCAACGGCATAACAAAAAGGCTGCAACAAATGTCAATTCGGGAACTTATTAGTACAAAAAGTGTTCGTAATGACTACCATAATGACTGCGACGGAAGCAAAAACATTTTCGGACTAATTGCTTCTCGTATTTTTACTGGTAAAACTTGCCAAACCGGCCATACCCATAATTTACATCCTCTCACCATGTCCGTCTCGCCTGTCTTCGAAAAGCAATACCGTAGTGCCATCGCACTCAACAACCTTGCTGTATGCCTGCTAGAACGGCACTGCGAAGAGCAAGCGGCCGAAACTTTTCGTTCCGCCCTTGCTCTCATGCGATCGGCATCGAACAGTCGGAGTTGCCCGTGCCATGTTAGCTGTGACGACATTGACCTGACGATGCACGAGGCAGCTCAACGATTCGCAAGACCCATGCCTTCCAGACGGGAAAACATCGTCATTACTTTCTCAAGTGTTTCTGATGATTCTGATTTCTCTGCCGCTCTGGAGGCCGCCTCCCATGGCTGCCACAGCTCCTCTCATGGCCTCCTCATCCGCATCGAGGAATACGGAAGTGACTGCGCTAGTCACAGGGACCTGAACATGGACTGCGCCACCATCATTCACAATTTTGGCCTCTCCTGCCTCGCTCTTTCTCTTTCGCGAGCCACTGCCAAGAAGGAAGGGCTCAAGCTCCGCAAGAACTCTTTCCGTCTCCTACAACTCTCCCAATCGATCCTATCCAAGAGCGCCAATGAGTGCGAAGACGATACTCTCCTCGAGCGTGTTTTCTTCTTGTCTCTTATCTCTACTCGAAGTATGGCACAAGCTATGTTCACGGAAAAGAATAACGAGTTCCGAGTGAAGCAGTGCCTCGAGCACCTATCTGACCTAAAAATCGCCGCCATCCAATTTGGCGCTTTTGAAGCACACCAGTCTCAAAAGCTCGCGCCGGCTGCATAGAAAGGGAAATTCAGCTCACATACCCTTGTAGAGAGTGTTAAAAGCCTATCGAATACCATAGACCACCTACTTTGCATATTCATTTTTCTCTCAATCGGTAGTCGGTAGTCGGTAAGCCTCCAGATCAGTACCGAGTATTCGTTGTCAAGGGGAGCAGCTGTCGGTGTGACTGAGTATGATAGTGATTAACAACAAAAATATCAGTCCAAGAGTCGTCGTTGTCAAGTTCCGTAGTACCATACTCAGTAGTAGCTGTAGAACGACTCGTCCGGTACCATAGTCTCGAATCGGATATGAGATATGAGTTTATGGATATCTACTCTAGTAGGGATAAAGGTTCAATCGGTACATACGGACAGACTCGTATTTTTCGATGGGGGCAAATCGCCGCCATCGATTCTCTTCATCTTTACTTTCTGTCCTCTCGTGTTCTCGATCCGGTTGTTTCATCCTTTGCATATCAGACCGATGGCAAGTATGAGCTTCAGTTCGACAACCTCAGCGGAACAGATCGACGATGCGCCCTCACTCGACGCCTTGCCGTACGTTGACGTCGTTCACGAAGAGTATGAGCAATATGCCTTGGCGTTGATCGAAGAAGAGATGAAGCAAATAGATCCGCAATCGTCGTCAGCTGCCAAATTGGCATCCAATGAACCTGTCAATTTCCGAAGTAGCGCGATAATGGAAACTGCGTATCAAAAGCATATGAATTCTGGTCAGAATGGAGACGAAGACATTCCCTTTGTGTCGAATTACATGGATTGCTTCACGTCTCCACCCAATGAAACAGAAAAGGACGTGTCGGTTTGGCAAGAAGCAGTCAACAAGGCTCGGATCGCTTACGAGACGGAACGACTACGGGCACTCACACTGCAAGTTGAAAAGGAAGAGTCTACAGAAAACTACAAAGACTACTTAGAAATGCAAACGGCCATGCAATCCATCTTGCAGCAACAAGTGCTGGAGCCCGCCAAACAGAACGTGGAACGATTGAATTACGAACGCCAACAACACCAACAAGAGCACGTGCAGCCACAGCTGGAACGGCTGTCGGCGCAGTACCAGGAGTTGTTGAGCAAACACCATCAGCTATCCAACGCTATTCGCAATGAATCCGCGACAGCGTCATAGTAAATGCTTTAACTCAACCGATTTTGTTTCGTTTGTTTAATATTTAATTAACGATACTAAGCTTTCAATCGTTCGGCGTCGACACGCTAGATCGTGACCACGACCCTCAAGGCAAATCGAAGCCGAGCAATCCTTTCTCTGCACATTCTCGGAGTAGCCCATTGTGAGTCGGGCACTTTTCATCACCAAGATTATAGAAGTACTGGTTCCTCCATTCAAACTCTTTGACACCGCAAGGAAAGTCGGCAACAACGTCCGTATAGGCCGCGAGGCGTTCCACCGTGCCGTTCGCAAAAGCGAGTCCCTCACGTTCACTGACAGCCTTGGTCAACTCTTGAATTACAGTTTCGACGAGCTCCTTGTGTTCGGATCCAGCTTGTCCAACAGATGCGCATCCTTTGGCGGTACCCACCAACATGTAGGTTGAAATCCAGCTGTCCAGAGAAAAGGAAAAGAATGCAGTTGTAATGTGAGAATGGTGAAGTACTCGAGAGTGAACCTCTTTCGGGTTGACCGAGAATCAGTTTCAGGACTTACATGAGCTTTTCAAACATCGCTGGACGGTACTCGTCCCCGGACACGACATTGCATTTCAATCCGAGTGCCGCAAGGCGGTCCGCCAGCGCCTGTGCATGTGTACCAGTGGCTGTGGTAAGTCCTTCGGGGTTGACGGCAGTGACGCCATCCACGGGCTCGACGCCTTTGGCTGTGACAGACAAGTACAGAAGTGCCTGCGAATTAGCCAACAATCCCTTAGAATTAAGGTAGGACTCGAGATAGCCATTTTGCAAGAACATGAGATCTTTTCGACGATTTTCAGGGCACCTGTCGATAATTCCGTCCAATGCGTCATTCCTGGTCGCTACAAAGATGGGTTGTCCTTCGCGCTGCGGGTCAATGGTGTCATCGCGTCCCAAGAGCGAGCAACTTCCTGCCTCGGCTAAAAGTGACCCAATACGTCCACCACCAACCACCTCCGCCGATTGAACCCCTCCTCCTCCAGTGGTTGTCACACCTTCCCCACTGGACATGAATGTTCCACCACGTTTCTCCAGCCATTCCTGCTTGCGAGACCACTTGTCTGCGGCACGGCTACCCATCATGGAAAGTAAGGATGAAGCCCTTGTTGTCGATGTTGTCGTTGTCCAAGCAGCGACAGGGAACACGATAGAGACGAGAAGAAAGGCTTTCATAGTAATTGACAGGTTGTGATCAACGTCGAAATAGAATGCCAACATGCCGATTCTTCCTCATCTCGGGATGATGACGTGATGGATGATGGTCGTCATCTTTTTCGTACAGTGATGCCAGGGATACATAGGTTTTAGACCATGTCATATGAGACAATTATTTTATACTGAATATTAATAGTAAGTGACAACTATCCATCATATTGTACACAGTTAACCTTGTCGTTGTTCGAGTCCAATCCTCTCACAAAAGATTTCAGCAACCATGGCGTCGACGTCAGTGGTGGCATGGACAGAAAAGATCGCAAGAAACAAAATACGGCACAACAACAAACTCAAGATCAATAAACGGTGACCGACAGTGTCAGCTTGCACTCGCAAAAAAAAAAACACAAAACAAGACCAGTGGACAAGAAAACAACCATGCGAGCTGCATTTTTGACCCGTCATTCCCTTGCGGTACGAAGCCGAGCGACGCGGATGGATTCAATCCCTGGTATCTTGCTGGGGTTGTCCGATAGTACTGCTCGATCGTCGGTCAATTCGCCACATGAATTTTGTAGCTTTTACCGAAACGACCTGTCGTTCCAGACGAAGCGTCTTTTCTCCTCTGACGCGCATCAAGTGTTGAGTGACATTTTGACTCGTGAATACGAGGAGGAGCTAGAAAATGAAGCTTCCTCAGGGGCACTTCCACCCGATCTGGAATCCCTAAAGAAAGCCTTGGAAGTAGACTGGAAGATTGTCACAGATGGCGCCATGACCAAGCTTTATCGTACCCTATCTTCCACGTCGCCACCCTCCAAAGTACAGGTGAGCTTTCATTGTCAAGATACTGTGGCAGTAGTGTCAGAACTTGATGAAGTTGAGTATGGTGGTTCGGAAACGGAGGATTACGAAGAAGAGGCTGGTACGTACGAAAGATTGGAACGCTTTTTTTCGCTTATCATGTTTGAAGGTCCACACTCTCTCATGGTTTCTTGCACGGTGTTTCAGAGCCCGTACGTTTTACTGTTACAGTGAGTCGAGCAGGAAAAGTGCTAGTGTTTACTTGTCTGTCGGAATTTGCCATGCCAAAGATTCAGGGAGTCGCCGTGGCCACATCCGAGGACGTCGAAGCCATCCATGGCACAAAGCGATCGCCGTCAGCAGGTGGAGGTAGTGGAGGCGTGGATGCGTATCAATACCAGGGCCCCGAATTTGAGGAATTGGCGGAAGATTTGAAAGATGCATTCCACACTTATTTGGAGGAGGAAGTTGGCATATCAGAGGACATGGCTTCGTTTATATCCATGTATTCAGACTTCTGTGAACAGATTGAGTATGTGGGTTTTCTTGAGGACGCAAAAAACATTGTACAAGGGTAGACGTCAGATACGGTTTGACGTAGTGGTGGGAACCTAAGAACGACAAAGTGATGGCCAGAAATTCTAGAATTTAATTAGAATGAAGTCGAACGTTTCTTTGCATTCTTTCGCATCATTTCCTTTCCCCGCGATATTGTCCGTGCGTGTCGACCACCACCGTTGGACGAATCTTTACGATGGCTATAGCTTACTTTCACAGCGCTTTGAGGAGATGAATTGAAAGAGAATTGCGTAAGAGTATGAGTGATCGTGACGAAAATCAAATCGAGACCTCAAACCATATGAACGACTTACCATCCAGAAAGACTGATCACGTTGTAAACGGCAGATTTATATACTCTGCCACCTGATTCAGCGGGAACTGCTCGGTATGCTAGATATCGAATAGCATGGTGAAAAGGGCAAAATATGAGTGCGATATCGCACTCATGTATGCAGTCATCCCACAAGTTGACACTTACCGAGCATGGCGTTGCCGCCCAAGGATGCTACATGGGCCCTAGCAATAGCATTGCATTCCGTGACAAACCGGTGGAATTCATCAACTTCCAAGCCTCTAGATTCTCGGATGAAGTGCATGGACACAGATCCAAGATAATCCGTCACTACACCCCCTGTCACGTAATGTAGGGGAGTTAACTCGACCGGCACTTCCTCCACCGTCATCCACGCGTTGGGCGACCGCACATTGTGACCAAGCGAAACGCCATTGTCGGGGATTGGTCCGGAATTCGGTAGCGGTGGAACAGGAACGCTCAGTGGATTGAAAAAACTAGATCCTTCGCTTCGATGCCGCGTTCGAGGAGATAACCTTATCTTTGGCGACAGGCGTGGTTGGGAACGTGGGCTACTAACCGACCCTGGTGGTATCGGAGGTGATGATGACACCAATTCTGATGAAACATCGCTCTCTTCGGAATCAGGCGACAGATCCGAAAAAGACATGTGTTTCCGTTTCATTTCATCGCTTAATTTGTCAACAATCACTGTTGAGACGTTCTGCCCGATCTGTAAATCTGTGTGGAAAAGAGAAGACACATTTTCTTCAATCTCATGTTGTAGTGCTTGCATTTCCGACTCCTCGCGTCGTCGAATTTCTCGTTCATCTTCCTTCGTATTGTCCGAACCCACACTCGCATCTCCATCATTCTCTTCGATAGGCTGAGTGTCACTGTATCGACGTTCAAGGACTACCTTTCCAAAGCAAAGGAGCTCTATCTGGTCGTCGGGAGTTAGATTTACTTGGGTCCGAAAACCGCATATAACCGCTGGAGCAAAGTCTTTGATCCGATTACAGAGGCCAGAAAAGAGATTTTGAAACAGGCTCGAAAACAAAAGGTTGTTTCTCGTACCACGTGTTGCTGGATTCCACTTGTATCGCAACATCGACATTACCATATGACCCGATACATCTGCTGCTTCTACCCCGCCTTTTCCTGTCCCAAAGTCCGGGATATGTGTGGTAGTGCAAAGACGAATTCCTTCGGGCAATTGCTTATCAAGTAGCACAGATAAGAAGTCTTCGTCTGTCTCATCGTCGATCTCGAGAACGAACGGTAGCTTGTCATCTCGGTACATACGGCGTCTTCGGCGTCTCCGAATACCACCACCATCTTTGGAGACAAGTTCTTCCGTCTTGACCTTGTTGTCTTTCATAAGCTCTTCTTCCAAGTCGTCGAGCTCCGATACACCGGAAGCAATTGATTTCGCGTCCCTAGTTTCACTGCGATCGTCTTCAGGACCAGACCGGTACACATCATCGAAGTCAAGCTCTTCAATCCCATTGAAGTCCACATCACTCTCTGGACGGGACGACAACGCCTCCTCATTTTTGTCGTCTACACGACTTTCTGAGTTTGCGTCGTTTCCAGAGTCAGTCTCACTTGAGCTACTCGACGAAGAACTGGACGAGGACGTGGACTCAGAATCGAGGCTCGAAAGAGATCCATCGTTATCAGCATCTTTTGGTATTAAAGTGGATGGATTCCCGGGGGGTAGAATGGCGGCTTGTGGAGCTTCAGTCGGACTTGCAACCTGGTCGTCGGTATGGGCTGCACCATCTGCAGCGATAAGCTTCTCTTTGCTACTCAATCTTTTGCTCGAACTTATCTTTCTACTGTTGTCTTTCCTCTTCTGTAACTCTAATCTAGCAAGACTCCGCTTTATCTGAGCTTGTTTGATCTTCAAATTTCGTCGCTTGCGTAGTCTTGCTGCGTGACGGAGCTGTGCTTGTGCAAGACGCTCCCTGTTCTTGTTTGATATGATTTCAATCTGCTTTTGCAGTTTCACAATTCGATGATCTTCTTCGTCTTGGACAGCAATCGTTCTAGTGATCTCCAGAACACGTGGTACAGGCATGGCGGTACAGTACACAGCAGTGGCAGTGGCCGTAGAAACAATCAATTGTCGTCCGACATCGATTTCTGTCTTAAGCCCAAATGCAGCGTTTCTTCCTAGGACCTTGAGTTTCAACATCAGTTGACGTGCCAGGTCGTACTCAAGAAAGGGAAGGGCCTCACTAACGGCCAATGCATCTGTTTCTCCTGTAGCTTTTGGGCGAGAACGGCATACCCGAGCCTGTATAAACACGCCGCATCCACGTATGGGGAGTCTTTCCGGCGGCTCCACAGTGCTCAGGATCACCTCGGGTACCCATTTCTTCCCACAGATCAGACACGGTACGAGTTTGAGGTTGGAAAAAGGTGCATGTCTATGCGAATAGGGAACATGAACCGCCGAGCAGGGTTTCGCGCGACGCTGTCGAAAGACTTTTCGTTCTGCTTTTCGGGTAGATTCATCGGTCTGCACTTTTCCATCTGTTGTCATTGAGGATTGGAGAGATGATGTATAGGACCGCCGCGGTAAACTTCCTGTACCTCTACTACTGGGGACCATCCCAAAACCACGTGAACCCCCCAAACTATCCGATAAGTCCGCCGCTTGCTCGGATTGTGTGCCGTCTTCCAGAGCATTATTGGAGTTCCATTGTTTCAAAAGTCTAGTCGGTGAAGTGAGGTCTGGGAGTCCACGAACTGTTGCCGCAGTGCCAGTAATAGACAAGACGGCAACGTCATCGTGAATTGTAGATGCCTCGAGATATCCAATAATATGAGAACAACACAAGACTTTGGCATGCGACCGTATCTCTTCTCGTAGCTCCGCCCACCAACTGTCACGTGTCTCCTGATCAGACAATTTGGAGGCCAGATTCCCAAGATACTTGACTGACCGTGCTGTGACTAATCCGCCAAATCGAACCCGAACCGATCGATCAAAGTCACGCAAGGTCAGAAGCTGTACCTCGCCATCATCTGGGTTATCCCGATGTCTGGCCACGAGTGCCGAGTCGGAAATAAGTCGCGTATTAGCATTCCTCAGCGGCGGGAGAGGTGTAGCAAGATCCTTTGACAGACCTGTTGGAGAGTCTATGAGTAATCGATCCATCTGTGCCAGTCGCTCTTTATCGCCCATTTTCGAAGAGGAGAGGACTGGGGACATATTCGAATCCGTCGACATGCCGCGGCTCTTACGCTCCAGTAAGACGCACGTCCCGTAGGTTCGCGCGACGATTCCTGAATCTCCTTCCACATCGAAATTTTGATGATATCCCAAGACTGCGTTGCCGCCCATTTCCAGCACTGTCCGACACATACGTCTTCGTACCGAGGCATCCAATAGATACAGTAGTGTTTGGCGTGTCTCGTGACTCATGCGGGCTCTTCGGTAGTTGTCGTTCCATTCAAATTCTGGATCATCGGCGACAACCAATTCTTCTACGAACCCAAAAATATGTTGGACAGCAAAGGGTGACGCAGGGTCTAGCATGGAAAAGGGTAGTAATCGAACTCCTGCTGACGAGTCACGGAAAGGATTGTCATCACCAATAAAATTTAGTTTGACAGACAGCCAAATCTCGCCTCGTACACCGCTAAGCGTGTCATAGAGTGGGAACCACCCATCAATACCTCCACTCAACACTCCGCCATCCAAAACTGTGCTGTCTTCGTCGGCGCGATCGGCATGAGCCGTCAAGAGAGGATTGAGATCAACATAGACCAGTCCCAAGCTTTCATCTTGTTGTGATTGCTGCTGTCCACCAAAGGGTATATTGCTGCTACCTCCGCTGGCATCACAGACCTTGAAGATTAATGGTTCGTCTTGTAAAATGGTATCGTCCGAAACGTCAAAACGAAAATCTTCATCCCACACGGGACAGGTTGTTCGACGACACACTTTGGTCGTTCCGACATGTACGGTACCTTGTGTGGATGATGTCTTGCTTTTCAAGGCAATCTCCTGTTCTTCTTCCGAACTTGCAATGAAATTGGCATGACCTCCCAAACTGACAATTACGTAGGGATCTCGCAACCGTAGATTGGCTGGCGAAGGACCAGGCGCCGACGATTGTAAAATACCTTGCAAGACGGACGGCGACGACGATGAGGATGCCGGCAAAAGGGACGAAACGCCAAAAGTGGAAGAGGATGTCGAGGACGACTGGGCCGTTGTCGGGGAAGGCGCTCCAGCTGGCGCACGATGATTCTCTGGAGGAGCAGCTCCAGCAGGTAATGGAAGATTTCGAGCAGCCTTGACTCGTACTTTGATAGTGGACGGCATGGTTGACTAAAGGCGACCACAGAGACCCAGCTGCGACTTTTTGCGAGAGTTCGGCAGACTGTAGGCGAAAGTCCGCGGAATTCGACGTTTCGATTCGGGAAATGGAAGAAACCGTCGAAACGATTCGTTTCACCTCACCGTCTTGATCCTTTAACTAACAGTGACCTAGATCCACTTTTTTAACACTTGAAGGGCGAGGACCACGGTGGGAAGACGGTACGATGCCGTCGACAGCAAGGACTTTCGACAAACATTTTGATGGATCAACAGCTTGGCTGCTGTTGTCGACTGTGGATCCAAAAATGACGCGTGACGTCAACAACCGTGAACATCGAAACGCGGATGCGTGGGGGAATGAATCCCAGGAATCTGCATAATTTTGCAGAAAATCTGCAGAAAAAAACCATTTTCCAGAATCTGCAAAATTCTGGGTAAAAATCTACAGGAGAATTCCTGCCAGCAAGGGCATTTCGTCCCGATTGGTATCTTTCCCCGTACACCCTGGTAGAAAACCTACGCTCAAGTCATCGAGCTCAAAAAGGATTCTGAGCGGTTGTTCTCCAAACATGTTTCGTCAACCAATCAAAACCTCTGTTACATCCCGGATGGAGTGATTTTTGCGTAGACTTTGGTAGGAAAAGCTACATGAGGGTCATCGGGATTTCTCACTAAATATGTCTGCGAAAAAACGGATTCTGCGAGATGCAAAGATTTTTGTGTAGCTGTGTGACTGCTCACACAATTCACAAACGAAACGACCACAACACAACACAAGTGTGTGTGTGACCACTCTATTGCGATAGAAAGAGCCTACTACTTACTACTACTACTACTACTACTACTACTACTACTACTACTACTACTACTACTACTACTACTACTACTACTACTACTACTACTACTACTACAAGCATGCCATCGAAGCCATCGAAGCCATTGGACCCATCGGACCCATCGGATCCATCGGACCGTGATAAACGTGCCCTTACCCGGGAGAAAAACAAGTCGTCCTTGTTATTGGATACTACGGAAGCTACTGAAGCTCCCGACTTGCAAGCCGAAGCAGTCACAGTCACGGAGACTGTGGAGACTGCCAACTTGCAAGCCGAGGAAGCAATCGTCGCCGCGGAGTCTACGGAAGCTCCCGATACGGAAGCTCTCGCTCTCGACTTGTCGGAGTCTACGGAAGCTCCCGATACGGAAGCTCTCGTATCCGAGAAGACTGCCGAGGAAGCAGTCACAGTCACGGAGACTATGGAGACTGCCGACTTGTTGCCTACTAGTACTACTACTACTACTACTACCACTACTATGGAGGCCAACAAGTCGGAGTCGAACAAGACGGGTACTACTACAACTACTACTACTACTACTACTACTACTACTACTACTACTACTACTACTACTACTACTACTACGGCGCATGACAAGGCGCATGTCGCGACAGCCCACAAGGTCGCCACCACCATCTTGGCCTGGATTACTTGGGTATGGGTCTGGATTACTTGGGTATGGAAGGAAGTCGCCAAGACAGCCCCCGTGGTCACCACCACCATCTTGGCCTGGATTACTTGGGTATGGGC
>Ga0222719_10003116_pt1 | contig 14856 bp, 8 predicted proteins | sample C33_34DmetaG_FD_165039 | JGI IMG/M metagenome (GOLD analysis project Ga0222719, IMG submission 165039) | Estuarine water microbial communities from San Francisco Bay, California, United States - C33_34D | ecosystem: Environmental > Aquatic > Marine > Unclassified | place: USA: California...
ATAAAAATCAAACCGAAGACTTGTTTGATGCGTTTACATTGAGCAAGAGCTATTCCGCTTTTCGAACGTTGGCGGCGCAATTGAAAAAGGCAGCCGATGCGCACACGGGCAGTCTAAATTCGGACGACTTGCCACGGAATGCAGTCAAGGCGGCCAAGTATTGTGAACTGGTCAGTCATTTGATTGAATCTCAAAAGACTCAGTACTTGGGAAAGGTCAACTACATGTACGTCAAAGTACTGGCCAAACAGCGAAGTCAAATTATTAACGATGTCTTGGAAGCGACGTGCAGTTATTTCCCCGACGACCCTTCCGAGCATCAATTGTTGACGGAAGTGGCGTCCATAATTGAAACCTTCTTTTTGACCGATCATTGTGAAGCTATTAATCCCGGAGAAAACACCATTCGATCTGGACATCATAAGAAACTCAGCTTGAGCAGTATCGGATCGTTGGGCAAGGAAAAGAGTGGTCCTCTCGGTTGGCTGGGAGGGAAGAGTAGTAGCAAAGAGTTAGGCGGCAAGACTGGCAAAGGAAGCGCCGACAGAGATTCGCGAGATAATGAATTACCAACCCCCCGTTCGTCAATGGTTGTCCCCATGACGCGAAAGTCGAGACGCTCCATTATCATGCGAGAACAAGATGAAAAAGATTTGAACGAAGTTGGAGAAGATGCGCAGTTGTTAATGGACGACGATCGTCCGCAAATTATACTGCTCCCTTCCTATTCTAAGCCCGCCCCTGTTACACGATCGGGAGGCTCGAAACTCGGGGATCTGTTGGATCGAAATCCGCTCATCTTCTTGGCAATTTCGTTAGTGGCCGTGTACTTGGTACACAAGGCGTCCCTGACGACTGTATCACTGGACGGGGATATTGCCTTGTTGATCATCTTTGCCACCTTTTGTCTGGGATTGCACACTCCTCGTCCAATGATGGGAGGCTACGATCAACCACCAACCATGAAAGCGACCATGCGCGAGCCGGACAAGTCGGGCCGCCGCTTGTTGCGTCGGTCCATGGCTATTACGCCACGGGCAAGTGCTGCCAGTGCGGCGGCTGCGGCAGGAGCGGCCGAAATGTTCGCCGAAGTTGTCGACGACGACGAAGAAGAAGAAGAGGCCGTTCTTGGATCGCCATTGCCTCGATTTCCCGAAGGTGCCAAGATTGGCACTGTCAACAACTGCTGGTCCGAGCCGGAACCAGAAAACTTTATGGTTCGTGGTCCAAATTACCTCAGCGACAAGAAAAAGATTCAGTCCGGAAAATTCATATTCCCCAGTCGTGGTATCGATCTCTTTTTGACGGATACATGCCCTGAGAATGTCGGAAGTAACTCCAGTGTCTTCGGAGGAAGCTTACGCGAAAAGCCGACCTTTATCATTAACTTTCGGCTTCCGTGGGGTGTCTTGTTGTTTTATTTTGAAATTCCAGAACGCTTCCTCCCCTTTATAAAGGCGCAGTACGAAGAAGGCTTTGACAAGTCCAAACTCCCTTCGCTTAATAAAATGACTCCCGCAGACCGAACCGTGAGTCGTTTCTTGATGGGATCGGCCGATCACAAGAACCAGACACTCAAGATTGTTCCCGTCGTTGTGGATGGTCCATGGGTCGTTAAACAAGTGGTCGGGGGTAAACCCGCCATTCTCGGGACCAAAGTTCCAGTGAATTATGTGTATCAACCTGCGGAAGGTAACAAAGCCATGTACTTGGAAGCCGACCTGGACGTTGCCGCTGCCTCGGCGGCTCGAGGAATCTTGTCAGTTACACGAAGTTATACAAACGTCTTGACGCTTGATTTGGGATTTGTAATTCAGGGTAATACACAAGATGAACTACCGGAGCAAATGTTGGTGGGTGCCCGAATCCACGGTGTGGATCCTCTTACCGCGCCTTCGCTCCCACCCATGCTAACGGACCTCTTCCCCAGTGACGCAACGGAGAGTGACGATGCGAGTATCACTCCGGCCGTCAGCCCCGTCGTCATGGCCAGGGAGTGATTTCTTTCTGTCTCTGGGTTTCTTCTATCTATCTGGATCGTGAGGGTAATACTACAACTGTCTGTTAATCTTTCATTTATTACATGGAAAAAGGTGTCTGGCTGGAAGTTGAGAAAGTACGGTGGGGTAGTTTTTGACTTACGCGAGCAGACTAATCGTAGCATGGTAACTTGTTCACTGATCATGACGTCATTATTGGAGAGTTCATGAACACAGTTAATGTCACCATGGGACGCCGTCAATCAAAGTATTATGAATACCATAGACATGAGTGCTTGTCCGACAGTCAACGAGTCTCGAATCAGACAGAGAATATGCCTGGGACATATCCATCCGATGGCAAAAGGTCACGCCGAGCAAAGCCCATGGATTCGGACTCTCTTTCAGCAAGCCATCAATCGTTACCTGGACGAAAACAAACCCGATCCGATTGTGTCCAAGCAAATGAAAGCCTGGTCGTTGGATTGGATGGACAATGATAAAGACGAACAAAATGAAACGGAAACAAACTCGGATTATCTGTTATCGGGACGACTGACGTGGAAGAGTAACGACGCCACAAGTCCCTTGCAGGTTGTCCTGTTTTCGTCGTGTTCGTGGAGAGGAGACAAGAAGGATGGATCGTTATCGTTGGAATGTCACGTGTGCATTACGGGAAACACGTCGTCCACGATACCGACCACTAAGGATGATAAGCGTCAAGCCAAAGCTGACGAGAAAATACGCAAACGTTTGCTCAAAAGATTCTTGCAAGATGATTATATTCAGAAACTCTACGTTGCCGATGCTTCTGCTGTGAAAAATACGGAATCAACTCCCATTCTATGCCAAGCAACGGTGATCCTCAAGCAAGCCAGCGATGAAACGAGTGTGGGAGATTTAGAAGAAAGGGTCTGGACGGATGAAGATGTCGCAGAAGGAATACGACGTGCGGTCTGGAATACTACAAACGATACCATTGATGTGCTGGAATTCTTGTTAAGTCTGCCCTGCGTCTTGCCAACGACCGCTTGGGAATCCGCCATGGTTGAGACAGCGATTGGGGACGGGCTTTCAAAGATTCAAACGACGGCCTTGGCGGATCGGGCGCAACTACGCCTGTTGGAAGATGCCATGTACGACGCCTGCGAAAAGGAAGGGGAGGAAGAAATGGTCAAGGGACTTGACCTGGAAGAAACGACAAAGAAACGATCTAAAGCTACGGAATAATAGACCAATAATTGAATCAAGTATGTAAAATCTAGATAGTGCGAATGAGTATTCATTTGTGTGATATTCAAGGGATGAAAGCTGTGCAACATTTGGCCCATAAGTCGCGATGTTTAAAACTTGCCAGTGCAAAGGTCAAAAACACCTTCGATCAAGTCACTTCCACGCTTCACAACAGCCTTTTCCATACTACTGGCGTATGGAACGGGGGCGTCGTCCATACACAAACGCTTGACAGGGGCATCCAACAAGTCGAACAATTCCTCGCTCACCATGGCAGAGATGGTAGCACCAACACCTCCACTCTTGGTGGACTCATCGAGAATGGCAAGCTTGTTGGTGCGGCGGAGAGACTCGGCGATGGTATCCATATCCAAAGGCTTCAAGCTGCGAAGCTCGATCAAGTCAATGTCGAAACCCTCCTCTTGGATGGATTCGATGGCGGCCTTGGACTCCTTGACACCATGGAGGTAGGTGAGGACGGTAACAGCCTTGCGAGCTGCGACACTTTCGTCGGATGCCTTGTGCAAAAGAGCGGCCTTGTTGAGAGGCATGCACTTTCCGAGATCGACGGGTCCCTTAGATTCCTTCATCATCTTGACAGGGGCAAACAAGAAGCATGGTCCATTGTCACGAATCATAGACTTGGTAAGACCATAAGCGGCCTCTGGAGAAGCGGCTGTACCAATCTTAAGTCCTGGAATACCCATGACGTAGGCGTGGAAGGGCTGACTGTGTTCGGCACCCAAAGCCTGGTCCGGGGCAGTTCCGCCGGCGCCAATGATCGTTAAGGGCATGTCGAACTGACCACCGGTGGTGGCGTACGTGTTTCCTGCGGAACTGATCTCGGCCATACCATAGATACCAAAGTTGGTGTTCATCAGCTCCACAATAGGGCGGTAACCGTTGAGAGCCTCTCCCAGGGCCTTTCCGACAAAGTGACCTTCGTCAATGATTTCGTCGGCGGCACGGATCTGGCCGTAGGTCTGCTGAGTCAATTTGGGAATGTCATACGACGAACCGGCCTGAAGATCCTCGGCATGGATGGTCGTGGTGGGGTCACGAAGCATTTCTTCGTGAATGGCAAGATTGATAGCATCACCAATAGAGATCTCACCGGCCCTGGCCTTGTCTTGGAGAGCAGCGATGTGGGCCTGGATAGTCTCCATCTTCTCAGGACTGATGGTGCGCTTGTTCACTTCATCAGCCCATGCGGGTCCTTCTCGGGTGTTGTAGTCAGTATCGGGAGCATCAGGGAACTCAAGTTGCTTTGCAAGTTCAACCGGTGGCATGGGTGACTCGTCAGCAAATTTGACACTCGCTTTGACGTCAGCGAGAACCTCCTTCTTGGCAGCCTTGAGCTCATCCTCCGTGAAGATACCTTGGGCGACGACGGAGTCTTCGAATTGCTTGATAGGATCTTGTGCGTTACGGGCCCACGCCTTCTCCTCTTTTCGACCACGCTCGTGTTCAGGATCAGCAGGTGAATGACCGTTGAAACGGTAGGTATGGACTTGGAGGATGGCAGGTCCCTTACCCTCACGAATGTAGTCAATGACAGCCTTTCCTCCCTTAGCGACGTCAACGGCGTTAAGACCGTTGACCAAGAGTCCTGGGACACCGTAGTGTTTTCCCTGCTCGAAGACATTCGAGTTCTGAGCAATATCAGGAGTGAACGTGTTGATGGCACGGCCGTTGTCAATAACAATGACCAAGAGGGGCAAGTTGTCCTTGGAAGCGGCGTTCAACAATTCTGCCATACGACCATTCTGGGATCCACCTTCCCCGATAAAGACCACAGAAAGACGGTCATCGTCGGCTGGAGGAGCCTTGTTTTCCTTTTCGATCTTCTCATTGTCGGAAAGTCCCATAGCGCGATCAAGAAGAATACTCTTGGCGGCACCGCAGGCATAAGGGAGCTGTTCTGAGACAAGGGCCCAACCTCCTTGGAAGTACTTTTCCTTATCGAAGATGTGCATGGAACCTCCGGCTCCACGACAGCTTCCAGTGTCCTTCATCATCAATTCAGCCATAACTTCACCAGGATCACATCCGGAGGCCAAGGCATGGGTGTGCTCACGGTAGTAGGAGAATTTCTTGTCCCCAGTCTTGATGGCATAGTCGACAAGACCTGGGATACTCTCTTGGCCGTTGTCCAAGTGCATGAAACCACGGATCTTCCCTTGCATGTACTGCTGGTTGCATGCGTTCTCAAAACCACGAGCCAGCTGCATAGCCTTGTACAACTTGAGCAACGCCTCTTTATCCGTGTCAAGAGAGTTGTAGGATTCGACCTCCGCCTCAGAGTAACCGAAGTTGCTAACAAGCTGCTCCTTTACCTTTTCCCAAGGGAGCTCAATGGGGGGTCGCATTACAGTAACCTGTATCGTCAAGAAGAAGCAAAACATTGAGAACAGTTTGCAAAACGACGAGCGAAACCAAGCACGTCATTTCCGACTGCTACTTACTGCTTCTTCTTCAACGGTCACGCTCTCAATCGTCGTAGACATAGCCAAAGGAGATGTCCTGGAGACAAAGCTTGTGGCAACATTTCTGGATTGGAATTGAGGGGAAGAAAGGCTACACAAGAAGAAATAACATGTGTGAGCTACCAATATTACCGACGACGTAGCCAGTCCCTCTCGAGACAGAGGCCGCTCTGAATAGATACTTACGAGAATGCAGTCGCGGTCGCCAAAGATGCGGCAACGGCGAAAGTAGATGCGAACTTCATGGTCGATGTTGTTCAAAAGATCGATTCCGAATTAATGATACCAATGCTGGAAGTATCAGTTCGTTGATGATGATCGCTTTGATGGGTGCCAGACCGCGTCTTGGGTTGACTCTCCTTGCTGCTATCGTCGCTATTCAAAGGAGACGTGGTCGACTGTCGTCGACGATTTGATGTTGGTCATCTCAAACTGCGCGATACGAAAATCGATCGTATCTCATCTTTTCCGTTAACTATGGCTTGAGTAGTACGGCTTTGCGAAACGGTGACGTGTTCAATTTTGAGGATTAGCCCCATCCCCACTGCAGATATAAAAATCCAATTCCAAAAGGGTACATGTTAATATCTTTTTTAGGCCCATAACCTATGTGCTTCGGCGACGACACATGGAGTGAGAAACCTGCACCGTTGGTCGCCAAGCGAAGATTCGTACCCCGTAAAATCCGAGGGTGCCGGATACCGAGACACCCGAAACTTCGGATTACTTCTTTCGTGCTGCAGCAGTGGAGCAATCGTGAAGCTAACAAAACGTCGTTTATTTTCACATCTCGAGCCTTCTATACTCACAGATCTCTTCTAAACACCTCACCATGCCCCGCGGGAAGAACTACGTCAACAATAATCGTGGATTATCCATGAAAGGTCATCCTCGCAATAAGAGCATGGAACAGTGTTTCTACGGCGCAAACTGCAATAGGAAAGAGTGCATCTACCGCCATGACGGGCCTCCGCCCCCTAAGAATGGTCACGGTAGAAGGTCAATGGATCCGTGCATGCCTTTCTTGGCCGGTCAATGCAGCTTCACGGACCAGACATGTCGCAAGCACCACCCTGACAAAGCAGAAGCCGATCGCCTCATCGCAAAGTACAAGACGATGAAGTGCCGACACGGTGACACCTGCAAGACAAAAGGATGCTTGTACATTCACCCCCGTGACAAGACCACAAGACAAAAACAGCAGGAAGACGACAAAGCTGAGTTTCCTCCTCTTCCTTCTAACCCGAAGGCGGTCGTCACAAATTCGACCTGGGGACCCAGCACCAGCGCCACCTCGATTGGCAGAGGTGCTGAAACTCCATCTACCACCCATACCGAAGCTTCGTCGCAGGAAGGGGATGAGCAGGAGCCACATGGGAGTGGCAGCCAGATCGAAAATTCTGTCGTTCCAGTCATGGGTGCCGTACCAGGCTGGTATCCTGTCAACGGCCACGGCAACGTATACCAGCCTCCTCCTCCCCCGGAGTACTTTTACGGCGGCCATCCTCATCCAGGCGCCTATGCCGGCGAGGTGATGCACCAACAAGGTTATCAGCATCATTACTTGAATGAACATGGCGATCGATCACATTCTGCTACAGCGGCATCCCTGAATATCAATGCGAAAGAGTTTGTTCCTAGCAGCTCCGCTTGACGCTGCGAACAGAAGTAGCAGCATTTTCAACTTATCATCACACAGGTCTATCCACTTATCACAAATCATCACTTCCTTTACATGCCTTTCCTTGTCCTCATCCTGTCAGTTCATACATAATGCACACAGTTTCATCAGAGAAAACATTAACATAAACATTCTTGCTATCTATATCTTGCACATGTCCACCCTGCACTAGGATGAACACTGCAGCTAGAGAATTTCGAGTTTAGAATACACCCAGCGCCGTTGTCACGGCAAAAACCAGGAACAACGTGCCCCCAATAATGCCAATAACACGTTCGGAAATGTACTTGGCGACGTAAGATCCACCGCAAACAGCAATGCCGGTTGCCGCAGCATGTGCCGCAATGGCTCCACCTGCGACACTGACTGGATTCTGAGCGGCGGATAAGGCAATGGTACTAAGGAAACTCCTGTCGCCAAACTCGGCAGCAAACACCAAGGTAAAAATACTAGCAATCTGACCCCACGGCGTAGCTGAACGAGTTGTCTGGCTGCCCTCCACAGCTTCTTCTGCCTCGGCAAACTCTTCGTCCATTGCACTCTCGCCCTCTTCCATATCAAAAGCTTCTTTCAAAGTCTTAAGACCAAAAAAGGCAAATGCCAAAACGGCTGCAATGTCATCCAAAGGGATTCCATCCGCAATCCCAGATGGGACAGCATGAAAAATTTGTCCAATCAACACACTGATCAACGTCATGACGGCGAGTGCTCCAATCGATCCAATAAAACTAATGAGACGGCTGGTTTTCATACTCAACAGGCCAGCAATGAAGAATGTCTTGTCACCAATCTCGGACAAAAATACCAAACTAAACGCCTGGTAGAACCCAGTCTCGGACAAACCAGCGACGATCGAATTAATGTCCGAAATGGCACCACCAGCTAGCGAAGTAGCATACTCCACAGTAGCGGCACTTGCACCGGTCGAGGGGAGGAATGCAGTGGAAAGAGCTGCGACAGATAGTAAAACGGCAGCACCAAGACGGGCCGCATTCTTGTCGTTACTCTTGTGATCTTTCTTCCACTTTCTAGGAACAAACCCACCAAGACGAGTCTTGCCGCTGGAATCTGATGGCTCGGCTCTCATGGCACTTCTAACCATTCCTCTTGTACCTCGCCGATGCATCAGATTGAGATTAAGCGCTGGAGCCTTTGTCACCGTATTGGCTCGGCCGCTGCTCCGGACATAAGGCGGACTGAAGCGAAACGTGTGAGAGAGTGTGGGTAAGTCACTAGAGGGAACCGTCGCTCTGTTCGAGTCAACTTGCAGATTCTGTCCACTCGACGACAGGAATCCGTAATCCTTACGATATAGCAAGACCATTCCTTACCTGACTGGAGCAAAGCTGAACGTTACCGAGGAGCAGCAGAAGAATACGACTGCCAATTCTAGTAGAGCCGTCTGCATACGACGACGAAACATGATGGAATCGTGATTTGCACTACTGGGAAGGGTTACGAGGCGTCGTCGTGTCACTCAGACTTCAGAGCGGTGATATTGATTGGTGCTGGAATCGTGGACTATCCAGGCCTTTCTTGTCCAGAATGTGGGAGGATGGTAACAAGTACATCAGCGAGTCGGAACTCCTCTGCAGGCCCTCGAATCATCTCGCCATGTGGCACGATGTTCGTCACAAAGTACTCGTAAACATCTCCTCAAACCGACCGCTCATTTTTTCGTCTGTACTGCGTCCTTCAGAAGTGTCCGGACACATGCCAGACCACAAACGTCATCCCTACTCGGCGACGATGTTGTTCAACCTCATTCATCAACTTTCTTTTGTTGACGGAAACAACTTCCAGTTCCTTCCAAGAAATCCAACACCCCACTGAGGCATCTGGCTGCTCCCATTCGACTGCCGTTGAGGGATAAAAGATACAGAGCCTCTGCTTCAGCTGGCACTGGAGTCGATGTCAGTAGGGATCACCCGCTTGCAAAGCATTCAGATCGCAAATCTGGCACTTGCATTGTTTGCGATTTGCTCTTGCTCCTGGCTATCCTGTGGTCAGGCATTTGCAACTGGAGGACGCGATTCGGCAGCATCCACGCAGTCCTTGGATTTTGCTGCGAATCTACTGCACAACTCGAACCAACGGCGCATCGTCATGAAGGGACTGAGAATGGCCACTAGCTCCACTTCGTCGACGTCAGCCAAGGCAGGTACGGCAAGCGCATCACAACAATCTCTGCGACCGCGTGTGGCAATCATAGGTGCCGGTGCTGCTGGATTGGCGGCTGCTAAAGTATTCAAGCATAGCGCTGATCAAAAATACAATGTTACGGTATTTGAAAAGGATAACACGATAGGTGGTGTTTGGTGCTATACGCCCAAGGCAAAAGATCGCCCCATGTACCAAGGCTTGCGTACCAATCTTCCCAAGGAAATTATGGCCTTTCGAGAATTTCCCTGGACTATTTCTGGCAACGAGGATGACAGCCAAGATGACAAGAAGAAAAAGAGTTTCATTTCGCATCGGCAAGTTCGAAACTATCTCAATGACTATGCGTCGCACTTTGAATTAAGTGATTGTATCCAGTTGGGCACCACTGTAAAACAGCTGACGGTCCTTCCGCCGGCCTCGGAGGAGCAGACGAACCGTTTCTCTCCACAATGGCCTACGATTCGTTTAGATGTAATAAAGGACTGCAAAGGACAGTCCACTGATTCACAGACATTTGATGCTGTATGTGTTTGTAACGGCCACTACAGTTTACCAGTGATCCCGGACTTGCCTGGTTTCCAAGAAGGTTACTACAAGGGTAAAATTATCCATTCCATGGAATATGACAACCCAAAAGATTTCGCCAATCAAACGGTTTTGTGTGTCGGAGGTCGGGCCAGCGGGAGTGATGTTGCGCGCGAAATTGCTCAACAGGGAGGAAAGACACACGTGTTTTTGTCGGACACGGCGTTTGTAAACAAAGAGGACGAAACGAACGGAACACCTATATCCAAGTACAATGTCACTTGGGTTCCCAAAACACTGGCTATTTTACCCGATGGTAGAGTCCAGTTTGACAATGATTGTCCCATTTCGCCCAAAGTAGACACCATCATTTTCTGCACCGGGTATGACTATCATTTTCCTTTCATCAACGAGAAATCAAATGTGCCCCTTGATGCCAGTTGTCGCCGTGTGACCCCCCTATACGAACAACTTTGGCATGCTCAATATCCGAACATTGCCTTTGTTGGGCTTCCCCACTCTATCCTTCCCTTTCCCTTTTTCGAATTCCAGCTCCAGGCATCGGAACGGCTATGGAGACGACATGGAAAAGATTTTCCCTCTCCCCCGCAGCTACTGGAGGCAGCTCGAAAAGACGCGGAAAGTGGAGGAGAAGGTAAAGAAAATGGTCGTGTACCAGAAGACACACACTACTTGGGAAGTGCACAATGGAACTATTGTAGGAAAATGGCAAAATATGCTGATATTTACGACGATCAGATTGAAGACTATCTCGCCACCAACAAGGTACGTCCATGAAAACGAAACCACTCTCGTTTTAACTTTCGCTGTACACAATGAAGTAATCCTACTACCGAGATGACTCGTGCGTGACTGCTTCTAATGCTTCCCGGAATCTTTTGATGAGCAGACTATCTACGAACACACAGGGGCTGCTCGCTCACCGGGCTTTCCGGCCGGTCCTGATTCGTACCGATTCATCTGCTACGAACGCCAGGAAACCACGCGAAGTTTTCGATGGTGGATTGAGGACAATGGCAACGAATAAGACCGCGAAAGCACTCTCTATACTCACACTTTACCTTTCAACTGTACTTGCTCAGGATATATGGGATCACTCTGGCGGTCAACGGAAGGGCTCATTTCCAGGAGCCCCAGATGACTACCGAGAAACAATTTACTCCCGAGACTACAGTGATCACTCATTCGAGGTACTTTACTCCATTGTTGAAGAGGACTCCGCAAAGTCATTGGCAAGTGCTCAATAGTAAAGATCTAGCCCAGGCGCATATTTTTTTCCATCCCACTTAATTTCGTCCTAGCCCATCGTTGGTGGAGCCGTTGGGTAGCTGTCCTAGCATGGCCTATTTCCCTTGCTGTTGTGTCTCGGCTTTGACTACCTCGTCCGTTTTAATCACGTCCGCGCTTTCGCGTAGAAAGACCCACGCACACGACAGCGGCATGTGTGTCTTGTAGTTGCCGTTTCTCTCCGAGTCGCCAGTCTTATTTACAGGACTCGCAACAAATTTGGAGTCGCACAGGGGATTAATTGTCGTGTAATCTCCATATTGTCATGCGTTGTGTTCGTGGCGCAGCGATTCTTGCCGGGCATTCAATGAATCCCATGGGGACGGCACAATCGTTTAATATAGCCGTTGGAAGGCATTGCAGTGACATTTTTATTTATTCGAAAGATATTTTCCCATGCGTTGGACTTGTCACTATGACTTTTGCATACAAATTATGTCATAGTACATACGCAGGCCGGTCTTGATAAAAAAATCGGCCATCACAATTTTTGTTCTTGTCCACGAAATTTGCCGACCGTCGACAAGAGTCGCAAAGTCACACAAGAAGATCAATGATCGCTCACATTATTCACAATCATTACCAATCGAAGCTGCTTGATCTGGAAAGAGACACAATCTTCTTGGATCGGACTTTTGTGTTGGAAGTGTTGGAGTTCATAGTATCCACTGTTCTTTTGAAGCCACCCGACGAAACATGAGTTTGGTAGTAGTGAACAGCGAAATGCCTCGTAAGTATTACCTAATCTGAGCTGAATGGTGCCATTTGTACCAAACATTTTTTCCTCACATGGTCGTTTGTATTTCTTGCTACTAGACGAGGGCCAGCCTGAGGGAATCCATGACATGGAGCTTGCCCAAGGTCGAGCCCCGGAAGTTGGCGACGAGGGTTCGAGAGGCTCTGGAAGTGCCAAAAGGAAATCGATCGACCGCGAGCCAGAGTCACCAGGTCAACAAGACGATGACGATGAGCCTGTTCCTTTTGCTAAGAAAGAAAGGACTTACTACGGGGAAATGGATACCGACTCGCCTTCATCGTATCCCAAGCACGTAATCGTCCCGTCCGATGAGCAAAAGGCTCGAAAAGGAACATCGCATGATGACCCGGGTAGTATTCCCGAGGACCAGCCCACAGAAGGGACATATTCGTCTCCTGAAGACAAGTCGGGAAACATCTTGACCCCAGATAGTGCTGGGCAAAGAGCCAACCCAGGCTTCGAGGGGCCACCCATTTACCCAAGGCACCAGCCTTACCACGATGTTTACCGCGCCCCATCCTACAATCCAGATATGGACTATGGTAAGCACAACTACGGCAGTCAACAGCACTCTCGTGGAGGTCACCCATCTAACTCCGGAGGAGGTGGGGACAGCTACAGGGCTCCTCCCCGTCGCTGGGCATGTGACTATTGTACTGTCGCGACCTTTCTAAGCTACGAGGAAGCATGTGCTCACGAGGAGGCATGCTCGCGTCGTCATCATGAAGGCCACTACCATGATCCGCATCATCCTTCGGCTTACGGAAGTAGGCCCCCGCCGCATCACCTTCAACAGGGTGGTCCTCCGGGAAGCGAATCAGGGCTCGGCGCTTTGTACCACGCCAGCCAAGAGGTTGTAACACCCCCCACTCCGCATCAGCACCACGGAGGCCACTGGGGTTCCCGTGGTCCTCCTCTTCCTGTGCTTCCTCATGAGCAGTCATACTACCGCCAAGGATATTATGATCGTCGGGAAGATTACCAGCACATGGATCCGTACTACCAACACCATCAAAGCCAGTATTCGTACGGTGGAGGAGTACACCACCAGGGAGCTTATTCCTCTCAGAACAAGCGATTGTCCCTAGCGATGGCTTCAGATAAGGATTCATTGTCGGATCGTCAGTGCTATGTCCGATCTGAGATGGTTGAGATCTTCGCGGCAACGGACAAGGATGTCTCGGCTCGTCACTCAAAGGGAGCCCAAAAGCTCGCTCCAGGTCAGGTTGGCATCAGATGCTTGCATTGCCGCCACCTCCGTCCTCGTGATAGAGCTGAGCGGGCAGTATGTTACCCGTCGTCGATTAGCCGAATCTACCAGACCGTGGCGGATATGCAAAGGTTTCACTTTGAGCAGTGCCGTGAGATCCCGGATCACGTTCGCCACTTGTACAAGAAACTCAAGACGACTCGTCCCCGTGGTGTTGGCTCACCGCAGACATATTGGATTTCCAGTGCAAAGTCCCTCGGGCTTGTTGATACGGAAACCGGTATCCGTTTTGATGCGGACATGTCCAAAGAACAATACCGCCAAGCTTCTGACTTGTCTATCAGCACTCCGTGAGAGAGTAATGACATTGTAAGGATTCAAAACCAGGGACCAAACAAAGTTTGTAATTATCTTTCAGAAAATGGAAGTACAAAGGGAGATAACCGAAAAAGAACAAGAAAAATAATACATGTAGGGAAGTTTCATTTAAATACGAAGTTAAAAAGAATCACCACTATACACAGCCCGTAGATTCTTCTCGCCTCAGGAGAGCTAATGTAACGCTGTACGTGTAGCAGCGTGCTCCTTCACAACAAATGGAGCCCACTCATCTTTGACTACCCTACAACATTTAGTCGAAGTGAGCATCCTCGTCAACAATACCGTCCCACTCGAAGGCATCGCCCGCCAAGTAATCTTCATCCATCATTTCTTGCTCAGCCAAAATCGCTTCTTCCTCATCTATCTCCCGTTCAAGTTCCTCAACTTCCTCCCAATCGTCAAGAAAGGCCGGATCCCCTCCCATCTGATAAATCAAGAAGACGTAGCGTATAATGATCCCGTTAGTGCGGCCTGTATCAGGCGAACAGACTGCGAAGAAAAGGCGGCGAAGGGCAATACGAATGTACTTACGGCTTCGATCTCATCTTGCAGCATGTCGTATTCCTCATCTTCCACATAGCTAAATCCAGAGTTCATCATTCGATGATAACTGGGAGCATACGAGGCGAGGGCGGATCTCGAGGAGCGCGACGCTGCAAAGTGAGGTCTCGTTGCTTGGGATAGGGTCCATGCCCCGCAATTATAGCATTGGATCAATAGTAAGTTAACGAGCAACGTAATCGTTGAAAGTTGGCGGCAGTTCAAATTCTTGTTCATGATAGTCAAAGGAGTCGGAGAGAGAAACCTTATGGTGGTCACAAAGATGGATACACTCGAAAGCAATAATAAATTGAGCAAGCGGTGCGCTGTGGCACGGCAACGATTCGATGGGTTTCGCTCATTTCGGGCGAGAACTTCGTCATCTCCGCCCGCGCCTTTCTCGTAATCGATGATGGTTGGTGATTGATGTGATATGTGATGGATGATGTATGGCGGGCGGCGGTTGTCTTCAAGCTGGACTGGAGGAGCCATGTAGCTGACGTCATAACGAAATGCATGTCAAAAACTATGGATGACGGATGACAGACATACTTCAAGGATAACTCTAACTCTACTCTCTAGATAGATACATG
>Ga0222719_10003118_pt1 | contig 14842 bp, 17 predicted proteins | sample C33_34DmetaG_FD_165039 | JGI IMG/M metagenome (GOLD analysis project Ga0222719, IMG submission 165039) | Estuarine water microbial communities from San Francisco Bay, California, United States - C33_34D | ecosystem: Environmental > Aquatic > Marine > Unclassified | place: USA: California...
AGAAGACTATTGGTTATATTCAGCAGGGAGGTCAGTTCGATATTTCTCTACAAGTAACTATTCCAAATGAATTTCAGAGGCTTGCTCCAGTAAACATTGGATACACTGCTGGTATCGAGACCACAAAGGTTGCTCATCAGTGGATTCAGAAAGCAAACGAGATGGATAAGATCATTGTTGTGTCTTCTCACTCTAGGCAAGTGTTCGAGAACACAGAGTATCAAGCAACCAATCAGCAAACAGGCGAAAATGTAACCTTAAGAACACAAACTCCTGTTGAGGCTGTTGGTTATCCGGTCAAGACCTTTGAAAACCTTCCAGAGTTGAATCTAGGACTCTCAACTTCATTTAACTTCCTTACTGTTGCTCAGTTCGGACCAAGAAAGAACCTTCTAAACACTATCAAATGGTTTATTGAAGAGTTCCGAAATGAAGATGTCGGGCTTGTTGTAAAGTCCAACATTGCAAAGAACTGCCTAATAGACCGTAACCATCTACAGGCACAACTTACTAATTTCCTCCGTCAACAGGGGGAGAGACAGTGCAAAGTGTTCCTCCTACACGGCGACATGACTGACGCCGAAATGCATTCCTTGTATCAGCATCCACAAATCAATGCATTTGTCTCTCTCCCACACGGCGAAGGTTTTGGGCTTCCTATCTTTGAGGCTGCATACTCAGGTCTTCCTGTGGTCTCTACAGGCTGGTCTGGGCAGTTAGATTTTCTTGTAGATGCCGAAGGCAAGGAACAGTTTTACAACGTCTCATTCGACATCCAGCAGGTCCAGAAAGAGGTTGTTTGGGATGGGGTTATTACTGGAGACTCCATGTGGGCGTATGCTCGTGAGGGTTCTGCGAAGGAGCAGATGCGTGCTTGCTTTGAGGATAATACAAGGCGCGAAGACTATGCCGAACAACTACATGAGCGTTTTTCTGAACAGGCGATGTATGAGCAATTTGTATCAGCCCTTGGAGAAAGAGAGTTTGATGTTGAAAATTGGCTTTCAAATCTTGACATAAATGAAGTTGAATGAACAAGATTATTTTTATAGCTGATTTCTTTAGTAATCAGGTACTAGGAGGAGGCGAATTAAATAATGAAGAATTGATTGTAATGTTGAGAAATGTTAATTTTGATGTAGTTGAAATTAATAGTCAAAATGTTACAATCAACTTTCTAAAAGAGAATGAAGAGTGTTTCTTTATCATTGCAAATTTTGCCTTTCTCAATATAGAGTCCATAAAGTTTATTTCTAAAAATTGTAAATTTGTAATCTATGAGCATGATCACAAGTATCTAAAAAACAGAAATCCTGGCTTATTTGATAATTTTCTAGCTCCAAAAAGTGAACTAGCAAATGTAGAGTTTTATAAAAATGCTAAAGCTGTTTTGCTGCAATCTGAGTTGCATAAACAAATTGTATTCAAGAATTTGAATTTAAACAATTTGGTCAATTTGGGTGGCAATTTATGGAGTATTAAGACTCTGGAGTTATTAGAAAAGCTTAGTTATTTGGATAAACAAGACTCCTATGCGATAATGGATTCGCAGATATCTCACAAGAACACGTTTGAAGCTAAGAGATATTGTGAGTTCAAAAAATATGATTATAATCTTGTAAAAAGTTCAAACTATGTTCAATTTTTGCAATCTTTGGGAAAGAATAAAGGATTAGTATTTTTCCCAAAAACTCCAGAAACCCTATCTAGAATCGTTGTGGAATCAAGAATGATGGGGATGTCTATCATTACAAACAATATTGTAGGAGCGACTAGCGAGAATTGGTACTCTCTGAAAGGAAAAGAATTAATACAAATTATGTATGAAAAGAGAGAGCAGATCCTCAATATTGTAATGGAATCAATATCATGAAAGTTTATTGTGTAAATTATTCAAACTATGCTGGCAAATGGATTTACAATGGCTATAAAGCTGCATGGCAAAGCATGGGATTTGATGTCAATGGTTTGCACCAACTGAAAGACGAAGAAGAAGATTATTATCTAATGATAACTGACTCTTGGGTTACGAAAGATAGAATTCGCTTCTTACAGAAAGCTAAAAAAGTATTCCTATTTGTTCAGCCTAACGTCTTTCCTTCGCCTTGGGGTTTACATCCAAATTTTGTGTCTCAAGCCGATGATTATATCATTGAAGAAATCAATGCTCTTGAAAATGTTAAACTATGGACTTTTGTTGATGTAAGGGAGGAGTTCTATTTTAAATGGAAAAAATCAATCAATACAGTACCGTTGGCATTCGATAATATCAATTACATACCAAATAGAAATGAAAACTTTTCTAAATTTGATGTTTCGTTTGTGGGCGGCTGGGCAGACAATGGGTTTGATGAGAAAAGAAAGATAATGATAAAAACTTTTCAACATTTTAAAGAATCAAATCTAAAATGTGGCTTTTTTGTAAATAAAAATTTGACTCATCAGCAAGAGTGTGATCTGTTAGCAAACAGTAAAGTTTGCATAAATATTCATGATGCTTACCAAAGAAGCCTTGGTCTTGACACCAATGAAAGGACGTTTAAAAGTTTAGGGTTAAATGGTCTGCTAGTATCAGATACTGTTCAGCAGCTAAATACGTTATTTCCAGATGTTCCAACTTCTTTAGAGCCAAAAAAGATTATTTCGGATATAAAACGATTTTTGAGCTTGACAGATGAAGAAGCATACGTTATTAGAAATAATAACAAAATAAATATTCTCAACAATCACACCTATCAAAAAAGAATAGAGACTCTGCTAACACTATGAGACCAAAAATAACAGTAATAATACCTTGTTACAATTCTGAAAAATGGATTGAAGAATGCCTTTTATCAGCTTTAAATCAGACTTATGAAAACAAAGAGGTTATTATCGTTGATAACGAAAGCACAGATTCCAGTTTACAAATAGCTAGAGGTATTCAGCAACAATACCCAAATCTAATTGTTGATACGGCTGAGAACATATACAAGCATTCTTATCAAGAGCCTGTTGAGAAAGCTCTGAGTTTTGCAACGGGTGAGTATTTTACTATTCTTGGATCAGATGATTATATTGCTCCAGAATATCTAGAAAAACTAGTCCAAATACTTTTATCGTCTGATAAAATTCAAGCTTTACAAACCCCAATTAGGGGCGTCAAAGGTAAAGAAAAGGTATATGCTGGAGACCTATCCCACTCATACAAGAGCCTTACTGAGTTTAAAAATCAGCTATTTGTCAAATGCCCCGTGACAACGCCATCTATAGTTTTCAAAAAATCACTTTATGATACTGGTATTGTTAGATGGAATTCAGAGGATTACCTTGGGGCTTGTGACTATGATTTATATTTTAATTTAGCAGATAATAACATTTTTATGTACCCATATCCACTTTGGATAGGTTATTATTATAGATGGCACGAGGGACAATGTACTTGGGGAATGCACAAAGAAGAAACAAACTATGATGAAAAAATTAAGAGTTATTGGAGACAAAAATGGAAACAAACTTGACAAACTACGTTTTATTAATACAACAAAGATAGTTGGAGAAATGAAAAAATGAGTAATAAAGTTAGGTTAGTAGATTATGTTGCGGAAAGAATATATCAATTAGGAGTAGAGCATGTTTACACGCTAACGGGCGGTGGCGCAATGTTTTTGAATGATTCAATAAAAAAACACGATAAGTTAATGTCTGTATGCAATCATCATGAGCAAGCGAGTGCTATGGCAGCCGTCGCCCATGCCAAATATACAAACAGTTTTTCAGTTGTAATTCCAACTACAGGTTGCGGGGGAACTAATTGTATCACAGGTCTTTTGGACGCATGGCAAGACAATTTACCATGTGTTTTTATCTCCGGTCAAGTAAATAAAAGTCAAACCTGCCGCAAATCATCGGCAAAAATACGTCAATTTGGAGTTCAAGAGGCGAATATTGTAGAAATAGTGAGTTCGATTACCAAATATGCAGTTATGGTTGATGAACCAGAATATATCGCATATCATTTAGACAAAGCGTTCCATGAAGCCTCTAGTGGTCGGCGTGGCCCTGTTTGGATAGATATCCCATTAGATGTTCAAGGGGCTCTTATAAACCCTTCTACGCTTAAAAGATTCACTACTGAGGTAAAAGAGGAGTATCCTGATTTAAGTGAGCTTCAAGAAATGCTGGAAAATTCTACAAGACCGATAATACTTGCGGGAAATGGAGTAAGACTCTCAGGTGCTGTAGGAGAAATTAAACAATTTGCTGAAAAGCACAATATCCCAGTGGTGACTACTTTTCTATCCGCTGATTTATTACCTTCGCAACATAAACTAAACATGGGTCGTATTGGAATCAAAGGAAATAGGGCTGCAAATTTTGCTGTTCAAAATTCTGATTTTGTATTATCGATAGGGTGCAGACTAAGTGTGCCATCAACCGGGTACAAATATGAATATTTTGCCAGAGAAGCAAAAATTGCAGTCATAGATATAGATCCAGAAGAGCACAAAAAGAACACTATTAAAATTGACTTGTTTATAGAGATGGACGCTAAGAAATTTATGTCTGATTTTAAATCACAATATTCTGCACCGAAATATTGGACTGATATTTGTGCGAATTGGAAAACAAAATGGCCAGTATTCCTTCGTGAACATGAAGACGATGACGACGGCATAAGTATGTATTATTTTATGAAAAAGCTTTCAGAGGTGCTTCCATTAAATGCGAGCGTGGTTGGAGATGCAGGTTCTGCCTATTACGTCCCATGTCAAGCATTTCAAATTAGAGGACAGCAGCGTCTAATCACATCTGGAGCCCAAGCAGAAATGGGTTTTACATTACCAGCTTGTGTTGGACTATCTTTTGCGATGGATGAGCCCTGCGTAGTGGGAATTACTGGTGACGGCTCCTTCCAAACCAATATCCAAGAACTACAAACTATCGTCCAATACAAACTTCCAGCGAAAATATTTGTGTGGAACAATGATGGATATCTGTCGATTAGAACTACGCAAAGAAAATATTTTGAAGACCGATTTGTCGGAACGGATAAAGATAGCGGTGTATCATTTCCAGATACTCAAAAAATTGCTGATGCATATGGGATAAAATACTTTTCAGTATCAGACAACATAGAACTCGATGAGAAAATTCAAGAAATATTAGATTTTGATGGTCCTGTTATCTGCGAGGTTATGTGCAAGAAATGGGATAAAGTTTTACCTACAATTGGAGCAAAAAAACTAGACAACGGACAAATAGTGTCCCAACCGTTAGAAAACATGTTTCCCTTCTTAACAGAAGAGGAATTGCGTGTTAATATGTTAGTACATTCATTCACAATAGAGGAGAAATAATATGAGTGCAAATGATAAGAATAAGGTCACAGTTCTGAAACTGCGCCGCCAAAAAAGGGAAGGAACCCCGACAGTTATGACCACAGCATACGACTACCCTCAAGCTAGCATCGCAGACTCTGCTGGAGTTGATGCGATATTGGTTGGAGATTCATTGGGCATGACAACTATGGGATATAAGAGCACTATTCCAGTAACTATGGATGATATGATTCGTTCAGCAGAAGCAGTGTCGCGTGGAGCCAAAAACGCATTTTTGATTGGGGATATGCCTTATATGTCTTATCAAATTTCTAATGAAGAAGCAGTTCGCAATGCTGGTCGTTTTGTCAAGGCTGGTATGGATTGTGTCAAGGTTGAAGGCGCTATGGTGGAGAGAATCAAGGCCATTTGCGACTCTGGTATTATGGTTATGAGCCATTTGGGGCTAACACCTCATACTCGTGCTAAGTTGGGTGGATACCGAGTTCAAGGAAAGACGGCAGCACAAGCTGAAATTATTTTGCAACAGGCTTTGGCACTAGAAGAAGCTGGATGTTCTTTTCTTCTTTTGGAGGGAATGCCTCGCGAATCAGCCAAAATGATTGCCGAAAAGCTAACCATTCCCGTGTATGGTATTGGTGCAGGAGATAAGGTAGATGGTCAATTGGTTATCTTCCATGATCTAATGGGTCTTTTTTGGGAATTTAAATCTAAGTTTGTTAAGAGATATTGTGAAGCAGGCATTATTATGAGAGATGCGCTAAGACAATACGCAGCAGAAGTTAGAAGCGGCACATTCCCTTCTCAGGAAAACTTTTATGCTATTAAAGAAGAAGAATTGGAAAAGCTTTTGTCTGGTGGAAACTGGAAAGTTGAAAGGGTTGTGTATGAAACAGAACAAGGATTTCCGACAAATCTTAGTGTAACACCCAACACTACAATAAAAAAATAACTGAACAGGCATAATATAAGTGAAAATATTATTAACCGCAAATAAAACCTACAGAGGTGTAATTGACAGTACATGGTGGTATTTTTATTTGCCTTTAAAGCAACTAGGTCATGAGGTATTGTTTTACGATACTGTACTGGGAGGCAACAAGAGCTATACCAATATAATAGAGGATTTCAAGCCTGACTTGATTTTTTGTATTATGACTGGCGATCTTAGTATCGCACCTTTTGAGCCTTGGGAACAGATAAAAAATGAAACCACCACTGGCAGAACGAAGACTTTTAATTGGTTTTGTGATGATACTTGGAGATTCGATAGCTTCTCTAAGCTAGCATGTTCATACTTTAGCGTCTGTTCAACCCCAGAAGAGAAATATATTAAAAAGTACAAGGACATTGGGTACGAAAATATCATTGAAGCAAACTGGCATTGTAACTCTTCTTTTTATTCACCAAATAAGTTTGAAGATAGGAAAAGCGAAATATCATTTATTGGCAATGTTACTGGGAACAGAAAGCTATTCTTCGACTCAGTGGACAGTCAAGTAGATATTTTTTCTAATATTTCGCAAGAGCAAATGTATGAATGCCATTGCGATTCAAAGATTGGCGTTAATCTATCAGTAAACGATAACGATCCAGATAAGAAAACTCAAATGAAGCAAAGGATTTTTGAGGTTACTGCTGGCGGTGGAATGTTGATGACACAGCATCATGATGGGATTGAGAGATATTATCAAATAGATAAGGAAATCATAACCTTCTCTTCGATTGACGAATTTAATAAGAAAATTAAGTTCTTGATAAAAAAGCCAAAAATAGTTGAAAACATAGCGCTAAATGGTTATAATAGATTCATAAAGGAACATGACTCCAAAATTAGACTTAAAAAGGTTTTGGATAAAATTGGTAAAATATGAAAATCTTAATAACTGGTGCTAATGGATTTCTCGGAAAAGAATTACAAGAGTATTATTCAAAATCAAGCCATGAAATTATAGCAACAACAAGAAAAGAACTAGAGTTAACTAACTTTGTAAAAGTTCAAGATTTTTTGAAAAAAAATAAATTTGATGTAGTAGTACATGCTGCCGTTAAAGGTGGAAAAAGAAACGATATCGATGATATAGACGTTTTGCATGAAAATATGAAAATGTTTATGATTCTTGAATCTCTTAAAGATCAATATGGATTGATGTTCCACTTTGGCTCAGGCGCTGAGTTTGATAGACAAAAAGATATAAATAATGAAAAAGAAGAAAGTATCCTAAATCGATTACCCCAGGATTATTATGGACTATCGAAAAATCTAATAACTAGAAAAATACTAGAATCCGAAAACATCTACAATCTGAGGTTATTTGGATGTTTCGGGGCGCACGAGGAGCCACAACGATTATTCAGGAAATGTTTCGATAGCATACAGAACAATACCGAATTCATAATCTATGAAGATAGATATATGGATTATTTTTATTCTCAAGATGTTGGCAACGTTATTGATTTTATTATCGCAAACGACAGCAATCTCCTTTACAGAGACTACAACCTGTGTTATAATAATAAACATAAGCTAACTGAGCTTGTCCAAAGGCTTTACGACATTAGCCAGATACAATCACCATCGATAGAAAACCAGAAACAATCTATAAAAAATTATTCTGGTGATGCCGATAGGCTACAAAGCTTAAAAATTAACTTAAAAGGAATTGATAGGGGTTTAAAAGAATGTCTGACAAAGTGGAACAAATTCTAGATCTAATTTCAGAGTACATTGCTGATAAAAGAAAGCAAGAAGAATGGAAAGAGGGAGATTGGGTAAAATACTCTGGTCCTCATTTTGATGAGAAGGAATTTCAAGCAGCAGTGAAAGTCCTACTTAGCGAGTGGCTTATTTTTGGAGAAAACTCAAGAAACTTCGAGAAGACTTTCCCAGAGCTTTTGGGAAAGAAGCATGGAGTATTGACCAACTCTGGTTCATCTGCAAACCTTTTGATGACCTCTGTTCTTACTTCTCAGAACAAGCTTCCGGAAAAATACAGAGTTCCAAAGGGCTCAAAGTTCATAACCCCGATTGTCTGTTTCCCAACAACAATTAACCCCCTTATCCAGAATGGCTATGAGCCTGTATTTGTTGATGTTGATATCCCAAGCCTAAACCTCAATTTAGATGAAGTTGAGAGGTTGCTGGAGCAAGATGTCAATAAGGAAATCAGAGGAATAATTTTCGCCCACGTCTTGGGAAACCCTCCAGATATGGATCGTCTCATGTTTCTAATTGAGAAATACGATCTTATTTTCCTTGAAGATGCATGTGATGCTCTGGGCTCTTTTTATGATGGCAAAAGACTAGGTTCTTTTGGGCATCTTTCTAGCTGCTCTTTCTTTCCAGCACATCATATGACGACTGGCGAGGGCGGTTTTGTTGCCACAAATAGTGCCGCTATTCAGATGGCATTGGCTAGTTTTAGAGATTGGGGCAGAGCTTGCTACTGCAACACTGCAAAGCCGGGCGATGTAACATCTGGCACTGCCTGTGGCAACAGATTCAAAAACTGGCTTGATGGTTGCGAGGATGTATCATATGATCATCGTTATGTATTCGATGAAATTGGCTACAACCTAAAGCCTCTCGATTTGCAGGCTGCAATGGGACTGGAGCAGTTGAAAAAACTCCCTGAATTGGAAGAAGCTAGAAGAAATAATTTTGATAAACTTTTTGATATATTTGACAAGTACCAAGATTACTTCATGTTGCCAAAGGCAACAGAAAAGTCAGACCCTTGTTGGTTTGGATTCTTGCTACTAATCAAGGATAACGAGCATTTCTCAAAGCAAGACTTTGTGGACTACATGGAGTTTAAGAAAATACAGACTAGATCCTATTTTACAGGAAATGCCCTATACCACCCCGCGTACAAGCAGTTTAGGAAAGAGGGCGAAGATCTTGTTGAGAAGTACCCAAATGCTCATTTTGCTACTTCAAGCTCTGTCTTTTTGGGAACTTTCATAGGATACACACAAGAGAAGCTTGATTACATAAAAAAGTGTGTTGATGAGTTCATGTCAACTATGGTAGAACAATGAAAATTGTTTATGTAACGGGGTGTTTGGGATTTATCGGTTCATACGTCACTAGACGGTGCCTTGAAAAAGGATGGATGGTTTTCGGGATTGATAAATGTACTTATGTATCCAATCTATCCTTGCTAAAAGAATTTTCAAAATATGATAATTTCAGATTTGAAGAAATTGATATAAAGGATATGGATCACCTGTATGACTGTGATTATGTAATCAATACTGCTGCTGAATCTCATGTCGGAAATAGCATTATCGATAGCCAAGCTTTTATTGATAGCAATGTTGTTGGTGTAAAAAACCTTCTAGATCTAATAAGACTCAAGCCTTCAAATGTTTCTAGAAAGCCAATATTTTTCCATTTCAGCACTGATGAGGTGTATGGAGATATTGAAAATGGAGAACACATCGAGACTGATATTTTATGTCCAAGTAATCCATATTCTGCTGCTAAAGCATCTGCCGATATGTTGACCCTGGCATGGGGCAGAACATACGGAATAGAATATGTTATTCTGCGCCCAACCAATAACTATGGAATAGGGCAGTATCCGGAAAAACTGATACCACTATCAGTAAAGCAATTGAAGAGGGGAAACAAGATTAGACTCCACAATAATGGCACTCCAATCAGAAATTGGCTTCATGCAGATGATACAGCAAGAGCAGTTATAACTATTATTGAATCTGGGAAAACAAATGAAATTTATAATGTCGCTGGTGGCTTTGAGCAAGCCAATATAGATACAGTCAAGAAGATAATCGAGCATTATAATCATTCTGATTCATGGGAGAATAATGTCGATATGTCATTCCAAAGAGAAGGGCAAGATATAAGATATGCCCTAAATGATGACAAACTTAGGGCTTTAGGTTGGAAACCAGAAAGGCATTTCGATCAAGAGATTAATCTGATTGTTGAATATTACAAAAATAAATTTGTGTGGTGAAAAATGAAAAGAATCGCTTGTGTTATCTATTATTTTGGAAATAAATACAAGGACATAGGTTCTTGTGCTGTTAATAGTTTTAAAAAATTTCACCCTGATGTCGATTTATATCACATCAATGATGAAAACGGACAAGAATATAATGCAACAAAACACTTAAAAGAAGTAGGATATGGCGCATATAAGTATTTATTAGCTGCTGAAATAATGCTAAAAAAGAAATATGACAAGGTTATCATACTCGGAGCAGATACTATAACCTGCTCTAGACTGGATGAGTTCATCGATAACGATGAAGATATACTTGCTACACTTGATTATCCATATCGCTTACAAATACCGGGTATCGGATATATAACCCCCGATAGTGAAACACATTTAAATGCTGATGTTGTTTGTTTCAACAATGTTGAACCAATGTTGAAAATAGTAAAAATGGCAAATAAATTTAGAAACTATGCCGAACAAGGTGCTCTAAACCATATTGTCTGGTCCGGACAGCACAACTTTAGCACTAAAATTGTAGACGGGCCATATGAAGACAGTAAAGTAGTTTATAATGCTAGAGCAAAAGGAAATATAGTTGATAATAATGGCACAAAGCCTTGGGCTCAATATACATCCAATTTTTATGTTAATGAAGATAAACTTTTTACCCACAACAATAAACAAATAAAAGTATGGCATTATTGCGAAGGCTTGGGAAATTTGAGTAATGATGGGTTTTGTAAAATAATAAATTGGTGGCGTGAAATTGGCTTCAATAAACAAACAAAACAATTCTTTAAAGAGAAATGTGGGTGTGAAGATTTTTTTGAAAAAGAGTTTAAAATATGAAAGTATTGGTAACTGGCGGAAGTGGTTTTTTGGGCACTAGGCTTTCAATTAGCAAGCCTGATTGGATTTATGTTTCGTCAAGAGAATGCGACCTTACAGATCAAAAAGCAATAAAGGAGCTTCTAAATGACCTCAAGCCTTCTGCAATATTACATCTAGCAGCAAGAGTTGGAGGAATCAAGGACAATACCGAGAATCAAGCAGATTTTTATTATCTTAATACGATGATAAATGTAAATATACTTAACGAAGCACATAACGCCAATATCAATAGGGTCTTATCGTCTTTGAGTACCTGTGCATTTCCAGACAAGGTAAGCAACTATCCTTTTACTGAAAGTGATTTCTTTTCTGGACCACCAGCAAAAACTAATTTTTCATATGGAATGACAAAAAGAATGTTGCATGTTGCCAGTATGTCTTATCAAAAGCAGTATAATAGGAACTATTCAACATTTTGTCCTTCCAACATATATGGACCTGGGGATCATTTTGATAATGAAAATAGTCATTTTGTTGCTTCTTTGGTTTCTAAAGTGGCAAATGCCAAGGATGGTGACACAATATCTTTTTGGGGAACAGGCAAGCCAATGAGACAACAACTATACGTTGATGATTTGTGTGACATAATGCCAAAATTGCTTAACGAGCACAATACTGATTGCCCTCTGATAGTAGCTCCAGATGAAAATCTAACAATCAAAAAAATGGTAGATACTTTGGTGGAGTATTCTGGAAAAGATTTGAAAGTTACATTTAATGGAAAATTAGATGGACAATATAGAAAAGATGGTAGTAATGAAAAATTACGAGATATTTTGCCAAATTGTGAGTTCACTAGCTTTTATAGTGGTATAATAGAAACATATAAATGGTATTTGGAGAATAATGAATGAAAACCGCCCTTATAACAGGAATAACCGGACAAGATGGCTCTTACTTGGCAGAGCTACTGCTAGAGAAGGGTTACAGGGTTGTTGGGATCAAGAGAAGAACCTCTATAATCTCAACAGACAGAATAGACCACCTATTCGACAATCCGCAACTAATCCTAGAATACGGAAACCTAAACGATTCTGGCAACCTCCACAGACTGTTATCAAAATACATGCCTGATGAGATTTACAATTTGGCAGCACAGTCTCACGTCAAGGTTTCTTTTGAGACGCCAGAAGAAACAGCAGAATATGTTGCTCTTGGTCCTCTAAGGTTGTTTGAGGCAGTGAGAAACATTTGCCCCAATGCAAGAGTTTATCAAGCTTCATCATCTGAGATGTTTGGCGACAACCCCGAAAACCCACAAAACGAAGAGACTAGGCTCATGCCAGCATCCCCTTATGCTTGTTCCAAGGTTTTTGCACACAACCTGTGCAGAAACTACAGAGAATCTTATGAGATGCATGTTTCAAGTGGTATTCTTTTCAACCACGAGAGTCCACGTCGTGGAGAGACTTTTGTTACCCGCAAGATCACAATGGCTGCCGCAAGAATCAAGCTAGGTCTTCAAGAAAAACTCTATCTTGGCAATCTAGAGGCAAAAAGAGATTGGGGATTTGCGGGAGACTACGTTGAGGCAATGTGGCTTATGCTCCAGCAAGAAAAGCCAGATGACTATGTTATTGCCACAAACGAGACACACACTGTTAAAGAATTTTTAGAAGAGGTGTTTAGGGTAGCAGAGTTATCTATTGAGGAACATGTAGAAATAGACGAAAGGCTATTTAGACCGCATGAGGTTCCACTTTTACTTGGAGATCCCACTAAAGCAGAAACAAAATTAGGATGGAAACCAAAGATTAAATTCAAAGAATTAGCTAAAATGATGTATGAACAGGATTTACAATGCTTAAAGTAGGTAATTATGTACATTGGCTTGAATATTATGACGATGGAATGGCTGGAAAAGACTGGGGCGATGGTACCATAATAGATAAACGAATAATTCAATCATCTTATTGCAGTGAATATCTTATGTACAAGGTTTATAGAAACAAACATAAGGACCTTTATTGGTTCGAGAAAAGACAACTCAGATTAAAGGAGATAAAATGAGTAACGGAACATTTAAATTATCAAATCAGGCAGTAGGTGCCCTAATGATGGCTCTTCAGGAGTCGCTGCTAAACGAGTTGGACATAGTTCCAATCATCAAGGGCTTTGAGCTACATACAGGCGAAGACGGTCTTATCGTAGCCAACCCGCCTACTGTCCGCATCAGCAACGACAAGCCAATTACCGAGCAAGACCTGCTCAACTTGGCGGGTGACTAGTTGCCTCGTTACCGATACAAATGTGAGGACTGCGAAGAAGAGTTCGTAGTCCTTCATTCGTTCTCGGACACAAGAGACGAATGCGCCGTGTGCGGTCACATAGGCGTCACAAAAATGTTAGGTAAACCCATTGTCGTGAACAAAAAAGTAGAAGATTCTAAGGACACTGGTGCGCTTACAAATGAATACATTGAGGCAAACCGAGAAGTTCTCAAAGAAATGAAAGAGGAAGCAAGTAATGGATTTTATGAGTAGGTTAGAGATGGTGCTATCATTATTATTGGTGTTGTCTCTCGGCATCAACGTGGTGTTGTTCATCTATTCTCGTAACATCACAGCACGTCTTACGATGATTGCAGACGAGATTGGTGATCTAAGACAAGCAGCGACCTCATTTGCTTCTCACGTTCGTTCTGTCTACGAACTAGAAATGTTCTACGGCGACCAGACATTACAGGCTCTAATGGACCACGCAGGCGCATTCCGTGTTTACATGGACGAGTTTGATTATGTCTACCTTCTAGACGAACAGGAGCAAGATGAAGACGAAGAGACGCAAGAAGAAGTCTAATCACTACTTCACCAAGGATCACGAGAACGCGATCTTGGAGTATTGTGAAACCGACTGCCAGAGAAGAAAAACAGAAATCTATGTAACGATGCTTCAACCAGCGTTTAGCGAAATGGTTGATAAGATTGTGTTTACTTACAAGTTCACAACGCTTCCCAACATAGACTCTTTGAGAGAAGAGTGCAAGGTTTGGCTTATGACCATCCTAGATAAGTTCCAGCCAGATAGAGGGCACAAGGCTTTCTCTTACTTCTCGGTTATAACCAAGAACTGGTTTATCCACAAGGTCAAGAAGCAACAGCGCAAGAACCAACGAGAGTTGGTGTTTGATAAGGTTCCCAAAGCCTATGAGGAAGAGTATCTATCCACAGACGAGTCTTGGCTTACGGATAAGATCCAAGAAGAGTTCTGGAATTCGTTCTACGAGTCAATGAAAGAGTGGGACGCCGAAGAACTAAAAGGCAACGATGAGCGCGTCTACAAGGCAATTATGGTTCTATTTGAGAGCAAAGACGACATAGAAATTTTTAACAAGAAAGCTATTTACCTTTACCTGCGAGAGATAACAGGTCTAAACACAAAACAGGTAGTAAACTCCCTGAACAAGTTTAGAGGCTATTACAAAGAGTTCAAGCAGGACTGGGAGAATGGCGACATATGAACGACGAATTTGACGATTTGATGGACGAAGCAATAGAGAACATTCGCAACGACCGCAAGGTTGCGCGCGAGTTCTTGAACGAATTAGCAAATCAGATCGCTCAAAACGCAGAAAACAACCGAGCACTTTCCCCCGTCGCTGCGAAGCATATTGAAACAATGCAGCGTTCCAACGAGCAGTTGGTGAAAGTTCTCACC
>Ga0222719_10003119_pt1 | contig 14842 bp, 29 predicted proteins | sample C33_34DmetaG_FD_165039 | JGI IMG/M metagenome (GOLD analysis project Ga0222719, IMG submission 165039) | Estuarine water microbial communities from San Francisco Bay, California, United States - C33_34D | ecosystem: Environmental > Aquatic > Marine > Unclassified | place: USA: California...
TACCACAAAAATAGCCAAAATATAGAGTATTTTTGACTAAAAATTAGAGAAATAATCAAAAAATCTAATTTTTTAAAAAATTAAACTAAGTTAAGTTAAGGAATTGATGCGATTCGCAGGGGTCTTATCTTCTATTTTCTTCAGTTAATATCTTAAGTTTAGCAATGTCACTTAAGCTCATATCACGATATTTAGCCTGCCAATTATAAAGAGTTGACTTACCTACACCGTATTTACGACAAACTTCAAGAGCACTAACCCCTGAATTATATTCTTTTAAAGCTTCAAATATTTTGGCTTCACTAAATTTTTTACGCATAATTTTATCGAATTTAGATTATTAAAAATAATGTTAAATTAAGATAACGCTTAATCTAACATTTTTTTATAAATGTCCAATTCGAAATTGGGGGTAATTTGGGGGCAAGGACACTACTAAAAACTTGGGAAGAAAAACGCAAAAAAGCTAGAATTAGCCACCCATTTTTAATTATGCCTTGTTTGCTAATCTTTATTTTCTACAGAAACATCTTTATCTGATTGCTTTATGTCATCTTTTAATAAAGTCAATTCTTGAGAAGATAAGTTAAGCTTTTCTTTTAGCCTTGATGCCTTTCCTGTAAGTTTTCTTAAATAATATAATTTTGCCTTTCTTACAACTGCACTTTTAAGTACTTCAATATCGGCAATTAATGGCGAATATAAAGGAAACTTTCTTTCCACTCCAACTGATGAACTTATTTTTCTAACAGTAAATGATGCTACATAATTTTTAGAGGACTTTGTCTTAGCAATAACAACTCCTTTGAATGCCTGTATACGAATATTTGACCCTTCCGATATCTTGTACTTAACATTAACTGTATCACCAGGTCTGAAATTTGGAACAGAAAAATTTCTTACTTGAGAGATTACTTTCGCTTGCTGCTCAACAAATTCATTTATTATGGAGTTCATTTTCTTTTATTTTAATTATTCCTGTGCGCCTGCTGCTTTTTCTTCAGCTTTTAACTCTGATATATCCTTTTTTGCAGAACCTTTTTTGTTCTTAGTAGAACTGGTTTCTGAGGTTGTTTTTTTAATTTTTACTGATTCTGTTTGTTTTTTTGTGAGAGATTCTTCGGAAGTTATTGTGTCAACAAATTCAATTAAAGACATTGGAGCTTTATCTCCGGTTCTAAAACCATACTTCATTATTCTAGTATAACCACCATTCCTATTTTTAATTTTAGGACCAATAACAGTAAAAAGTTTATTTACAGCCTCAATATTATTACCAAGTACAGAATACGCAAGCCTTCTATTTGCTAAGGTATCTTCTTTTGAAATTGTAAGCAACTTCTCAAAGTAAGGCCTTAATTCTTTTGATTTAGGTAAGGTAGTTTTGATTCTTTCAAAATTTATTAAAGAAATTGACAGATTTCTCAAGAGAGCTTTTCTATGAGATGAATTTCTATTTAATTTCCTACCTTTTATTCTATGTTTCATCTTCTTTTTCTACAGATTAAAATTCTTTATTTTTAACTTTAAGCAATTCGTCTATATTTTTTGGTGGCCAGTTAGGAAGTTTCATACCAAAAGATAGTCCCATTAAACTAAGATTCTCTTTTAGCTCGTTTAGTGACTTACGACCAAAATTTGCTGTTTTGAGCATTTCAGCCTCACTTCTTGAAACCAAATCTCCAACATAAGTTATATTTTCATTTTTAAGGCAATTATAAGACCTAACTGATAATTCTAGCTCATCTATTGTTTTGATTAAATTTCTATTGAAACCATCATCTTCATTAGATGTTTCATCTGCAACATTTTCATATTGCGCAATATCAAAATTAATAAATACTTTTAATTGCTCCTGAAGAATTTTAGCAGCTACACCTAGCGCATCTCTAGGCGTGATAGAGCCATTTGTTTCAATGTCCAAAATTAGCTTATCAAAGTCAGTAACCTGCCCAACTCTTGCATTCTCAACTTTATATGAAACACTTTTTACAGGGCTAAATATTGCATCAACTGCGATAGACCCAATAGAATTTTCAGAATTTGTTTTTTTTAACTTTTCTACAGGACTGTATCCTCTTCCCGATTCAACAAAGGCCTGTAGATTTAAATCTATTTCCTTATTAATTGTACAAATTAACAAGTCCTTATTAACGATCTCGACTCCAGCTGGAACACTAAGCGATCCTGCATAAACTGGACCTATTTTATTAGTATTTATTTTAAGAACACACGAAGATGAGTCTGATTTTGTTATTGCAAGTGATTTTAGGTTCATTATAATATCAAGCACATCTTCTTTTACACCTTCTATAGAGCCGTACTCATGCAAAACTCCATCTATTTTTACAGAAGTTACTGCAAAGCCACTTAAAGATGAAAGTAAAACTCTTCTTAAAGCATTGCCTAGTGTATGCCCATATCCACGAGCAAATGGCTCAAGAGTAATAACTGATCTTGTTATGTTGTTATAGCCTTCTTTTATATCAATAACTGCTGGATTGATAAGTGACTGCCAACTCTCTTTTAATATCGTCATAAGTAAAATAAATTAGTTCTAAAAATTTCTAGTAGTTTTTAAGGTTAATGATCATAACAGTTTTATACTCTTCTTCTTTTCGGTGGTCTGCAACCATTGTGAGGGTTATGTGTTATATCTTTAATAATAGTCACGCTTACACCTGATCCTTGAATAGCTTTCAGAGAAGCATCTCTTCCAACTCCTGGGCCTCTTATTTCAACTGAAGCAACCTTAAGACCTCTGGTTTTAGCAATTTCTAGAGCATTTTGTGTTGCAACCTGAGCTGCATACGGAGTTGCTTTTCTAGAACCTTTAAATCCTTGTTTTCCTGCAGATGACCAACAAATAGCGTTACCAGAAGTGTCTGATATTGAAATAATAGTGTTATTAAAACTTGCAAAGACATGAATGACTCCTGTTGTTACAACTTTTTTCTTTTTAGCTACTACTTTTCCTGTCTGAGACTTTTTATCTTTCTGTGATTTGGTTTGTGTCATGTAAATTTGTATTTATATATTATATTATTTTACTGCTTTCTTCTTGTTAGCAATAGCAACACCTCTACCTTTTCTTGTTCTAGCATTTGTTGATGTTCTTTGGCCTCGAACAGGTAATTTTTTGACATGTCTTATACCTCTATAGCAACTAATATCAATTAATCTCTTGATATCTGAAGAAACTTTACGCCTTAAATCACCTTCTAAAACTGGGTAATTCTTTTCTATGTATGATCTAACTTCAGAAAGTTTTTCTTCTGTAACATCTTTTGTTCTAATTTTTGTGTCAATCTTTAGGTCTTTACATATTAGTAAAGCAGTTGATAACCCTATGCCATAAATATAAGTTAGGGATATTAAAAATCTTTTTTCTCTAGGAATATTTACTCCAGCTACTCTTGCCACTTTTGATTTACAAATAATTAATTATAATTTACTCGGTTTTTAAGTATTTTAACCGTTTAAGAGATTACCATTTTTAAATTATCTATTTTAGATTTATTAAAAATAACAGATGATCAATTTATCTTCAATAATTTTTTTAGTTTATCAAAGATAAAATTTTCATTTTCTATCGCATTTATCGAAATAAGCAAGTTATTTTTTTTATAAAAGTCACACAACTCATTATTTGATTTATGAAAAACTTTCATTCTATTTCTTAGCGTCTCTTCATTATCATCAATTCTTTTTTCTAATTGATTAGAACCACAAATGTCACAAATATTTTTTTGCTTTGTATCTTTAAAAAAACTATTGTAAACCTCTTTACATTCTTTGCAAACATATCTTCCTAAAATTCTTTTGACTAGAATATCATCAGGAACCTCAAAATTTACAACACAATCAATTTTTTTTTCAATTGAACTGAGCATGCGCTCTAATTCAATAGCTTGATTTATATTTCTTGGAAATCCATCGAGTAAGAAGCTATTAATATTCTTTACTTTATTTTTAATTATATTTAAAATTAAGTCGTCAGGAACAAGATCGCCCTTCTCAACATAACTTTTAGCAATAACTCCTAACTTAGAAGAATTTTTAATTTCATCTCTTAGAATATTACCAGTTGCTATAACGTCTAAGCCAATAAGATCAGCTAGTTTTGAAGATTGAGTTCCTTTGCCTGATCCTGGTGGACCTAAAAAAATTAAGTTCATGCTCTTATCCTTACTTTTCTTCTTTTAGCTGAATTTGTAGAATTATATCGACTTGAGAACAGTTCAGATTGAATTTGATTTATAAGATCCATGATAACATTCACGATAATAAGTATACCTGTACCTCCAATATACAATGGCAGCGAGTACTTAGCAACGACATATTCAGGCATTGAGCACACAAGCACAAGATACATTGCTCCTAAAAATGTAATTCTTGAAACAATTTTATCTATATATCTTGCAGTTTCATTTCCAGGTCTAATACCCAATATAAAACAATTACTCTTCTTTAGATTACTTGACACATCATTGCTATTAAAAACGATAGATGAGTAGAAGTAGCAAAAAAACATAATCAGAAAAGAAAATATAAAAGTATACAGAAAACCGCCTCTCCTAATAATCGACGCCAAATAGTCTCCTTCAATTGATGAAAATTGGACTAATGCTATAGGAAACATTAAAATTGAACTTGCAAAAATAGGAGGAATCACCCCAGACATATTAATTTTTAATGGCAAAAAAGATGAGTCTTGCATACCAGATGCTCTCATTGCTACTGCATTAGGATACTGAATCTTAATTTTTCGATATGTTTTTTCTATGAAGCAGACAAACATAATTAAACCTACAAATGCTACAAATATTAATATCACCACAAAGAATGAATAGGCGCCTGTTCGAGACAAGTCAAAAATCTGCACAACGGTTGAAGGCAAAGAAGAAACTATTCCAACAAAAATTATAAGCGAAATTCCGTTTCCTACACCAGAAGCTGTAATTCTCTCACCAAACCACATTAAAATAACAGTACCTCCAACTAAACTAACTACAGTTGTTATCATGAAAATTCGTGAATCACTTATAAATGCCGAACTTCCAGGGCTTGAAAGCGCATAATATACCCCTAAAGATTGAAAGAATGCCAAAAATATAGTTAAATATCTGGTATACTGATTTATTTTAGCTCTGCCATACTCACCTTCTTTCTTGAGGTTTTCTAGGCTTTTGTACATAGAAGATGCCAGCTGAATAATAATTGATGCAGTAATATATGGCATAATATTCAAAGCAAAAACACTCATTCTCTCAAGAGCTCCGCCAGAAAAAAGATTTATCATGCCAAATACACTACCCTTAGCACCACCAAAAAACTCTTTAACAACCTCGGCATCTATTCCAGGAATAGGCACAAAAGTACCAACTCTATATATGAAGAGTATAAAAAGAGTAAAAAATATTTTACTTTTTAGAGTTGAAATTGTTGATGATGATATCATCTTAACAGTTATTATTTGAATTTATCTTTGAACGCCAATTTGCGTTTAAGAAATGAGATCAAAATTCAAATATTTTAAGAGATTTGACAGTTAAAAAGGCTTAAAAGATTTTAGCTTGACGACACCGCTAAGTGAATTTTTTAAGTCTTATTTTAACAAAAAATCATTAAAATAGTTTGATTTGGCTCATATTCTACGATTTTATCTTAAAATACAAAACTAGTTTCTTAAACGCAATTTAATGTTTAAAAGGCAATAGCTTCAAAACTACCTCTTATTTTGAATACAGTTCGGCTGCTTTTTTAGAGTAGAAATCTACAGTAACGGTTCCTTTAAAGGAGCTGTCTATTTTAGAGTTCCCAGTTAAAATAAGCTTAACTTTACTATCTTTGTTTTTTATTAGGCCAATTTCGTAAATTTTACCGTTGTCTACTTTGCAATTAGCATCGAGATTTCCTGATTTTACTAACCTAATTAGGTCTACAATATTGACAATCTCATATCTAGGGCTTGCAAAGCTTTTAAAACCCCTCTTAGGAAGCCTCATATAAATTGGAGTTTGACCACCCTCAAAGCCTTTTACACTATGGTGACCAGTCCTTGCTTTTTGCCCTTTTACTCCCCTTCCTGAAGTCTTGCCTTTACTTGAACCAATACCTCTACCAACCCTTTTTCTTTCTGTGAGCTTGGTCTTTTCTAAATTTGATAAACTAAAAGACATAATTTAATTATTTTTAGATAATTTTAACATATGTTGAACACTTCTTATCATGCCAAATATAGAAGGTGTACAACTAAGATTTGATGATGAACCTATTTTTCTCAAACCTAATCCCTGTAAGCATGATTTTTGTCTTTTGCTAGCTTTAGCACTACTTTTGCTCTGATAGACAGTTATATTTTGATTTAAAAAATCTTTACTCTTTATCATTTTTACTTTCTTGATTAGTTCCTTTTTGAACAATAAAATTTCTCTTTTTCACTACTTCCGATATATCTTTTGAACGAAGATCAGAAATAACTTTTGGAGAATATAAATTAGTTAAAGCTTTAAAAGTTGCAGCAACTAAATTGTATGGATTAGATGTTCCTATTGATTTAGCAACAATATCAGATATTCCCACACACTCAAAAACTGCACGCATAGGACCACCTGCTATAACCCCAGTCCCAGTTGGAGCCGATCTAAGATGAACTTTTGCTGCACAATATCTAGAGGTAATATCGTAATGAATTGTTCTAGACTCCTTAAGGTAAATTTTAACCATTGATTTTTTTGCAGCTTCAACAGCTTTAGCTCTTGCTTCCGTAACTTCTGAAGCATTTCCTTTACCAAAACCAACTCTGCCATTTTTATCACCAACTACCATTAAGACAGCAAAAGACATATTTTTTCCACCTTTTACAGTTTTTGAAACCCTATTAACAGAGATCAGTCTTTCCGATAAGTCAATGTGATTTTTAGCCTGCGATGGCTTAGCTTTTTGTTTCATGATTCTTTATTAAAATATTAAACCAAACTCTCTACATGAATTAGCAAGTGCTTTTATCCTGCCATTATATACTCTAAGACCTTTATCGAATACCACATCTTTGTAATTAGAGTTAACACATTTTATAGCAAATTCTTTACCTACCTCACGTGCTTTTTCAACTCCTGTACCTTTAAAATCTTTAATTTTATGAGTTGAAAATGATACCAAAACCTTACCTTCACAAGATATTAGTTGGCAATATGTATTCTTGTTAGATGTAGAAACTACTATTCGTGGCTTACTTTGTAGGTTAGATTGTTTAATTTTAGACCTATTTCTTAATAGCCTCTTTTTTTTTCTAAGTTGTAAACTACTCATTTTTAATTATGTGTTAAATGTTTATTTTTTCTTTCCTTCTTTTCTTAGCACAAACTGATCTTGAAGCCGAATTCCTTTACCTTTATAAGGCTCTACTTTGCGAAAATTGCATATTTCAGTTGCTACCTTTCCTAGGGTAATTTTATCATAACATGATAAAATAAGCTTATTTGGTTTTTCAAATACAGCACTAACATTTTCTGGCAATATATAGAAAACTTCGTGACTGTAACCCAAAGAAAAAATAATCGTTCTATTTTTTATTAAAAACTTATAGCCAACTCCATTTACTTCAAGAGTAGTCTTAAATGGTGCTTTTAAGCCCAATACTATTGAATTAAGATTACTTCTATCCAGACCAACAAACATATTAATTTTTGGTATTGTTTTGTCTTTTGGAAGTAATTTTATTTTGTTGTCTTCAACTATTACAGTAACGCCTTGACTCAAAGAGTAATTTCTTACTATCGACGAAGACTTAAGTTCTATATTTGAGTTGTTTACTACAACTTTAATATCTCCTAAATCTATAGGGAGCTTTCCGATACGTGACATTGGAATTAGAATATTTTCATTAAAACTTCACCACCAACTTTCATTAGTCGTGCCTGATAATCAGCCATTAAACCTTTTGATGAAGACAGGATAATCATTCCGAGTCCATTCTTAACCGCTGGTAAACTTTGATAACTAGAATAAACTCTTCTTCCAGGCTTGGAAACTACCTCTATTTGATTTAGAGAGGATCTGTTATTTTTATAACAAAGACTTATATTGAAGTAATCAAAAGGTTTATTTGAAACTTTTGAATACCCTAATATAAAGCCTTCTTCTTTAAGAATAGAAAGAATATTTTCTCTCATTTTTGAATAGGGAACAGTTATACAATCTTTTTTTGAAAGATAGCCATTTCTAAGACTTGCAACTAAATCAGAAACTGAATGATTAAAAGACATAAATTATAAATTACCAACTTGATTTTAAGAGACCAGGTATTTCGCCCCATGAAGCTAAATCTCTAAGAGATATTCTAGATAGTTCAAATTTTCTAAAATTACCACGAGGTCTACCAGTTAATGCACATCTATTTCTATACCTAACTCTTGATGAATTTCTTGGCATTTCCGAAAGTTTTATTTGTGCACTCATCCTTTCTTTAGGATCTAAATTTATATTGTAAGCAATTTTTTTTAAAGATTCTCTTTTTGACATTTTGATCTGAAAAAGATGCTTACGATTGTTATTTTTAATAATAGAAGATTTTTTTGCCATTTTATTTAATTGGTAAATTTAATTTTTTTAATAAAAATAGACATTCATTTTTGGTTTTAGCAGTAGAACAAAAGGTTATATTCAAGCCAAATACTTTAAACACGTTATCTAGATCAACTTCAAGAAAAATGGTATGATCCTTGATTCCAAAAGAGTAATGAGAACTACTGTTAAAACCTTTTGAGCTTAAGCCTCTAAAATCTCTTATTCTAGGCAAGGCAATGTTAACTAGCCTATCTATAAATTGATACATCTTTTTTCCCCTCAACGTAACTTTACAGCCAATAGCCATTCCTTGCCTTAATTTAAAACCAGAAATTGCTTTTGACGAGTATGTTAATACAGCTTTTTGACCACAAAATTTTGTCATCTCTGATAAAATGTATGAAGTTAACTTATTATCACTGTCTGTAGCTTTTATACCTGTGTTTACTGAAATATGAGTCAATCTAGGGACTTCAAGATTATTTGAGTATAAAAACTCATCTTTAAGCGATTTTATAGACTCTTGGTAAAGTTTCTCTGTTAAAGTTTGCATTTCTAATTATCTATATTGTTACCTTTCTTGTCTTGACGAAATTTCTTGGAAAACTTTGTTCCATCTTTCTTATCATCTGTAATAAATTTAATTTTTACAGGCTTTCCTTCCAATACATGCGAAAGATTAGAAAGATGTATTGGCTTCTCTTTTTTTATGATTGAACCAGATTCTGCTTGCGTTGGTTTTTTATGTATTGTAGCAATGTTAGCATTTTCCACAATAGCTTTTGAACCTCTAATTAAAAGAATTTTTCCGGTAACGCCTTTGGAAGCACCCGCTAATACTATAACTTTATCGTTCTTTCTAAATTTGTTTGCCATAATTTTAAAGTACCTCCGTAGCTAATGATGCTATTTTAAGAAAATTTTTGTGCCTTACTTCCCTAGCAACTGGACCAAAAACCCTTGTTGCTAAAGGTTCTCCATCTTTATCAACTAAGACTACTGCATTATCATCAAATTTTATATTACTTCCATCTCTTCTAACTATTTTATTTTTAGTACGTACGATAACACCTTTTACAACCTGCCCTTTTTTAACTTTAGATCCAGGCATTACACTGGTAACAGACAAAACAATGATGTCACCTATTGTTGTTATCATATGTTTTGATCCACCCAAAACTTTAATACATCTAGCATATTTTGCACCTGAATTATCGGCAACTACTAGATTTGACTGCATTTGTATCATAGAACTAAGAAATACTTTTAATAACATTTGTAATAGCCCATCTCTTTTTTTTAGATACTGGTGGGCATGGATTAATTTCAACTTGGTCACCTTCAATTATTTTAAAACCCCTAACATCTACTAAATACCTTCTTTTTGTAGTTAAATATTTTGCATAAACTTTGTGTTTTTTATATTCTGTACACTCAACTTTTGCGGTATTACTATCTATTAGCTTTAATATTTTAGCATTCATGCTTAATTAGTTTTTTTGTTAATTTTAGTATATAAGCGAGCTATCTCACTCTTTTTGGCTCTATAATCTTTTAGGGATACAACATCTCCTGAAGACATTCTAACCCTCATATGCAAAACATCTTTCTTTAATTGAAAAATATTTGCAATAATTGATTTTATCTCTTCTACTTTCATGCTATTATATATATTTGACTACTTTAGCTTTAATTGGTAATTTTGCAACTGCTTTATTTAATGCTTCAACTGCAACAACATCAGAAACTCCATCTATTTCAAAGATAATCCTACCCGGCTTTACTTTAAACACGTAATACTCAACATTACCCTTTCCACTTCCCATTCTGACCTCTGCAGGTTTCTTTGTAATTGGGGTGTGTGGAAAAATTCTGACCCACAACTTACCAGATCTTTTCATATATCTAGTTATAACTTTCCTAGAAGATTCAATTTGTCTAGAATTTATTTTACCTGGCTCAAGTGCCTTAATTCCAAAAGATCCAAAGGAAAGATCGCAACCGGATGAAGATGCTCCATAGATTTTTTTTCCACCTTTTTGTGCTTTTCTGTATTTAGTTTTTGCAGGAACTAGCATTTATTTTAAAATTTTAAAATTTTATAATTTATTTAAACCTCTTTTAATCCTATATAAACCCAAACTTTTACACCAATAACTCCATATGTTGTGTAAGCACTTGCAGTTGAATAATCTATTTTTGATCTAAGGGTATGAAGAGGAATAGAGCCTTCTTTATACCACTCTGTTCTTGCAATTTCTGCTCCACCTAATCTACCAGAACAGCTAATTTTTACACCCTTGGCTCCCTGTTTAATCGCTGATTGAATAGATTTTTTCATTGCCTTTTTAAAAGCTACTCTGTTCTCTAATTGACGTGCAATATTTTGTGCAATTAACGATGAGTCTAGTTCAGGCTTATTTATTTCTATTATTTTAACATCGACATCTGATCCGGATAATTTATTTACAGATTTACTTATTTTTTCTATATCCAAACCTTTTTTTCCAATTAGCACGCCAGGTTTTGACGTTTTAATAATTAGATTTATTTTATCAGAAGGCCTTTCTATTATGACACTTCCTATTCCACAATGGGAGTAGTTTTTCTTAATAAATGTCCTAATTTGTAGATCATTTATTAATTTTTTTGAGTAAGAACGGCTATCATACCAAACTGAACTCCACTTCTTATTATTTACAAGTCTAAAACTAATTGGATTTACTTTTTGTCCCACTTTTAATATATATTTATTCTTTACTAACGACTTTTTTCTTTGGTTCCTTTAAAGGCTTAGAGTCATCTTCTTGAATTTCAGATAGTATAACTCTTATGCTGCTAAAAGTTTTAAAAATTCTACTTGATTTACCTCTGCCTCTAGTGTGAAATCTTTTCATTACAAAAGACTTACCAACATTTATCTCTTTTACATATAGATTATCGATATCCATATTGTGATTATTTTCAGCATTTGTTGCAGCTGACTTTACAAGATTAGAAACAATAGGAGATAGTTTCAATTTAGAAAAAGCAAGTAATTTTAAGGCGTCAGAAACTTTTAGACCTCTTATAGACCTAGTAACTCTAATTACCTTAAGCGGACTCGATTTAACTGATTTAAGATATGCTATAGCAGTATTATCTTTCATAAATAAGATACAATTTTATTTTTTAATAGCCTTTTTGTTTCCAGCATGGCCAAAAAAAGTTCTTGTTGGCGAAAATTCGCCAAGCTTATGACCTATCATACCTTCTGTAACAGAAACGGAAACAAACTTCTTGCCGTTGTAGACAGCAAAGTTCAATCCAACAAAACTAGGTAAAATGGTTGATCTTCTAGACCATGTTTTAATAACCTGACCTTTTGATGATTTTAGGTTATTTGAAACTTTTTTTAGTAAATAACCATCAACAAAAGGTAGTTTCCATGCAGATCTTGGCATATTTATTTACTCCTCCTAGATTTAATAATTAATGAATTTGATGCTTTTTTTCTCTTACGTGTAATCTTTCCTTTACAAGACTTACCAGTAGGTGAAACAGGATGTCTACCTCCCGAAGTTCTTCCTTCGCCACCACCATGAGGGTGGTCAATTGGGTTCATGGCAACACCTCTAACAGAAGGTCTTATACCTAGCCATCTTGATCTACCAGCCTTACCAATAGTTGTATTTTTATTATCTATATTAGATACTGATCCTATGGTAGCGATGCAATCTAATGGCAACATTCTTATTTCTCCTGACTGCATTTTAACTAAAGCATAACCTGAATCTTTTCCCACTAGTTGCGAATAACATCCAGCAGCTCTAGAAATTGATCCACCTTTTCCTGGTTTTAATTCAATATTATGAATTACTGTACCAATAGGTATATAGGATAACGGCATTGCATTACCAACTTTAACATCTACCAATGATTGAGATGATAAAATATTATCTCCTATTGATAATTTATGCGGGGCTAGAATATAAGAGTAAACACCATCATCATATTTCACTAGTGCTATAAAAGCTGTTCTACAAGGATCATACTCTATTCTTTCAACAGTAGCATTTACATCAAACTTATTTCTTTTTAAATCTAAAACTCTAAGTGATTTTTTATGTCCAGAAGATCTCCTTCTAACTGTTATTGTCCCCAAATTATTTCTTCCAGCTTTTTCGTTTTTCTTTGTGGTTAGCTGTTTCATTGGCGAACCTTTCCAAAGCTCTTCTCTGGAGACTGTAACTAAAAATCTTAATGACGGTGTGATAGCTTTATAGTTTTTTAAGCCCATTTTCTAATTATTAAAATTAATTGTCTTGCCCTTTTCTACTGTTACTATGGCTTTTTTATAGCCTGACTTAGTTCCAACAGCGCCTCTGAATCTCTTTTTTTTAGGGTCTACATTTATAATGTTGACATCGCAAACTATTATATTGTATGCTTTTGAAATTATTGATGATATAGACTTCTTATTAGAATCTTTAGAAACCACAAAAACATATTTGTTTTCTTGCAGCATTCTGTTTGATTTTTCAGAATAAATAATGGATTTTATCTTATCAAAATTAACCTGTTTCATCGCTTGTCGATTTATATATTATTTTTTAAAAAATTCTCATCCATTATTAGGAATTCATACTTAAGCAAATCATAAGCATTTAATGCGCTAGAGTCTAGTGCTTTTATTTTTTTTAAATTAGATGCTGATGCAAAAAGTTTGGCTTCGCTTTTTTGACTTGCAATAATAAGTGCAGAATTAATATTATTTTCTTTGAGTAACTTATATAATTTAGATGAACTTATTTCAACCTTTGAAATATCTTCAGACAACAAAATTTTATTATCTGAAAACTTAGATTTGATAATAGTTCTATAACTATTTTTAACAATTTTTTTTGGTAAAGAGTGAGAAAAAGATCTTGCTTTTGGTCCGTGACAGGTTCTACCTCCTACAAATTGCACTGATCTTTTACTACCCTGCCTAGCTCCACCTGTACCTTTTTGCTTGAATGGCTTTTTAGTTGTTCCAGAAATTTCCGACATATCTTTAACATTAGCTGATCCAGCTCTTTTACCAGACAGTTGCCAATTTATAACTCTCGAGATACTCTTAAATGAATTTCCAGTACTTTTTGATAAATCGAATTCAAATTCTTTTGATTTAGACTGACCAGTAGCAAGGTTAATAACTTTAATTTGTTGTTTCTTTGTCATATTTAATCTTTTAATCTTAATATAACATCTTTTCCAGAAGAACCAGGAACGCAGCCCGAAACTGCAATTAATGATTTTTCTTTGTCAATATGAATAACTTCTAAATTCTTAGTAGATACTTTTTTAACACCCATATGTCCGGCCATCTTCTTTCCTTTAAATACTTTTCCTGGGTCTTGTCTTTGACCGGTAGATCCATGTGATCTATGCGATATAGAAACACCATGCGACGCTTCCAAACCTCTAAATCCCCATCTTTTCATAGATCCGGCAAATCCTTTACCAACAGTAATTCCTGTTACTGTAATTTTATCTCCTTTAGCTAAGAAGTTTACAAAGTCTAGAGATTCTCCAACTTTAAATTCTGAGGTCTTTTTAACTCTAGAGTTATGTATCTTGTTAAATATCGGCAGTCCTTTTTTTATAAACTTTCCTGCTACCGACTTGCTGATTTTTTTAATATTAGTATTTTTTTCAAAAGCTAATACTAACTTTGAGTATTGTTCTGTAGTATTATCAAATTCGAACACTACATTATCATAAATTTGTATGAAGGTTAACGGGATTGAGGAACCGTTTTCTTCATAGAGGTGTGACATACCAATTTTTTTACCTATAAACTCAAGCATTTTACTTATTTTTAGAACCGTTAATAGCTATCCTAATATTTACACCAGCAGATAAATTAAGCTTCATAAGAGCGTCAACTGTTTGCTGTGTAGGAACGATAATCAAAAGTCTTTTTGATGACCTTATTTCAAATTGCTCTCTCGAATCTTTGTCAACGTGAGGACCTCTTATTACACAAAATTTTTGTATTTTTGTAGGCAAAGGAATCGGTCCTTTGACAATTGCGCCCGTTTTCTTAACTGTGTTTATAATTTCAATAGCTGATCTGTTAAGAACTGCATGATCAAAAGACTCTAGAACGATTTTAATATTATCTTTATTCCTCATAAATAATTACTTCAAAACTTTACTTACAACACCAGCACCTACTGTTCTACCACCTTCTCTGATGGCAAATCTTAGTCCTTCTTCCATGGCGATTGGGGCAATAAGTTCAACT